>JGI12631J13338_1000052_pt1 | contig 42128 bp, 36 predicted proteins | sample BlaSpr_A8_Ref_O1_FD_13338 | JGI IMG/M metagenome (IMG submission 13338) | reverse complement strand
CCGTCCAGCAGCGCGCCCGCCGTGGTTCGGATCGAGGTGTGCACGAACCGGCCCGCGACCGCGATGACCGGCCCGTGGTCGCAGTCGACGGTGATCTCACGCGACCGGTTGCGCGCGGCGTCGGCGGGCGCGATCGGGTTGCCGTCGGCGCCGAGCGCCGCGACTTCGGCCAGGCCCGGCGGCTTGAGCTGGTCAAAGCCCAGCGCGTTGCGGTCGATGACGTCTTCCCAATCGAGCAGGCTGACGGTGACGGTATCGGTGACGCGAGGTTTCAGAGCTAGTTTCCAAGACAGGGTCTGCGGCTCGCCCGCCACGTCGCCGTCAGAGGGGCCGCTGCGCCTCAGTTCTCGGACCTGTGGGCCGTCGCCCAGGTTGACGGCCACCACCGTCGGGTGGGCGGGCAACGTCGATCGGCTAGGGACCAGGCGTAGGCCTGCGACCTCAGTGGGCCGCGGCAGGGTCAGGGTCAGCGTGGGCGGGGTCTTGTGTTGCACCACCCGCTGCGGTGCTGTCCATGCTGTGGCCGGGTCGCCGTCGGTGGCCGCATATGCCGAGCCGAGGATGTCTATCAGATCGGAATCGCCGGTGGCCCGGGCGGTATTCGGCTCGGCGATCAGATCGGCGAGCTTGGGACCCTGCCGCGGCCGCACCCACACCATCGGGGTCACCGTGACCGGCTTCGGAACCGTCAGCGTGCGACTGAAGTTGACTGGTTCTTCGGGTGCCAGCGCCATCGAGGCCGCGCAGCGTATGTTGTCGAGCGCCTGGGCGCAGCCGGGTCTGCCGAGCAGTTCCGATCCCAGATCCCAGCCGGCGATCGCCGAACCCGGCGGCGGCCCGGGGACCAGCGCGGTGTGCCGCAGGTTGACCGGGTGGGCGAATCCGGACGCGTCGTACTGGGTGATCGACACATCGGTGATGCCGAACTGCACACCTGCTGACCCGTCGTCGGTGCCGGCGGCGGTGATCCGCACCCACTGGGTTTCGCCATAGGGCAGTGCCGCGGTCAGCTGCTTGCCGGCCTCGTCGAATCTCAGCGTGGTGCTGCCGGTGGCCGTATCGATCGCGATCCGACGGACCTGGGAGCCGACGGCGGTCGCGCTGGGTGTGATGGTGATGGCGGCGTTGGTCACCGGGTGGTCGAAATCCACTTGCAGCCATTGCCCGACAGCCGCCTGCAGTGCGTTGGATACCCAGGCGGTTGCCGGGTCGCCGTCGATCGCCGCCGCGGGTGAGGTGGCCGGGGCGACGTCGGGCATCGCGGTGGAATCCGACGACGAGCTCGACACCGTGATCCGGCCGCCGGTCCAGCTGCCGAACACCATATCGGCGCCCGGCACTTGGTAATCGGGTACGCGGTTATAGGTGTGCCGGGCGTCGCCGACGGCGCGGATCGCCGACGAATGCTCGTCTACCCGGCCGTAGTCGGTCTCGCGTGCCACCGGAGTGTCGGTTACTGTCACGGTCGGCGCCGGCAGACCTGCACTGCGGGCGTCGGCGGTCATCAGCACCGGACCCAGCGCCGGCTGGCCCAGCAGCCGGCGCCGCTCGTCGAGACGTAGCAGCGCTTCGGGCCCGCCGTCGATGCGGGGCAGTTGGTCGGTGTCGGCGAAGTAGGGCGCGCCGGGAGCCTGAATTTCGCGGCCCCCATCACCACTAGCGACCCGATTAGTCACTCGGTATATCTCTAAAGCCGGGTACCGCGGGCGCAGTCCGCCGTCTGCGACGAAGCCGGTAAGAGTTCCCGGGCCCACCGGTGCACCGAACTGCGCCACCTGCTCTAGGCCCCGCGACCCAGCAATGGCGCGGTGCACCAGGATTGGGCGCGCCGAGCGCGAGGTCTCGGGATCCAGATCGTTGCGCAACACCACATAGGAAATGCCTTGGCGGGCAAGGGTATCGGCCAGTCCAACGGAGGGGCGTCCGGCGGCGAACAGACGTTGTACCGAATCCAGCGCCCGGATGGTCTGCGGCGGGGTCAGCGGGATGGAGTCGCGCACTCCCCACGGGCCGGTGCCGAGCACTTGTAGCGGCTCGTCGTGGCTGGTGCCCCACGCCTGGGTGGCGAACGGTGCACCCGGAACCACCAGCACGCGCCCAGGCGGGGGCACCCCGGTCTTATCGGGATTGTGTTCGCTGAGCCAGTCGGCGGCTTCCTGCCAGTACCGGGGTATCGCGCTGAACGTGCCCGGCGGAGCTAGCCGGCCGGTCCAGGCCAGCGAGGTGCTGACCATGAGTGCGATCAGGACGACAACACCGGCCGCGACTCGTTTGTCACGCTCGGGATGGGCGAACGCGCGCAGCCATACCGGCGCCGGGGCGCTGCCGGGCAGTGGTATCCGGCCCAGCAGCGCTGCGATGCCCAGCACCACCGGGATCCGGATCACCGACCCCAGCTTGTGCACGTTGCGCACTGGTGCGCCGGCGGCATCCAGGAACGCTTGCACCTGGTGAGCCATCGGCGAGCCCAGGCCACCGCTGTAGCCGGCGGCCATCAGGACCACCCCGATCAGCAGCATCGCCACCAGCCGACCGCGTGCCGGCGTCGCAGGGCTGGCCAGCCCGGCCAAACCAGCCGCCGCGACCAGGCAGGTGCCCAGGATGGCGGCCGATCCAGTCACCAGCGGTGCGCCGGCGGTCGCGGTCGGTGCCACGAACGGGGTCCAGCTGTCGGTCCCGCGCAGCATCTCGACTAGCGACGACCATTGCGTTGTCACGCCGGAGGACTCGATGAAGTCCAGGAACGGTGGACTGATGGTCCGCAACAGAACCAGCGCCACCACCCACCACAGCATTGCCAGGGCGAGAGCCAACAGCCACCACGCGGTGTAGCGCCACCACAACCGGTTCGGGCGGTGACAGGCCCACCAGATCACCGCCGGCAGGCAACCGGCCAGCGTTGCGATCGCGTTGACCGCGCCCATCAGCGCGACCGCGAGCCCGGCCTGCGCGGCGAGAGCGCGTACCGACCTGCCCGAAGTTGACCCCGCGCTGCCGCGCAACGCCAGGATCGTTGGCAGCAGCACCCACGGCGCCAGCATCATCGGCAGGGTTTCCGACGAGATCGATCCGATTGTGGTCAGCACCCGCGGCGAGAGCGCGAAGGCCACCGCGCCGATCACGCGTGACGTCGGGCTGCCGATTCCCAGCGTCTCGGCGACTCGTAACAGGCCCCAGAAACCGACCGCGAGTAGCAGTGCCCACCACAGCCGCTGGGTTATCCACCCGGGCAGCCCCAGCGCGTGGCCGACCAAAAAGAAGGCGCCGTGCGGAAACAGGTAGCCATAGGCCTGATTCTGCGCCTGCCCGAACGGCAGATCGCTGTTCCACAGGTTGGTCGCGCGAGCCAGGAAGCGCAGCGGGTTGGCGGTGAGGTCGAGTTTCGTATCGGGAGATATCTGCCCCGGAGACTGTGCGAACGTCGACGCCAGCGCGATCGCCCCGACCAACAGCAACCACCGGCGTGACAGCGGGGCAGCCGGCGAGCCCGTTTCCGCAGGCACCGCCTGCGCCGCCGCTGCCGCCGGGCTAGCTACGGTTGCCGTACTCGACCCGGTTTAGCACTGAGGACTGCGGATCGCCCCCGGGGAGTGGCGGCTTTGTGTCCTGCTGCACCATCAGAGTGACGCCGAAGATCGCGGCTGCGCCCAGCAACAATCCAACCACCACGCTCGCGGCGGCGGGCGCAACGATCCGGTTCATCGATTGCTCCTTGGGGTTTTCGATCGTGGCTTCCCGACTTCAACATAGCGACGACCTAGCGCCAACCTAGCAGAACAGCGGCCACGACCCGGGACTGCGAGTCGGCTAGGGACGCAGTCCCGGTGGCAGCTTGTTCAGGCAACTCTGCGCGCTGTTGCACGGCAGGCAATGCCCGTGGTAACAGCGGTCTCCGTAGTCCACCAGATATGGCGCGGATGGACGTGGCACGTCGGGTGCCGGCGCCACGCTGTGATCTTGTACCGCCAGCGTCACGCCAATCGTTGCAGCGGCGCCGATGAACAGACCCGCCATGATGCTGGCCGCAGCGGCCAGCGTGAACCCGGGCATCGCTGGCTACCTCCCCTGCCAGTCAGAAGGGGTTGATGGCCAACGTAACAGGGTTGCCCCCGCAAGCGCCCGTCGACGCGCCCGACCGCCGGGCGTGACAACATGGCCCGATGGATTTTCCGCGCACCCTGGCTGTGCTCGCCGCCGCATCGGCACTGGTGGCAGCGTGTGGCCACGACGCTCGGTCCCCCGCATCCTCCTCGGCCAAGGCCGATAGGCCCGCGGCTGCGCCCGCGCCACCGGTGTGCGCTGACCCGACAGCCGTGCCGGATGCAGTGCCCGACCTCCGCGACAAGCTGGCCCAGCTGCTGATGGTGGGAGTGAAGAATGCCGACGACGCCCGGGCGGTTGTCAACGGTTACCACGTCGGCGGCATCTTCATCGGCAGCTGGACGGACCTGTCGATTTTCAACGGCCCGCTGACCGACATCGCGGGCAAAACGGGCCCGCTACCGCTGGCGGTTAGCGTCGACGAAGAAGGCGGTCGGGTCTCTCGGTTGAAGTCGCTGATCGGGCCGGCTCCGTCGGCCCGGCTGCTGGCGCAGACCCAAACCGTTGCGCAAGTGCACGACTTGGCACAGCAGCGTGGCGAGGCGATGCGCAAGCTCGGCATCACCATCGACTTCGCCCCGGTGGTCGACGTCACCGACGCTCCGGACGACAGCGTGATCGGGGACCGCTCGTTCGGCTCGGATCCCGATCAAGTCACCGCCTACGCCGGGGCGTACGCACAGGGTCTGCGCGACGCCGGACTGCTGCCGGTGCTCAAGCATTTCCCCGGTCACGGACATGGCTCTGGTGATTCGCACACCGGTGGCGTTATCACCCCACCGCTCAGCGACCTGCAGAATAGTGACCTGGTGCCGTACCGGGCGCTGGTGAACGCCACGCCGGTCGCAGTGATGGTGGGTCATCTGCAGGTTCCCGGCTTGACCGGCAATGACCCAGCCAGTCTGAGCCGGCCTGCGGTTCAGTTGCTACGCGACGGCACCGGCTACGGAGCCCCACCCTTCAACGGCCCGGTATTCAGCGACGACCTGTCCGGCATGGGCGCGATCTCGGACCGATACGGCGTGTCCGAAGCGGCGTTGCGTACCTTGCAGGCCGGTGCCGACATCGCGCTGTGGCTGACCACTGACGAGGTGCCGGCGGTCCTGGACCGGCTGCAGAAGGCGGTGGACGCGGGCGAACTACCGATGTCGGCGGTAAACGAATCGCTCGTACGGGTAGCGACGATGAAAGGCCGCAATCTGGCGTGTGGGCACTGACGCTGGCAACATCATTACTCTAGAGTCAGATAGACGGGCTAGAAGGGCGCAGCGATGGCAGGTGGTACTAAGCGGTTACCGCGGGCTGTCCGCGAGCAGCAAATGCTTGACGCCGCTGTGCAGATGTTCTCGGTCAACGGCTACCACGAGACTTCGATGGACACTATCGCCGCCGCGGCGCAGATCTCCAAGCCGATGCTGTATCTGTATTACGGCTCGAAAGAGGAGCTGTTCGGCGCCTGCCTGAACCGCGAGATGACCCGGTTCATCGAGGTGGTGCGCGCCGGCATCAACTTCGAGCAGAGTCCAAAGGACATGCTGCGCAACACCATCGTGGAGTTCCTGCGCTTCATCGATGCCAACCGGGCGTCCTGGATTGTGCTGTACACCCAGGCCACCAATTCGCAGGCGTTCGCTCAGACGGTGCGTGAGGGACGCGAGCAGTTCATCCAACTGGTGGCCAGGCTAGTGCGAACCGGCAGCCGCACCCCGCGGCCGGATGTCGAGCACGAGATGATGGCCGTCGCACTGGTTGGCGCCGGTGAGGCGATGGCCAACCGCGTCAGCACCGGCGACATTGACGTCGATGAAGCGGCCAGGCTGATGATCGACCTGTTCTGGCGCGGCCTCAAGGGCGCACCAGCCGACCGCGACGCCGCCGCCGAGACGGGCGGCTCGAGCGCCGCCACCGGTTAGCGCGTTTCACGCAGGTCGCGTTGTTCCGGCGTCTCGCCGACACATAGCCGCGACGACGCCCAGATGGCATACATTCGTGCGGTGCCCCGACGGCCCGCCTCACGCTCTCGCAATCTTGACTTCTTTTGTGCGGTAGTCATCGTCGGGTTGCTGGCCGGGGTCGCCGGGTTGGCGACAACGGTTGTGCTGCGCTTCGTCGAGCACCTCACGTACCACTACACATTCGGCACGCTGCTCGCCGGGATCACCGCCAGCAATCCAGTCCGCCGCGCTCTGGCGCCGATGGTCGGCGGCGCGCTGGCAGCGGTCGGGTGGTGGATCCTGCGGCGCAGAGCCGAGGTGCCGCCGCTCGCGCCGACCATCGCGCGCCACGCCCGGATACCGCGGCTGTCATGGAGCATCGACGCCCTGCTGCAGGTGCTGCTGGTCGGGTCCGGGGCGTCGCTCGGGCGGGAAGGTGCGCCACGCCAATTCGCTGCGGTCCTAGGCGATCTGGGGACCGGATGGCTGAAGCGGCTGTCGAGTCGCGACCGTGAGATCCTGCTGGCGTGCGCGGCGGGGGCCGGGCTCGGTGCGGTCTACGCCGTTCCGCTGGCCGGCACGCTGTTCGCTGCGCGGATCTTGTTGAACAGCTGGCATCCGCGGGCGCTGGGTGCGGCATTGCTCAGCTCCAGCCTCGCCGTCGCGATCGGCTCGGCCGTCACCCACGATCAGGCCAGCCTGGAATGGCCCGTCGGGGAATCGTCGTATCTGCTGACCCTGCACGCTCTGGTATTGGCGCCGCTGACCCTTGTGGTGGGATTGGCGTTCAAACGGATCATGGCGGCGGCGCGGTCGGCCGCCCTGATAGGCACCTGGCGGCTGATCCCCGCCCTGGCAGGCGCCGGGTTGGTGATGGGTATCTGCGCGCACTGGTGGCCTGAGCTGCCCGGCAACGGCCGAAGCATCCTGACGGTCAGCCTGGCCAGCAATATGACGCTGTCAGCGGCCGCCGTGATTCTGGTCCTGAAACCGCTGCTGACCGCTCTGTTCCTGCGTGCCGGTGGGGCCGGTGGCATGCTCACGCCGTCGTTGGCCACCGGCGCGGCCGCGGGATCGCTGCTGGTACTGGCGATCAACGCCGCGGCCGGGACGCACCTCCAGCTTCCGGCGACATCGCTGGCCGGTGCTGCCGGGGTGCTCGCGGTCACCCAGGGCTCACCGATCTGGGCCGCGATCTTCGTATGGGAACTCGCCCACCCCCCGATCTGGCTGCTCCTCGTCTTCTTGATGACGGCCGTAAGCGCCCACGGACTGAAACTCCTCGTGGCCGGCCGGAGCGCGACGCATCACGGTTAGAGCGCGCCGATGCTGCCAGTTAGGTGCGGGTACCCCTTGGCGATATTGCGCAACGCCAGGTCCCAGCCGTCATTGCGTTCCTCGATATAGAGCCCCGTATGGGCGGGCAGCAGCACCGGCTTGCCGAACCGCACCGAATACCGCACCGCATCCGGAAGCCGTGCTTCGATGTTCGCTAATACTGCTGCAGCGCTGAACATCCCGTGTGCAATGACGGTCGGGAACCCGAACAGTTTCGCGGCGATCGGGTTGGTGTGGATCGGGTTATGATCACCGCCGACCGTGGCGTAGCGGCGGATCTGGCCCGGGGTGATTCTCAGCACGGTGCTGGGTGGGGGAAGCTTGGGCTGCTTCTGCGGCGGTGCTTTGGGCTCATCGGACAAGCTGGTGCGTTGCTGGTGCAGGAACGTCGTCACCTGGTGCCACGCGGTGTCGTTGCCGACGCTGACGTCTGTCACCAGGTCGACCAGCAGACCTTTTCGGTGCTCGCGCAAGTTCTCGGCATGCACCTTCACAGCGACCGTGTCGGTGACCGCGATCGGGCGGTACTGCGTGATGTGGTTCTCCGTGTGTATCGATCCCATTGCGGCGAAAGGGAAGTCGAATCCGGTCACCAGCGACATCATCGAGGGAAAGGTCAACGCGAACGGGTAGGTAAGCGGCACGTTGTTGCCGTAGCGAAGGCCGGTGAGCGCCGCGTACTCGGCGACGTTCGTGTGGTCGATGGGCAGTTCCTCGACGGTCACCGTGCGGTTGGGCAGTTGGTCGGAGCGGGAAACCAGCGGCAATGCGCCGGCGGCCGCGCGCAGCATGTTTCTCAGGCCGCTTGGTTGGTCCATCACGCCCCCAGCATCGCCTGGCCGCAAACCCGAATGACGTTTCCTGTCACGGCGTTTGACGCCGGGCCGGCGAAGTAAGCGATGGCCTCGGCGACGTCTACCGGCTGCCCGCCCTGAAGCAGCGAGTTCATCCGACGGGCTACCTCGCGGGTGGCCAGCGGGATTGCCGCCGTCATCTGGGTTTCGATGAATCCCGGCGCCACGGCGTTGATCGTGATGCCCTTGTCGTAGAGCACCGGTGCCAGCGCCTGGGTGAGCCCGATCATTCCGGCCTTCGTGGTGGCGTAGTTCGTCTGCCCGCGGTTGCCCGCGATTCCGGCCATCGACGACAAGCCGATCACCCGGCCCCCTTCGCCGATGCTGCCGTTTCCGATCAGCCCTTCGGTAAGCCGTTGTGGCGCAAGCAGATTGACGGCCAGGACGGCGTCCCAGCGGGCATCATCCATGTTGGCCAACAGCTTGTCACGGGTGATACCGGCATTGTTGACCAAGATGTCGGCATGCCCCGCGCAGTGGTCGCGCAGGTGCTCGGTGATCGTCTCGACGGCATCGTCGGCGGTGACATCGAGCCACAACGCGGTGCCGCCGACCCGGCTGGCCGTTTCGGCCAGGGCCTCGGCGGCGGACTCCACGTCGATCGCGACGACGCGGGCGCCGTCGCGAGCGAACACCTCGGCGATCGTTGCACCGATGCCACGGGCGGCGCCGGTCACGATGGCGACCTTGCCGTCCAGCGGCCGTTCCCAGTCGGCCGGTCGCGTGGAGTCGGCCGCCCCGAGATAGAAGACCTGGCCGTCGACGTACGCAGACTTCGCCGACAGGAGGAACCGCATGGTGGATTCCAGGCCCGTCACGGCCGGTTTGGCGTCTGGCGACAGGTACACCAGCGCCACGGTGGCGCCGTGGCGCAGTTCCTTGCCCAGCGAGCGGGTGAAGCCCTCCAGCGCGCGCTGCGCGATCCGCTCGTCGGTGCCGGCGGTGGCGTCGGGCGTGGTGCCGACGACCACGACGCGCGCGCAGGGGCCGAGGTTGCGCAGCACCGGCGTGAAGAACTCGTGCAATCCCTTGAGTCCGGCCGGCGCCGTGATGCCGGTCGCGTCGAAAACCAGCCCGCCGAACTGGTCGGCCCAGCGGCCGCCCAAATTATTGCTGACCAGGTCGTAGTCTTTGTCCAGCGCCGCACGCAGCGGCTCGACGACTCTGCCGTCACCTCCGATCAGCAGAGATCCGGCCAGCGGCGGATCACCTGGCCGGTAGCGGCGAAGGGTCTCGGGTTGCGGAACACCAAGTTGTTTTGCCACAAACGATCCGGGGCCGGAGTTGACCACGTGCGAGAACAGATCGGACGAGCCTTTGGGGGCCACTGTGCTGCCTTCTTTCTTCCTAGTTTCTTTTCTAGGTCCGGACGTGCCGTTATAGGGCAACCGTATCGGGGACGAACTTACTGCAGAGTAAGAACAGCGGGTAGTATTGCCGTCAAACACGGATACCCCAAACTGACTAGCGGAGACAAACGTGGCCCCTGCAAGTTCTGAGGCAAGTAACCAGGCAGCTCAGACGAGTTTCCAATCCAGGCGAAGAGTCGCCGTGCTGGGTGGCAATCGCATTCCGTTCGCGAGATCAGACGGCGCCTACGCCGACGCGTCCAACCAGGACATGTTCACCGCGGCCCTGGGTGGGCTCGTGGACCGGTTCGGGTTGGCCGGCGAACGACTGGGCGTGGTGGTCGGCGGGGCCGTGCTCAAGCACAGCCGCGACTTCAACCTGATGCGTGAGTGCGTGCTGGGGTCCGAGCTGTCGTCGTACACGCCGGCGTTTGACCTGCAGCAGGCCTGCGGGACCGGCCTGCAAGCCGCGATCGCCGCGGCTGACGGCATCGCCGCCGGCCGTTACAACGTGGCCGCCGCCGGCGGGGTGGACACCACTTCTGACGCACCGATCGGCCTGGGCGACAATTTGCGCCGCACCTTGCTGAAGTTGCGCCGGTCCAAGTCCAACGTCCAACGCCTCAAGCTGGTAGGACTGCTGCCCGGCACGCTCGGGGTCGAGATCCCGGCCAACAGTGAGCCGCGCACCGGGCTGTCGATGGGGGAGCACGCCGCCATTACCGCCAAGCAAATGGGAATCAAGCGCGTCGACCAGGACGAGCTCGCCGCCGCCAGCCATCGCAACATGGCCGCCGCCTACGATCGGGGCTTCTTCGACGACCTGATCACGCCGTTTCTGGGGCTGTATCGTGACGACAACCTGCGGCCGAACTCCAGCGTTGAGAAGTTGGCCACGCTGCGCCCGGTTTTCGGTGTGAAGGCCGGCGACGCGACCATGACGGCGGGCAATTCGACTCCGCTGACCGACGGCGCCTCGGTCGCGTTGCTGGCCACCGAGCAGTGGGCAGCCGAACATTCATTGGCGCCACTGGCCTACTTGGTGGATGCCGAGACGGCCGCGGTCGATTATGTCAACGGACGCGACGGGCTGCTGATGGCACCGACCTATGCCGTGCCCCGGCTGCTGGCCCGAAACGGACTGGGACTGCAAGATTTTGATTTCTACGAGATCCACGAGGCGTTCGCCTCGGTGGTTTTGGCGCATCTGCAGGCCTGGGAGTCCGAGGAGTACTGCAAGGAGCGGCTGGGCCTCGACGCCGCCCTTGGGCCGATCGATCGGTCCAAGCTCAACGTCAACGGTTCGTCACTGGCGGCCGGCCACCCTTTCGCGGCCACCGGCGGGCGGATCCTCGCGCAGACGGCCAAGCAGCTCTTTCAAAAGAAAGAGGCGAAGAGGGCCGAGCGCAAAGGTGGTGGGCCCGACAAGCCCTTTCGAGGGCTGATTTCGATCTGCGCCGCCGGAGGTCAGGGCGTAGCCGCGATTGTGGAGGCCTGACGACCAATGAAATCTGTCACAGGTGGTTAGGAATCCGAGCGGAACGGGTATTTCGACCTGCGGATGCCCCTGCCACGAAAAGGGCCGCCGCTGGAGTGAGGGGATCCAGCGGCGGCCCTTTTGGTAAGCCGCGCCGACACCCACGCAAATGCCAGGGTGGGTTTAGAAGGCGGCTTCGTCGAGCTCCATGATGTCGTTGTCCAGCGTCTCGATCACCTCACGGGTGCTGGCCAACAGCGGCAGGAAGTTCTTCGCAAAGAATGACGCCACCGCGACTTTGCCCTCGTAGAAGGACCGCTCCGCGCCGCTGGCACCCCTGTCGAGCGCCTGAACGGCGACTGCAGCCTGGCGCTGCAACAACCAGCCGATGATCAGGTCACCGACGCTCAACAGGAAGCGCACCGAACCCAGGCCCACCTTGTAGAGGCTGGTGACATCTTGCTGCGCAGCCATCAGGTAGCCGGTCAGCGTGGCCGCCATCGCCTGGACGTCAGCCAGTGCCTTGCCGAGCAGCTCGCGCTCCGTCTTCAGCCGGCCATTGCCGGACTCGCTGTCAACGAACTGCTGGATCTCACCCGATACGTGGGCCAGCGCCACACCCTTGTCGCGGACGATCTTGCGGAAGAAGAAGTCCTGCGCCTGGATGGCGGTGGTGCCCTCGTAGAGGGAGTCGATCTTGGCGTCCCGGATGTACTGCTCGATCGGGTAGTCCTGCAGGAAGCCGGACCCACCGAACGTCTGCAGGCTCTCGGTGAGCTTCGCGTAGGCCTGTTCGGAGCCCACACCCTTGACCACCGGCAGCATCAGGTCGTTGACCTTGACAGCCAGCTGGGCGTCAACGCCGTGCAGCGCCTCCGCAACCGCCGCGTCCTGGAAGGTCGCGGTGTAGAGGTACAGCGCACGCAGACCCTCGGCATAGGCCTTCTGGGTCATCAGCGACCGGCGCACGTCGGGGTGGTGCGTGATGGTCACCCGCGGCGCGGTCTTGTCGGTCATCTGGGTCAGGTCGGCACCCTGCACCCGGGACTTGGCGTATTCCAGCGCGTTCAGGTAACCGGTCGACAGTGTGGCGATCGCCTTGGTGCCGACCATCATGCGGGCCTGCTCGATGACGTCGAACATCTGCGCGATGCCGTTGTGCACCTCGCCAACCAGCCAGCCCTTGGCGGGTACGCCGTGCTGACCGAACGACAGCTCACAGGTCGCCGACGCCTTCAGGCCCATCTTGTGCTCGACGTTGGTGACGAACACGCCGTTACGCTCGCCCGACTCACCGGTCTCGGAGTCGAACAGGAACTTGGGCACGAAGAACAGCGACAGGCCCTTGGTACCCGGCCCGGCTCCCTCGGGGCGTGCCAGCACCAGGTGAAAGATGTTCTCGAACAGGTCGCCGGAGTCGGCGGAGGTGATGAACCGCTTCACGCCGTCGATGTGCCAGGAGCCATCGTCCTGCTGGACCGCTTTGGTACGGCCCGCGCCGACGTCCGATCCGGCATCCGGCTCGGTGAGCACCATGGTCGATCCCCAGCCGCGCTCAGCGGCCAGCACGGCCCATTTCTTCTGCTCTTCGGTGCCGAGGTGGTAGAGGATGTTGGCGAATCCGGCCCCGCCGCCATACATCCACACCGCCGGGTTGGCACCAAGAACGTGCTCGTGCAGCGCCCACCCCAACGCCTTGGGCATCGGCATGCCGCCGAGGGCCTCGTCAATGCCGACCTTGTCCCAACCGGCCTCGATGACCGCGCGGATGGACTTCTTCAACGACTCCGGCAACGCCACCGAGTGGGTCTCCGGGTCGAATGTCGGCGGGTTGCGGTCACCGTCGGTGAACGACTCGGCGATCGGTCCCTCGGCCAGTCGGCTGATCTCGGCCAACATTTCCTGGGCGGTGTCGACATCCAGGTCGCTGTACTCGCCTTGGCCTAACGCCTTGTCAACGCCAAGGACCTCGAACAGGTTAAATACCTGGTCACGGACGTTGCTCTTGTAGTGGCTCACTACATTCCTCCTCGTTGAGAATGCCACTCGTGGTTGGGTACTAGGTCTAAGTTACCCACCAGTAACACTTTTAAAATATATCTATCTGTTACCTCAACGCAAGTCGATGTGAGCTAAATTTCACTACCTAATTAACCAACCGGTTGGGCAGGAGCGGTTCGCGGCTCTGACAGCCGCCTTCACCTGCGACGATGATGGATCTATGACAAGTGTGGGACGCGTCACGGCACTCCCCGTGGTCGATCTGCGGGCGGATCCCGCCCAACTCCGAGAACACCTTCGTGAGGCAGCCCACGAGGTGGGATTCTTCTACCTGACCGGCCACGAGGTGCCCGACGCGCTGGTAGACCGGGTGCTCGAGGTGGCGCGCAAGCTGTTCGAGCTGCCCCAAGCCGACAAAGACGCTGTCGCGATGGTGCGCAGTCCGCATTTCCGCGGCTACACCAGGCCGGGCGGCGAGCTGACCCGGGGCGAGGTGGACTGGCGCGAACAGATCGACATTGGACCGGAACGCCCGTCGATCGGCGGGCCTGGCAAACCGGAGTACCTGTGGCTGCAGGGGCCAAACCAATGGCCGGCGGCGCTGCCGGAGCTGCCTGGGATCGTCCGTGAGTGGGATAGTGCGTTGTCCTCGGTAGCCCGCACCCTGCTGCGGCATTGGGCGGCTTCGCTGGGCAGCCCACCCGACGTGTTCGACTCGGCTTTCGCCGAAACACCCGCCACCCTGATCAAGATCGTGCGGTATCCGGCCCGCGCGGCCAGCCCACAAGGCGTGGGCGCGCACCGCGACAGCGGGGTGCTGACGCTGCTGCTGGCCCAGCCGGGCAGCCGCGGTCTGCAGGTGCGGCGAGACGCGGGCTGGATCGACGTTCCACCACGGGACGGGGCATTCATTGTCAACATCGGCGAGCTGCTCGAAGTCGCGACGGGCGGCTACTTGCGGGCGACCCAGCACCGGGTGACCCTGCACGGGCCCGCCTCGGAGAAGATTTCAGAGCGGATTTCGGTGCCTTACTTCTTCAATCCGAGGCTGGATGCGCAGATACCGGTGCTGTTGTTGCCTGACGAGCTCGCGGCCCGCACCGACAACAGCTGGAACCCATGCCAGGACCCGTCCGACCCGATGTTCTCGGTCTACGGTCGTAACGCCTGGAAGAGCAGATTGCGCGCCCACCCGGATGTGGCCGCCGCACACGGATACTCGGCGGGGTAGGGTCGAGGCGAGAATCCGTCCTAGGCTTCAAGGGGCTGTGAAGTCCGGTGAACTCAACAAACAAACTCACAGAGTCCTCACTGCGTGAGGCCTTCGGCCATATCCCGTCCGGGGTGGTGGCGATCGCCGCCGAAGTTGCAGGCATCCGAGAAGGCCTGGCGGCCAGCACCTTTGTCCCCGTCTCGTTGGACCCGCCGCTAGTGTCGTTCTGCGTGCAGAACACATCGACGACGTGGCCCAAGCTCAAGGGAGTGCCGAAGCTGGGCGTCAGCGTGCTCGGCGAAACTCATCACGAGGCAGCGCGGACTCTGGCCGCCAAGACCGGCGACAGATTCGCGGGTTTGGAGACGGTGTCCAACGACACTGGCGCGGTCTTCATCAAGGGCACCGGCCTGTGGCTGGAGAGCGTGATCGAGCAACTGATCCCGGCCGGGGACCACACCATCGTGGTTTTGCGGGTCACCGAGGTGACGGTGGACGCCCAAGTGGCGCCCATTGTGTTCCACCGCAGCGTGTTCCGCCGACTCGGCGCCTAGCGGCGGAACAGCTTGTTGCCCAGCCACACCACTGGGTCGTATTTGCGGTCGGCGACCCGCTCTTTCATCGGGATCAGCGCATTGTCGGTGATCTTGATGTTTTCCGGGCATACATCGGTGCAGCACTTGGTGATGTTGCAGTAGCCCAGACCGTGCTCTTCCTGCGCCTGGTTGCGCCGGTCCAGCGTGTCCAGCGGATGCATTTCGAGCTCGGCGATCCGCATCAGGAAGCGGGGCCCGGCGAACGCCTGCTTGTTTTCCTCGTGGTCACGGACCACGTGGCAGACGTTTTGGCACAAGAAGCACTCGATGCACTTGCGGAATTCCTGCGAACGCTGGACGTCGACTTGCGCCATCCGGTATTCGCCGGGCTGTAGCTCCTTCGGCGGCGTGAATGACGGTATCTCGCGGGCCTTCTCGTAGTTGAACGAGACATCGGTGACCAGATCACGAATCACCGGGAAAGTCCGCAGCGGTGTTACGGTCACGACCTCGTCCTCGGCGAACGTGGACATCCGGGTCATACACATCAGTCGGGGTTTGCCGTTGACCTCGGCTGAGCACGATCCGCACTTGCCGGCCTTGCAGTTCCACCGCACCGCGAGGTCGGGCGTCTGAGTCTGCTGCAGGCGATGGATGATGTCGAGCACCACCTCGCCCTCGCTGACCTCAACGGTGAAGTCCTGCAGCGCGCCGCCGGCTTGGTCGCCGCGCCAGACCCGCATACTCGCGTCGTAGGTCATTTGCCTCTCCGTCCTGGATGCTCGGCCAGCTCACGGTCGGTGTAATACTTCTCCAGCTCGGAGATCTCGAAGAGTTCCAGCAGATCAGGCCGCATCGGCACCTGGTCTTCGTGAACGATTTCGACGTCGGGAATCACGGCATCGCCGCCGNCTGTACGGCAGACCAGCAACACATNGCGCCACGACGGGTCCATGGACGGGTGATCGTCGCGGGTGTGGCCGCCGCGGCTTTCGGTGCGCTCCAGCGCGGCCTTGGCGACGCATTCGCAGACCAGCAGCATGTTGCGCATGTCGATGGCCAGATTCCAGCCGGGGTTGTACTGGCGATGCCCCTCCACGTGGATGTTCTTGAACCGCTCGCGAAGTTTGTCGAGCCGGCCGAGGGCCTCAGAGATTTCGTCCGCCTTGCGGATGATGCCGACCAGATCGTTCATCGACTGCTGTAGTTCCAACTGCAACGTATAAGGATTCTCTGCCGTGGCGCCGTTCGTCGATCCCTCGAAAGGGGCCAGAGCCCTCTTCGCCGCGGTGTCGACGGTGTCTTGGGCGACCGTCGGGCGGCTGCTCAGCGCCCGCACGTAGTCGGCGGCGCCCAGGCCGGCCCGCCGGCCGAAGACCAGCAAGTCCGACAGTGAATTGCCGCCCAGTCGGTTGGAACCGTGCATGCCGCCGGAGCACTCGCCGGCGGCGAAGAGCCCGGCCACTGTCGCGGCACCGGTATCGGGGTCGACCTCGACACCACCCATGACGTAGTGGCACGTCGGCCCGACCTCCATCGGTTGGGTGGTGATGTCGACCTCGGCGAGCTCCATGAACTGGTGATACATCGACGGCAGCCGTCGCTTGATCTCCGCGGGCGTCAAACGGGATGCGATGTCGAGGTAGACCCCGCCGTGCGGGGTGCCGCGGCCGGCTTTGACTTCCGAGTTGATGGCCCGCGCGACCTCATCGCGGGGCAGCAGGTCCGGGGTACGACGGGCCGAGTCGTTGTCCTTCAGCCACTGGTCGGCCTCTTGCTCTGTTTCGGCGTATTGGCCTTTGAACACCGGCGGGATGTAGTCGAACATGAACCGATTGCCGTCAGAGTTCTTCAGCACTCCGCCGTCACCGCGAACACCTTCGGTGACCAGGATTCCTTTCACACTCGGCGGCCACACCATGCCCGTCGGGTGGAACTGGACGAACTCCATGTTGATCAGCGTCGCTCCGGCGCGCAGCGCCAATGCGTGCCCGTCGCCGGTGTACTCCCAGGAGTTAGACGTCACTTTGAATGACTTGCCGATCCCGCCGGTGGCCAGCACCACCGCGGGCGCCTCGAACAAGACGAACCGGCCGCTTTCGCGCCAGTAGCCGAAGACTCCGGCGATGGAGTCACCGTCTTTGAGCAACTCGGTGATGGTGCATTCGGCGAACACCTTGATCCGCGCCTCGTAGTCGCCGAGTTCGGCGTGATCCTCCTGCTGCAGCGAGACGATCTTCTGCTGCATGGTGCGGATCAGCTCCAAGCCGGTGCGGTCGCCGACGTGCGCGAGCCGTGGATAGGTGTGCCCGCCGAAGTTGCGCTGGCTGATCTTGCCGTCTTTGGTGCGGTCGAACAGCGCGCCGTAGGTCTCCAGCTCCCAGACGCGGTCGGGTGCCTCCTTGGCGTGCAGTTCGGCCATCCGCCAGTTGTTCAGGAACTTCCCGCCGCGCATCGTGTCGCCGAAGTGGGTCTTCCAATTGTCTTTCGGGTTGGTGTTGCCCATCGAGGCTGCGCAACCACCCTCGGCCATCACCGTGTGGGCTTTGCCGAACAGGGATTTGCACACCACCGCGACCCGCAGGCCGCGCTCGCGCGCTTCGATGACCGCACGCAACCCCGCGCCGCCGGCACCGATGACGACTACGTCGTAGGAGTGCCGTTCGACCTCAACCATGAAACCTCGCTCAGCGTCTTTTTCGTATACCTGAAATTATTTGTCAGCCAACAAATCTGAAGTCAGTGATGGTGCCGCTGGCCACCAGCATGATGTAGAAGTCGGTGAACGCCAGGGTCCCCAACGTGGTCCACGCGAAAGCCATGTGCCGCGTGTTCAACTTGCTGACCTGTGTCCAGATCCAGTACCGCACAGGGTGTTTGGAGAAGTGCTTCAGCCGACCGCCGGTGACGTGCCGGCAGGAATGGCACGAGACGGTGTAGGCCCACAGCAGCAGCACGTTTGTGACCAAAATGACGTTGCCCAAACCGAATCCGAAACCGGTGGGCGAGTGGAACGCCATTATCGCGTCGTAAGTGTTGATCAGTGAGACCACGACCGCGAAGTAGAAGAAGTACCGGTGGCTGTTTTGGATAATCAGTGGGAGCCGGGTTTCGCCGGTGTAGTGGACACGTGGCTCAGGCACCGCACACGCGGTCGGCGACTGCCACACCGAGCGGTAGTAGGCCTTGCGGTAGTAGTAGCAGGTAATTCGGAAGCCGAGCAGAAACGGTAATACCACACTCCCCAACGGAATCCACCACGGGAAATGAGCGAACCAGACACCGAGGTGGCTCGCGCCCGGCGCGCATGACGCGCTTACGCACGGTGAGTAAAAGGGCGTCAGGTAATGGTATTGAGGCACCCAGTAATTGCTGCCCAAGAACGCCCTGGTGGTTGCGTAAAGGATGAACGCTGAAAGGCCGAGGTTGGTGATCAGCGGCGCCTGCCACCACCGGTCGGTGCGCAACGTCCGCTGCGCTATTTGGGCGCGGCCAGGTGAGAAAACGCCGGACGCAGGACGGTTCGCCGTGGGTGCGCTCATCTAGTGTGTTCCTCTTCGAACGGGTTGTCTGGTCGAAGGGTACACAGAGAGAGCCCTCCCTTTCTCGGGGGGCTTGGGTTGTCAGGATCTATTGTGACCCCCGACACCCTCGTCGTCGACATCGCGCCAGAAGTCGGTGTCGTACTGGGTGTCGGGAATGGCGATCTTCTCGCCGGATTGCTGCACTGTGGCGCGGGCTAAGTCCAATTCCGAAACATCAGTGTCGAGTAATTCGACGTCGCTCAGAATGCGATCGGCGTCGATGACGATGCGACGCATCGCCGGGCTGTCACCGTATCGCGCCTTCAGCGAACTCACGCAGCGCCGCAGGCCGCCGATCAAATCGTGCAGTTCGGCGAGTTCAGTGATGGTGGACAACAACATCTCCTCAGCATCACGGTGTTACGGATCACAGTACGCTCTCGATACTATCCACCGGACAGGCCTGGCGTGAGGCAAGTCGCGCCGCGCGACCCGGGAGCACACATATGTCAGCTGAGCCAGGCAAAACCTCGCCCGCCGAACGCGCTGCAGCGCTGCTGGAACTGCATCAGCCAGGTAACCCGGTAATCCTGCCGACGGTATGGGACGCCTGGTCGGCGCGCCTTGCCACGGACGGCGGATTTGTCGCTCTCACTGTCGGTAGCCATCCACTGGCCGATTCGATCGGCAAGCCGGACGGCGAGGGTATGTCGTTCGAGGACNTGCTTACCCGGGTCGCGCAGATCACCGCCGCGGTCGACGTCCCGGTATCGGTGGACATCGAATCGGGCTACGGGCTGCCGGCGACCCGGCTGATCGAGGGCTTGCTGAGCGTGGGCGCCGTCGGGCTGAACATCGAGGACACCGTGCACTCCGAGGGCAAGCGGCTGCGTTCTGCCAGTGAGCATGCGGAATTGGTGGGTGCGCTGCGGTCGGCTGCCGATGCGGCCGGGGTGCATGTGGTGATCAACGCCCGCACCGATGTATTCCTGCGCAACGAGGGTGACGATTCGGACCGGGTCGATCGGGCGGTGGCGCGACTGACCGAGGCCGCCGCGGCCGGTGCCGATGTGCTGTATCCGGTGGGCCGCCACCAGCCGGAGACATTGCGGCGCTTGGCCGCTGAGTTGCCACTGCCGATCAACGCGATCGCGCTGCCCGACCGCGACGACCCGGCATCGTTTGGCCCGCTCGGCGTCGGCCGGATCAGCTTCGGTCCGTTCCTGCAGTCCGCGCTGGCGGGCCGGGCCAAGGAAATCCTGGCCCGCTGGGGCTAACCTAGATCGGTTCCAGCATGCGATGTGGCCCTCGGAGCGCGCAGCTGACCGGATCGTCGCGACTTGGATCACGCGGGCGCGGCGGTGGGTGGGCGATGAGGTCGCCGACGTCGGGGACTTGCTCGCAGCGCCGGCAGACGCGATCTTGTCCGATCACGCCGCCGCACTCCGCGTGCCGGTAGGTCCTTCTGCTGGGCTTCTCCAGGTAATTCTCATTGCCCCAGCTGATCATCGACCAGATCACCGGCCACAGCCGGCGGCCTTTCACGGTCAACTCATACTCGTCGCGGCCGTGACTGCCGGTTACCTTGGTGAACACGCCCTGCTCCACCAGCAATGCCAGCCGTTCGGTCAGCACCGCTTTGGGAATGCCCAGGTGGCCGTGGAAATCGCTGAAGCGCCGCGCCCCGTAGAAGGCGTCGCGCACGATCAGCAGGGTCCAGCGTTCGCCGATGATCTCCAGGGAACGCGCGATGGGGCAGCTCTCAGCAGGGTATTCGCGGGGAAGGGCCACAACATTCATTCTACCACTTGTTGGTTCAGTCACCGAACCGTATACTTGAATTTTGCAAGTTCATTCACCGAACCACAAGGTGTGTGTGTCGCGATGAAGGCAATCAGATACGAACGCTTCGGCGGTCCGGAAGTCCTTCAGTACCTTGACCTTCCGGACCCCACTCCTGGTCCACGCCAGCTACTCATCGAGGCCGTCGCGATCGGAGTCAACTTTCCCGACATCCGCGAGCGTCTCGGCATCTACAACAAGGCCGAGACGCGCGTGGGCGGGGTGCAGCTCCCCCAGGTGGGCGGCCTCGCGGTGGCGGGCACCGTAGTTGCGGCCGGTCCGCAAACGTCAGTGGAGGTAGGCCGCAAGGTCGTGGCGCTGATGAAGAAAGGCGCGTACGCGCAACTTGCGCTCGCCGAAGAGGCGTTGTGCGCGGTTTTAGACAATGAAGCCGACAATGCCTCCCTCGCTGTGCTGGCCGGTTTCGCCGGTCAGGCGGCCTGTGCCCACCTGTTGTTGCAGGCCTCGACCACGCTGCGGCCGGGTGAATCGCTGCTGGTGCACGGCGCGGCGGGTGGTGTGGGTGGCATTGCGGTGCAGATCGCGAAGGCACTCGGTGCCGGTCTGGTTATCGGCACGGCCAGCACCGCCGAGCGGCGCGACTTCGTCTTGACCCTGGGCGCCGATGCAGCGATCTCCTACGACGAACCCGGATGGACCGAAAAGGTACGCGAGCTGACCTCGGGCCATGGCGTCGACGTCTTGATCGAGTCGATCGGTGGCGACGTATTCGAGCAGAACTTCGACGTGCTGGCCGTCTTCGGGCGGTACCTGTTGCTCGGTTCCACCCGCGGCCCCGGGGAGCCGTTCGCTCCGCGTCGTCTGATGACGAAATCGCAAGCCTTGATTGGCTTCTACCTTCCGGTGTTCTACGACAGGCCCGAGCTGATTGGGAACGCGCTACGCTTTCTCGCAGACGGCCACAAGACCGGGCAGATCAAGTCCCGGGTGGACGAGGTGTTGCCCTTGAGCCAGGCCGCCGAGGCACATCGGCGGTTGGAAAGCCGCCAGGTGCGCGGCGTTATCGTCCTCGACCCAACTAACGAATCTTGAGGAATGCCATGACAAGTAGCGTTGAATCGGCCGCAACCGTAGTGCAGCACAGCATGAACCGCATCGATATCTCCACCGGTGTGGAGTTTGAAGAGTTCAAGAGCGCTTTCGAGAAGGCGGCGCCGCCGTTCGACCCAGCCACGGTAAGGGAGATCGCGGAGCGTGGCGGCACGTGGGATGAAGTCCTTGCGGCGGCGGCGATCAACGCGCCCAATGACCTGATGGTTTACGCCAAGATCGACGCACTGTCGCTGCTGTCCCTTGCCGGCCACACGACCAAGGCGGTCGAGTACTTGCTCGGCAACCACACCATCGCCGAGACCATGTTCCGCCACGATCCGAGGGCACTGCTCTACGCGCCGCTGCGACTGATGATCTACGCAGACTCCGAGGGCAATGCGGTGTTCTCGATGGACCAGCCCAGCGCCGCGTTCGGCAGTCTTGGCATCGCAGACGTGACCAAGGTGGGCGAGAGCCTGGATCGCAAGGTGGTGAACCTGTTGCGGGTCATCGGTGTTGACGCTGCCCGGGCCTTCTCGCTCTGACGCGCGAACGTCGAGTTGTCGGGCGATTTTGTCGCTTCGTAATTTGGCCCAACAACCCGACGCCACGGGGGAAATTACTTCGTGATGGCGATGCGCTGCGCCTGAGTTCCGGAGTAGGCACCGGTAACCCGGACGGTCAGCACGCCCGCGTCGTACGAAGCCGCGATGGCCTCGCCGGTGACATGCGCGGGCAACTGGAACGAGCGGCGGAACGATCCGTAACGGATCTCACGCAAAGTGCGGCCGTTCTGCTCCTCCGTGTGCTCGTCGCGGTGTTCGCCGTGGATTACCAGGCGGCCCTTGTCCACCTCTACGTTGACGTCCTTCTCGACGTCTACGCCGGGCAACTCCAAGCGAACGACCGCGTCGTCGGCATCCTTGACGATTTCTGCGGCCGGCCTGAATCCGCTGCTCACTGGCTTATACCAATCCGCTGTCGCGGCGGGGCCGAAAAAGTCGCGGAACCACCGGTCGGTGTCCCAGGTCGGTCGCGACCACACTGCGAGGTTAGTCATAGGGGTTCTCCTTCTTCCTTGCTGAAGCTTCCTGAAGCCTCGTTGTGAGTTTGCTGTGACCGGCGCCTTGCCGGCCGGCTATTTGTAGAAACATGAGTCGACCCCGCTTAAGTTCCACCCGGTTGTTCGCCTGCAGCGAACGGCGTCACACAGGTTGTTTTCAGGGTGTGAGGAGGACTTGATAACTGCGTCACATTTGGTCAGACCCGAGTTAATTTCGCGAAACTACTCTTGATTGCATGGCCTCAGCCGGAATTTCGCGCGCCCGCAATATGGTCCGTCACGTCGTCGTGGTCGGCCATGGCATGGTGGGCCACCGATTGGTCGAGGCGCTGCGTGCCCGTGACACCGACGGATCCTGGCGTGTGACGGTTCTGGCCGAGGAGGCGGATGCCGCCTATGACCGTGTCGGCCTGACCTCCTACACCGAAAGTTGGGACCGCGATCTGCTGGCACTGCCCGGCAACGACTACGCCGGTGACGAGCGGGTGCGGCTAGTGCTGAACACCCGTGTAACCGAAATCGACCGCGCGACAAAGTCGGTGGTTACCTCTGACGGTGAACGGCACAGGTACGACGCCCTGGTGCTAGCGACCGGTTCCTACGCTTTTGTCCCGCCGGTATCCGGCCACGACCTGCCCGCGTGCCACGTTTATCGCACGCTCGACGACCTCGATGCGATCCGCGCGGGCGCCGAAAGCGCGCGCGATGGCGGTCATACCGGTGCGGGGGTAGTGATCGGCGGCGGCCTGCTGGGGCTGGAGGCCGCCAATGCGTTGCGCCAGTTCGGGTTGCAGACGCATGTCATCGAGATGATGCCTCGATTGATGGCCCAGCAGATCGACGAGGCCGGGGGCGCGCTGCTGGCCAGGATGATCACCGACCTCGGCATCGCGGTGCATGTCGGGACGGGTACCGAATCGGTTGAATCCGTTGAGGATGGCTCGACGTCGGTGCGGGTGCGTTTGACCGATGAAGAGGTCATCGACGCCCATGTGGTGATCTTCGCGGCCGGTATCCGGCCGCGTGACGAGCTGGCGAAGGCGGCCGGATTGACGATCGGCGAGCGTGGCGGCGTGCTCACCGACTTGTCCTGCCAGACAAGCGATCCTAATATCTACGCGGTCGGCGAGGTCGCCGCCATCGAAGGGCGGTGCTACGGCCTGGTCGGGCCCGGTTACACCTCTGCTGAGGTCGTCGTGGACCGGCTGCTGGACGGGGCCGCGGAGTTCCCCGAGGCGGACTTGTCGACAAAGCTCAAGCTGCTGGGCGTCGACGTGGCCAGTTTCGGTGACGCGATGGGGGCGACCGAAAACTGTCTCGAGGTCGCCGTCAACGACGCGGTGAACCGGACATACGCCAAATTAGTGCTCTCTGATGACGCCAAGACCCTGCTCGGCGGGGTAATGGTGGGCGACGCCTCGTCCTATGGGGTCTTGCGGCCCATGGTTGGCAGCCAGCTGCCAGGGGATCCGCTGGCGCTGATCGCGCCGGCCCAGTCCGAAGGCGGCGCTTCGGCTTTGGGCGTGGGTGCGCTGCCGGATTCGGCACAGATCTGCTCCTGCAACAACGTCACCAAGGGTGAGCTGAAATGCGCGATCGCCGACGGTTGCGCTGACGTCGCCGGGCTCAAGTCGGGCACGGCGGCGGGCACGTCATGTGGCTCGTGTGTGCCCCTGCTCAAACAGCTGCTGGAAGCCGAGGGTGTGGAACAGTCCAAGGCGCTGTGCGAGCACTTCAGCCAGTCGCGTGCAGAGCTTTTCGAAATCATCTCCGTCACCGAGATCCGGACCTTCTCGAGCCTGCTGGAGCGCTTCGGCCGCGGAAAGGGTTGCGATATCTGCAAACCCGTTGTTGCTTCNATCCTGGCCTCCACCGGTTCCGACCACATTCTCGACGGTGAGCAAGCCTCGCTGCAGGATTCCAACGACCACTTCCTGGCCAACATTCAGAAGAACGGCAGCTACTCGGTGGTGCCGCGGGTGCCCGGCGGTGACATCAAGCCGGAGCATCTGATCCTGATCGGTCAGATCGCGCAGGACTTCGGGCTCTACACGAAGATCACCGGCGGCCAGCGGATTGACATGTTCGGTGCCCGCGTGGAGCAGTTGCCGCAGATCTGGAAGCGGCTAGTCGACGGCGGCATGGAATCGGGCCACGCTTACGGCAAGGCATTGCGTACGGTGAAGAGCTGCGTGGGCAGCGACTGGTGCCGCTACGGCCAGCAAGATTCGGTACAGCTGGCCATCGACCTGGAATTGCGCTATCGCGGCCTGCGGGCACCGCACAAGATCAAGCTCGGGGTCTCCGGGTGTGCGCGGGAGTGCGCCGAGGCGCGCGGCAAGGACGTGGGCGTCATCGCCACCGAGAAGGGCTGGAACCTCTACGTCGGCGGCAATGGCGGTATGACTCCCAAGCACGCACAGCTGCTGGCCGGCGACCTGGACACCGAGACGCTGATCCGCTATGTCGACCGGTTCTTGATGTACTACATCCGCACGGCCGACCGGCTGCAGCGCACCGCGCCGTGGGTCGAATCGCTCGACGGCGGGCTCGATCATGTGCGCGAGGTCGTGTGCGACGATTCGCTGGGCCTGGCCGCAGAATTCGAGGCCGCAATGAAGCGGCATGTGCAGAACTACAAGTGCGAATGGAAGGGCGTGCTGGAAGATCCGGACAAGCTGTCGCGGTTCGTCTCCTTCGTCAACGCCCCGGACGCCGTCGACTCCACGCTGACATTCACCGAGCGTGCCGGGCGCAAAGTACCTGTGCCCATTGGCATGCCGCGGGTCCGCCCATAATCTCAGGGAAGAGGAGCTGTGACGCTTGCCAACGACGTTGCGGTGTGGACAACCGCCTGCGCATACGACCATCTCATCCCCGGCCGTGGAGTCGGTGTGCTGCTTGACGACGGCACCCAGGCCGCGCTGTTCCGGCTGGACGACGGGTCGGTTCACGCGGTCGGTAACGTCGACCCGTTCTCCGGCGCCGCGGTGATATCCCGCGGCATCGTCGGCGACCGCGGCGGTCGAGCCACGGTCCAATCGCCCATCCTCAAGCAGGCGTTTGCGCTTGACGACGGCTCTTGTCTGGACGATCCACGGGTGTCGGTGCCGACGTATCAGGTGCGCGTCACCGCCGAGGGCGACATTCAGGTCGCGCGGCCGGCCGGCTCTTAGGTAGCACTGATATCACCGATCAGGTAGCGCTGCATCGTCGGGCCGATGGCGTCGACGAGCGCGTCCACCGACATCGAGTGCAGCGGCTCGGAGCTCACTCCGTAGCGCATGATGCCCAAACCAACGAGCTGAGAGGCGCACAACGACGCCCGGATCGCGGCCTCGTCAGCTCCCAGGATTTTCAGCAGCGGGCCAAAGACCGGGCCGATGAACATGCCTTGCACGGTCTCGGCGGTCTTAGCCATTCCCGTGGATGCGATCGCACTGGCTGCGAACGGGCCGCCGCCGGCGGCATCCCACGTGGCAATCAGCATGTACAGCGTCCGGCGGCCTACTTGGTTCACCCCTCCGGTGACGATTCGGTCGATGAATTCCGGTGTGCCGAATGGCAAACGCAGCATCTTCGCGACTGGGTCGAGGAGCCCACGCGATTGCTCTTCGCGACGGGGCATGGTGTCAGGATCGCCCGTAGGTGATCAAAGATCAAGCGCCGCTGATATCGGCGCGCGTGTCGATCAAAGCTTTGCGGTCCGCGGAATTCGGCAGCTGGTCGCCAGCGGTGCGGGTCGCATGGCCTTGCGGAATCGGTTCGCAATCAACTGTGCCAGCCCGGGATGGGTGCCCAGCGGCCCGCTGACCAGGTCGGCGCCGCAGGCGCGCAGCCGCTCTTGAAATAGGCCGTCGGCCAGCAGATACGAGGCGACCACGACGCGGCGCGCGCTGTGGCGTCCAGCGCTGGCCCGCGCTTTGGCTACCGCCTTTCGCACATCGGGTGCCTGTTGCACATCGGTTATATGGGGGCAGCTAGTAGCCGCAAACCCCAAGTCCACCGGCGATCCAGTCAGCGTAGACAGCAGCGCCGCAGTGGTGCGCAGGTCGGCGCCCGCCGTCAGGTCTGATGTGCCCGCCGCCGCGAGGATCACCGAATCGCCGCGACGCCAGCCGGATCCGACCAGCTGGTCGGCGACCGTCCGCACGATCTCCCTGCTCGGCCCCAATGCAGGGGTGACGACGACGTTCGGGTGTCGGCCGGCCGCGACCTGGGCGGGCAGATCGGTGCGAACATGATATCCACGGGACAAAAACGCGGGCACCACGATCGCGGGCCCGTTGGCATCCGAAAGCACTTCGCTGGGCGTGGGGCCCAACACGTCGACAAACGCAACCTGCACCGTGCGGTCCAGCAGCGTGCTCACCTGTGCCGCAAGGTCTCCGATCATCGCGACACCACCGGGTCGGCGGGTGCCATGCGCTGCCAGGATCAGAGTCATGGTAAATCGGTTGGTTCGTCCATCGCGAGGCGGTAACCACGCTTGACAACCGTCGCGACAATGTTCTTGTCGCCCAGAGCTGTTCGCAGCCGAAGTACAGCGGTGTCGACTGCGTGCGGGTCGTGGCTATTGCCCGGCAGCACGCGTAACAACTCATTGCGTGCAACGACGTCACCGGGACGGTGCGCCAGCGCGCGCAATGTCGCCATCTCGGAACGGGACAACGACCTGACCGAACCATCTACCAGAACGCAGGTTCCGCGGATATCGACAACGTGGCCTGCGGCCTTTACGGTGTGCGACCCCAGCAGCGGTAGCTCCTCGGCAATATGCCGGGCCAAGGCTCCCAACCGCATTCGTGCGGGTGATGACGTTGGGACGCCTTTTCGTCTCAGCGGCTGAGAGGTTACTGGGCCGACACACATCGCATGCACATCGGTGCGCAGCGCCTGAAGCACTCGGTCCTCAATACCCAAGTCGCGGCTGCGCTCCAGAACCGCCGCTGCAGCAGGTGCCGATGTGAAGCTGACCGCATCGAATTGCCGTCGTGCGATCCCAGTAACCAGCTGGTCGAACTGGCCACCCAACTGTGTTGACTTCCAACGATATACCCGGATGGGCACCACTTCAGCACCCGCGGAACGCAGGCCCCCGACGAATTCTGGGAACGGGTCCCAGGCGTCGGCGGCACCGTGCAATTGGATGGCGATACGCGACCCGGATACGCCTGATTCGAGCAGGTATTTGAGTAGTTCTTGTGAGGATTCGGATTTCGGGGACCATTCTTCGTGCAGGCCGGCGGCGCGCAGCGCCCCGGTCGCTTTCGGTCCGCGGGCCAGGATCCGGGCCGACGACAACGACTCGATGAGCTGGTTGGCCAGCCCCCACCCCTCGGCTGCAGCCACCCAGCCGCGAAAGCCGATGCCGGTGTGGGCAACCAAGATGTCCGGCGACTGGGCGATCAAAGCGTCTGTGTTGCTGTGCAGTTCATCATCGTCAGGTAGTGCGATCATGTTGATCGCCGGGGCGCTGCAGACCTCGGCGCCGCGGCGGCTCAGTAATGCGCATAGTTCCTCGGAGCGGCGAGCCGACGTCACCGCAATCCGGTAACCGGTCAGCGGCGCGAATTCTGGCTGGGCCATATGACCTGTGTATGCCTGCGGGATTTCGGCTGCGTTACCAGCCAATTGCTGACGCATTGCCCCGCCTTTTACTGGGATCACAGTCGTGCCGACTCCGCTTCAGGCAAGAGCTGGGGCAGGTGGGGGGGCAGGGCCGGGGCCGAAACCGGCCGGCGGACGTAAACCATCCAGGTCATCACCGCAGCGACGACGTAGGAGGCTAGGAAGGCCCAGTACGCCGCGGTCTCCGTGCCGCTGTGCAGGTACGACTCGCGCAGGGCCAGGTTGATGCCTACGCCGCCCAATGCGCCGACAGCCGAGCAGACGCCGATCAACGATCCCGACATCGCGCGCGACCAATGGCGCCGCTGCGCTTCGCTCATATCCAGCGAGTGGCTGCGCACCTCAAAGACCGAGGGGATCAGTTTGAACACCGATCCATTACCCATCCCGGAAAGAATGAACAAAACCATGAAGCCGATGACGTAGCCGACCATCGCCATGGAGTTGTTGCCGTTGCGGTCGTCGAGTGTGCTGATGCTGACCAGCATCCCGGCGCCCAAGATCATGCCGGCGAGGACGCCGAGGGTAACCCGGCTACCGTCCACGCGATCCGCGAGCCTACCTCCGTAGATCCGCGCCAGTGAGCCCAACAGCGGTCCCACAAAGGCGATTTGTGCCGCGTGCAGCGACGCGTGCTGGGCGGTTTCCCCGTTGGCCAAGAAGTTGACCTGCAGCACCTGCCCGAACGCGAATGAAAACCCGATCCACGAGCCGAAGGTGCAGATGTAGAGCAGCGAGATCACCCAGGCGTCGCGGTCAAACAGGATCGAACGCATGTGGTTCACCTTGACACCGTGGTCGAGGTTATCCATGAAGAGCGCGGCGGCGATACCGACGATTGCCAACAACACCAGGTAGATCGCGCACACCCAGTACGGCGCTTCGTGGCCCGCGGTGGCCAGCGCCAGCAGGCCGACCAATTGGATCACCGCGACCCCGAGGTTGCCGACGCCGGCGTTGATGGCCAGCGCCGTGCCCTTGAGCCGCTGCGGGTAGAAGGCGTTGACGTTGGCCAGCGAGGCCGCGTAGTTGCCGCCGCCCAGTCCAGTCAGCGCCGCGCACACGACATACGGCCACAGCGGCAGGCCCGGGTTGGCCAGCAGCACAACGGTGCCGACCGTAGGGATCAGCAGCACGAACGCGGAGAACGCCGTCCAGTTACGGCCCCCGAAGGTGGCGATGCCCAAGGTGTAGGGGATGCGCACGCAGCCACCGATCAGCGTGGCGACAGCGCCGAGCAGCAGCTTGTCGCCGGCGGAAAAGCCGTAGACAGACGCCGGCATGAACAGCGCCATCACAGACCACATGGACCAAATCGAAAAGGCCACGTGGTCGCCTGCCACCGTGCACAGCAGGTTGCGGCGGGCGATCTTTTTATTGCCCGCCTCCCAAGCCGCTGCGTCTTCGGGATTCCAGTCCGTAATCCGATGGCGCGCAGCGTTGTCCGAGGCGCTCCGCTCTTTGTGGACGCGCTCAGGAGCGCCGGCGTGCATCCAGATTCCCCTCTTCGAGCCATCCCACGTGTTCTGAGTCGGGGCGTCTATGCCTTGTCTATGTCCCTTTGGGCGCCACCTAAACAAAGGGCAACCCAAAAAGCCAATGCCTGCCGTGTATTTCGATACTCACATTGAAGATGGAAGTCCGTCAACTCCATCTGACTGATATCGCCTGAAAGTTGCTTCCCAATTATCTGGTAACTCGTTGAAGCGCCTGTGCGGTTGCGACAACGTGCAGCTCAGGGCCACAATATCGGTTCCTGCCAACTGGTTTCGAAGTTGTTGGAGGAATCCTGTGTGATGTGAAATACATTCGCGTTCTGAATCGGAGGGGTTCCCGCTCGCGCTGAAAATCTTTACGGTGCAAGAAAAGCGTAGCCTTGAATGTACTCACCAGACGTCGCCCGCGCGCCAGTCGCACATCAAGTCCGCGGCGGTGTCCAAACTGACCCCGAGCGGAAAGACGAACACTGTTCCGTCGTCTTCAGGGGTGCGGGTCGGTCCGCCGGGGGCCAGTACTGACGTCGAGCCGCGCCAGGGCAACCAGCCGCGCGACGCGTAGAGGCTACGAGCCCGGACCGATGAACTGAGCGCTCCCACCTCGTAGGCGCCGCGCATAACCTGCTCGACAGCGTCCAGCAGTGCGTGCACCAGCCCTTGGCCGCGGAAATCCTCGCGTACCGCGACGCCTTCGACGTAACCGCACCGCAGCGCGTTGCCGCGGTAGACCAGCCGCCGCTGCACCACCGCGGCGTGCGCGATGATCGCGCCGTGGTGGCAGATCAGCGCATGCATTCCACCCAGCGTGTGCTCCCAGTCGGTCTCGGTGAAGTCGCCGGCGAACGCATCGGTGACCATCTGGCAAACGCGCTGCCGAGCGTCGCTATCGAGATCGGCGGTGTGGACCAGGCGGGCGGTTTGTACCTGGGTGTGCACAGTCCTTGTTCTACCAGCTTGTCAAGCGGTCCGCGCGCCGAGAACGGCCGAGGACCGAGGCCGCGCCCAGTGCAACCGCACCTGCTGGCCGGGCCGCAGCTGGGCCAGTTTGTCGATGTCCTCGTCGATCATTACACCGGCGACCGGGTAGCCGCCGGTGACCGGGTGATCGGGGCCCAGGATCACCGGTAAACCGTTGGGCGGCACCTGGATCGCGCCGCGGGCGGCGCCCTCGCTGGGCAGCTGCCGGTCCGGGTAGCGGTACTGCAAAGGGCGGCCCACCAGCCGCATCCCCACCCGGTCGCTGCGCTCGGATACCACCCAGTCGGCGTGTACCAGGGCATCGGGATCGACGAACCAGTCGTCGCGCGGCCCTGGTACCACCAGCAGCTCGACTGCGTTGCCGGTGATGGCGGCCACCGGTGCCTGGTCGAGTTCGGGGTAGTCGGTGGTGTGTTCACCGACCGGCAGTTGGTCGCCGGCCTGCAGCGGCGACGGGCCGATCGCCGACAGCACATCGTAGCTGCGCGAACCCAGCACCGGTCCCACACAGATGCCGCCGCGCACCGCAAGATACGTCCGCAGTCCGGCACGTGGGGTGCCCAGAGAGATCACCTGGCCGTCGCGGACTCGGTGAATGCTGTTGGTGCCGAACAATTTTCCGTTTACAGTCGGGTTGGTGTCGGCGCCCGTCACCGCGATGTCGACGTCGCCGCCGCGGACCTGGGCCGAGAAACCACCGAACATCACTTCGACGGTGGCCCGGTCGTCCGGGTTGGCGACCAGTCGGTTGGCCAGCGTGTGTGAGCGGCGGTCGGCGGCTCCGGACCGACCGACACCGAGGTGAGCCAGCCCGGGCCGGCCCAGGTCCTCGACGATCGCGAGCGGTCCGGTCCGCAAGATCTCCAGGCTCGTCACGGCTAACTCCCTCAGGCGGTTCTACTGGGCGCGGCCCGGAACTGAACCCACATGCCCTGCGTCAGCAACGCCGGATCGGGCCGCTCGATGTCCCACAGGACCGCGTCGGTGTGGCCGATGAGCTGCCAGCCCCCGGGTGATTGACGCGGGTACACCGCGCTGAATTCGCCGGCGAGGGCAACCGAGCCGGCCGGTACGGAGGTGCGCGGCTCAGCCCGGCGCGGCACCCGCAGTCGAGGGTCGCCTTCGACCAGGTACGCGAAACCCGGAGCGAATCCGCTGAATCCGACCTGCCACAGGGTGGTGGTGTGGGCGTCGATCACCTGAGCGGTGGTAAGGCCGGTGTGGTTGGCGACCTCGGCCAGGTCTGGGCCGTCGTAGACGACATCGATCACCACGTCGGCGCTGCGGTCGGCCGGAGCGGCCGGGATCGAGTCAGCAGTGACCCGTAACTTGCGCAGTCGCTGGCGGGCAACCCCTTGGTGGCGGGGGCTGTCCAGCTTCACCAGCACGGTTCGGGCGGCCGGGACGATGTCGACCACACCGGGCAGTGCCGCGTCACGCAGCACAGCCGCCCACGCCAATACATCAGCGGTGCTGCCGCATTGCACCATGAGCGCGTGGTCACCGTAGTCGAGCACCGTGTTGCCGACCAGCTCTGTCGGCAAGTCCTTTGAAACGTCCATCACGCTCATTACTCGACGGTAACCCCGGAGGCGGGGCCGGGGCGAGGGGTTTTCGAGCACTGCCAGAGGAGCCTTAGCGAACGCTCAAACAGGTGGGGTTCAACCCAGGATTTTGCCGATTTGTGGGGCGAGTTGGTCGGCGACCAGCGGGTAGCTCAGCACCGACGAGAAGGCGATCGCTCCGGCCTGGTCCTTGGTGGTGAAGATGTGGCGGTTCTGCGCGGTCGCTTCCGACGCCGCTACGTCGGGGTCGGCCAACAGCGCCTTCTGGCTATCCGGACTCTCGGTCGTCCAGATCACAACGTCGGCGGAATCAAGCACAGCTTTGATTTGATCGCGTGGGATGACGGCGCGGTGATCGACGACGAAGGGTTTGATGCTGTCGGCGATTAGCAGACCCATCTGGTTCAGGAAGTCGGTCCGCCAGCCGGCCGCTGTCGCGACCACCGTGCCTTGGAAAAGTGCGCCCTGCATCAGCAACGCCTTCTTGGCCTTCCATTGTGGATCCTTCTGGGCAACGCCGACGAACTGCTTGTCGACCACGTCGATCAGTGACTTCATCTGGTCGGCTTGGAACACCGCCTGGCCGATCGCGGTCGCCTGGTCCTTCCAGGGCTCGAAGAACGCATCGTCGCCCGACTGCGGGATGGTCGGGGCGATTGCCGACAACTTCTGGTAAGTGTCAGCGTCCACGCCGGCGTTGATGGCCACGATCAGGTCCGGTTTCAAGCCGGCAATCTGGTCAACTTGAATCCCGTTGTCCAGGTTCAACACCACGGGCTGCGCCGAGCCGAGCTTGGGCTGGGCCCATGGCCACACCGCGAACGGCTCCGCACCGAACCAGTTGGTCACCGCGACGGGGACCACACCCAACGCGAGCAGATCGTCTTGCTCGGTGTAACCCGCACTGACCACGCGTTTGGGCGGCTCTTTGATGACAGTCTGACCGAACAGGTGGGTGATGGTCACCGCTCCGGCGCCTGCGGTACCCTGCGCCGGTTTGGGCGACGAGCACGCCGATTGCAGCTCTGCGATCCCGGCGACCCCAGTGCCGAGCAGCGTTGTGGCACCAGCGAGCCGCAAGAACCCCCGCCGATTCCAACGCTCTGGCATCGCGTGAGAGTATCGCGTCGACTTATCTCAAAGGCATGCCCGCTTCCATAAAGTCCAGGGCCCGATAGATGGTGTCGGCCGTCTGCGGTGCGTTGGCGAAGGCGGCCATCATGGCGCCGGTCAGCGCCCCGACAAACACCCGGACCTCGAAATCCCCTGCGGCGCGCCCGATTCGCTGACCGATCGCCTCGGCCATGACGGTAACCGTGCGGTAATAGTCGTCGTAGAGCGCGGCCTTGAGTTCGGGTATCGAGAAGATCAGCCGCTGCCTGGTGTTTTCGAACTCCAATTGCTCGGCTGACAGGCCGGCCATGGTCGTCTCGTAGGCCCGGCGGATGGCTTGGGTCGGCGACAAGTCGGGCGGCTGTGCGCTGAGGGCGGCCAATATCAGCGGGTCCAGGTCGTCGGCGAGCAGCAGTGACTCCTTGGACGGGAAGTACCGAAAGAAGGTGCTCGGTGACACATCGGCGGCCTCGGCGATCTGTTCGACGGTAGTGGCGGTATAGCCGTTCTCGTCGATCAGGCGAAACGCCTCCCGCCTGATGGCCTGGCGGGTTTTGATCTTCTTGCGCTCCCGCAGGCCCGGGGGCTGGTCAGTCGCTTGCATGTAGTGATTCTGACAAACGGGAAAAGCGCGTTGCGATCTCCACGTTTCCCCGACGTAACGGCGCACGCGCCGACCGGTAACAGCGCGTCCTTAGCTTCGACTGCATGACCGCGACCCGCACCCCGACAATCCAGCATGCCCCATCGAGCGGGCCACCGGCCACCGGCCACTGGATCCAGGATTGGCGACCCGAAGACCCGGTGTTCTGGGCGACGGTCGGCAGGCCGATCGCCCGCCGCAACCTGATCTTCTCCATCTTCGCCGAGCACATCGGGTTCAGCGTATGGATGTTGTGGAGCATCGTGGTCGTCCAGATGACGGCCGCCGGTGCTCCCGGACACCACCCGCACCCGGCCGCATCAGGCTGGGCGCTCACCGCCAGCCAGGCGCTATGCCTGGTCGCGATTCCCAGCGGCGTCGGCGCGTTCCTCAGGCTGCCGTACACCTTCGCGGTGCCGATCTTCGGCGGTCGTAATTGGACGACCATCTCGGCGGGGTTGCTCGTGATTCCCTGTCTGCTCCTCGCCTGGGCGGTGAGCCATCCGCATATGTCCTTCGTTCTGCTGGCAGTGATCGCTGCGACCGCCGGTCTCGGTGGCGGCAACTTCGCCTCGTCGATGGCCAACATCTCGTTCTTCTACCCGGAGCAGGACAAGGGCTGGGCGCTGGGCCTCAACGCGGCCGGCGGCAACATCGGCGTGGCGGTGGTGCAGAAGATCATCCCGCTAATCGTGGTCGCCGGGGGCGGTATCGCACTGTCGCGTGCCGGACTGTTCTACGTCCCCTTGGCGGTCGTCGCCGCGGTATGTGCATTCCTGTTCATGAACAACCTCAGCGAGGCGAAAGCGGATGTGAAGCCGGTTTGGCAGTCGCTGCGGCATCCCGACACCTGGATCATGTCGCTGTTGTACGTCGGCACTTTCGGGTCCTTCATCGGCTACTCGGCGGCGTTTCCGACATTGCTCAAGACCGTGTTCGGCCGCGGTGATATCGCATTGACTTGGGCCTTTCTGGGCGCAGGTATCGGGTCGGTCATACGTCCGCTGGGCGGCAAGCTCTCCGACCGCATCGGCGGGGCCCGCGTCACCGCGGCTAGCTTCGTCATGCTCGCCGCCGGGGCAGCGGCAGCGCTCTGGTCAGTCGAAGCGGTCAACCTGCCGGCCTTCTTCGCCAGCTTCATGTTCTTGTTCGTCGCCACCGGTATCGGCAACGGCTCGACCTACCGGATGATCTCGCGAATTTTCAAAATGAAAGGCGAACTGGCCGGTGGCGACCCCGACACCATGGTGAAGATGCGCCGCCAGGCTGCAGGGGCGTTGGGGGTCATCTCCTCGATCGGCGCCTTCGGCGGGTTTGCCGTGCCGTTGGCCTACGCCTGGTCGAAGTCGCAGTTCGGCAGCATCGAACCCGCGCTGCGTTTCTATGTAGCGTTCTTCCTCGCCCTGCTCGTCGTGACCTGGTACTGCTACCTGCGCAAGAAAACCGGTCTGGGGCAGTCGGGCGTTTAGCGGTTCCCGTAATTCGCCTACCTCGGCCTACTTAGTCCAGGGGCTGTAGTCGGCGATCAGCTCTTCCCGGAGCGGGCGCTGGTCGAGTGGCACGTGCTCCAGGTTGATCCGGATCCGGTACCAGATCGAACTCGGTCCGCGCATGCCGTCAACCAGCACATCGGCCGGCTGCAGTCGCTCGGCCGCAGCGGGGTAGCGGTGGCGCCAGGTGTCCAAGGCGGCCATCGCTTCGTCTTTTGTTTTAGTGCGGGCGATCTCGATGAGCGGCTTGGCGGACTGGCGCCTGCCGTCGGGACGCTTCCCCGATCCTTTCGGCGCCTTCTCCGGGGGGCCCATTTCCTCGGCCAGCACCAACAGCCGGTCGAGCTCTCCGACGGCGTCATCCATCCCGGCCCACGGGTCACCCAGTTCGGCCAGCCTGCCGGGCACGGTGGCCACGGTGAACGCTTCTGGCTTGCAGTCGGCGACTTCGTCCCAGTGCAGCGGGGTGGACACCCGGGCATCCGGAGTGGCTCGCACCGAGTAGGCGGACGCGACCGTGCGGTCTTTGGCGTTCTGGTTGAAGTCGACGAATACTCCTTCGCGTTCTTCCTTCCACCAGCGGCTGGTTGCCAGATTGGGCGCTCGGCGCTCGACCTCGCGAGCAACGGTCTGGGCGGCCAGTCGTACCTGAGGGAACTTCCACCGCGGCGCGATCCGGGCATAGACATGAAAGCCGCGTGACCCGGATGTTTTCGGCCAGGCGGTAAGCCCATAGTCCTCCAACACCTCGCGGACCACCAGCGCGACGTCGACGATCCGCTGCCACGTGACGCCCGGCATCGGGTCAAGGTCGACCCGCAGCTCGTCGGGGTGATCGAGATCCCCGGCGAGCACCGGATGCGGGTTGAGGTCGACGCAGCCCAGGTTGATCACCCACGCCAATCCGGCAGCGTCATGGATGACGGCCTCGGCGGCTGACGTGCCCCGCGCGTAGCGCAGTTCGGCGACATCCACCCAGTCCGGCCGGTTGGTGGGCGCGCGTTTCTGAAACACGGCCTCGGCGGAGATCCCCTTGACGAAGCGTTTCAGAATCATCGGCCGGCCGGCTACGCCCCGCAGTGCCCCGTCGGCGACGGACAAGTAGTAGCGCACCAGGTCGACCTTGGTGTAGCTGACCCGGCCTGCGTGCTCGGGGAAGACCACTTTGTCCGGATGGGTGATGGTGACCCGGCGTCCGGCCACTTCCAGTGACTCCGGGCCGGTCATGGGGATCATGGTAATTGCGGCAGCTTTTCTGACCGCTTAGCGACCTGCGTCACATATTGTGAGGTCATGCCTAACCGGATTGGCCTGCCTGGGCAGGCGGTGTCGAAGCTTCAGCAGTACCTCGAGCGCGGCTCGGCGGAATTGCACTACGTGCGCAAGATCATCGAAGCCGGCGCATTACGGCTGGAGCCGCCGCTGAACTACGTTGCGATGGCAGACGATATCCGCAAGTGGGGCGAGTTCGGCATGCTGCCGTCGGTTAACGCCAGACGCACTCCCGACCGCGCGGCGCTCATCGACGAAGAGGGTGAGTTGACCTACCAGGAGCTCAACGAAGCCGCCCATGCAGTGGCCAATGGCCTCATCGGCAAAGGTGTCCGCGGCGGGGACGGCGTCGCCATCCTGGCGCGCAACCACCGCTGGTTTGTCATCGCCAACTACGGTGCCGCGCGGGTCGGCGCCCGCATCATCTTGCTCAACAGCGAGTTCTCGGGCCCACAGATCAAAGAAGTGTCGGAGCGCGAAGGCGCCAAGGTGATCATCTACGACGACGAGTACACCCAGGCGGTCAGCAAGGCAGAGCCGAAGCTGGGAAAGTTGCGTGCGCTGGGAACCAACCCGGACGCAGACGAGCCATCGGGCAGCACCGACGAGACGTTGCACGAGCTGATCGCGCGCAGCAGCAAAACACCCGCCCCGAAAGCAAGCAAGCACGCGTCGATCATCATCCTGACCAGCGGGACGACCGGCACCCCGAAGGGAGCCAACCGCAGCACTCCGCCGACGCTGGCGCCGGTCGGCGGCATCTTGTCGCACGTTCCGTTCAAGGCCGGCGAGGTGACGTCGTTGCCGGCGCCGATGTTCCATGCGTTGGGTTATCTGCACGCCACGATCGCGATGTTCCTCGGCTCGACGCTGGTGCTGCGGCGCAAATTCAAGCCGCCTCTGGTGCTGGAAGACATCGAGAAGCACAAGGTGACGGCAATGGTCGTGGTGCCCGTGATGCTGTCGCGGATCCTCGACGCCATAGAAAAAATGGATAGCAGGCCCGATCTGTCCAGCCTGAAGATCGTTTTCATCTCCGGATCCCAACTGGGCGCCGAGCTGGCCAGCCGCGCGCTCAAAGACCTTGGTCCGGTGATCTACAACATGTACGGCTCGACCGAGATCGCGTTCGCGACCATCGCCGGGCCCAAAGACATGGAACGCAATGCGGCGACGGTGGGACCGGTGGTCAAGGGCGTCAAAGTCAAGATCCTGGACGACAACGGCAATGAGCTGCCCCAGGGCGAAGTCGGCCGGATCTTCGTCGGAAACGCTTTCCCGTTCGAGGGTTACACCGGCGGCGGCAACAAACAGATCATCGACGGTCTGTTGTCGTCGGGCGATGTCGGCTACTTCGACGAGCACGACCTGCTGTATGTCAGTGGCCGTGACGACGAGATGATCGTCTCCGGCGGCGAAAACGTCTTTCCGGCCGAAGTCGAGGATCTGATCAGTGGGCATCCCGACGTGGTGGAGGCCACCGCGATCGGTGTCGATGACAAGGACTGGGGCCACCGGCTGCGCGCGTTCGTGGTCAAGAAGCAGGACGCCAGCGTCGACGAGGACACCATCAAGGTCTACGTGCGCGATCATCTGGCCCGCTACAAAGTTCCGCGGGAAGTGATCTTTCTCGAAGAGCTGCCACGCAACCCCACCGGCAAGATCCTCAAGCGCGAGCTGCGCGAGATGGAGATCGACTAGCGCCCAAGCCTCAGCGCCGCCTGAATGGGGCGGCTTCTCGCTGCCAAATGTCGAGGGCTCGATGGGTGGGGGCGGGGAGGTACGTAGGTACGGGCCCGCCATAGTCCCGACCCGTTGGGGCCGCGGCGGAGGAACCCATGCCGATCTGACAACCGTCAGGTCGGCATGGTTCTGTTTACGGGTCGCGGGGCAGGCCCAGTAGCCGTTCGGCGATGATGTTGAGTTGTACCTCCGACGTGCCGCCGTAGATGGTGGTGGCCCGGCTGGCCAGCAGGTACTCGCCCCACTTGCCCGGCAACTCGTTGGTGTCGCCGATCGCGGCTTCGGTGCCGAAGGAGGACACCGCGAATTCGGCATAACCCTGCGCGGTGCGCATCGACAACAGCTTGGAGACCGCTGCCGACGGCATCGCGTCACCACCGGCCAGCGTCAGCAGCGTGGAGCGCAGGTTGAGCACCTTGGCGGCATGACCTTCGGCGATCAACTGCCCGGCCCGGTGTCGCGCGACCTGGTCGAACTGGCCGTCACGGACGAACTCGACGAACTCGGGAAGGGTGGCCAGGAAATTCGCGTCGCTACTGCCTATCGATACCCGCTCCGCCGTCAGGGTATTTCGGCTGACCTCCCAGCCCCGGTTGACTTCGCCCAGCACGTACTCATCGGGCACGAACACGTCGTCGATGTAGACGGTGTTGAACATCGCGTTGCCGGTGAGCTCACGCAGCGGCTTCACCTCTACGCCTTCGCTCTTCATGTCCAGCAGGAAGTAGGTGATGCCATTATGTTTCGGCGCCGACGGGTCTGTCCTGGCCAGTAGCGCGCCCCATTGCGAGTACTGCGCGGCGGTGGTCCAGATCTTCTGCCCGGTGATGCGCCAGCCGCCTTCGGCCCGGGTCGCTTTGGTCGTCAGTCCGGCCAGATCCGATCCGGCGCCCGGTTCGGAGAACAGCTGGCACCAGAATATGGCGCCGCGGAAGGTCGGCGGCAGGAACCGTTGCTTCTGCTCCTCGGTGCCGAACGCGACGATCGACGGCACGATCCACGCCGCGATGCCGACCTGTGGCCGCTTGACCCGCCCGGCGGTGAACTCCTGGGCGATGATGATCTGCTCGACCGGACTGGCTGCGCGGCCCCACGGCTTGGGCAGATACGGCAGCACCCAGCCCGCCTCCGCGATGGCGACCTTGCGCGGCTCGCGCTCCATGGCCTTGAGCGCGGCCACCTCGGCCCGGATCTCGGCCCGCAGCTTTTCGGTGTCGGGGTCTAGGTCGATGTCCACCGCGCGCATGCCAGTGCTGGTCGCGGTGTCCACCACTTTCTGCGGGTACTCCGAGGCGCGACCGAAGCTTGCGGCCAGCATCAGCGCCCGACGGTAGTAGACGTTCGTGTCGTGCTCCCAGGTAAAGCCGATGCCGCCGTGCACCTGAATGCAATCCTGCGTGCACCGCTGGGCAGCCGCCGGTGCCAGCGTCGCCACCACAGCGGAGGCGAACTCGGAAGCGGCTATGTCTCCGTCGTTTTGGTTGGCTTCGTCAATCGCACGGGCGGCATCCCACACCGCGGCGGTGGCCCGCTCGGTGTCGGCGATCATCTCCGCGCACTTGTGCTTGATGGCCTGGAACTGGCCGATCGGCCTGCCGAACTGCTCCCGGATCTTGGCGTATTGCGACGCCGTATCAGTCGCCCAGCGCGCCACACCGACTGCCTCCGCAGACAGCAGCGTGGACATCAGCGAGTGCGCGGTTGTCATGGTCAGGTTGCTCAACGCGGCATCGTCGCCGACCTCGACGGCGTTGGCCCGCACATGCGCGATGGGGCGCAGCGGGTCCAGGCTTTTCACCGGCTCGATCTCGAGCTGGTCGGCGCGCAGCACGACCCATTCGTCACCGCTGTCGATCGCCACCGGGAGCACCAGCACGGACGCCTGCGCCGCGGCGGGAACTGCGCGGACTTCGCCGCGGATCACCAGCGCCTGATCATTAGGGCCGTGCCTGGTGGCGGTCAGCCCGGAATCCAGCGCGTAGGCTGCGATGGCCGCGCCGGACGCCAGCTCGGCCAGCACTTTGGCCTCAGGGTCATGCGCAGAGATCAGCGCACTGGCGATCGCCGACGGCACGAACGGCCCGGGCACCGCCCCGTAGCCGAACTCAGCCAGCACGATGGCCAGCTCCAGGATGCCGAAGCCTTGTCCGCCGACGGATTCGGCCAGGTGCACACCCTGCAAGCCTTGTTCGGCCGCCGCCTGCCAGTAGGGCGGAGGGTTCTCGATCGGGGTTTCCACCGTTGTTTCCAAAGCCGCGTGCAGCACCTCGGACGGCGCGACGCGCGCCACCAGGGACCGCACCGAATCGGCCAGGTCTTGATGCTCAGGAGTTATCGCGATCGGCATTGCTCGCCTTCCCATGCGTTCGGGGTCCGTTTCGGCCAAGCACCTTCCAAGCTAACAACCGGTCGGTTGGTTGACCACATGAGCCAGCGGCTGCCCGTCGCGCAGCCGGCGGCAGTTGTCAACGGCCTCGGCGAGATAGCGCCGCATGCTGTCGGCGCTGTACCCGGCGACGTGCGGTGTCAGCACGACGTTGTCCAGGCCAAATAGCGGATTGTCGGGAGCAACCGGCTCGACTTCGAAAACGTCCAGCCCGGCGGCGGCCAGCCGCCCGCCGCGCAGCGCATCGACGAGGGCGTCTTCGTCGACGACGGCGCCACGGGATGTGTTGACCAGCACCGCAGTCGGTTTCATTCGGGCCAGCGCGTCTCGGCTGAGCAGATGATGGGTGTCGGGCGTCAACGGCACGTGTATCGAGACGATGTCGCTGGCGGCCAGCAGTTCGGGCAGTGGCCGCCAACCGGGGCGTCCGTCGTGGCGGGTGCTGTTGTGCAGGACGGTCGCGCCCATCGCGCTGACGATGTCGCCCGCCCGTTTGGCGATGTTGCCGTACCCGACCAGGCCGACGGTGCAGGCGCCGATATCCCGCACCGTCTCGCCCAGCTCCGGATCCGCCGGCCAGCCATGGCCCTGGCGGACCGCAGGGTCCAGCGCGAGTAGCCGACGCAATGCGGCCAGCATCAGCAGCACCGTGCCCTCGGCCACCGTCGGTGCGTTGGCGCCGGGCATATTCGCGACGGCGATACCGCACTTCGTCGCGGTCTCCACGTCGATGGTGTTCACCCCGGCGCCGAGCTTGTGTACCAGCCGCAGCCGCGTCCCGCGCCGCAGGTCGTCGCCCGACAGCGGCCGAAGTGAGTGCCAAATCACCTCCGCGTCGGGCAATTCCCGGTAGAAGCACGTGTCATCATTGTCGGCGCACCATCTTATATCGAGCCAATCTGCTTCGGGTGCAAGGAAATCGAGCACTTTACCGCCGGGAACGAAGTGGGCGAGAACTCTCAGCGCCACCGCTTGGTGATCCATTTGGCGATCGTATCCGCCTGCTCGCTGCGCGCGCCCGGAGTGGTGAAGTAGTGATCGGTGTCGATCGAGACCTGTGCTTTGTCGGTGCTGGCAAGCGCGTCGTAGATGCGCTGGGCGTCAGACGGAAACACTCCGGTATCGGCCTCGGCATTGATCACCAGAGCCGGGCAGCCGATGCGGGCCAGGTGCGGCTCGGCCCGGGTTTGCGCCACCCGCAGGCTCCACATGCCAAGCCAGTTGATCAGCGTGCAGGCCGCCGCGATGCCGTGCGCCGAGCGGTTCGCGTTGGCCGGTTTACCCGCGTAGCACAGGTTGGGCTGACGCTTGTTCGGCTCGATGCTGGGATCGACCATGCGCGGATCGGCCCAGGTCCGCATCACGCTTAACGGCCGATCGTAAAATCCGGCAGCGCGAACACGTTTGAGCTCCATCTCAGCCCAGTCGGTGATCGAGTGATTGCGCGCAACCTGCGCCGAGCGGTACCGGCTGACGAACTCCGGCGAGTACGGCGGGCCGTTGCGCTGGTTGAACAGGTCAAGGTC
>JGI12631J13338_1000038_pt1 | contig 52030 bp, 50 predicted proteins | sample BlaSpr_A8_Ref_O1_FD_13338 | JGI IMG/M metagenome (IMG submission 13338) | reverse complement strand
TCGAAGCCCACCGAGAATCCCGCCGAGCCACGAGCGGAAACCAAGCAGCGCAATGGCGGGCGATCACACGTGTGCTCGATGAACACGCCCGAACAGATGCACGCTGGTTGGAGTACGAGCTCGACCCCGCCAAGCTCCTCGACTTCCCCGCCATGACCGATATGCGGGACGACCTGACGACAGGTTTTCACAGGGCCAAACTGCGTGCCGACTTTCAAAAACCGGGCCGGGCAGAAGAACTTCTCGACGATCGGGACGCCGCGCAGCAGTATTTCGATGCGGTCGAGAACTACGTGACTGCCTTCAACGCCGCTGAGGCGGAGGCAATGCGCCGAGGCCGAAGCGACTTTTCAGCACAGGGACAGCAGCGGCTGGCGCGTGCCCAGAGCCTGCTGCGGGTGGCGTCAGACACGGCCGCGACGCCCCAGGAACGCGAACATGCATATGCGCTGGCGCGGAACGAACTCGACGGCCTCATCGTGTTGCCGGGCAACACCCGAGCCAGCATCGAGCGTGGAATCGCCGGCGAGATCGGCGGATAGGTCGTCACGAGCGCGTGACCGGCCCGCTGAGTCCGACGTCTCGGCAAATCCGCGTGCCAGGATGCGGAGATGACCGCCTTACGTGCTCTGTTGTCACCCGGTGTGCGAACCCGCTTCGGTCACTTTGCCCGGCCCAATGACTGCGCGGTGCCACCTCAAGGGCAGGTGTATCCACCGTCGATCACAATGTCGGAACCAGTCATGTAGCTGGACGCCTCGCTGGCCAAGTAGAGGTACAGGCCGGTGAGTTCTTCGGGCCGGCCCATTCGGCCGAGCGGAATCTTCGGCACCCACTGCGCGTGGTATTCGGCTAAGGGCTCGACAAGTTCGGTTCGGATATAGCCCGGACTGACGCTATTCACCCTGATGTTGTGTGGCGCCAGCTCCACGGCCATGGCCCGGGTCAGGTGAATGACCGCCGCCTTGGAGGTGCAGTAATGACTCACCTGCTGCGGGATGTTGATGATGTGGCCAGACATGGAGGCGGTGTTGATGATGACCCCGCCGTGGCCCTGCCCGACCATTGCCCGGGCTGCGGCCTGGGCGGTGAGGAATACGCCGGTCACGTTGGTGTTCTGGATGCTCTGGAACTCTTCGGGCGACATTTCCAGCAAGCTGGTTACGCTGACGATGCCGGCGTTGCAGACCGCTATGTCGATGCCACCCAGTTCTGCAGTCACCCGGTCCACCATCTCGGCCACTTGCTCCGGTTGGGTCACGTCGCAACGGATCGGCGCAACCGTGCCACCAGCTGCGGTGAGCTCGTCGGCGAACTTCTCCAATACCTCGGGATGCCTTGCCGCAATGGCTACTTGAGCCCCGGCCTGGATATACGCCAACGCCACTTTCTTGCCGATGCCGCTGGACGCGCCGGTCACCAGGGCGGTCTTTCCGCGCAAGTCAAACAAATCCAACACGCTCATGGGCTATCCATCACCTTCCGAGGTTCTAGTGTGTCCGCTATGGGCAAGTTCACCAGGGCGGAAATCGATCAAGCTGTCGGGCACTACACAACCGTCGCGGAAGGGTGCAGCTCTTCAGGCGACTGGCGACCATTCGCGGACCTCTTCACCGAGGACGTCGTCTACATCGAGCACCACTACGGGGTGTTTCACGGGCGCGAGGCGGTGCGGGACTGGATTGTGGCGGTGATGGCTCCGTTCCCGCATATGCGCTTTCCGTCCGATTGGATCGCCTATGACGAAGACAATGACGCGGTTGTCATCATGATCAAGAATCTGCTCGCCCACCCGACCGACCCGAACGGCGAGCCGTTCTGGTTCCCGAACTGGACTCGGCTCGTCTACGCCGGCGACGGCCTGTTTTCCAGCGAGGAAGACATCTACAACCCGAACCGCGATGCACCCGGGGTTGTGGGTGCGTGGTTGCAGGCGGGCGGGCAGTTGGCCTCCGACAAGATCCTGCAGCCCAACGCTTAGCGCCTGAGGGTGTTGATGCTTGCGGCGCGAAAGCCGACGATAACCACCTTGCGAGCCACGGACTCAGTGTTGGCCGGACCAGGGCAGGACATGCGGACCTGACCCGAGGCCGCCTGACCGGGCTTGGCAGACTGTGCCCATGGCACAGATAACCTTGCGTGGAAACCCAATCAACACCGTCGGCGAGCTTCCTGCCGTCGGATCTCCAGCCCCAGCGTTCAATCTGACCGGCGCCGACCTGGGCGCGGTCACGAGCGAGCAGTTCAGCGGTAAGGCCGTGTTGCTGAACATTTTTCCGTCGGTGGACACGCCGGTATGTGCGACGAGCGTGCGGACGTTCAACGAGCGCGCTGCCGGAAGCGGTGTGTCCGTGGTGAATGTGTCGAAAGATCTGCCGTTCGCCCAGAAGCGATTCTGCGGCGCGGAGGGCATCGAGAACGTCACGACGGCGTCGGCGTTCCGTGACAGCTTTGGTGAGGACTACGGCACCACGATCGTCGACGGTCCTATGGCCGGGCTGCTCGCCCGGGCCGTGGTGGTCATCGGCGCCGACGGCAAGGTCACCTACGTACAACTGGTGCCCGAAATCGCCCAGGAACCCGACTACGACGCGGCGCTGGCAGCGTTGGGCTGACCTTGGACTTGTCCGCGAGCGTAAGGTCACTGCGAAATCCCGCGACCAGATTCGCAGTGACGTTACGCTCGCGGATCCCGTCAGCTAGGGCCGGCCGGCCCGAGTCGATTCGCTGTGGCGGCCAGCACCTCGCGGCATCCGGTCCACATTTGCTTGATGATGTCGGCCGCCGGCGGGATGTCTTGGATCCGGCCGGCGACCTGACCGGTGTTTGCGACGCTGGCGTCCATGTCGCCATCGAAGTAGAGTCGCTGAACTCGTTGCAGGGCCGCACCACCTTCTTCGAAAGACGCTGACTCATCGAGCTTCTCGGCGGCCTGCGTTCGAATGACTCGCATCATTCGTTTGCCGTCGAGGGGGAGTAGGACCGTCGATGTCTCATCGGCTCGGACGACCGCTTGTTTGAGGTTGCCGTGCACCGGTGAATCCGCTGAGGCCAGCAACCGTGTGCCCATCTGGACTCCCTCGGCGCCGAGCACAAATGCGGCGGCCATCGATCGCGCATCGCAGATCCCCCCGGCAGCCACGATCGGTATGTCGACATGAGCTGCCACCAATGGCAGCAGCACCATGGTTGACGCCCCGAATCGGTTCTTGAACCCGCCGCCTTCGACGCCCTCGACCACGAGCCCGTCGACTCCGGCGTCGACGGCCTTCTTGGCAGATGCCAATGTGCCCACTACATGGAACACGGTGATGCCCGCATCGTGGAGCCGATCAGTAAACAGCGTGGGGTCACCGGCCGAGGTGGTCACGAAGCGAATGCCGTTGGTTACCAACAGGTCGACGACTGCTGGGTCGCGGTTCATGATCAGCGCGATATTCGCCCCGACGGAACCGCCGGTGAGATCGCGGACTCGTTTCAGGTCGGCGCGACCCTGATCAGAGGTGGTCTCGATGATTCCCAGCGCACCGGCGTTGGACACCGCAGCAGCCAGCTGCGCGCCGGCGATGTAGGTCATCGGCGCCTGAATGATCGGGATATCGATCTGCGCGAGGTCGCAGACGCGGTTGGGTTTGGGCCCACCGCCACCGACTGTCATTGGCCGCGCGGATCGATGAGGTCGCGGAAGCTCACCGCGGAGAAGACGGATGCGCCCAGGCTCCGGACCCGGTTGGTCAGCGCATTGTCGGAGGTCACGACACGAATTTCGTGCGGCTTGGCGTCGGCTTGAACCAGTCGGACGATCTCGTCGTCGGCCGAGTTCGCGGCGGCCCTGGGCGCGTGCGCTATCTCGATCACCGATGAGGTGATGGCGGTCGAGGGCGGGCGCTCAAACACCACAGTCACGGTGTCTCCTTGATCTGACGCCCACCGGTCCAGCCTCTCTACTAACGTCTCCATGGCGCGGCCACGGTCCTTCCACCAGCCGTCTGGGCGGCTTCCGATCACGTTCATGCCGTCGACGATCCATCGCACCAACCCACGGTAGAGCCACCCCGCCGGGGCAGGTCTACAACCACCCTCCGGGGCGAATGGACTTTTTCAATTGCGCCGCGTTGTGCTCCGCCGCGGCGATGCGCTCCTCTAGCGCCCCCAGGGCATCAATGACCTCCAAATGCGAAAGGATGACCAGCTCAGTGAGCTGGTTGAGTTGTACCGGGCCGTCCGGCGAACCCTCGCCCTCTTCGATGCCGGCGAGCAGGAAGTCTCTGAGTTCCTGACTGCTTGTCATATGTTTGGGGACCTTCAGGTTGCGCAAGGTCGTGGCCATGCCGGGGTCGGTCACAACACCGCTCCTTCGCTATCGGGATCTGGGTAAGCGTACGTCTCGGTACAGCAATGGATTTCACAATATGAGCACAAGACTGAACACCACCAGTACGGTCAGCGTCAGCAACTGAGGCCACGGTCGCCAGGGCGCGTCCTGGATGGCGTACGACATTTCTTTGAGCGGCGACCTTTCGGGCGGAGCGGCGCGTTCAGCCGGCACTGGCCGATGGAACTGGTGGAAGTACAACTGGATGAGCGTGGCGCCGATCCACAGCCCGCCCAGAAAGCTGACGGTCTCCACGCCGCGCCACAGCAACAAAGCGGCGAGCAGCACCGTGAACGCCATCAGTATTTGATCGGACGTGCCGGTAGCTGACGGCTTATCGCGGTACTGCTTGTCCAGCAGAGCGCGGCGGCGACGGTAGGGCAGCGCGAAAAATGTGAACTTGGTGATGATGTGAATGCCCAGTACTACGACGACGACCGTGGCAATGGTGTTGAGCATCAGGTCTCCCACCCGGATATTCGGTGACGCGTGGTTGTACGGTCACCGGTATCAGTGTTCCCGCTGATGCCTCGGAAAATAATCCGCACTAATCGATGGGAAACGCCAATGACGTCGATAGCCCACCCCCGTGACCACGTCGTTTCGCTGGCTCGCGGCATGCGGGATCTGGTGCAGGCCGAAGCCGCCGAATCCGAGCGGATGCGCACTCTCACCCCGGCGATCGTCGATGAGATGTGGGCCAGCGGGTTGATGTCCGCGTTCAACCCTGCCGTAGCCGGTGGTGTCGAACCGTCGTTCACCGAGATGATCGAGACGTGGATCGAAATGGCTTGGCAGGACGGGTCATTCGGATGGATAGGCATCGCCAACCTGCCGTCGTCGTTCGCCGCGGCGGCCTATCTGCCCGACGAAGGTTTTGCGGAGGTGTTCACCGCTCACGACAACCGGATCACCATGGGCGGCCAGTTCTTCCCCAACGGGCAGGGGACAGCCACCGACGGCGGGTATCTGCTGAACGGATCGTGGAGCTTCGGTTCAGGTATCGGTCACTCCGAGTACGTCGCGGCCGGATTCCTGCCGATGAACAACGGCGAGATGCGCTGGATCAGCGAAGGCCTCCCCGAGATGCAGGTGGCCGTGCTGCCACGGGAACAGATCAGTTTCAACGACGGCTGGTACGTACAGGGGCTCAAGGGAACTGGATCTTATGACTACAGCGTCGAGAACGTTTTCGTCCCGCACAGCCGTACCTTTGAACTATTCGTCCGCCAGCCACGTCGCGGTGCGTCACCGGCCACCCGCATGGGGCTGATGCCCGTCACCGCCGCCGGTCACGCATCGTGGGCACTGGGTGTGGCCAAGAGCATGCTCGACGACGTCCAGGAACTGGCTGCTACAAAATTCCGGATGAGTGACATGGCGTCGTTGGCCAGTCGCCCCACGTTCCAAAAAGGGCTTGCACACCACTGGGCAAGCTGGCGCGCCGCCCGTCTTCTGGTGCTCGACGCGTTCACCACCGCCGAGGCTGCCGTGGCCGCTGGGGAAGATCTGACCCCGGCCTTGCGAGCGGACATGCGGGTGGCCGCCGTCTACGCAACCGATACCGCCCGCAGCTGTGCCGAGTGGGCCCATCTGGTCGCGGGGACCAGCTCGATCCGCGAGGGCACTCGACTCGAACGCGCGTTTCGCGATATATACACCGGCACCCAACATGCCTTCATCAGCGAGAAGGTGGCCATCGACGCGGCACAGATATGGCTCGGCATCATCGAAGACCAGCCGGGACTGTGAGTCGATTAGAGCAGTTGCTCACCGNTTTGCTGATCGTCAGTCTCCTGGTCGCCGGAGCCTTCGCCGGTGCTTCCTTCTTCGCCAGTGAGCAGTGAGCGTCGCGCATCTGAAGCAGGCCGATCACAAATGAGACAAAAGCCGCTCGGCGAATGCCTCGCGGTCTTCCCGGTGCATGAAATGCCCACCTGGGACCTCCTCGACGATGTACTCGTTCTCGAACATCCGCGCGGCGCCGCGATAGTCGGAGGGCTCGGCGACCGGATCATCGAGTCCCGCAAAGACGACCGTGGGCACGGTGATACGCGCCTTCAGTGCTGCCGACGGCATGGGGGAGAGCTTTCGGTAATAGCCGAAGGCCGCGTTCAAGCTCGCCCCGTTTGAGAAGCAGGCGCGGACGGCGTCGAACTCCTTGGGATCGGGGTTCCACGTCGGTGACCATCGCCGATAGATAGCGGGCAACGCCGCGAAGTCGTTGCGCGCGAAGCGCTTCGGTGCCCCCGGCAGCTTGTAGGCCACGAAGTGGCGAACACCCCAAAGCTTCTTCAGTGACGGCTTGAGCGCCGCTGGGTGCGGAATGCCAATTGCGAACAGCTTTTTGACCCGATCCGGGCCGAGCGCCGCCGCGCCGTACGCGGCCAACGCGCCCCAGTCGTGCCCGATGACCACGGCGTCGCGCTCGCCCAGCGCGTCAATCAACGCAAGCGGATCGCGCGCCAACGTCTCTTGGTCGGCATCGCGATCCGGGATCCCGCTGGGGTCATAGCCACGCATGAACGGGGCGACCACACGGTATCCGTGGGCGGCGATGCGCGGGCGAAGGTCGTCCCAGGTATGTGCGGTGTCCGGGAACCCGTGCAGCATGAGCACGAGAGGCCCCGAGCCCTCCTCGAGATAGGCGAATCTCAGCCCGTTCGCATCGACATATTGGGTCGCATCGGCCATGGTCTGGGGACACTACGCCAGTACTTGGGGCACTGGGGCGAATGTCCGGCCCGGTGGTCGCCTACCATCAGCCCATGCGCGGCTCAAAGATCCTGATCACTGGTCCGACTGGTCAAATTGCCACTCCGATCGCCCGGGCCCTTGCGGCCGAAAACGAAGTGTGGGGCATCGCCCGCTTCACCAACCCCGCCGCTCGAGAAGACCTTGAGAAGGCCGGGATTCGGTGCCAGACGGTCAACCTGGCGGCTGGTGACTTCACCGCTCTCCCAAACGACTTCGACTACGTCCTCAATCTGGCAGTTGCCAAGAGCGGCAACTGGGACAAGGATCTCGGCGCCAACGCGGAGTCGGTCGGGCTCCTGATGGCCCACTGCCGCGGTGCAAAGGCCTTCCTGCACTGTTCCTCGGCGGCCGTTTANGACCCGCCGGACGACGAACCCCGAACCGAGCGCGCCGCCCTGGGCGACAACCACAAGTTTTTGTTCCCCACCTATTCCATCTCCAAGATCGCCGGGGAGGTCGTCGCTCGGTCGATGGCGCGCGCTCTCGGCGTGCCCACCACCATCGCCCGCCTCAACGTCCCGTACGGCGACAACGGCGGGTGGCCCTACTACCACATGGAGATGATGCTGGCCGGCATCCCGATCCCCGTCCCGCCCGGTGGACCGGCCCGCTACAACCCGATCCACGAGGACGACGTCATCGCGACCATCCCGAAGCTACTCGAGGCGGCGTCGGTCCCGGCGACCACGGTCAACTGGTGCGGCGACCAGACCGTCAGCCTGCAGGAGTGGTGCGGCTACCTCGGCTCGCTCGTCGGCAAGGAACCGGATTTCGAGGAGAGTGAGCACGCCCTGCGCGGTAACCCCACCGACGTGACCTGGACGCATGAGCTCATCGGCGGCACCACGGTCGACTGGCACGACGGGGTACGGCGGATGGCGGCCAAGTTCCACCCGGAGCTGGTCAGCTCGTAGAAAGCTGCGTCGATGACACGGATGATGGATAGGACGCCCGCGATCATTGTGGGATTGGATGGCGGCCGCGCAGGGTCTCCGACGGCGACTCGCCATAAGTGCGTCGATAGGCTGCGGCGAATCGGCCGGTGTGCATGAGTCCCCAACGCATCGCGACGTCGGCCACCGTCAACCCGTCGGCTCCGCGCAGCAGATCCGCGCGTACCCGGGCCAGACGGATATCGGTCAGGCATTCGCGCGGGCTGGCCTCGACATAGTCCCGGAAGCCTTCCTGCAGCCGACGTATGCTGACCCCGGCAACCTCGGCCATATCGCTCGCCGTCCATGGACGGCCTGGGTCGTCATGCATCTCATCGAGCACCCGTTTGACGATGCGCGGCCTCAGCGGTGGGCGCCCGGCGTCGGCATCCGGTACCGCCGCGAGAACGAACGCGGTGGTGATCGCGCTACAAAGCTGGTCGCGAACCAGTGGATGCTGGTCGGTCACCGATTGGGTGGACAGCGACCGCACGAGCTGCAGCCAGTTCGCGGCGGGTCGTTGGGCCAGGTCCAGGCGGTCGGGCAGCCGGGGTGAGGGTTCGGCGAGCAGCCGCGACATCTCCCGGTGTAGGTAGTCGCGGTCGAATCGGACGCCGACGACGCTGAGCGACGCGGACCACCGCCTAAGGAGGTGGGGGTGTCCGGAGGGTAGATCGCCGCGCAGTCCGGCGTCGCCACTAGTTCGTGATGTCCGATCAGCGACTCCAGGTGACCCGAGACCGGAGTGTTCACGGCGTAGCCGCCGGGATGCGTAGTATCCACCGTCACCGGAGCACCCCAGCCGAGGTGCACGATCCGCACCGGGCCGATCTCCGCGCCCTGGACAGCCACGTTGCCCGCGGTCGAGCGGGTGAGCGGATGCAACTCGTGCGCGAAGTACGCATCCGCAACGGCGTGCGAGGCCTCGTCCCAATCCAGAGGATCGGAGACCCCGGGTGCGGGCATGACTCCATTCAAATCTGTTCCACAGCGGTTGCCAAGCCCGCGCCGGCGCCGCTTCAACCCGCCGCCAGTGGGGGATCGCTCTCAGGTCAGCGGTCATCCGATTGACGCGCCGCCGTCGACGAACAGGGTCTGACCCGTGATGAACGATGCACCGTCGGACAGCAGGAACGCAATCGCTGCCGCGATCTCGCCGGCTCGACCGAAGCGCAGCATGGGAACCATTGCAGGGTAAGGCATCTCATCGCCAGTACCGGGCCCGTTGTTTCGCGAAACAGTTCGGTTTCGGTAGGTCCTGGAGCCACCGCGTTGACGGTGATGCCGGTCGTAGCCAACTCGAGCGCCCACGCGCGGGTGACGCTGATCAGCGCCGCCTTGGCTGCCCCATACGCGCTGCGCTCTGGTGCGCCGAGCGCGACCAGGCCAGCGATGTTGACTACTCGGCCCCATCCTTGTTCACGCATGCCAGGTAATGCCGCCCAGGTGACCAGCAGACCTGCCACCGCGCAGCAGCTGCGCGACCTCGCGCCGCTGCGGGACAGGAAGGCCGGTTCTGCTAACCGCATCCGCGGCTAGACACGACTGTGTCATCCGTGAGTGCGCACCCTTGACCGCGTCACGCCCACAATGCTAAGCAGGTGCTCAGCACTGAGCGCATCGAGCGCTGGGTTTGATGAGGGGCGATACGGAAGGGATCGGATGACGCTGCAGACGGTATTGGACGATATTCGGAAGCGCCCCGGGTCCGGTGACGTCATTCCGATCATCGATCCTGCGACGGAAGAGCTGATCACCGAATTCACCGACTGCGGGGAAGAAGCGGTCAACGACGCCGTTGCGCGGGCGAAGGCCGCCTTCGAGTCGGGCGTCTGGTCCCAGATGCCAGGTCGCGAGCGGGCCAAGATCATGTGGCGCATCGCGGACTTGATAGACCAGCACGCCGACGAGTTCGCCGAGCTCGACTCGCTCAACACCGGCATGCCATTGATGCAGGCCACTTTGCAGATCCCAACCTGCGCGGAGTTCTTCCGCTACTACGCCGGCTGGTGTTCGAAGATCAACGGCACCGCGTACGACGTGAAGACCAGCGGCATCGCGTCGGACAGTTTCGTGAGCATGCACGCCTACACCCTCAAGGAGCCGTACGGCGTGGTGGGGCTGATCTTCCCGTGGAACGGCCCGATCTTCAACGCCAGCGCAAAGCTCGCGCCGGCGCTGGCCGCCGGCTGCAGCATGCTGGTCAAGCCAGCCGAGGAGACGCCGCTGTCGGCACTGCTGCTCGACAGGCTCATCCACGAGGCCGGCGTACCCGATGGCGTCGTCAACCTGCTGACCGGCTACGGCCACACCGCGGGCGCCGCGATCACCGCGCATCCCGACGTGGAGAAGGTCGCCTTCACCGGGTCGACCGAGGTCGGCAAGGAGATCGTGCGGGCTTCGGCAGGCAACCTCAAGAAGGTCATGCTCGAACTCGGCGGTAAGTCGCCGGTGCTGATCTTCGACGACGCCAACCTGGACAACGCCATATTGCGGGCGTCGATCGGCATCTTCGTACACTCCGGCCAGGGCTGCGTGTGCGGGTCGCGGATCTTCGTGCAGCGCGGGGTGTACGACCGGGTCGTGGAAGGCATTGCAGCGATGGCGAACACGTTCAAGCTCGGCGCCCCCAGCGAGGAGGGCTGCGCCAGCGGCCCGCTGATCAGCCAGAAGCAGCTGACCCGCGTCCTGGGCTTCATCGAGGAGGGCAAGAGCGACGGAGTCGAAGTGGTCACCGGTGGCCACCGGCTCGACCGGAAGGGCTACTTCGTCCACCCGACGGTGCTCACCAACGTCGACCCCGGCATGCGGCTGTACCAGCAGGAGATATTCGGGCCGGTGGTCAGCGTCCTGCCGTTCGACGACGAAGACGAGGCCGTGGCCATGGCCAACGACACCACCTACGGCCTGGCCGCCTCCGCCTACACGGAAAACGTTGGCCGCGCGCATCGGATCGTCAAGCGGCTGCAAGCGGGCAGCNTCCAGATTAACTGCCAGTTGGTCTTCGACCACGATGTGCCGTTCGGCGGCTACAAGCAGTCCGGCTGGGGTCATGAGTTCGGCCAAGAGGGTATCGAGGCCTACCTGAAGACAAAATCGGTCTGGGCCCAGCTATAGCCGACAGTTTCCCTCGGCGCCTTACCGCTTTTCGGTTTGACCCGCGGCTACCGCGTCCGCGGCCTTTGCGGCGGCCGAGCCCGCAATTCGACCGGAGATCTCCGGCACCAGCATCGCGAACCGGGCGAACGCACGCTGGTGGATGGGTGCCACGGAAATTTCCGACTTGTCGCGCTCGATCGCGCGCACGACCGCATTAGCAACCTGCTTGGGCGTGCCAGTGCCCATGCCGGGTGGCGGCGGGGCGCCGCTGTCCGCGAACATCCCGGCCTCGCGAATCGCACCAGGTGAGATGACCGAGACCCCAACGCCGCTGCCACGCAAGTCTTCTCGCAGATTCAGTGCGAATCCTCGCAGGCCGAACTTAGTCGCCGCGTACATGGATGACCGCGGTAAAGAAACGAAGCCTGAAAGAGAGGAGATGAAAACAAAGTGCCCACTACCGCGCTCCTGCCAGCCAGGCAGCAGCTCGCGGGTCATGCGTACAGGCGACTCGAGGTTGACACGAAGCGCGCGGCCGATCTCGTCTTGACTGAAGCTGTCCAGGCGGCCCGACCCGGGAAGCGCCGCGTTGGCGACCAACACGTCGATATCGCCGGCCTGCTCGAGCAACGCGAGCGCCGCGCCTTCCTCGGCCAGGTCACAAACAACAGTCAAGTGCCCTACGCCCGGGAGAGATCCGGCGAGCTGCTCCAAGTCCTCCGCCTTGCGGGAGCTCAGGACGAGCGTCGCTCCACGCGCCGCCAGTGCTTTGGCGATCGCTCGCCCCAGGCCTCCAGTCGCGCCGGTGAGAAGGACTTTCCTGCCGTCAAGATCCATGCCCGTAATGTACCGCGCACCATGTTGCCGACGCTTGGGCCGACGCGGGGCTGACGCCGCCGACGGCAACGGCTAACAGTCCCAAGGGGTCTTCGTGGTGACCGCGGTCGTACTGGTCTTACGCCAACACCGATGGGCTTCCGAGGCGGCGATCGTCGTCGGTTTCGGCAGCGCCGCGCTTTTCACGTACGCGCATCTGCTGCCCACTTTTCTGCCCAGTTATCAAGACAGCTTCACTTCTGGACCGCGAATCAACGTCACGTGGTTCTCGTGGCTCACCGCCGCCGGCGAGATCGGGACCGGGCTGGTGCTCGGCTATATCGCTCTGCGAGCGCGTCTTACCAGACGCGTACGTAGTCGATGAGCATGTCCGCGGGGTAGGTGCCGGGCCCGGGATCGCCGCCACCGGAACCGGCTACCGCGAGGTTGAACACCGGATACGCGGTGTAGCCGGGACCGTTGAACGGCCAATCCGGCAGTGAGCTGGCCGGTACATCGAAGTAGGGCGACGCGCCGTCACTGTAGTCCTTCCAGAAACGGATTCCGGCCTCATCCCACTGAGTTCGCCAGGTATGCCAACCGCTGTCCAGCGCGATATTGTGCGTCTTCCACTCGCCGCCGTTTGCTTTGGCGTGGACGGTGGTTGCGGCGGGCCAGCTGCCGTTGCCGTACCACTCCATTACGTCGATTTCGCCCTGATCCTGATTGCCCAGCCAGTAGGCGGGCCAGGCCCCGGCGGTCAGGCAATTGAGTTTGATCCGGGCTTCCCAGGTGTGACCGACACCGCCCCGCCAATTGCTTTGAACCTTGCCGCTGAAGTACGTGTTGCCGTCTTTTGCCGCACGGAGCACGAGGTTGGAATTGCCGTCGAGGAAGACGTTCCGGCGATCGTCGCGGTACTGCCCGATGTTCTCGGGTCGCTCCCAATAAGTCGGATCCTTGATTACCTCGCGGGCTGTGGCCACCGTCCACTTCGACGGATCGGGGGCTGAGCCGGCCGACCCATCAAACTCATCCTGGAAAATGTATGCCCCGCTTTGGCCGCTGGGCGCACTCGGCGGTGGCACCCGATCTGCCGGCATATCAGGTCGGGATGGGTACGCCTGCGCCTCAGGGACGGGGAGCGCAGCTGCCGCCACGCTGATTCCTGTCATCAACATCATGCGACGACGATTCAAGTCGGGCATAAGCAAGGGACGATAGCAGCCCGCGCTGTGCCTGGTTGCACGACGAAGTCTGTCAGAGGCCACCGCTAGGCTCTTGACATGCCATTATGCGGTTATCATCGTTCTTCAACCGCCCATATTCGATCCTCCTTATTGGACCGATGGGCCCCGGTAAAGCGATGGCGCCCGGGATTACCCCAAATTGACGGCAAATTCTTACCGTGACGCTTGGTTTGGTCTCAGTTTGGCTGGGCATGCTTAGATCACAGGCCGATAACCGCTTTTTTGGGCCTTACAGCTTGAGTTGGGTTGCTCGAGAGGAGTGGCAATCGTGGCAAATGCAACAGGGGCGACGGTGATTTTCCTTCACTCGCATCCAACTTGGGTTGCGGCTCAGCAGCGCGCACGTCAGCGCAACGAATCCATGCGCCGCCATCCTTCATCCCGGCAGCGCGCTGCCGGCGACGTGGCGGTCATCTTCCCCAGCCTGAGGTTGCACCCCAGCGCCGACACACCCGCGTGAACACCGTCCGCAGGTATCGGGTTTAGCGGTCCCCGTCTCCCGGGGCGATGGACAATCTAATGTGCGTGCCGCAGCGCGGGCGGTGGATGCTATAACGCAACGTATGTCAGGCACTGGGCAGATCACCCACGTTTCCGATACGGCCCGGTGGACGGCGTTGCATCGGGCAACCGAATCGGCACGCCCCGATGCGCTGTTCAGCGATCCGCTCGCTGAACACCTCGCTGGTGAAGGCGGCCGCGCCATCGTCGCCAGGGTTCCACGGACGACTCGTAACGGGTGGTGGCTGGTGGCGCGTACCAAGATCATCGACGACGCCATTGCAGAAGCGATCGCCGATGGCTGCGACCGGGTGTTGAACCTGGCCGCCGGTTTGGACACTCGGCCGTATCGTTTGGATCTTCCGGCTGATTTCACTTGGGTGGAGGCAGATCTGCCCAGGCTGCTCGCCGAAAAGACGCAGCTACTTGCCGACCAGGAACCGCGATGCCGGTTGACTCGGACCGCCGTCGACCTGGCCGATCCGCGCGCCCGCGACGCCTTCTTGAACGACGCGCTGGACGGCGCTACGAAAGCGCTGGTGCTGACCGAGGGCCTGTTGATGTATTTGGAAGACCGTGACGTCGCCGCGCTTTCGGAAGCGATCAAGCGACCCGAGGTCGCCTGGTGGATGCTCGACTTCGCCTTTCCAGGCCTGAAGGAGATGATGAACAAGAAGATGGCCGGCATGCTGCAAAATGCGCCGTTCCAATTCGCGCCCCAGAACGGGTTGGCCTACTTCGAAGACCTCGGCTGGCGCACCGTCGAAGCGGAATCGACATTCGTGGCCGCCCATCGGTTCCATCGCTTGCCGATGCTCATGCGTCCGGTTGCCTGGCTACCCCAGCCCGACCTACGCCACCCGGGCAGCAGGCCCTGGAGCGCGGTTGCCCTGCTTACGCGTTGAGATCATCCTTAGCCGGACGTCTTGACGACCAGCTTGCCGACGTTCTTGCCTTCGAAGAGCATGTTGATCGCCGTCGGTAGCTGCTCGAAGCCCTCGACAACAGTCTCGAGCGCCGTGAGCTTGCCCTCGGCGATCAGTCCGGAGATCTCACCGATCGCCTCCGGCGCGCGGTCGAAGTGGTCCAGGACAATGAAGCCCTGCAGCGTCGCGCGCTGAACCAGCAGGTTCCCGAACGCACGCGGTCCGGGCGGCGGATGAACCGAGTTGTAGCCGGAGATCAGGCCGCAGAGCGCAACGCGCGCCCCGATGTTGAGGCGGGCGAAGATCGCGTCCATGATGACGCCGCCGACGTTCTCGAAGTCGACGTCGATGCCGTTCGGCGTCGCCGCGGCGAGCTGAGCGGCCCAGTCGTCGGCGCGGTGGTCGACGGCCGCGTCGAAGCCGAGCTGGTCGGTCAGTAACGTGCACTTCTCGGGGCCGCCGGCGATCCCGACGACGCGGGCGCCGCTGAGCTTGGCGAGCTGGCCGGCGACGGAACCGACCGCGCCGGCCGCGGCCGACACGACGACCGTCTCGCCCGGCTGCGGCTTGCCGATATCGCGGATCCCGAGCCAGGCGGTGAGCCCGGTAGTCCCGAGCGCGCCCAGGTAGGCGCTCGGCGAGACGCCTTCGGCGACGTTGACCGGCAACAAAAACATCGCGTCCGAGGCGACCGCATACTCCTGCCAACCAACGAGACCCTGCACGGTCTGGCCGACCGGGTAATTCGAATTCTTCGACGCGACGACCTCGCCGAGCCCGCCCGCGCGCATGACCTCACCGATGCCGACCGGCGGCAAGTACGTCGGTGTGTCATTGATCCATGCGCGGTTCGTTGGGTCGAGCGAGATCCAGTCGACACGGACCAGCGCCTCGCCGTCGCCGATCTCGGGGACCACCTCCTCGCTGAGCTCGAAGGTGTCCGGCCCGATATGACCGGCGGGGCGTTCACGGAGGAGGAAGCGGCGGTTTCGATCGGGCATGAGCGCACGGTATACCCGGCGCGGTTCGTGGGGAAGGCGCTCNAGACGCGCTGGCCCCGCAGAGCTCGGCCATAATTGGCTGCGTGCCGCAAACACGTACAGCCAAAGCGCTCGCCAACCCAGCTCAACCGCATAAGGCACTCCTGAATGAGTTGGAGCGCTACATCGAGGCCCACAATGCCGGGCTAACCGACGTAAACGTGGTGAGCGCTACCGACACGGGTCAAGCTGACAAGACCCATAAGCCGGTCCGCCACTGGTACCACGTCACCTACGAGGCCTGATCTGTCCCTGGTGTCGCTGCACGTCGGGCGCGTGCTCGACTAGATCTTGCCCGCGACGAAGTCGGCGGCCTGATTGGCCATGCCTGAGTCTATGTACGCGCTGGCGAGGTGTTGTGGCCAGTTATCTTTCCAGGTGTTCGGATCAGCCGGGTTGCAGACAGGATCGGAACCGTGGCACAAGTCGATGGTCCTGTCGTTGTAGAGCGGGTTGAAGTTTGTGATCGGACCCACCCACTGGGTTCCGTTGCCGAACAACGCAACGGCGGCGATGTGCTGATCGGTGCCATCCGGCAGGGGGTTGTTGAAGCCCAACGCGCTGAAGGGCACCGCGAGGACGACATCAGTGACCGCAGCGCCAAGCGAGTAACCACCCAGCACCAGCCGGGTGTCCGGGCAGTTGCTGACCATGTTCTGGACGTGCTGACTCATGTCGTTGGCGCCGACGTCGACCTCCGTGTCGGCGGGGTACTTCACGGCGTATGTGCCGACGTTCTTAGAAACCTTGGATTCGAGCGCGTTGATGAACGCATTGCCGAGTACGCCCGTCCCCGGTGATTCATACCGGCCGCGGGCGAAGACGACCTGCACCTGNGGACAATTCGCCGCGGCGGCCGACGGCGCGGCCCCAGGTGTGCCGAACGGCAGAATTGCAGCGGTCAACATCAGTGCGGCCGCGATCGCGATCGCCGCTAATCCAACATCAATTGATATCCGGGCAGGTGAAAGGCGCACAAGCACGATGTTAAGGGGATCGCGCTCCGGCCGCTGGACAGGGTCAAAGATTAGAGCCGGTCTTACGCCGCAACTGCGCATTCCAGGACGACCTGTTCTTGCAAGACCACGATGCCGGAGCTACCGAGCAGACCGATAAGTTCAGCTCATGAGCCGCGCCGATGCCAGTTCAACCGAGCACTTGTTCGCGCTGGCCGAGCAGGCGCAGGGTTTCATGCCGGACGCCGAGGGACGCGCGCTCTACGATGCCGCGCTGCACTACCTCCACGGTGGCCTCGCTGTGGAGATCGGTACCTATTGCGGTAAATCCACCCTGTTGCTCGGCGCTGCGGCACAACAAACGGCCAGCGTGCTCTACACGATCGATCACCATCACGGCTCCGAGGAACACCAGCCCGGCTGGGAATATCACGACGTCTCGTTGGTCGACGAGGTCACTGGACGGTTCGACACGCTGCAGACGTTTCGTCGCACGCTCGACGCCGCCGGGCTGGACGACCACGTCGTCGCCGTTGTCGGCAAGTCGCCGATTGTGGCTCGGGGGTGGCAGTCACCCGTGCAGATGTTGTTCATCGACGGCGGCCACTCCGAAACCGCCGCAACACAGGACTTCGACGGGTGGGCGAAGTGGGTGACCGGTGGCGGAGCGCTCCTCATACACGATGTGTTCCCCGACCCCAGGGACGGCGGCCGGCCGCCATACCACATTTATTGCCGCGCCATCGATTCCGGTCAATTCCGCGAGGTTTCTGCCACCGGGTCGCTACGGGTGCTCGAACGCCTCAGCGGCCAGCCGGGCGAGCAGATCTAGCATATTCAAGTCAGCGGCCCTGGCCGCTGACAACACATTCGCAATCGAAGTCGGTCTCTAGACCCATCGGCAGCCCGTCGCCGCGGAAGATCCCCGCGCCGGCAGTGGTGTCCGACAGTGCGTCAGCCGCCAGGATCATCGCCGCCCCGGTCCAGGTGGTGCGCTCCTCGGGCCAGCGTTTCCCATCCGCGAATACCAAACCCGTCCAGTACGAGCCGTCGTCTTCGCGCAGGTGCTGCATCGCAGCGAATTGCCGGTGCGCGGCTGACCGGTGGCCGATGGCATCTAGCGCCATCACAAGTTCGCACGTTTCGGCGCCGGTCACCCAGGGCCGGTCATCCACACAGCGAATGCCAAGATTGCTGACCACAAAATCATCCCAGCGCTGCTTTATTCGCGTGACGGCCGCCGAGCCCCGAAGCGCACCACCAAGGACGGGGTAGTACCAGTCCATCGAGTAGCGGTCCTTCTCGGTGAACGCTTCCGGATGGGCGGCGAGCGCATGGCCCAGTCGGCCCAGCGCCAGTTCCCACTCCGGCCGTGGTTCTGCAACAAGACCTGCGAGCGCCAGCGCACACCGGATGCTGTGGAACACGCTGGCGCACCCGGTCAGTAGTGCTTCTGGGACAGGTCCGGTTTCGCTTCGTGCCCAANANATTTCGCCATAGCCGANCTGCAAGTCGATGACGAAATCGNCTGCTTTGCACACCACCGGCCACATCGCCACAGCGAATGACTCGTCGCCGGTGACCAGCATNTGGTGCCNAACAGCGGTGGCGATNTAGGCGCAGAAGTTGCTGTCGCTGTTGGCGTCTTCAACGGTCCCCGCNCGGATCTGGATGGGCCACGACCCNTCAGGCCGCTGCGTGCGACGGCTCCAGTCGAACGCGGCCCGTGCCGGCTCNAGCAGCCCGGCTGTGGTGAGCGCCATCGCGCATTCCAGGTGATCCCATGGATCGGTGTGACCCCCCTCAAACCATGGAATAGCGCCCGATGACTCCTGCGCGGCGGCGATAGAAAGCGCGGTCTGGCGGCATTGCTCGGGAGTAAGGACGCCCGGAACTGCCGGTGGCTTAACCCGATGCAACTGAATGTCCCAGCGTCGCTTCGCTTTCTGTGCTTTTTAAGGCCTGGCGCTTGGTGAAATACATCGCCACGCTTTTGCCCACCAGCGGATTGAGCAGAGACTCTGCCGCCCGGGTTATCCTCGGCCGCTGCATTAGATCCCACACCAAGAGTTTGTGGTACGCCGTCACCGCAGGATGGTCGGGATTCGAGACGCCCACAACGCATTTCAGCCACCAAAACGGCGAATGCAGTGCATGCGCGTGATGGGTATGAGTCAATTCCATTCCGCTACCACTGATCTTGTCCCCCAATTTGCTGGCGCGATAGATGCGCACGTGGCCGCCCTCATTGCTGTGGTACTCCTCAGAAAGTAGCCAGCAAACTCGCTCGGGGAGCCATCGCGGCACGCTGACCGCCAGTGTGCCACCGACTTTGAGTACCCTGATCAGTTCGGCGATGGCGGCGTCGTCTTCCGGCACGTGTTCTAGGATTTCGGACGCGATGACGCAGTCAAATGTCGCGTCGGCGTACGGCAGGCTCAGCGCGTCGCCGAGCACCGCCTTCGCTGAGGCCGCGGCGGGCGCCTCACCGGTCTCGGCCATCGCACGCAGGATGGTCTCCACCGAACGAAGTTCCGATGCATCGCGATCGAAGGCGATAACGTCGGCACCGCGGCGATACGCTTCGAAAGCATGGCGGCCGGCCCCACAACCGACGTCGATGACTTTGGTCGACGGCCCTATGCCCAGCCGATCGAAATCGACTGTCAGCATTGCGCTGCGCCCTCGGTGCCGGCCCTTCGCGTGATCGCCCGCTGATAGATTTGCACGGTTTGAGCGGCCACGGCTTCCCAGCTGAACACGCTGATTGCCCGTGCTCTACCCGCCTTGCCCAAACTGCGGCGCTTTTCCGGCGAGTCGAGCAGCGTGCCGAGCGCGCGAGTCAATGCTTCGACGTCGGCGGCCGGCACTAGCTCGGCGCAGGCACCATCGGTGCCAAGGACCTCGGGCAGCGCGCCCACCCGGCTGGCGACGATCGGGGTACCGCTCGCCATGGCCTCGACAGCGGGCAGCGAAAACCCTTCGTAGAGCGAGGGAATGCAGGCGACCTCGGCCGACGCAAACAAGGCGGCCAGCTCCGTGTCGGAAAGTCCGCTGGTGACATGCACGATATCGGAGATCCCCAGTTCAGCGATGAGTTTGTGGGTAGGACCGTTCGGTTCCACCTTGGCGACGAGCCGCAACTCGACATCATGGTTCATCCGAACCCGCGCAACCGCGTGGAGCAGGGTACTGACACCCTTCAGCGGGGTGTCGGCGCTGGCAATCGCGATGACCCGGCCAGGTTGGCGTGGCCTCGATCCCGGATTGAACAGGTTGGTGTTCACACCCAACGGCACCACGTGAAGCTGATCCGGCGAGATACCGAAGTCGGCGACGATGTCCGCGGCTGATGCCGAGGAGACGGTCAGCAGGTCCGGGATCTGGCGCGACACCAGTTTCTGCATTTTGGAAAATCCATACCAGCGGTGTACCAAGGGTTTTCGCCACCATCGCGCGGCGGCGAGGTCAAGCTCACGATCACGGGTGATGGGGTGGTGCACGGTGGCCACCACCGGCAGCCCAGCGCCGGCGATCGTGAGCAGGCCGGTTCCCAGGCTCTGGTTGTCGTGGACGACGTCGAAATCGGCCGCCCGATCGGCCAGGAGCCGGGCCACTCGCAGCGTGAAGGTCCGTGGCTCGGGAAAGCCCGCGGTCCACATGGTGGCAAGTTCCAACAGGTCGATTGAGTCACGAATCTCGCTCGGCCACGGCACCCGGAACGGGTCGGGCTCGCGGTAGAGATCCAGGCTTGGCACTTTGGTCAATCGCACGCGCGGATCGAGCAGCTGCGGATACGGCTGGCCGGAGAAGACTTCTACGTCATGACCAAGTTCCACCAGACCTCGGCTGAGATGGCGCACGTAGACGCCCTGTCCGCCGCAATGAGTCTTACTACGGTAGGACAGCAAGGCAATTCGCATACTCAACTCTTCTTTGCTGGTTGACGAACGCGGAGGGGCGCCGAATCCATCGCGATCAAAGCATTCCCGAACTCCGTGACAGCTAACTGGACATGTGTCCAGACTATAGTTCGATCAGCTAACCGCCGCAACGCGCCATCGGTGCCCCTCAATACTAGATTTCGCCGCATCGGTCAGGCCGAGGGGTCTGCTGATAACTGTTCGAGGGGCGCGCGGGGGCTTTCGGGCGATTGAAAATGTTGTGAGCCAATGGGCTGACGATCGGGCGGTCGTGGAGAGCGTTTGTTTGCTGGATCGCCGTAGGCGCTTGTTGGTTGAGTTCGCTCCACTGCCAGGACAGGCCGCCGGCCGGGGCACGCCGGGGATAACCCTGACAATGTCTGGGAATCTGCTGGACGGTTGAACCGTTCGGCTTGTCCACACGTAGCTAGGTGCACAGCCCTAGACCCAGTCACGTGGAGGAGCCGTCGTGAATTCTATGTTGGAGCGACATTACGACGTCGTCGTATGTGGGGCAGGGTCGTCGGGGTCGGTGATCGCTCGCCGCGTAGCGGAAAACCCCGACGTGAAGGTCTTACTTCTGGAGGCCGGCGGCACCGATGAAGTCCCCGGTGTGACTGAAGCGAGCCAGTGGCCGTTGAATCTCGGGGGCGAACGCGACTGGGGTTTTGCCTCCCAGCCTGACCCGCGGCTTCATGGGCGCTCGATCCCGTTCTCGATGGGCAAAGTGCTGGGCGGCGGGTCAAGCATCAATCTGATGGTCTGGGCGCGCGGACACCGTAGCGACTGGGACCACTTCGCATCCGAATCCGGTGAACCGGCTTGGGGATACGAGCCTGTCCTGGATCTATACCGGCACATCGAGGATTGGCAAGGCGTAGGCGAACCGGATCATCGAGGCAGGGGCGGACCGGTGTTCGTGCAGCCGGCGCCCGACGTGCATCCGCTCGCCATAGCGACAGTGGAGGCGGCCAGGAGATTGGGGATTCCGAGCTACCAAAGCCCCAACGGTCGCCTGATGGAGGCCACCCGCGGCGCAGCCATCACCGACCTGCGCTGGCAGGAGGGGAAACGCCTGTCGGTGTTTCGCACCTACACCGCTCCATATCTGCAGAAGCCGAACCTGACGGTTTTGCCAGATGCACTGGTGACGCGGGTGGTCTTCCAGGGCAGGAGGGCCACCGGTGTCGAGGTCCTCCACGGTGGCGCGGTGCATCGGGTGGCTGCTGACGCCGAGGTCGTGTTGTCACTTGGAGCAATTCACACGCCCAAAGTGCTGATGCAGTCCGGCGTCGGAGACGAACTCGAATTGCGTCGTGTGGGTGTCGAGGTCCGCGAGGATCTGCCGGGGGTCGGACGCAACTTTCAGGACCACTTCGGGTTCGACTGCGTGTGGGAGTTTCCCGAGACCGTACAGGGCAGCACTCAGGTAGGGGCGACGCTGTTCTGGGACTCCGGGGCGGCAGACATCGAGGGGCCGGACCTGTTCGCGTGTTTGGGGCCATTTGCGAAGTCCACTCCCGAGAATGTCGCGAAATATGGTTTGCCACAGAACGGCTGGATTCTGTTCGGCGCCCCGACGCACCCCAAAAGCCGGGGTCAATTGCGGCTGTCGGGCCCTGATCCGGCCGACCCGATTCGGATCGAAGCGAACGCACTGTCCCACCCCGACGACCTCAAGGCCGCGATCGCCTGCCTCGAGACCCTGCGCGAGATCGGTAATTCCGCAGAACTTCGTCCGTTCGTCGCGCGTGAGGTGATGCCCGGCGACCTGTCGGGCGCCGAACTCGAAGACTATTTGCGCAATGCCGTGACCACCTACTGGCACGAGTCGGGAACCGCGAAGATGGGCCAGGACGCCATGTCAGTCGTCGATGGACAGCTGAGGGTGTATGGCGTCGAGAATCTGCGCGTCGCCGATGCATCGATCATGCCGCGCATCACCAGCGCTAACACCATGGCCCCCTGCGTGGTGATCGGCGAGCGCGCCGCGCAGTTCATCAAGGCCGCGCATCGGTTCTGAGGCTGCGTCGTCGCCGGCAGCAGACCACCTGATTTTGCTACCATCGCGCGATGCACGATTCGGCTGCGCCAAGTGGACGCGGCGGACAGCGACCTGTTTCAAGACGGGGCGTCCTCAAATATGCGCTTGCTCCGGCTGTACTGAGCCTGGGGACACTGGCCGAAACTTCCGACGCACAGAAAGCATCAGCCGCCGACATTAGGCTGATCGATTTTGCAGAGCGGAGGATCGCTCCGGACGAAATCAAATCGGCAGGCTATGACGGGGTAGTCAACTACGTCTCCCAGTCGCGGCCGGGTGCGAACTTCGAGGCAAAGCCCATCACCCGCGAGTACGCGGACGCGCTGCGCGCAGCGGGTCTGCACATCGTCAGCAACTTCCAGTACGGCAAGCCCGGTTGGCCTACGCCTTCGGATTTCACCCGCGGGCACGACGGCGGTGTGGCAGACGCCCAAACAGCTCTACAGCTGCACGCTGCAGCCGGAGGCGGGAATTCGGCCCCGATCTTCTTCAGCGTCGATGACGATATCGACCAGAACACGTGGAATAGCCAGGCAGTCGACTGGTTCCGAGGAATCAACTCGATACTGGGCGTGGGGCGCACAGGCATCTATGGGCATGCCCAGGCCTGTGGGTGGGCGATCAGAGACGGCGTAATAGGGAACTCAACCACCGCAGGGCACCAATGGGCATGGCAGACGAAGTCGTGGTCGCATGGAGAGCGCGAGCCAGCGGCGGTGCTTTATCAGGCGGTAGTCAACACCGCGTCGAACCCGGGTCCGCTCCTGGGCGGCATAAACGTGGATGTGGACGAGGTCCTTGCGACCGATTACGGACAGTGGGATCTCGATCGCTGATCTGGAGCCACGTCCGCTACATACCCAGGTGCACTGGACTGTTGGTGTTGGTCGGAGCTGCCGTCGTGGCGATGAAGTTCTCCAGAATGTCCGCCACAGCCGCAGGCGCTTCCACGTGTGGGAAGTGTCCGATGCCCTCGAGCACCTCGAGCCGGCTGCCTTCCAGCGCGTCATGGGCGGCGTAGGCGTGCGCGACGGGAATGATTCGGTCGTGATCTCCCCAGATCAGCACGGCTGGCAGCCCGGCCGTGAGGTGAAGCTTGTTCAGCGCGCTGACGGACTGACCGCGGTAGTCCACCACTGAGCGCAACGTTCGCAAGAACGCCTGGCGGGTCCGTGCATCCGACAGCGAGGAGTACGCGTGCCACATCTGACCCGCACGCGGCGCCTGAATCCCCGCCGAGGTCAGCCACGAACCCAGTTTGTTCCCGAGGTTCAGTACCGGTTGCGGTGCGACGACGGGCAGCACGAACTCGGCGCCGGGCGCCGACAGCATCCGCAGCACTGGACTGAGATCGGGGCCGAGGCCACCGCTGCCGATAAGAGCCAGCCGCTCACAATAGTCCCGATGCTGGTGGACGAACTGCATCGCGATACCACCCCCGAGGGATTGCCCGATCACCGTCGCCCGGTCTACCCCGAGTTCGTCGAGCAGATCGCGCAGAAAGACCGCGAAGGCTCCCAGCGAATAATCCCCACGCGGTTTCGCGGACATGCCGTGGCCGAGCAGGTCCGGCGCGATGACGCGGTATTTCTTGGACAGCTGGGGAATGATCGCACGCCAGGTGGCCGAACTGCCGGCCATCCCGTGGATCAGCAACAGGGCGTGGCCGTGACCGGCATCCCGGTAGGCGATCCGGTCGCCGTGCAGTTCGAGGTACGTCAATTCGCTCATGTCAACCGTTTACCCAGCCTTGGTAGTTGGAGGCATCAACCATTTGCCTACGGTACGTAACTTACGCCTTCGTAGGTTACCGACGGGTAATAGTGTGGCTGGCCTCACTCATTTCTCGAGATAGAGGTCACGCACGGACAGCCGCTGTTCAGCGAAGCTGAAGCCAATCGGACAGGGCGTTCGCAACCATGTCTTCTGGGTCTTGGTCGGTGCCGACGTTGTGCAATTCGCCATCTATCGCAATCTGGCTCGGTGTTCGACCGCTCATCATCCCCTCGGCCTGGCACCTGGTTATCGCGGCGAGCAGGTTATCGAGTGCTTGGCCCGCGGCCAAAGCCAGGCTCGGGCGGTCGATTTTGGTTGTGTCCGCCGCTGCGGTGGGCGCGAGTCGGTGAGAACCAGTGATGTTAATGCGGACACCCCCCGCGAGCCGTCGGCTCTTGGGGGGTGTCGCATGGTGCCGACTGTCAGGTCGGGTGTTACTTGAGATCGAACCGGTCGTTGTTCGCGACCTTGACCCACGCCGCGACGAAGTCCTCGACGAACTTCCCTTCGGCGTCGTCCTGTGCGTACACCTCTACAACTGCGCGCAGCACTGAGTTCGAGCCGAACACGAGGTCATTCGCGGTCGCGGTCCACTTGAGAGCGCCCGAAGCCCGGTCGTGGCCCTCGTAGACGTTCTCCGCGGTCTCCGAAGGCTTCCACTCGGTGCTCATGTCGAGCAAGTTGACGAAGAAATCGTTGGTCAACTTCCCGGGACGGTCGGTGAACACGCCGTGTTTGCTGCCGCCGTGGTTGGCGCCAAGTGCACGCAGGCCGCCGATCAGCACCGTCAACTCTGGACCGGTCACACCCAGCAAGGACGCCCGCTCCAACAGCTGCTGCTCCGGCCGGGCCTTCTCACCGGGCCGGATGTAGTTGCGGAACCCGTCGGTTCGCGGTTCAAGCACCGCGAACGACTCCACGTCGGTGCTCTCCTGCGTGGCGTCAGTCCGCCCAGGAGCGAAATGCACCGAAATCTCATAACCGGCGTCCTTAGCGGCCTTCTCTACCGCCGCAGACCCGGCCAGCACGATCAGGTCAGCCAGCGAGATCTTCTTGCCGCCGGAGGCTGAGCTGTTGAAGTCCTGCTGGATCTGCTCGAGAACAGGCAACACCTTGGCCAGCTCGGAGGGCTCGTTGACCTCCCAGTTCTTTTGCGGCTCAAGGCGAATCCGGGCACCGTTAGCACCACCGCGCTTGTCGGTGTTGCGGTAGCTCGCCGCCGCCGCCCAAGCCGTTTTGACCAGCTGGACAACGGACAGCCCGGATTCCAGCACTTTGCTCTTCAGCGCCGCAACGTCCTTGTCGGCGACCAGCTCATGGTCGACGGCCGGAACCGGGTCCTGCCACAGCTGCGGTTCGGCAATCCATGGCCCGAGGTATCGCGAGATCGGCCCCAGATCGCGGTGCAGCAACTTGTACCACGCCTTGGCGAACGCCTCGGACAACTCCTCGGGGTGGTCCAGCCAACGCCTGGTGATCTCGCGATAGATCGGGTCCTCCCGTAATGCCACGTCGGTGACGAGCATTGTCGGGGCGCGACCAGGTCCGCCGAACGGATCGGGGATGGTGCCCGCGCCGGCGCCGTCCTTTGCGATGAACTGCCAGGCCCCGGCGGGGCTCTTGGTCAGCTCCCACTCGTAGCCGTACAGGTTCTGCAGGAACCCGTTGCCCCACTTGGTCGGGGTCGCAGTCCAGACCACCTCGAGGCCACTGGTGATGGCGTCCTTGCCCTTGCCGCTGCCGTAGGAGCTCTTCCAGCCCAGCTGCTGCTGTTCGATCGGGGCGCCCTCGGGCTCGAGACCCACCAGGTCGGCGTCGCCGGCGCCGTGGGTCTTGCCGAAGCTGTGGCCACCGACGATGAGCGCGGCGGTCTCCTCGTCGTTCATGGCCATCCGGCCGAACGTCTCACGGATGTCCACCGCTGCGGCGACCGGATCCGGCTTGCCTTCGGGGCCTTCGGGATTCACGTAGATCAGACCCATGGTGGTCGCGCCGTAGGGGTCCGCGAGATCCCGCTTGCCCGAGTAGCGCTTGTCGGTGCCCAGCCAGGTGTCCTCTTCGCCGAACAGAGTCTCTTCGGGCTCCCAGATGTCGGCGCGGCCGAAGCCGAAGCCGAAGGTCTTGAACCCCATCGACTCCAGAGCAACGTTGCCGACGAAGACCAGCAGGTCCGCCCAGGAGATCTTGTTGCCGTACTTCTGCTTGACCGGCCACAGCAGCCGCCGGCCCTTGTCCAGGTTCGCATTGTCCGGCCAGCTGTTGAGCGGCGCGAAGCGCTGCAGGCCCTGGCCGCCGCCGCCGCGACCGTCGTAAATCCGATAGGTGCCGGCGGCGTGCCAGCTCAGCCGGATGAACAGGCCGCCGTAGTGGCCGTAGTCGGCGGGCCACCAGTCCTGCGAGGTGGTCAGCATCGAGATCACGTCAGCCTTGAGTGCCTCGACATCCAGCTTGGCGAATTCCGTGGCGTAGTCGAAGTCCTCGCCGAGCGGGTTGGACTGCGGGGAGTGCGGGTGCAGCTTCGCAACGTCGATCTGTTCGGGCCACCAGTCCTGGTTCCTCAAGGCACCGTGCACCTTCGGCTCGGGCGAGGGGATTACCGGGTTTTCGCTTTCGCTGCGGCTAGAGGACGTATCGGTTGACACAGGATTCCTTTCGGGGGTAGGTGAATCGGGCTGTGATCACGACTGTGATCGAGAAACAGGAGTCGAGCAATCAGGGCACAGACCCCAGTAGATGACTTCGGCCTCGTCGAGAACGAAGCCATCCAGAACGTTGTTGTCGTCCGACGGGGTCAAGCACGGCGCGTCGCCGACCGCACAGTCGATGTCGGCGATCACCCCGCACGACCGGCATACGACGTGGTGGTGGTTATCGCCGACCCGAGACTCATAGCGGGCGACCAAACCCAACGGCTGGATCCGCCGAACCAGACCCACCGCAGTCAGCGCATTGAGTACGTCGTACACGGCCTGACGGGACACGTCGGGCAGGCCGTTCCGGACCGCCGCGAAGATCGTCTCTGTGTCGGCGTGCGGATGGACGTGCACGGCCTCCAGCACGGCGACTCTCGGCCGGGTCACACGCAGATCGGCCACCCGCAGTTGTTCTGCGTAGTCGGCCGTCGATGACACCCTGCCAATATGGCCCCTTTTCTGGAATCAGTCAAGACTTTGTCGAAGCAGTGCGCATAACTGCTCGACTGCGAGACCTGCCGGCGCCGAGCCCGTCGACGGCCAGATGACGCTGGCGTCGACCCGCCACCAGGCGATGCGCACGGTCAGCCGAACACGGCTGCACCGCTGAGCAACTCGGTACATCTTTGATCCGTCTCGACATCGCGCCGTGTTGGTCGGAGGAAGTGCGGCGAGCCATACCCTTGCCAATTGAGGACTTGGAGGCGACGCTGACTTTGCGGCCTGAATAGGGTGCGGATGGGTGCGAATGGGTGCGAATGGGAAAGCCATCGCCGCGGACGGAAGGACGGCCGGTTGAAGCCTGATCACCAGACCCTGATCGTCGGTGCCGGATTCTCCGGGATCGGCGTTGCGATCAAGCTGGACACGGCCGGAATGAGCGACTACCTGATCGTCGAAGCCGGCCACGGCGTCGGCGGCACCTGGTACTGGAATACCTATCCCGGGATCGCCGTGGATATCCCGTCGTTTTCCTATCAGTTTTCCTTCGAGCAGAGCTCGGATTGGTCGCGTACCTACGCACCCGGCCACGAACTGCGGGCCTACGCCGAGCGCTGTGTTTCGAATTACGGCCTGCGGTCCAGGATCCGGTTCAACACCAAAGTACGTGGCGCGGTGTTCGACGAAGACAACGATTTGTGGCGGATCGATCTCGATTCCGGCGAATCGGTGACCGCCCGCTTTTTAATCAACGCCTGCGGTGTGTTAACCACCCCAAATCTGCCGGATATCGACGGAGTCGACTCGTTCGCCGGCATCACCATGCACACGGCGCGGTGGGATCATGGTCAGGACCTTGCCGGTAAGCGGGTGGCGATCATCGGCACCGGCGCTTCCGCTGTCCAACTGATCCCCGAGATCGCGCAGATTGTCGAGCACCTCACCGTTTTTCAGCGCACGCCGATCTGGTGCTTCCCCAAAGCCGACGTGCCGCTGTCGACTGCGGCGCGCAACGCGATGCGGGTCCCGGGCGGCAAGACGGTCCAGCGACTGATCAGCCAGGCCTACGTGGAACTCACCTTCCCGCTGGCCGCGCACTATTTCACGGTGAACCCCATGGCCCGGCACATGGACGACGTCGGGAAGGCCATTCTGCGCAAGCAGGTTCACGACCCGGCGGTGCGCGACAAACTCACCCCGCGCTACGCGGTGGGCTGTAAGCGGCCGGGTTTCCACAACACCTACCTACGGACGTTCAACCGCGAGAACGTCCGGCTGGTGACCGAACCCATCGACAAGATCACCGGCGCGGGAGTAGCCACCACCGACGGCGAGTCCTACGACGCCGACGTCCTGATTCTGGCGACCGGGTTCAAGGTGATGGACACCGACAACATTCCCACCTATCCGGTCATGGGTGTGGGCGGACAGTCGCTGGCCCGTTTCTGGGACGAACACCGGCTGCAAGCCTACGAAGGTGTGAGTGTTCCTGGCTTTCCGAACCTGTTCACGGTGTTCGGCCCGTACGGGTTCGTCGGGTCGTCCTATTTCGCACTGATCGAGGCGCAGACCCGCCACATCGTGCGCTGTCTGAAGCGGGCCCGCCGCAGGAGCGCGACCCGGATCGAGGTGAGCCGGGAGGCCAACGCCCGGTATTTCGCCGAGATGATGCGAAAGCGGCACCGGCAGATCTTCTGGCAGGACAGCTGCAGGCTGGCCAACAGCTACTACTTCGACAAGAACGGCGACGTGCCGCTGCGGCCGGCCAGCACGCTCGAGGTGTATTGGCGCAGCCGTCGGTTCCCGCTGCGCGACTACCGGTTCACGACGACAGCGCCGGCTACATCGCGTGCCAACGACCACGTTTGGGCACCATAACGGTGTGATGCTTGACAAAGAGATCTAGCTGGTCCGGGGCGCCCACTTCTTCAGGCAATAATCCAATAGCTCCCGCTGTGCGCGCTCCAGGAGTTCTCGGTGTCCTAGCTCGTCAGACCCGGCGCCATGACGGCTGCGTCGGGTCAACCAGCTGTNTATCGACAGGGCCAAGCCCGAAAATCGCGATCACGGCGGGGTCGCGGTGGTTCGCCGGGACACCATCGTAGTGCGGGGTACGCGCGGTCCGTTTCACATAACCGCCCGGCCCGACGGGAACCGCGTCCTGCGGCTGAAAATCATTCCCGCTGTTGACAAACCAGGTGCCGAACACCACCACCTGAATGCGGTCGGTCGCATAGGTATGGGGTGCGCTGAACCAGCCCGGATTCCACTTCATCATCACCAGGTATGGACCCGGCTCGTCGAAATCTCCATAGAGCTTGGCCATTTCGCCGCTGTGTGGCGGCAGGCTGCCCCATTGTTCGAAGTTCATGTTTCCGTAGGGCAGCGTGAACGTTTCGTCTTGATCAGGGCCAGTTTTGGGTGCCGGCGACAAGGTGATGTCTCCGATATTGCCTGGCTTGTCACCGGCGGCGACCGCCGCAAGCAACAGTGGCGCTGTCATCAGCAGCGATCGTCGGCTCGATTCCAGTTCGCCCATCACATGCCTCCGCGCCGACAATGTTGTTCATTCAAGTAGCCCGGAGTTTGCGCTCTGAAACCGATCCGCGGTCGGCAACGAAACCGATCCGGTGGCTCGGCTTCTGATCAATCGGCCAAGCCCGCCTTCTGGTAGACGAGCCAGCGCAACTCGATCGGGGATTCCTCAGCTTCGACGTCGAACAAGTCGAGGCCATTGGCCCAGCCGGCGAACCAGTTCGTGGGCGGCCAAGCGTCTTGCGGTAGATGGGTTTTCTCGTACCCGATCGCAGAGTCGTCGGAAACGAGCTCGAGAGGTAGCTGAGCCACGGCACTCGTCATCTCATCCCGGGTGAAGACCATGGTGTTGCATTGCTGCCCGAGCTCCAGCGCGGCGTTGTCGGGGATGTAGCCCGGGCGCGCCAAGAACGTATTGAACACCAGGCATCCACCGGGAGCCAGGCAATCGGCGGCGAGTTCGAGCACGCCGCGTAGCTCCTGCGTCGTCCGGAAGTCGGGCACCACCTCGGAGGCCACGATCAGCTGATAGTCGTTGCGAACACCGTCCATGGTCTCGAATGCATCGCTCTCGATGACGCGGACGTCAAGTGATTCCCGCTCGGCCTCAGAACGAATGATCTCGGCGAACTTCGGGGTCATCTCCACCGCGTCCACCGGGTGGCCGCGTCGGGCCAGGGCAAGGGTGTTGCGCCCGGTTCCTGCACCGATATCGAGCACGCGATAGCTCTTCGGATCAGCTGCTTCCCCGGCCAGCGCCCACACACGCGCATCCGCTGCAGTGCCGAACAGTGGCCCCTCGCGGGCGCCGACCCAGGTGTCGTAATCACCCGCGACCGTCAACCATTCCGCCTTGACGCGATAGTTCACGCCGATGCCGAACGGAACGTGGTATGAGATAACGATGTTCGAACGTTGGGAGGCGGCATAGGCCCGGGCCAACTCCGTTTCCAACATCATTTTGAGCTGAGCACCTTCTTCGGCGGTCTGCTGTGCGCCCACGCTGGCAGAGATGTTGTCAAACATCTTGATGTACTCGTCGATCATGGCCGGAACCGCCGGCACCGTGATCTGGCCCGCGGCAATAGATCGGCGATACAACCGCCGGGCCATCGCTTCGCGCAGCGTAGACGGATCGAACGAACCGGGGGGCGAATCCTCCATCAGACTCTTCTACATGACCCAGCCCGCTTCGCACCACCGCTCGCAGCCGGAGGGACAGTTACAACGTCGCGCGCCGGGCGGTTTGCGGGAGACCAACTGCACCCGCCGCTTAATATGCCGTAACCGAAGCCGCCAGCCCGACGGCCCCTTCGATGGGAAGGAAACGGCATGGATTTCACATTATTGCCGCCGGAGATCAATTCAGCCCGGATGTACGTCGGGCCCGGCTCGGGACCGATGCTGGCCGCTGCGGCGGCCTGGGACGGGCTGGCTGCCGACCTTCATTCGACTGCAGGCTCGTATCAGTCGGTGATCGCGGGACTGACCGCCGGCCAGTGGATGGGCCCGTCATCGATGTCGATGGCTGCCGCGGCCGCCCCGTATGTGGCATGGACGAGAAGCACCGCGTTACAGGCCGAGCAAGCGGCCAAACAGGCCAAAGCGGCGGCCACCGCTTACGAAACGGCTTTCGCCGAAACGGTGCCGCCGCCAGTGGTTGCTGCCAATCGCAGCCTGCTGACGGCCCTGGTGGCGACGAATATATTCGGGCAGAACACCCCGACGATCGCGACGACCGAAACCCAGTACGCCGAGATGTGGGCCCAGGACGCCGCGGCAATGTATGGCTACGCGGGTTCGTCGGCAGCTGCGACCACACTGACGCCGTTCACCTCTCCGTCGTCCAGCACCAACGCGGGCGGGCTGGCCAACCAAGCCGCCGCGGTGGGCCAAGCCACCGGCACCTCCGCCGGCAACGTGCAAAGCGCGGTCTCGTCGGCCCAACAAGCCCTGTCCGCGATACCCAACGCGTTGAACAGCCTTGCGACCCCGGCTGCGACCAGCGCCGCAGCCCTGTCGCCGCTGGACCTGCTGGACCTGTCGAGCGATCTGATTGCAATTCTTCTCGACGTACCAGCCAACCTGGCCGGCCTTGGTGCGGACACACCATTGACGCTCGCGTCCTACTACCCCGACGTTGCCAGTTATTACATTGCGTTGCACACCGATGGCATCGTTAGTGGCTGGGCAGGCGCAGAGGGCTGGCCAGGGACAGCGCCGGTGCCCCCAACTCCCTTCCCGGTGATCACGAACCTGGGCTCGCCGGTCTCGGCGGGCATGGGCGAGGCGAACACGATCGGGAGGTTGTCGGTGCCGGCCGGCTGGACCGCGGCGGCTCCGGAGATACGCCCTCTCGCAGTAGCGTTGCCCGCCACCAGCGTCGGCGCCGCCGCAGAAGTTTCCACAGGTAGCACGGGAAGTCTGTTCAGCCAGATGGCGCTGGCGGGCATGGCCGGGCGTGCCATGGCCGGCACTGCCGGTACTGGTGGCCCGGGGCGCCGGGAGCGGATCGGGGCGGCAACGCGCAAGCCGACGGAACCGGGTGAGCCGACGCAACCGCCGCAGACTTCGACGGGCGGCCCGATCACGAGCATCGCCGCCGAGCTACGTGAACTGGCCTCGTTGCGCGACTCGGGAATCCTTACCGATGAGGAATTCACTGAGCAGAAACGACTGCTGCTGCCACATTGACCGCAGGCACGGATCCGCACGACCTGACCCCTTCGGAAACCGCACAAATAAGTCGACGTTCGACGCCGCTAACCGCAACGCATCAGCCTGACACTGCAATCCGCAGGATGACCCGCGGCTTGCTTCCACGCGCCGCGATCCTTTCGACCAGCGTCACCAAGCGGTACTGGAGGCCGTATTTTCTGCGAATCTCACCCTGGAGCCGGTCCACCGTCACCGGGTCGGTGACCACCTGCGCGGTGCCTTCGACGGGCGAAACACCGTCGCGCACCTTGCCGAACCGGCTGCTGGGTGCCAACAGGACGCGTGGATTGTTGCGGACCCGTTTGACCTTCCAACTATCCGCCGGTGTCCACACGAACAGGTCAGCGCCGTCGCGGCCGATCCACATCGGCCCCGGCACGCCCTCTCCGTTGCGCTTGAAGGTGGTCAGCGAAACGAAATGCTGCTCGCCAAGTGTGGTCGTTGGATCGATTGTCATGAATGCTCCGCTCCGGTCACCAAGCCGGAGACCCGGCGGTCCGTTCGCTTTGTTCCCGAGATCCCGACCCGATGGTAGGGCCGGTTTCGCGGTAGTAGGCGATGTTCAATCGTACTGGCGTAATGTCCCGCAGCTGGGTTTCACAGCCGAGTACGCATCGTAGTAGCAGATTGCAGCCGCAGCGACCGGGACGTACTGTTGGGCTCGCGAATGATATGTTCAGCTCTCCGCAAGCTTTTTCCCAGCGTTTCTGTCTAGTATGCCGCCGCGACTTTCGAGCCCTCATGCTGACGGCATCGTCGACGCCGACAAGAAGGAAGGGCACACAAATGTCTTCACGTCGCTGGCTGGCCAGACTGACCGTCCCCGTGATGGTTAGCGCCGGCCTCATTAGTGGCACTGCGATTGCACTCGCCGACACCGCCGACGACACATACATCGCGAAAATGCACAATCTGGGCTTCACTTGGCCGGCCGGGGATGACTCCGACATCGTCTCGATGGGGCACCAAATCTGCGCCGATCGCAACGCTGGCAAAACGCCAGACACGATTGCCTCGGACATCCACTCCACCTTGGGCCCGAAAGGCATCACGTTCGCGGACGTCACATCCATGGTTAGTGCCGCAGAATCGACCTATTGCGCGGACTAATTGATTTCTGGCCCGCCGCTGGATTGCGCGGGAGGTTTCTTCCCGTCCGCCGACCCTGGGTCAGGTGAAGTTCGATGCTTGAATGCCTCAGGGTTGGCGATCCGAATGGGCGTCCCGTTCAGCCAGGCCACCACGGCTTCTACGGTGTCCGAGTAGAAGGCGCTTAGCGTTTCACGGGTGACGTATCCGAGATGGGGCGACAGCGTCACAGTCGGAAGACGTCGCAAAGGGTGGTCCGGCGGAGGAGGTTCGATGTCATAGACGTCGAGCCCGGCTCCGGCGATACGCCCGGTCTCGAGTGCGGCGATCAGAGCTGGCTCATCGACGATCGGGCCCCTGGAAGTGTTGATCAAGTAGGCGTGTGGCTTCATCAGGGCCAGCTCGGGTTCAGCGACCAGACCTCGCGTGCGCTCCGAGAGCACCAAATGGATGGAGACCACATCGGATTCTTCGAAGAGTGTCGCTTTCTCGACCCGGCGGGCGCCGGCCGCCGCGGCGGCCTCCTCGGTGAGATTTTGGCTCCACGCAATAACCTCCATCCCAAACACTTTGGCGTATTCGGTCATGCGTTTGCCGATCCTTCCGAGACCGAGAAGTCCCAGTGTTTTGCCGGACAGCGTCAGACCCGTCGTGGTCTGCCACCCGCCGTCACGCATGCGCCGATGCTCTTCGGCCAGATTGCGCACCGTCGCGATCATCAACCCCCAGGCGAGTTCCGGAGTGGCGTCGCGGACCGAGCTGAATCGGGGATTCGCGAAATTCGAGTGGGCGACCAGGACGCCGCACTCGCTGGCCGCAGCCATGTCCAAGTTCGGCAGGCTCTTGCCGACGATGGTGATCAGTTTCAGGTTCGGCAGCCGCTCGATAAGCGTGCGCGGAAGCGCCATACGCTCGCGCACGGTGCACACCACATCGAACGGCCGTAGTGCGTCCGCGGCCTCAGCCTCGGAGAGGTGCCGGTCGAAAACGGTCACTTCGGATCGGCTCTGCACTGGCGACCAGTCGGCGAGGTCGAGAGCTAAGCCGGCGTAGTCGTCGAGTATCGCCACCTGGGGCATGCGGTCTCCCGTCGCCGTCTTGTTCGTCTGTGGCACTGACCCATTCAGCGTAGAGCCCGACGTGATCGGCGTAGGCCCCGACGGGCTTGTTTCTGGGATCGCGGCGGGCTGAACCTCAGTCCACGTCGTCCGGATTGAACCAGGCCGGGGCATGTCCGGCCCTTGCGCAAGCCACCAACGCGTCGGTGAATGAGTTGAACATCGCAGTCAGCTCCCGGTCCGCGCCGAATGCCGGTGAGCCATTCGCGATGTCGGCGAAACGCTGTGCGAGCCTATCGGCGTCGCGAACCATCTTTTCCAGCGGCAACCGCACGCCAGGATTTGCTGCGTTGATCGCGGCAGACCCATCCCCCTGACCCGGTGGCGCCCCGACCGTCGCCAAGTGTCGAAGCTGACTGCTGAGCAGTTTCGCGTTGACGACAGACTTTCCGTCGGCGCGCCGCAAAATTCGATAGGTCTGGTAGAAGTCTTCACCTCTGCTCTGCAAGCCATTGAGCCCCGTGCATACGTCGGAATCGGCCTGGATCGAGGTGAGGTGGCTACCACGCGCATCGGTGGCCGCCGTGCTGACTGCGTCGAGCACAAATTGCCGCAACTGCCATCGATCAACCAGCTCGCAATCGTGCACCACCGCGAGTTGCTGAGCCGCGCGGGTGAACAGATTGTTCGTCACAACCATTGTCGCGCTGCAGCCGTGCATCGCCGCCCCAGCGACGACCTGTTGGACGGCTGCAGCTCCGACCGCGCCGCCTCTTTTTCGCTTGCACTGGACAGCTGTGCGCTCCCCGTCCTTTGTCGCTATCAGGTCAACGCCAAAGTCGCCGGTGGTCTTGGTCATCGTCACCTGATAACTGAGGCCCCTGAGCACCGTTGCGAAGTATTCCTCGAACTGAATACCGGTCATCATGTCGATTTGATCGAACCCCGACGCCCGCAATGCTTCTTCGCGTGCTCGTTTGCGAGCGCGGTCACTTAAATTGCCGTACCACCAGCAGACGCTGACCACGAAGACGCCACCGAAAACATATGCACCGAGCCGGTAATGGTTGACTGCCGCATTAATGACCATCGCCAGGAAAACGACGCCCCACAGCCCAACCCAAACCAGGCCGCGCCGGGCCGCTCGATCCAGCTGCATACCGCGGAGAATATCGGCAACCAATGACAGTGGTTTGACCTGCGATGCGGCTGATTTCAGCTGCGCGTGGGATCCATCAACCAGCTGTCGATGCCTCATAAATCGACTGGATCGCGCTGTCGAGTGTGGCGTTGAACTCCGCGTCGGATTGATCGGCCGACAATCCCTCGGTCAGGGCGCGGCTGAAGCTGGCGATCAACCCGGTGTTCTTAGCCAGCAACGCATCGGCTTCGGCGCGTGAATAACCACCCGAGAGCGCCACGACCCGCATCACCTTGGGATGTTCCATCAATGGACGGTAGTAATTGGCGATCGTGGGCAGCGAAAGCTTGAGCATCACCTGCGTGCCGTCCGGGATGTCGTCGAGGTGCGCCGTGATGACATTGCGCAGGATGGCCTCCGCCTCTGCCTTGTCAGGTATCGAGATGGTGACCTCGGGTTCCAGGATCGGGATCAGCCCGCTGGAGAGCACTCGGCCTGCCACCTCGAACTGCTGGTCAACGATGGCCGTGATGCCCTCGCGGTTCGCGGCACCGATCACCGAGCGCTCTTTGGTCCCGAAAATCCCGTGCTGTACAGCGCGGGCCAGCAGGTCGTCGAGACCCGGTATCGGTTTCATCAGTTGAACGCCGTCGGCGACCTCGGTCAGACCCTTGTCGATCTTCAGGAACGGGACGACGCCCTTGCGCTGCCACAGGAAGCTCGCCGACGGCTCACCCTCGATTTCGCGATCCATGGTCTGCTCGAAGAGGATCGCGGCCAGTATCCGTTCGCCTGTGAAAGCCGGCGAGGTGATGATCCGCGAACGCATCTGGTGGATGAGATCGAACATCTGCTGCTCAGAGGAATAGGCGCTTTCCTTGATGCCGTAGAGAAGCAGCGCCTTGGGTGTCGACCCGCCGCTCTGATCGAGCGCGGCGATGAAGGCCTTGCCCGACCTCATCTGGTCAGCCTGTTGTTGGTTCAACCCAGCTTGTTGTTGGTTCAACATTTTGTCTCCATCCATCCGCCGCTGTGAGGATATCTGCAAACGCGGAACCAGCAGGCAGAAGTCACACGGTTATCGCCAGCTGTTCCGCCAGATCGGCAGCGCTGGCGACGCTTTTCGCGGCTGGGGTCATCTCGGCGGCGACCTCACGGGCTCGAGTGATGCATTGCGGAGTGAGGATGCTGCGCAGGTCCGCGACCAGTGAATCCAGGGTGCTGGCCGAGAAGGCCCGCCCAGAGCCGACTTCCAGTCGTGTAACGCCGTCTGCCCAGACCGGCTGATCAAGCCAGAACCAAAGGATCAACGTGGGGATTCCGGCCCGCATCCCTGCGGCCGTGGCGCCGGCCCCCCCGTGGTGGACGGCCGCGCGGCAGGCCGGAAAAATAGCCGCGTGGTTCACCGCGCCGACAGCCTTCACGTTGTCGAATTGTGGGACATCGGTGAAATCACTCGCCCCAGAGCAGATCAACGCCCGCTCGCCCACCTGCGCGCAGGCCGCGCTGATCACGGCGACCGTCTCAGCCGGAGAGGCGAGCGGCGTGCTGCCGAAGCCGAAGTAGATCGGCGGCGTTCCCTCGGCAATCCACGACAAGACCTCATCGTCGGCCTCGGTCGGCAACTCCAGCGTCAGCGCGCCGACGAATGGCCTCAAGGGTCGAAACCCATCCGATTCGACCCGTTCGGCTGCCGGCTCGGGCAAGCAGAGCTCATCGTAGGCCTGGATCTCCAGTCGAATCGAGGATCCGTCTGCCTCGGGCAGTCCGAGGGCACGGCGTTGAGCGTCTTCAGCATCCTTGGTTATAGAGGCATGCATCGACCAAGACGAATAGACCTGTGTCGGGAAGGGGTGCAGCGCAGCCATCGGGATGCCGTAGTACTCCGCGACGATGGCGGCCAGCCCCTGCTCGTTGAAGCCCGCCAATAGCAGGTCGGCCCCATCTGCCAACGACGTCAGCGTCATGCTCTTGTCCGCCTTGACCTGGCTGACGTGCTGAGTGACTTCGGTCAGCATGCTGACTGGATCGTGCATCTTCGTCGCAACCCTGCGGAACACACCCGTCGCCGGGTTCATCTCCTCCCGCGAGTCCGGCCCGTAAGCGACCGCAGCAAGCCCCGCCGACTCCACGAAGCCGAGCAGGTTAGGCGGGACCGCCATGCGGACGTCGTGACCTCGGCGCAGCAGCTCCCGACCGACGGCGGCGCAAGGCTCGACATCGCCGCGGCTCCCATGTCCGACCACCACAACTTTCATCGGCGCAAACCTAACTCGCGGTGATGTCTACGCGTCCACGCGCCCCAGGCGGACAGCGTCTTCCAGCAGATCGACGACGCTGGCAACGCTCTCGGCGGGCTTGGTCAGCTGGGCGGCGACCTCACGGGCTCGAGTGACGCACTGCGGGGCGAGGATCGAACGCAGATCCGCGACCAGTGAATCCAGGGTGCTGGCCGAGAAAGCCCGCCCCGCACCAACTTTCAGCTGGTTGACGGCAGCAGCCCAGATCGGCTGATCATCGATCTGGTGCCAGAGGATCAGCGTGGGGACACCAGCACGCATGCCCGCAGCCGTGGTGCCGGCGCCGCCTTGGTGGACGACCGCGCGGCAAGCCGGAAAGACGACCGCGTGGTTCACCGCGCTCACCACCTTCACATTGTCGAAATCCGGTACGCCGATGAAGTCACTCGCCCCAGAGCAAAACAACGCCCGCTCGCCTAACTGCGCGCAGGCCGCGCTGATCACGGCGACCGTCTCAGCGGGGTAGGGGAGCCGCACGTTGCTGCCGAAGCCGAAGTAGATGGGCGGCGTGCCCTCGGCAATCCAGGACAAGACCTCGTCGTCGGCTTCGGTCGGCACCTCCAGCGTCAGCGCGCCGACGAACGGCCTGAACGGTCGAAGTCCGCCCTGTTCCGCCCATTCGGCTGCCAGCTCGGGGAAGCAGAGCGCGTGGTACGCCTGGATCTCCAGCGAACCGCGTTCCGCCATCGGTGGGGTCGACGGTCCGGTTGTATCCGGCAGGCCCAGTGCACGGCGTTGGGCGTCTTCGGCCTGCTTCGTTACGTGCCCAATGACGCCACTGGGGCCCGAGTGCTCTCCCGGGAAGAAGTGCAGCGTAGCCAGCGGAATGCCGTAATACTCTGCGACATTGGCTGCCAGCCCCTGCTCGCCTTCGCCGGTCAATAGCAGGTCGGCCCCATCTGCCAGCGCTGTCAGCGTCGTGCCCCATTGCGTCAGAGCCTGGGTTAAATGCTCCATAGCTCCGAGCATCGCGTTGACCGGATTCTGGATCTTCTCGGCAGGCGGCTCCGGCGCGTCCGGCCCGAAGGCGACCGCAGCAAGCCCCGCCGACTCAACGAAGCCAAGCAGGTTAGGCGGGACCGCCATACACACGTCGTGGCCTCGGCGCAGCAGCTCCCGAGCGACGGCGGCGCAAGGCTCGACATCGCCGCGACTTCCATACCCGGCCAGCGCAACCTTCATCGGCGCAACCTAACTCGGGGTGATGCTTTGAACGGCGCGGCTCAACGCCACTTGATGCCGCATCCGATCGACGGTCGCTGGTCGGGGTTGACCGGCCGCCCGGCGAGCACCGCGTCGACGGCGGCCCGGATGTCAGCGCCCGTCACCGGCACGTCGTTCTTGGGTCGGGAGTCGTCGAGCTGGCCGCGGTAGACGAGACGACGGTCGCCGTCGAACACGAACGTGTCGGGTGTGCAGGCCGCAGAGTAGGCGCGGGCGACGTCCTGGGTCTCGTCGTAGAGGTAGGGAAACGTCCAGCCCTGGCGGCGAGCCTCAACGACCATTTGGTCGGGCCCGTCCTGGGGGTAGGTGGCGACGTCGTTGCTGGAGATGCCGATCATCGCGACGCCCTGGCCGGCCATGTCGCGGCCAAGCGCTGCGAGCCCGCCGGCGACGTGCTGAACATACGGGCAGTGGTTACAGATGAAGGTGACGACAAGCGCGGGACCGGTGAGCTCGTCGAGGCTGACACTGCCCCCGGTGGCGGGCTCGGGCAGCGTGAACGGCGGCGCGGGTGTGCCGAGGGCAAGCATGGTGGACTCTATGGCCATACCCGCCACACTAGCGTCCGTGGCGCGCGTGGTCCCTTGCGCCGAATGTCGAGTTGTTGGGCTGATTCAGCGGGCGGTTTCAGCGCGACAAGTCCACGATCGGTTCGACTAAAACTTAGAACCCAGCCCCGCGATCAGATTGATCGTGACTGCCAGGACAACCGCGCCCAGGAGGTAGGACAGCAGCGCATGGCGCAATACCGTCGCCCTGATGGATGTCAATCCGATCTCGGTGTCTGACACCTGGTAGGTCATGCCGACGGTGTAGGCCACATACGCGAAGTCCCGAAAACAGGGCGGCTCCGGGTCGTGGAAGTTGATGCCGCCCGGTTCGTCTGAGTAATACAGCCGCGCGTAGTGCACGGTGAACAGCGTGTGCAGGGCAAACCAGGACGCCGCGACGGTCAGAATGCCGACAATTGCAGCTGATATGGCTTCGGAGCCGGACCGCGACCCGGCGGCCACCACGTAGCCGACCCCGCCCAGGCTCGCGATGCTTGCCGACACGATGATCACCTCGGTGATCGTCCGGGTGGGGTCTTCCCGGGTCGCATATCTGCAGGTCTGCTCTGCATCCATGCCGCCCAGGATGAGCCGCGTCCACCCCACATACACTCCGGCGCCAACGACCCAGCCGACAAGCGCGAATCGCCAGCCGACGGTGTTACCCACCGTGAGAGCGACAGCACCTCCGAGCACCGAGGCAACCAACAGCCGAACCGCGAGAGTGTCGCGGAATAACGTAACCAGGGATTTCACAAACCCGACCTAAGCACGCACTAAACGTCGGCGCACGCCCTCGAGATAGGCGTTTGCAGTTCCGGAGCGATTTCGCCGCGTTTCACGCGCCGTTCGACACGACTCAACACACCATGTCCACCCATGTCGTAAGAATCGAGGACGACGTCGCGCATTGTTTCTGCAACGGGACCGGAAAGCGCGAAGAGCCAATCACCGGTCCAGCTACGGCCTAATGCCCGCCGTCGCGGGCGATCCGATCCGCACGCCAACACCACGCCCGCATAGGGATGTCGATCGTGTCGGCCGCGGGAAAACGCGCCTCCAACGCGGCGCGCGCTTCAGAAAGCGCCTGCGCGCGGTCATCCGCTGACGCGATGATGGCCCTGCTGTACGTCCCCAACATCGCGACGACGTCCTCGACTGGCATCGTCCGCACGAATCGGAAAGTCTCACGCGCAATCTCGTGGAAGAGCTGCGGTTCCGGTAGATCGAAGTCCAGACGCCGCCGGAATCGGTCGGCCTGTTTTTCGTCAACCTTGTCCCCGCCGGGTAGCCGGTCGAGGTCACGCACCCAGTCCACCTCGCGGTCTCGGCTCGTCCAGATCAAGCCGAGCCGACCGCCGTCGCGCAGCACGCGACCGATCTCCGGAACGGTCCGTTCACGATCCATCCAGTGCCACGCCGACGAGACGAACACGGCGTCCGCGGATGCGTCGGGAAGCGGGATCGACTCGCCACGGCCCTCGACAGCACGGACTTCCGGGGATCGCTCGGCCAGCACCTTGCGCATCCGCGCATCGGGTTCGACCGCGATGACCTGTGCAGCTCTGCTCACCAGCGTGCGGGTGAACAGCCCGGTGCCCGCGCCCACGTCGACGGCCACCTCGCAACCGGATGGCACCAACCAGTCCACCGCCGCCTGCGGGGCCTGCGGCCGCAGGCCGTCATAATCCTCGGCGATCGATCCGAAAGACATTGCGCGCTCTTGACGATCAGTCATACCGCCAGGCTAGCTCGCCCGCATGGACTGCTGGGCGCGTCGAGGCCCCTAGTGGATCCGGTCAGCCGCGAATGTCGCGGCCTGATTCACCATCCCGGACGAAATGTAAGTAACGTGCGCCATGATGTTCCCGCCTCCGGAGCAAATCGGATCGTCGGGAGCGCAGAGGCTGATGGTCTTGGGGCCGTACAGCGGGTTGATGGCCGGCAGCGGCTGGCCACCCCACAACATGCTCGAGAATCCACTGGTGGGCTCGCCGAAAAGGGCGACAGCGGCGACATGATCAGCTACCGAAGGTGGCATCGCGTTGCTGGCCAAATCGATCACGGTCGAACCCTGAGAATATCCACCGAGGACGATCTTGGTGTTCGGGCAGCCGGCGACGACGCCCTCGATATGGGCACTAGCATCATCGGAACCGGCTGTCGCGCTGTTGTGGTAGTCGTCGTTGGCTGGGTAGTTGACCGCATACACGTCGACGGATCGCCCGCCGACCTGCGAGGTAAGCGAGTCGACAAATGCCTGGCCGACGTCGGCAAGCCCAGGCCCCTGATGGGTGCCGCGAGCGAAAACCACCGCGACGTCGGAGCATGGATCAGCAGAAGCGGCAGGACTGTTGATGGGCGCCCCCAGCAGCCCCCATGCCGTCACCAAGACACCAACGATGCGAGCAAGGCTGCGTGCAGTCATCCCCAAATGCTGACATACCACCGACTGCGGCAGCGCGGCCGGTGCCGGGACCGTTCGGCATCGAGCACCTCGCGCACCAGGGCACGGCGGGAAGGCCACCGTCAGTGTGGATTGACCCACCACTCGAACTTATCGGCAAACTGAGGCGCGGAAGACCGGCCGCCGATACGCTAGGGCGCACACGGAGCGCTGATTGACGCGGAGGGGGGTCGGCGTGTCACTTCTGGTCGTGGCTCCGGGGTTGCTGGAATCAGCCGCAGCCGACATAAAGAGCATCGGTTCGGCGCTGGATGCGGCGCACGCGGCGGCTGCTGTTCCAACCACCGGCCTTGCCGCGGCCGGCGCCGATGAGGTATCGGCGACTGTGGCGGCGCTGTTCGGCGGGTTCGGTCAGGAGTTTCAGGCACTAAACGCGCAGGCCAGTGCATTTCAACAGCAGTTTGTGCTGACGTTGAGCTCGGGGGCCGGGTCGTATCTGGCCGCGGAGGCAGCGAGCACGTCGCCGTTGCAACCGTTGCAGACGGTGTTCGGCGATGTGCTGGGTGTGATCAATGCGCCCACCGAGCTGTTGTTGGGGCGTCCGTTGCTGGGCAATGGAGTAAACGGGACGGCCGCGAGTCCGAATGGCCAGGCTGGTGGGCTGTTGATCGGCAACGGCGGCAACGGTTATTCGCAAACGGCGACGGGGGTGGCCGGCGGGGCCGGTGGCGCGGCGGGCTTGATCGGCTTTGGGGGTACCGGGGGTACCGGCGGCGCCGGCGCAAATGGTGGGGCCGGTGGTCACGCCGGGTGGCTGATCGGTGTGGGCGGGACCGGCGGCCAGGGAGGAGCTCTCTCAGGGACTCAGGGTGGAATCGGCGGAGCCGGTGGTACTGCGGGTCTGTTCGGTCTGGGCGGCAACGGCGGTAACGGTGGACCTAATAACAACGGCGGTGCCGGAGGCCTCGGCGGCTGGGCGTTGGGCCCCTCTGGGAGCGCTGGTGCTGGTGCTGCGACGAATACATCCATCCCGCTGACGATGGTGAATACCACTGAGCCGGTGGTCAATATCTCGGTAAACGGCGGCAAAAGTGTGCCCGTGCTGGTGGACACCGGATCGACCGGTCTTGTGCTCCCACTTTCCGACGTCGGGCTGCAACACCTCGGCATTCCCACCGGGATCGGTTTCGGCGGTTACAGCGGGGGATTGGACTACTTCTATGTCACGACTAGCGTGCCGGTGAATTTCGGGAATGGAGCCGTCACCGCGCCGACCTCCGTTAATCTCGAAATCTTTGCCTTCCCGACGTCGATTAACGCCGCGCTCACCAACGGCCTCACCTGGCAGTCCTATTTTGCTCCGGACGGCGTAAGCGGCGTTTGGGGTATTGGTCCGAATTCAGGGGGCCCGGGCCCCAGCATCCCCAACACCGCGTTGCCGGGCGCCCAAAGTCAGGGTGTGCTCATCAACGAACAAGGGGGCTATCTACAGTTCGGTCCACCTCCTACTGGGGCAACCGAGATCGGGTCGATTTCCGGATCTCCGATCGGCAACATTGAGGTGCAAATCGGCAACGGGGGGGCTTTGCAAACTGTTTCCGCCACTGTTGATTCCGGTGGTGTGTACGGAACCCTCCCGTCATCCGTAATCGGGGCCGGTCTACCAGCGGGGACTGTCGTTAACTACTACGCCCCGAACAACACTACGACGCCGATCGCCACTTACACGGTGGGCGCCGGGAACGGCCCGGAGCCTATTTCATCAGGCGTGAGCAACACCGGGTATTGGCCATACGCCCAGCACCCGGTTTACATCTCGTACGGCGTCGCTGGCGGAGAGACAATCGTCTACAGCTCGATATGAGACTTTGAGCAGTAGCCGGTTGCGGGTTTGAAGCAGCGAACGTGTAAGCGCTTCGCGCAGAGGATCATTGAGATCGCAGGTACTGCTCGATAACGTCCGCGCCGCGCGGGACGCCCCCGAATACGGCGGCACCGATCATCATCAGAGACGCCACTACTATCACGCGCCGCGGCGCAGCGACCGCCAACAGCGCGATTCGGTGCAGCACATACGTTCTCCCCGGGCGCGTAGCCCGAACTTATCGGCCTTGACCGCGCGACCCATTGTCGTCATCAAGCCCACTGCTATCCCGGTGGATGTCGAACCGTTGTGCATCGCTCAAGACAATGGCGACAACACTTAGATGACTCTCTTAATATCCCCAGACTGAGGTTCTGAAACTGCGACCATAAAACACTGAGAGCGAAATAGTTGTCGTACTTGATGAAACGGGGCGGTTAACGCAAGTGGTCATCGCGGCCCCGGTCGACTGAATGGAGCTCGACAAGTGGCTTTTCAACGTGACCGACGCGACATCAGCGCTGCGAACACAGCGCGACGGTGGAAGTATCACGGGAGTGGCCACCCAGAAACCGCAGACGATCTCGTACCCGGCGCCAGGCGCACGTCCACCCCGCCACGACAATGGCGCGCTCGACCCCCACGTCATCGTCCTGTTCGGTGCGACGGGGGATCTCGCCAAACGCAAGCTGATCCCCGGCCTGGCCTACTTGGACCAGTCCGCGCTTGCGCCCGATATCCGAGTCATCGCGACGTCGCTGGAAGACTTCACCGACGACGAGTTCCGGGAACTCGCCAAGACCGCAATCGACTCGTTCGGCACCCACAAGCTCACGCCCGACCAGTGGGCCAACTTCGCAAAAATCATCAGCTACGTCCCGCAGGGTGCCGGACCCGACGCACTCGCCGCCGCAGTCGCTGAAGCCGAAGCCGATCTGGGACCGAACGCGCGGCGACTGCATTACCTGTCGGTCCCTCCGAAAGCGGCGCGCGCCGTCATTACCATGCTGCGCGAGGCCAACCTCGTCGAGCGCTCCCGGGTGGTTATGGAGAAGCCGTTCGGTACCGACTTGGCCAGCGCAGTGGCGCTCAACGACTTCGTGCACGAAACATTCGAGGAATCCCAGATTTTCCGTATCGACCACTTTTTGGGCAAGGAGGCAGCCCAGAACATCCTGGCGTTCCGCTTCGCCAACGGTCTATTCGAGCCGATCTGGAACCGCAACTTCATCGACCACATCCAGATCGACATTCCCGAAACCCTGGGTCTGGATGCGCGGGCGAACTTCTACGAAAGCACTGGCGCCTACAAGGACATGGTCGTGACGCACCTGTTCCAAGTGATGGCGTTCGTGGTGATGGAGCCGCCGACCGCGCTCGAGCCGCGTGCCATCAGCGAAGAAAAGAACAAAGTGTTCCGGTCGATGCTGCCGGTCAAGTGTTCGGATGTGGTGCGCGGCCAGTACGGCGGGTACCGCGAAGAGACCGGAGTGGCAAGAGATTCCGACACCGAGACTTTCATCGCGCTCAGAGTCGGCATAGACAACTGGCGCTGGGCCGGCGTACCGATCTATCTTCGCACCGGCAAGAAGATGGCCGACGGCATCCGCATCATTTCGATCGCATTCAAAGAGGCTCCCCGAACCATGTTCCCGGCGGGATCGGGGGTAGGGGCCCAAGGTCCTGATCACCTCACGTTCGACCTCGCGGACACGTCGAAGGTTTCACTGTCTTTCTACGGCAAGCGGCCCGGTCCCGGTATGAAGCTCGACAAGTTGTCCATGCAGTTCTCCTCGAAGGAGATCGACACCGTTGTTGATGTGCTGGAGGCCTATGAACGGCTCATCCTCGATGCGATGCATGGCGATCACACCCTATTCACCACCGCCGACGGCATCGAATCGTTGTGGGAGCGTTCAGAGGAACTGCTCGCCGAACCACCGCCCGCGAAGATGTACCAACCCGGTACATGGGGGCCCAACGCCATTCATCAATTGATCGCGCCCAATGCCTGGCGGTTGCCGTTCGAGCGAGGGTGGCGCGAAGCCAAACGCTAGTCGCGTCACCACAAGGTGCGCCCTGCGGACGACCGAATGACCGCGACAATGCGCATAGCCGACATGGTCGATGTCAGCCGCGGAATACTATCCGGCCCAATTAGTCGCGCACAGCGGAATCACGTGGTCGCATATGGTGCAAGCGGGACGTCGATTTATCCACCGGAAGGAAAGACCGCCATGCGTGACGACGACTTGCGGACCGCTCTCCGTAGCCACTGGGCAGCCTCTGATGCCAACGACTTTGCGACGGAGCACCAAATCTATCGAACCGACGCGGTACTTGAGTACCCGCAATCGGGCGAGCGCATCAGGGGGCGGCAGAACATTCAGGCGTCGCGCGAAGCGCAGCCCAACGCGAAGCGATTCACCGTGCGACGCATGCTGGGTGGCGGGAATCTTTGGATCAGCGAACTGGTCCTCACCTATGACGGACAACCGTTTTACGTAGTGAGCATCATGGAATTCGAGGATGGCGAGGTGGTCCGCGAGACGCAATACTTTGGCGACCCGTTCGAGCCGGGGCCATCTCGCGCCCAGTGGGTCGAACGAATCGAGTAATCGGTGCGGCAGGAACAGCTGCGCACCACGGTCACCGCACTCGGCTGACCACCTCCTACTGAGCGGTGCTTAGGAGTTCGGCTGTGGCTTCCCACAGCCTTGCTTTCACGAACCGCATCCTTCGCAAAGGGCTTCACGTCGCGTTCCTCGTCTGTGACGACGAATGCACCGTCTCGGAGATGCGACCAGCGGTCGTCGAGGACGATTGAAGCAAGCGCCGGACCGGACTTAGTCGGTGACGAGATGCCGGGGATTCGCTGCACGAGGCGCCCTATCCTCTGAATCCCGGGGCCTGTGCCCTCTCGACAGCCCGGTGCCGGGCATGAATCCCGGCTCGAACACCACGACGTTGATCCCCCTGGGGGCTCGGCGTTGCAGTTCGTGTGCGTAGTAGAGGATCGCGAGCTTGGAGTTGGAGTAGGCGACACCTGCGCCGGTGAGTGTCACGGGCACGTGCGGTGCGGTGGGCTGCGCCAGTTCGATCGGGTCGCGCCAGTCCGCCGGTGGGACATGCAGCATTCGGCGAAAGAAGTTCTGGTGGTAAGTGTTCGAACCCAGCAGCACGATGCGCGCGGGCGCCACGAACGAGCCGAGGAGCTCACCGATGAGCTGCGCGTGTACGAGGTGGTTCACTGCGAAGGTCATTTCGTAGCCGTCCGCAGAGGCGCTACGCGTGTCGGCGACCGAGACGCCGGCGTTCGCGACCACCCCGCGCAGCGGGCGCACCGAGTGGCTTGCGAGCAGCTCCTTGGTCTTCTGCGCCGCGACGCGCACGTCGGCCAGCTGGGCAAGATCGCAGTCAATCTCATACGCGGACGCACCCGCTGCCCGAGCGGCCTCGGCCACCTCGGTGAGCGCTCGACCGCCCCGGCCGACAAGCAGCAGGTCGGGGCGTACCGGCGCGGGACGATTGGCCATCGCCAGCGTCGCCGCCCGTCCGAGCCCTCCGGTCGGCCCGGTGATCAACACGGTTCCGGACGTGATAGCGGTCATCGTGCTCCTTCCTTGTTCGACGGGTTCGCCCCGGCGACGAGCGTCGCAAGTGATGAGCACGAGTTCGTATGTACATGGATGGTCAGGCAGTCGTCCGGTTTTCGTAGGACTGCCAGGGCCAGGACAACCGCTGCGGCGGCGGGCACAGTGGAGTGGTGGAATCATGGGAGTTCGGTCGGACGGTGCGTCATTGGCGCGACCGCGTCGCGCCTGACGCGGTCGGCGTTCCCGTCGGCCGACGCCGCCGCGCGAGGGGGCTGCGCCGTGAGGAGCTCGCCGGGCTGGCCGGGATCTCGGTCGACTATCTGACCCGGCTCGAGCAGGGGAGGGCAACCTCACCCTCGGCGCAGGTGGTGGAGGCCCTCGCCCGCGCGCTACGCGTCTCCGACGCGGAGCGCGACCTCCTGTTCCGGCTAGCCGGGCTTGCTGCGCCTGGACTCGACGTCGTATCGTCGCGCATCACCCCGAGCGTGCAACACCTGCTCGACCGCCTGGCGAACACCCCTGTCGCCGTCTACGACGCCACCTGGACGCTGGTCGTCGCCAACGCCCCGTACGACGCGCTGATGGGTCAGACCACGAGCTGGCGGGGAATCGAACGGAACAGCGTGTGGCGCAACCTCATCGGTCCTGGCACGCGCGCCGTCCACACCCCCGACGAACAAGCCGAATTCGAGGCCCGACTGGTCGCCGACTTACGGCTGACCGCCGCCCGATATCCCNCCGATCAGCGGCTGAAGCGACTCATCGGCGAACTCTCTGCGCACAGCCCACGCTTCGTCGAGCTCTGGAAGTCCGGCGACCTCGAACCGCACCACGACTACGGGAGACACAAGGTCGTCGACCATCCGGACGTCGGCCTAATCACGCTTGACTGCGACACGCTGATCGTCGCCGCCGACGATCTCCGGATCATGATCTACACCGCCGAACCTGGCACGGAGGATTCCGAGCGCCTAGCCCTCGCGGTCGTTCTCGGCACGCAAGCCTTCATGAGTTAAGGCCATCATTCGCCTCTGGCACTTACCGGGCCGGCCAGCACGGCGACCGCTCCGCGTAGCAGCCCACGAGCGGATGGGTTTCCCAGATCTTCGCGCCGGTCCCGTCCGGCCCTGAAGTACGATCGCTGACGTGGTCGCGGTGTACCGCCAGGTTCTGGATCCCGTCGCTCACTCTCTCGGCTGGAGTTCCCTGGTCGCAGCACTACCGCTCCTTGTGCTGTTCGTGCTGCTCGGCGTGCTGCGAGTGAGCGCGTGGGTGGCGTCGCTGGTGTCGTTGGCCCTTGCCCTCGTGATCGCAATCGCGGTGTACACCATGCCGGTTGGACAGGCGCTACTGGCTGGGACAGAAGGTGCCGCGTTTGGCTTGTTCCCGATCCTGTGGATCGTCATCAACGCGATCTGGGTCTACCAAATGACTGTCGAGACAGGGCATTTCGACGTGCTCCGCCGTTCGTTCGCTCGGGTTAGCGACGACCAACGCATCCAGGCGATGATCATCGCGTTCTCGTTCGGTGCGTTGCTGGAAGGGTTGGCCGGGTTCGGTACTCCGGTGGCGGTGACCTCGGTCATGTTGATGGGGCTCGGCTTCAAGCCGCTAAAGGCGGCTGTGCTCGCGCTGACCGCTAACACTGCGCCCGTCGCGTTCGGGGCCATGGCAGTACCCATCATCACGCTGGGCAAGGTGACCGGCATATCGAGTGACACACTCGGCGCAATGGTCGGGCGCCAGACCCCGGTCCTGGCATTGTTTGTACCGCTGGTGCTGGTCGCCATCGTGGACGGGTGGCGCGGCATCCGCGACATGTGGCGATTGGCTGTGTCCTGCGGGCTCGTCTTTGCGCTCGCGCAGTACACCACCTCCAACTTCGTCTCTGTGCCTCTGGCCGACGTGGTCGCGTCGCTGCTGTCGGCCGCCGCCCTCATCGCGCTGGTGCGAGTCCGGCGCCCTCGGCGGCCGCACACCGAGCCCGACATGCCCGTCGGCGCCGCATCGGACGGCCCGACCTCTGGGTTTCCCGAACGCGTCGCCGAACCCGACGCGCGCGCCGACGTCGTACGCGCGTACGCCCCATACACGATCATCATCGTGGTGTTCGTAATCTGTCAGGTCGCGGCGGTGAAGAGTCTGCTCGACCGGGCAACGCACACGTTCGCTTGGCCGGGACTTCACCTGCTCAATGCGCAGGGCAAACCGCTGTCGCTCACCACGTTCACCCTCAACCTGCTCACCACGCCGGGCACCCAGATGCTCGTCGCGGGCTTGCTCAGCATGCTCGCGCTGCGCGTGTCGCCCGCTCGGGCGTTGAGGGCGTACGGGGCGACACTCGATCAGTTGCGCTGGGCCATCCTCACCGTGATGGCGGTGCTGGCACTGGCGTTCGTGATGAACGCCTCCGGGCAGACGATCACCCTTGGCATGTGGATGGCGGGGGCGGGGGGAGCCTTCGCGCTGCTGTCACCCATCCTCGGCTGGCTCGGCGTAGCGGTCACCGGCTCCGACACCTCGTCCAACTCGCTGTTTGGCGCCCTGCAGGTCACTGCCGCCAACAAGGCGGGGCTGTCCCAAGTGTTGACGGCCGCCTCGAACAGTTCGGGCGGGGTGCTCGGCAAGATGATCTCCCCGCAGAATCTGGCCATCGCGGCCGCGGCGGTCGGCCTGCAGGGTAAAGAAGGCGATATCTTTCGCCGCGTCATCATGTGGAGCCTGGTCTTCCTGTTCTTTATCTGCGTGCTGGCCGCCCTACAATCCTCGCCCCTGCTGTCTTGGATGGTCCCCTGACGCTTTCGAGCCAGTCCAGCGCCGGCACTACGTAGATCCCCAGCCAATGCGTGAGCGCNCTACGCAGTTCGCGCAATTCGTGCGGATCGGGCCGGGCCTGCGACGACGCCCAGGCCACATGACCATCGGGACGCACCAGCACAGCCGTGGCGGGCACCCCACCGACCAGCCGTCCGGCGGCGACGCCGAGCTGGTCTCCGATATCGGTCACCGCCGCTGCCCGCACCGCACTCGGTGAGAGCAACAAGTACTGGCCGCGCATCGCGGGCAAGCTCGGCGACACGTTGGGTTCCGCTGGCGCTCGCCACAGCGAAGTCAGGCACCCAGCTCGGACAACCTCTTCTTTTTTGCACGCCTCGGTGTTCGTCGCTAAGCGAACCTCAGTCGACGTCCAAACGATCCCACCGTCGTGGCAACGGCCGTGTTTTGTTTTCGACCTCGGGCGGCCCGTCCTGGACTTACACTTCCCAGAGAGAGTGAGAGCAACTATGGACCCACTGCTTGCGGTGATCATCATCCTCGTCGTCCTATCAATCGGGACCGCCGTGGCGCACGGCATCCAAGAGGCGAACAAGAACAGGGACGAAGGTGTGATCGCTGACTTTGAGGGGCTGCGCTTCACCAGGACCGAGCTGATCGAAGGCTACTGGAAGAACGCCACGCGACATTCTCTGGCAGGCCTTAGTGCGCGAGTTGAGGACACCGGTAAAAAGGCCCACCTTGGCCGTGGCCGCGACGATCGGCGCGTTCACGTCATTGTCGAAGGGCCGCACACCGCGATCGTTCACAGCAAGCGAGTCGGGGACACCCTTAACGCGGACGCACGGGCGCGGCAGTTTGTCACCAGACTAAATATGGCGAGCCGGCAACTCGAACAACACTAACCGGCGTCAGCGATGTTGCCGTCATCCAAGGTCCTCGGGACGGCACCGCTAGAGGCCCGTTCAGTGAGCTATCGGTCAAGGCTGGCAAGGACGAGCAATGATCAGAAGCTGTGGATGAGCCTCGGCGAGGCGGCGTAAGTGGGCGCACCTTCCCGGGGATGATCTGAAGTCCGAATTGTTCTGATCAGGACCGGCGTTGCCGCGCTGGTTGGGAAGGTACGCCCATGCTCACGGTAGTTCACGACGCGGAATCGGCCAACGATAACGACGGTGGTGCGGGCCGCTCGTTGCTCGATGAGATTGTCCGTGACGGTGCTCGGCAGATGCTGGAGGCTGCG
>JGI12631J13338_1000037_pt1 | contig 52525 bp, 40 predicted proteins | sample BlaSpr_A8_Ref_O1_FD_13338 | JGI IMG/M metagenome (IMG submission 13338) | reverse complement strand
GTAGACGTCGAACAGTTGCGGATCGCGCTTGTTCATCTGCACCAGGATGGTGTCCGGCGTTTTCCAGTCATAGGCCGCGATGTCGACGCGCACTTTGTCAAAGGCGGTGAAGTCCTTAGTTTGTTTGGTGGCGATGTCAGTCTGGTAGAGGCGCCAGTTTTCGTCGCCGCCCAGATCCTGCGTGTACAGAATGCTTTTGTTGTCGTAATTCCAAGTGAAGTTGCGAATGCCGCGCTTGGTGTCCGCGGTCACCGCGCGATCGTCGGTCTTCCCCAGGGTGCGAATCCACACGTTGAGCACGCCATCCACCGGCGCGAGATAACCGAGATGCGTGCCGTCGGGAGATATTTGCGGGTCGGTGCGTTCCGGGTTCCCGAACAAAACGCTGCGCGGGATCAATTTTGTGGCGGCCGAATTTCCCTGTGCCGCGGCCGGAAAATGGATGGCGAACAGCAGGATGGCGACAAGAAAAAGCGATTTGGAAATCGTGCAATCCATCGGAGCCCCCCGGTTCAGCTTGTGCGGAGTGAATATTCCCACCGGCGTCAGCTCAGCGCAAGGAGCGATTTTCAACCGGAAATGACCGGCGTTACCAAGCGCTCGCACGCCGCCTGGCCCGGGTTTCGTGTAGTGGGCGGGATCCTTCGCTGCGCTCAGGATGCGGGGGCGGGCAGCGGACTAATGGCTTGGCGCGCTGATAATGAGCGGTTCGCGAAATGTTACGGAGATGATGGCGGTGGAATCGATCGCGGAGCCTGATTTTTGCGCGGGCGCAAAAATCCATTTCTGCGCGGCGGCCTCGACCGAGGCGGTCAGCGGCCCGTCGTTTAGCACCGTATCCACAGCGGCGACGCGGCCGGAGGCGTCGACGGATTCGCGCAGGATGACGCTGCCGCCCATGGAATTCGCGGCAGCTGGATACTGCGGCGACATGGTTTCGGTCGCGCGCGCGGCGCGCAACTCGTCGTTTCGCGGCGCAACCGCGTCCGTGGCCGCCGGCGATTTTCCTACGCCAGCATCCTTATAATAATGCGTCGTCGCAGTGCGCGGTGGAATGTACGGATTCGGAAACTGGAAAACGATCGCCACGCGGGCTTCGGTAGCGTGGCCGGCGAAATGTGCCGGAATAAAAGTCCAGCTATGCACAGCGCCGAGCGCCGCGGCGAGAAATGGCGCCTGGCCGCTCACCACTCGAATATCGGAAATGGTTCCGGTTCGCGCGACCAGCGCGTCGAGCAGAACTTCGCCTCCGGCCAACGATTCCTGCGGATAAGGCGCGGGAACCAGAGAATACGGTACGGGCAGCGACGCGTCGTTTCTTTCATTTTTTTCGGCGGCGCCGGCGTCATCCGGCGCAGGCTCGTCGGCCGTGTGCCAGCGAACATGGTTGGCCTGCAGCAGCGCGATCGCGTAGTGCATCGGAATCACTGCGCCCGGCGCGGCCGTGATCGTCGCGGCGGCGGGCGGCGGAAGCGACGGCCCGTTTGTGGGTTGCCCGGGCGCGGGCTCTTTCGGCGCTGGCCCCACTCCGCTTACTTTCGCGCGCAGCCACTGTCCTTCCACGAAACCCACCACTTCGTGCGAATCCAGCGAAAGCACCGGCGCGCCGCTCTGCCCCGGCTGAATTTTGTGCGCGAATAAAAATATTTCGGTATCGACTGCGCCGCTCTGATCGAGTTTTGAAAATTGGAAATTCAGGACTTCGCCCGCCGAACGCTCCTCGAGCGCTGCTTCCAGCGTGTAAGAATCGCGCGGCTTGAACGGGCGCAGCGCCGCGGCGAGAACTCTTTCCCCTGCCGCAGGATCGGCGTGATCGATATTCAGGAACGAAACAGAAAAGTCTCCGGCGAATGGATTGGGCGTGGCGCGCAAGATGGCCACGTCGTGATCGCTATCGATCGCGACGACCTGGGCGGCCACAAAACGCGGCGCCGCGGACCGCACGCGGAGAAGCAGATACGCCTGGCCGCCATGCAACTGGCTGAGGACGTGCGCGGCGGTGATCAAATAGCCGTCGCTATTGATGAAGAAACCGTTGCCGTAGAAAAGATAGTGATAACCCCGCGGCCCCGGATCGCGATCGACTTGATACACGATGGAACAGAGCGCGGAGGAAAGCTGGTGATCGTCGAGCGGCGGCGCGGATTTTTTCAGCGACGCCGGATTTAATTCTTGCGGCGTTTGGGCCGCCGCGCGCGGGGCGGCGAACAACACAATGCAGTTGAACGCGGTGAGGGCGCACACGAAGGCCAGCGCAAGACTTTTGCGGTTTCGTTTCATTCAGGCGACACCGCGATCGAGAGGCACGCGGGTCAGTTATAGGATAACAACCCGGTCGCCTCCGCGACGGAAGGCGTGGGCTCGTGTTTCGTTACTGCGCAACCGCTCCCACCCCTGCAAAAAACGCAGGGATGGGCCACCCAAAAATTCGAAAGCTACGCCGCCGCGACGGAAGAATGCACGGTTTGCCGCTCTGGCTTCTTTTTGCGGAGAATCGCCGCGGAGAGAAGGGTAATCACCAGGCCGACCGGGAACGGTTCGATGAACGTCATCAGCGAATTGATCAGCGGATTTTCGTACATTCGGCGGGTATGGTTGATCTCCTGCACCTTCGCCGCAATCACTGCGTCGCTCGCGCCTGACGCCCGCACCTTATCGATCATGTGCGCGTAATAGTGGTCCATCGACACATGCTTGAAGCCGAAGTACACAATCTCCCAGCTGACCACATAGATTGCGCACGAAATCAAAGTGATCAGGATGCCGACGCCGAACGCCCTGGCGAAATTGATCTCCCCGCCGCCGAGGTTGTCACGATACGACCGGATCCCGAAGTACACCAGCAAAAACGACAGCACAATGTTGGTGTAACCCACTACCAGGGCGCGGTCGTAGCCGATGTGCTCGGTGAATGGCATGGTCACCAGCATCATCCCCGCGGAAGTCACGCCGGAAATCAGTCCAAAGACCAGTACAGTTTTTTTCATTTCAATTCCTCCGCGCAGCGAAATTCGTCATGCTCGTCCGGTGTCACCATATCGTCGCACCCCGAATGGCCTGGGTAATGCATCGTGGTTGAAATCCTTCGCTGCGCTCAGGAGGACGGGCTGAGGCAATCTTGAGAATGATGTTCGAGCGGAAAATGTATCCGCGTCGTCATCCTGAGGACCACAGCGACGAAGGATCTCAACCATTCATCTCTGGCGCCCGTCTATCGCTCGCTAAGGCCGCTTGGTGGCCTCGACCGTCACCAATAGCACTTCTGCTGCACCATTCGCGCTGGAATATTCCTGGCTCATCAGCTTTCCCGGGCCCGTAAGTTTCGTAATGTTGCGCAGCGCATATTTCATGGCGCCTTCCGAGAAATCGCCGCGGTAGACCAACGCATCGCCTTCCCACTGGCCGTTTTCGACCAGCGCGCCGGGAAAATCATTTCCGAAAATGTACGACTTGTAGGCTTTCTCCCTCGCGTCCCAGGTCATCACCAACATTCCTTCGAAATCGCCCACCGGTCCGCGCGAATGAAAATGATTGATCAACGAATTCCCTCCCGGGCCCAGCTCGCTGGTATACACGCCGGTATNTTGCCCGCCGGCCGGCGCGAACGCCGACTTGGGATACGTTTCGGTGTAATCCCAGGTGCCGACGTAGAGTTTCGCCAGCCGCTGCATCTCGGGAGTAGGCAAAGTTGGGGGTTTTTCCTGCGCGTAGGCGGTGGCCGGCATAGAAAGTTTGCCGAACGGCCCAGCCAGGCAGGCGGCGACGGCGAGAAATCCCAAAATCTGAAAAGTGCGTTTCATTTTGTCCCCTTGGAATTTGTTTTTCACGATCCGGCTGCACTTTAGCGCATCAGGCGGAGTGTTTGTCGTCATACTTTCGGATGATTTTAGCTGGCCGGAAGGAAAATCATACGTTCGAGGGAGAAAATCGGCGGCGGATCAGGCCAGCAGGCCCGATTCTTTGCCCAGCTGCACCGCTTGGGTGCGGCGCTTGGCGCCGAGTTTGTCGAAGACGCGGCTCGAATGAGTTTTCACCGTGTTTTCGCTGACAAAAAGTTTGGCCGCGATCTCGCGGTTGCTCAGGCCCTGGGCAATCAGCTCCAGAATTTCCAGCTCGCGCGGCGTGATGCCCAGGCTTTCGCGTTTTTTTGCGTCGGCAACGAACGGTTCGCCACTGGCGGCGCCGGGCGCGGAGACCGCCGCAGGTACCGGAACTTCCTTCACCACAATCGTCTCGCGTGTTTTGGTCAGCTTCAGGCCCAGCCAAATGCCCAGCACCGCGAAAATCGCGGCGGTGAGGCCGCCGTAAATTTCGATGGAGTGGTCAATGACCAGGAAGCGGTACTCGGTCCACTTCAGCACCGCGATCAGGATTCCGCCGATCAGCCCGTAGATGAGGACATGACGCTTCATAGTTTCGCTAAGAAATTCTTCCTGCAGGTTATCGCGGGATGAGGTGGGGCAGCAAGGGCGTCACGCGGCGGGGTGTTTCGGGGTCGTTGGTGGCGCGATGTGTCAACGCAACGGCAACGGCTGCCCAGCTAAAGCTGGCCGCTACAGACGCAAAAACTTTAGGGTGAACGATAAAAAGGTTTGCGCCATCGCTCACCGTAAAATCTGGCGCAGGCGCCAGAGCAGGATCGAAACTGCCAGCCAGGCTACCGCGGCAGCAATCAGCACCGCGGGCGCGGGATGATCGGGGAGTAGTCGCCAGACGATCGCGGCGAAGGCTGCGAGTCCGATGGCGCCAAACGCTGCGCCACGGGCCTCGAGCGCGGCGGCATCGCGGCCGCGGGCCGTGCCGTCAATGCCGGCGGCGTACTTTTTTTCGCGCTCGTGCGCGGCCACCAGCGTGGCCGTCGCCGGAAAAATCGCCGGAAACGCCAGAAATAATCCGCCGACCGCGGGGCCGAATTTATCGGCGATTAATCCAGTGACCACGGTAACCACGCCACCAAAAAGAAAACGGATCGCGTATTCGCGCGGTTTGGTCTGCGCCAGCGCCGCCAGATTGAGCTTCACGTACATCACACGCCTGCCTTGAAAAAGTAAAACCACAGCGTCAGCGCCACCGCCAACCACAAGAACAGCAGCAGCGACGTGAAGATTTTGGCGGGAGGTTTGTAACGGTAGAGCAGCACCATGGCGCACCAGGCGTAGACCAAAAACGCCGCGGCGCCGCCCAGCATCGAACGCGCTTCCATCGCGGCGTAGGCCTTGCCCTCGGTGGCGATGGTCAGCGCGAGCGTGGCCAGGCCCACCGAAGGCGCAGCGCCAAATAATCCGGCAAAACTTCTCGGCTTCAGCACCGTGCCAAAAACGGCGAAGGCCGAAACGAACAAGCCGCCCACCAGAAATCGAATCAGCAACTGCCCCAGCACGCGGACTCCCTCCCGCAGGTTTCCCTGCGCCGCCATTATAAATGGATAGTGAGTGGCAGGTTGCCATTCGATTACAGGCATTTCGCCGAGTTCCTCAAGTGTTTCGGGGATAAAAACCGCGGCGTTCGACCTGCACAATTGTGGACCGCCATGCTTGGCAGGCGCTACGGAGGTACCAGTCGGGAGCCAGGACCGGGCATACGAAAATGAAAATGGATATACGGCAAGCCACGGCCAGCTACGAAACCTGGCTGCGCGGCTGCACCACGGTGGTGGAAGCGGCCCTGAAAACCAAACACGCCCAGATGCGCGGCGATCTATTTTATTTTTTTCGCGGCACCTATTACCGCTGGACGCAATTATTTCCGGAAATCTGCAAAGACCTGACCCATGCGCCACAAGTTTTGTGCGGCGGCGATCTCCACGTGGGAAGTTTCGGAACCTGGCGTGACGCGGAAGGGCGATTGTGCTGGGGCGTCGACGATTTCGATGACGCCTATCCCCTGCCCTACACCAACGACCTGGTGCGTCTCGCCGCCAGCGTGAAAATGGTCACCGACTCGGAAACGTTGACCATCAAATATCGACAGGGGTGCGACGCGATTCTGGAAGGCTACGCGGAATCGTTGAAGCAGGGCGGCTGCCCGTTTGTTCTCGCCGAACGAGCCCAGAACATGGAGCGCCTGGGCGTCGGAGCGATCGAGCCGGCCGAGAATTTTTGGGACAAGCTCGCGGAAGTTCCGGCGGTGCCAGACCGCGAAGTTCCAACGGATGCGCGAGCAGCTCTGCGGAAAATGTTTCCGTCAAAAACAAAGTACAAAATCGCGCGGCGCCAGGCCGGCATGGGCAGCCTGGGTCAACCGCGTTTCGCCGCGATTGCCGAATACCAAGGCGGTTATATGGCACGCGAAGTGAAAGCGGCGGTGCCGTCGGCGATGGTCTGGAAAGAAGGCCAAAGCGGGCGTGGCGAAAAGTATTACGATCCCACCATCGCCGGCGCGGTGCGCTCACCCGACCCGTTTCATCGCACCGTGAAGGGATGGGTGGTGCGCCGGCTCTCGCCGGATTCCAGTCCCATCGAAGTGGACGCGCTGCCCAAGCAGCGCGACGAATACACCCTGTTGCACGCCATGGGCAAGGAAGTCGCCAACGTCCATTTGGGATCGAAGCGCCAAATCCAAAACGTCCTGCGCGATTTGCGCGGCCGCAACAAGAAATGGCTGCGCAAGGCCGGAAAAGAAATGGCCAGAGCCATCGAAAAAGACTGGAAAGCCTACGCCTGAAATCGCCGGGCTCTCTTCCCCCCAGGGCAGCGTGTTTCAGAACACCGCGGCCAATATGCGCGAGAACGGGTGCTCCAGACCAACAAAGAAGGAAAAGCTATTTTCCCGGCGAACTGAGAAAGTTCCTTTCCGGATTATTTGGGAGATTTGCGGGGGGCGCGCCAGCGGCGGCCGAGCGCGGGGAAAATCGCGCCGCCGACATTGGCCAGGTTGGCGTCGGGAAATGGGGCGTGTTCGGCGCTGGACGACCCGACGTGGAAAAGCGTCTTCAGGAATCTGCCGACCGCGCCGAGTTTTTCGCTGAAGCTATATTTTACCGTGTTGCCATTGGCGCGGACCACCAGCAGCGTCACGTCGTCCGCCGAAAGATTTTCCGGGAAACGCTCGCCAATTTCTTTGAGCAGCGCCGGAATAAGTTTGTCCGCCGGCACGTCGCCGAGCAGATTGACCACGCGCAGCAAGCCCGCTTCCCCGAGCATCTCGCCGTCGGCGTCGCAGGATTCGATCAGCGCGTCGGTGTAGTTGATGACGCAATCGCCGGGATCGAGCTCCACGTCGAGCTGCTCGTAGTCCGCCACCTGGAACATCCCAAACGGAATATTGCTGAGGCCCTTCGGGGCGGTGCCGGGCTGTTCGTCGTGGCCCAGCAGCGTCCACTTGCGGTCGGCAGCGCGATAGAGCAGCGGGCGCGGATGTCCGGCGTTGCACAGCGAAAGGCGGCGAGTCGGCGCAAAAAAAGTCGTGACCACCGCGGTGGCGAAACGGCCGTGACTCGAAAGTTCGGTGAATTGATCGTTGAGGAGTTGGACAAATTCTTTGTGGTCCAGGCGATTCACGAAGCGGCGCATCAAGGAGCGGAGATCCGCAGCGGTGGCCGCGACCGACGTGCCGTGGCCGGAAACGTCGGCGAGCAGGACGCGGCTGATGCGGCCGGTGGCGCAGCTCGAAACGTAGTAGACGTCGCCGCCGCGCTGCGCTTCGCCATAGGGCTTGCTGTAAACCCACACGTCGAGGCCGCTCAGTTCGACGCCGTTCGAGGTGAGCTGGCTGCCGCCCCAAACTTCCATGCAGGTCATGTGCTGCGCGGGCGAATCGGCCATATGCACATTATAGCGGGATGTGGAATGAGAGACGAGCGACGTGAGGTCGGCTTGGCGGCGAGAAAACAAAAACGAGGGCTGCCCAGCTAAAGCTGGCCGCAACAGACGCAAATACTTTTGGGCTGACGATGCTACGGCTGAGTGTTTTTCGACGTGGAGGCGAAGCGGTGGCAACCCACCGCGCTCCAAAAATTCTGCTTCCTTCGTGCCGCGTCGAAGACTGTTCCGCGCCGTCATCCTTCGCTGCGCTCAGGACGACGGACGCCCTCGATTTTATTTACAGGTTTCAGGCGTTGGCGGCGCTGGCGCCGGTGCCCGAACCAGGGTTAGCACCGACGGTGCTTTGCGCGACGAGTTCGGCCATGCGGCGAACTTCGTCGACAACTTTTTCGATGCGGTGGCCGCCGTCTTTGGCGGGGAGCAATTTGGCGCGGGCGTTGTCGCCGTCCGCGGCGGAGACGCGCATCTCCCAGGCCGAAGTTTCGTGCGAGCCAATGATGCTGACCTGCCAATCGCCGGGGAGCTGCTTCAGAAACTCGTCGATCGCATTACGCAAAGGCTGTTCGATTTCCGGATTTCCCAATTCGTTCAGTAAAAGTGTCGATGCCATATGATTACCCTCGTTCCTCTCCTGAATATGTTTTTCAATTTATTTTCAGATTCAAACGGGAGGCTGAAACTTGACCGCAGCCTCCCGTTTGTTTCTGGTTGGGGTGGATGTCGATTGGTGCGAATCGTTGGGCGCCAGGAACTCGTCGCGATCGCTCACCTAAGTGTCCTTACGCCTTCCGAGTCAGCGGCACAGTCACCACCGCCAGTTGGATATTTGCGCTGTTCTGGGCCAGTTCCTTCTCACGGCTTGATTCGAAAAGCGTCCAACCCAGTCCGTATCCGTTCCAAACCTGGGCGAGGAAACAATCGTGGTTGTAGCAATGGAAGACCAGCCGGGCTTCGCCGCCGCTGAGGTCCTGCTCCGCGAATTTGGCGCTGAGATACATTCGGTTGGTCGTGCCGGATTCCTGGATCAGTTGTTCGTTTCCGTTGCCGATTTGCAAACGGCGAATTTCATATTTACCTGGCGCCATCGTCCTATCGCCGGCCTGAAACGCGAACGGAACTTCGGCTTTGGTGGTGGTTTGGGCGTGGCTGGTGGTGGGCGCGAATGCGGCTACTACGGCCAATGCTGCGACTGCGAGGACTTGCTTCTTCATTGTAGTTCTCCTTTTTCTAAATTCGCTCGGCGGCCCTTTTTGATTCCGGGTTGTCGCTCGAGCTGCGCCCACTTTCGCGCTAATCGGGTCGCGCGACAATGCACGGGAGGCGACTTAACGGTGAACCGCAGGTGAACTGCCAGGTTACGAGGGCATAAGGAGTTGCGCGGGCCGCACCGGGCAGGACGGAAAGCAGCGGCGGCCTGGAGTTGCGCGAATCGAGGAGGCGGCGATAGCGGTGGTGTATATTGGAATCGAAACGGACATGGCGCAGCCACCATCCACCTCGACGGTTTTGAAGTTCGACGCGTACGCGCTGGACCTGCGCGCCGGCGAACTTTTCAAGAACGGCAAGAAGATAAAAATTCAGGAACAGCCGGTCCAGATTCTGGCCATGCTGCTAGAACGCCCCGGAGAAGTGGTCACGCGCGAAGAACTGCGCGAGAGGCTGTGGTCGGAAGACACTTTCGTGGATTTCGAGCACAGCCTGAACACCGCGATCAAGAAGCTGCGCCTGGCGCTGAACGACGACCCGGAAAAGCCGCGATTCATCGAGACCCTGCGCCGGCGGGGCTATCGTTTCGCGACGGCGGTGGTGGAAAGTGCGGACGAGGCCGCGCGACGCGAGCCGGCGGCGCCGGCCGCAAAACCTCCATCGAAGATGGCGGCGAAGGCGGCGACCGAACGCGCGACCAAACCGGCCGCCGATCTGGTGGGCAAAGTGTTCGCGCTGCGCAGCGATTCCGCGGCCGGCAAATTTGTTTCGCTGCCCATCGACGAGACGACACAGAAGGAACAGCAGAAGCTGGAAGCGGCGAACGACGATCTGGGATTGTCGCTGCTCTTTGCGGACGGCAAAGTGTTGATGGTGCAAACCGGCACGCAAGTGAAAGTGCTGGACGTCCAGAGTGACGGCTCTTCTTGCGAAGTTCGCATCCTCGCCGGGGAACACACCGCCAAAACGGCAATCGTCCCGCGCAAATATTTGATCTGAGTACCGTCCGCGTCCGCGCGCAGCAGCCCGCCGCATTCTTCGCAGAAATTCACGAAACAAATCCGTTATCGCCTCGTCTAAGCGCGGTAGACGTTCACCGGGGTGGGGTTCATGCACGGTTTTCTTGCAACAATTTGCGGGTTGGGGTTCGTACTGTTCGTTATCGCAACCAGCGGACAGACTACGAAAATTCGGACAGCGACCTATCGTTTGGATTCGACCGATGGGCTGGAATTGTTCGACACCAACGCGCGGATCGTGGACTATCGCGGGCGAAGGGCCTTGCATCTGTCTCCGGAGAAAAATCACGGAGCCGACAATGGGTCGATGATTGCGCTGGTCGCCGGTTCGGATTTTCACGATGGCACGATCGAAGTGGAGGTGGCGGGCAATCCGATGCTGACCATGGATTCGACCGCGCGCGGATTTATCGGCGTGCAGTTCCGAGCGCACGACCACAGCGCAAAAGCCGAAGATATTTATCTGCGGCCTTCGAATGGACGCGCGGACGATCAACTGCGGCGCAATCATTCGGTGCAATACGAATCGCTTCCGGATTTTCCGTGGCACCGGTTGCGGCAGGAGCAGCCCGGCGTATACGAATCGTACGCCGACCTGGAAGCCGGGGCTTGGACCCGGATGAAAATCGAAGTGGCCGGCGTCAAGGCGAAGCTTTATGTGAACGGCGCGGAGCAGCCTTGCCTTCTCGTGAACGATTTGCGGCTGGGCGATTCGCGCGGGCAGGTTGGGTTGTGGGCTTTTGTGGCCACCGATGCGTATTTTTCCAATTTGAAGATCGACTACGCGGATTGAAGGATCAATGCAGATGATCACGCGACGGGAAGCGGTTTGCGTCTTGAGTTCGGCGTCGGCGCTGGCGTTTTTGAATACGGTGCGCGGCTCGGCGGCGAAATTCCTCTCGTCCGTTTCAGCGGCTGAGCCGGCGACCTCGCGGAGCGCAGCTAAGGATGACGCTGTACCGGCGCTGGCACCCGGCGCGCCGATGTCCGCGCAGCGCGAGGCGCTGATCGAGGCGTTCAAGGAAAAATCCGTGGGGATCCCGGAGAAATTCGAGGCGCGCACCTTCAAGGGCGACGGGGATATGCCCTATCGCCTCTTCAAGCCAGAAGCGGGGGCAGGCGCCGGCGGGAAATTGCCGCTGGTGATTTATCTGCACGGCAGCGGCGGGCTCGGCGATGACAACGAAAAACAGATGGGGCTGGGAAATATTTTCGGCACGCGGGTGTTTGCGCTGCCGGAAAACCAGAAGCGTTTTCCGTGCTACGTGCTGGCGCCGCAGACCGACCGCGGTTGGGCGAGCTACGATTTTTCGCAACGGCCGGCGAGACCCCTGGCCCAACTGGGAGACGGCTCCAAGATGGCGCTACGGGTGATCGACGCGCTGCGCCGCGAATTTCCGATCGACGACCGGCGGATTTACGTCACGGGACAATCGATGGGCGGCGTGGGCGTGTGGAACCTCACTGCCTATCGCCAGAAATTCTTCGCGGCGGCAATTCCCTGCTGCGGCAGCGCCGGCGCGGACGACGTGACGCTCTCGGCGGATACGCCGGTGTGGGCATTTCAAGGCGATGCCGACGATACCGTGCCGGTCGCGACTTCGCGCGAACGCATTGCGGTGCTGCGCAAAGCTGGAGCGCATCCTTTGTACACGGAATACGCCGGGGTCGGTCACAACGTGTGGGAATGGGCGTATACCGAACCGGCGTTGATCGAGTGGATTTTCGCGCAGCGTCGGTGAAAAGTTTTGTACATCGCGGAAGGCGTGAAGCAAGGCGCGAAGCCTGGACGATTTGCAGAAGTGAACCGGCACCTCCCTTTCCGAAGTGCCATTCCGTTTCTTTCGAGGAGACGCTCATGCGAATCATCGGTGGTTCGTGCCGGATATGGCTTACGGCGCTCTTTGTTTTCCTGGCCGCCGTGTTGTCGCAGCGCGCGCAAGCCGAACGCACCGTCACCAAGCTGGCCGACGGCGTGTACGAAATCCGGCATGAGCCCAACGGCAACACCACCGTGATCATCGGCGACCGGCAGGTTTTCGTGGTGGACACCTGTTTTCTGCCGTCGGCCGCGCGCGAGGATATCGCGCAGATTCGCCAATGGACCGACAAACCGGTCAGTTTCGTATTGAACACGCATTTTCACAACGACCACAATTTCGGCAACCGGATTTACATGGACGCTTTTCCGGCGGTGACGGTGATCGCCCATGTGGAAACGAAAAAGGAGATGGACCTTTTCGGTCCCGGCTCGGCGCGGCGCGAGGAGCAAAGCGCGATCGATTACCAGAAGATGCTCGATAGCGGCAAGGCGCCGGATGGCTCGGCTTTGACCGACGACGACCGCGCGCAATTGAAGAAGGCCATTCCGCGGGTGCTGGCGCGGTCTGAAGAATTAAAGGCGGTGACATTCCAGAGCGCGACGCTGACTTTCGATCACGATTTCATGATCGACCTGGGCCACCGCGAGGTGCAGGTGAAATTTCTGGGGCGTGGAAACACCGGCGGCGACGCGGTGGTGTATCTGCCGAGGGAACAAATCGTGATCACCGGCGACCTGGTGGTGGCGCCGATTCCCTATATTTACGACGGCTACCCTACCGAATGGGCACAGACGCTGCAGAATCTGGCGCAACTCGACGCCGATACGATTGTGCCGGGCCACGGGCCGGTGATGCACGACAAGGCGCAGATGTATTTGATTCGCGATTTTCTGCAGAGCGCGGTGGAGCAGATGAACGTCAAGCTGGGGCAAACCAGCCCGGCGATGTTTCAGACTTTGGACGACGTGAAAGGTAGTGTGGACTTGACGGCGTTTCGCGCGCGGTTTATTGGCGATGATAAGGATTTGGGAGATGCGTTCGATGAGGCGTCGGCGCATCTGGTCAAAGTGGTTTTTGAGGAAGCGAGTTTGCGGTGAAGGCCGGAGGCGGCGCTCGACGAGTGACGAGCGACGATGGCTGAGATCGAAGAGTGATCCCTCGTCGGCGCGGCAAGTGCGGCCGCGCCTCTATCGGAATGACAACTAAAAAGCGATGCGACAGGCAGCTACGGCAACGGCTGCCCGGCTGAAGCCAGCCGCTACAGGCTCAAGTACTTTCGCGTTTGACGAGGCTGCGGCTGGGGGATTTTCGGGCGCCGAGGCAAAGCGGCGGCAGAGCCGCCGCGCTCCCAAAAGTTTTGGCCCTTTAGATGACCGAGCGGCGCAAAGCGCCGCTCGGTGTTGCATACCTTAGGCCGTGGGCGATTTGGCGAAGCGCAAGGATACGGAATTCATACAGTAGCGCAGGCCGGTGGGTTGGGGGCCGTCGTCGAAGACGTGGCCGAGATGCGCGTCGCAGAGGCGGCAGGCGACGGCGGTGCGTTCCATGCCGAAGCTGACGTCGCTCGTCTCGTTGACATTTTCTTTGGCGATGGGCTGGTAAAAACTGGGCCAGCCGGTGCCGGAATCGAATTTGGTATTGGCGTCGAACAGCGCGGTGTCGCAACAGATGCAGCGAAAAACGCCTTTGGCGTGGTTGTTGGGATTTTCGTTGGTGTAGGGGCGCTCGGTTCCGGCGTGGCGCGTGACTGCGAACGATTCGGACGAAAGCTGTTTGCGCCACTCGTCTTCGGTTTTAATCACGGTGGCCAGGGTGACGACGTCTTTGCGCTGGCCGGCGTCAGTGAATTCGACGATCTTTACGGACTTGGGCAGGTTGGCGATTTCGTCGGCGGCGTGCACCGGCTGGTTTTTATTGACGTAGGCGTACATCAGCGCGATGGAACCCGCGCCTACGCCGAGCAAAAAGGTGCGGCGGCCAATCGGCCGCGGCATCTGGTCTTTCGCATCTGGCAGAAATTTCATGGCATCCCTCCCGTAATTATTATCTGTATTAGGGTTCCAATTTCATCCGAAGGTGAAGGCGAAGGCCTGCACGCCCGGGTCGAGAAATTCAATCTCAAAAGTGCGATCCTCCACGGCTCCCTTCTGGCGGATCAGCTGATATAGGCGGTGTACTTTCACGGTGCCCTCGCCGTGGGCGTCGGTATCGCTGCCGTGATCGTCGCCGGGTGCAGTGCCGTCAATTTTCACGATGAAGCGCACCGGCTTGCCGTTTTTCGCGGGGCCCAGCACCAGATGCAAATCGCGCGCGTGGAAGCGGAACAGAATTTTGGCGTGCGGAGCTTGCGAAACCGCGTCTTCGGAGCTAACGGTCCAGGCTCCGGCCAGCGCCCATTGATTCTGCGAGAGCCGCGGGTGCGGGGCGTAAACACTGCGCACATCGCGGTTGATCGGTTCTTCGGAAGCGAAATGCTCGGCGCGTTTGTAGCCGATATAAGTTTCGGGCGAGGCCACGTTGCCGTTGTCCGGCTTCGCTTCGACGCCGGTCGCGGAAACGTCGACCACGCCCGCGGCGAGCGATTGCGCGCCATTTGCCTTCAGCAACTCTTGAATCACGTGCTCGGACTGGTCGTATTCGCCTTCGCCGAAGTGGTGATAGCGCACCCGGCCTTTGCCGTCGCTAAAATAATGCGCGGGCCAGTATTCGTTGTCGAACGCCTGCCAGATTTGATAGTTGCTGTCGATCGCCACCGGATACGTGATGTGCAAATCGCGCACTGCTTTTTCCACGTTGGCGCGATCTTTTTCGAACGCGAATTCTGGCGTGTGAACCCCGATGACCACCAGGCCGGCGTCTTTATATTTCTGGGACCAGGCCTCGACGTAGGGCAACGCGCGCAGGCAGTTGATGCAGGAGTAGGTCCAAAAATCGATCAGCACTACTTTGCCGCGCAGCGATTGTGTGGTCAGCGGCGGCGAATTGATCCAGGCGACTGCGCCGTCGAGCGACGGCATCGGCCCTTCGTCGTCGAGCTTTACTTGTGTTTGGGCGGCGCTGACGGGCGTCGTGCTCGGATTGTGAGCCAGAGCCAGCCGCGCGGATTTCGCCGGGCCGAGCTTCTGAATCAGGCGCGTTTCTGCGTTCGCGGTATTCACGAACGAAAACTTGGCGAGCAGATTGGTGTCCCAGCCGAGCGCGATGGCGACGACTCCCGCGATCACGGCGATGCCCAGGCCGCGGCGAATCCAAACGTCGAACGCGAGCGAACGCTTCATAGTCGAGAGCACCTTTTTTCCGGCAAGCAGGGCGATGGCCAGCGAAACGGCGGCGCCGAGCGCGTAGGCCAGTAACAAAAATGTGGAGCGCGCGCCCGGACCTTGAATCGCGGCGCCGGTCAAAATCAGGCCTAGGATCGGTCCGGCGCAGGGCGCCCACAACAAACCAGTGGAAATGCCGAGCAGAAATGATTTGCCGGGACTGGCTTGTTCCCCGCCCGGGCCGCCTTGCAATTTGCTCCCCGCCTGCACCAGCGGATGCGTAAGCTTTTCGGCCAGCGACGGAAAAATCAGAGTGATGCCCAGCACCAGAAAAATCGCCATCGCGGCGTAACGTCCGCCTTGATTCAGCCGCACCACCCAGTGCCCGCCGAACGCGGCGGCGGTGGCGACCAGGGAAAACGTCAGCGCCATGCCCGCGAGCAGCGGCAGGCCGGACCGGCGGAAGGGCTGGTCGGCGCGCGCAAACACGAACGGCAGCACCGGAAGAATGCACGGGCTGAGAATAGTGAGCACGCCGCCGACAAACGCGAGTAGGTAGATCAGCATAATTTCGTCGCTGATGCCGCAAGGGCCCCATGCCCTCTGTGCTTTAGATTCACGGGCTTGTATAAGGATACAGATTCGAGGCCGCGTTGCGGTAGGCTATTCCCCGGATAAGTCGAATGAGTGCATATACTTCAGGAGTGCGCGGCGTGGAGCTCGACGGCCAGAGCCGTTGCGCGCACTATAATGGGCTGACGGACATCATCGCGATCAAGATGAAATGTTGCGGGGAATTTTATGCATGCAAGGATTGCCATGATGCGCTAGCCGGGCACGCGATCGAAGTGTGGCCGCGTCGTGAGTGGGCGGAGCAGAAAGCGATTCTGTGCGGCGGGTGCGGCGCGGAGTTGAGCATCGCGGAGTACATGAAGTGTGAATCGCACTGCCCGAAGTGCGGCACGGGTTTCAATCCTGGGTGCCGGAACCATCATCATTTTTATTTTGAAACTTAGGTCCGCCGCGTCCAGTGAGTTCATTGATCACGGCGATGCTTGTTACTTCGGATGCGTGAGCGTTGAGCTTTACGTTCCCCACCCTTTGCTGAGAAACGCAAAGGATGGGGCGCCGGGAAAATCGGCTTTGCGATCGGTGGATCGAAATTCCCGACGGGTTTGCGCGTGGGACCGGTGGGCGGAAATCGTCGACAGCTTCTGCCCAGCGAGATTAGCGATCGAGCCAGCCGCCGCGGAAGCCCGCGCGTTGCAAGCCTTTCACGATGTAGGGGCAGCGGCGGAAAATATTCCAGAGCAGCTCGGACTGGTAATTTTCTATCATCATCAGAATCGGGCCTTCGTTTAGGCCGAAGACCCAGGGCGACATCCAGGCATTCAGGTGCGGAGCCTTTTGCGGAAAAGTGGGATTGAAACTGGCCACGAATCCGTAGGGATTGTGCGCTTTGAGTTGCAGCACGTCGATGGCGTGGCGGACGGTGGGGATGCAAATTTCCGGCGCGAACGGAATCGACGTAGCCACGGCCCAGGGTGAAACGGTGCCGTCGTCGGGACCGAATGGCGCGCCGCGCGCGATGTAATCGAAAAACGTGCGCTTCACGCCGTTCACTTCCAGGGTCACGTCGCCGGGTCCGTCGCTGGCGGTGAGTCCCCAGACAAATTCTCCGTAACGTTCGAAGCCGTGCGGATTGGCGATGGCGTACTGGCGATGCACCTGCGTGGCGCGGCGGCTGTTCTCGAAATAATCGATGCCGACTTTGCGGTTGAAGTCGTCGCGGATACCGCGGAAATCGATCCAGAGATGCGACATCTGGTGAATGAAGAGCGGGCCGGCATAGAGATATTCGAGGTCGTAAATTTTCTTCCATTCGAAAGTTTTCAGCCAGTCGTGGTAGCCCTGCGGTTCGATGGGAAAAGTGGGCGAGCCGAGAGCCATGGCGTAGAGCATCAGCGCTTCGCTGTAACCGGTGTCCCAGCGATACGGAAGAAAACCGGATTCGGGCTGCCAGCCGTGGCTGAGCGTGGCAGCGCCGTCGAGCGCCCATTTCCAATCGACGCGGCGGTAGAGAAATTCAGCGGTGTCGCGGATTTCTTTTTCGTCTTTGCTATCGGTGGCGGTGAAATAGTTCGCGGCGGTTAAAACGCCAGCAAGGAGAATCGCCGTGTCCACGGTGGACACTTCGCATTGCACGGCGCGGCGGCCGGTCTGCATGTCCAGAAAGTGGTAGTAGAAACCTTTGTAGCCGGTGGCGTCGGCTTCGGGACCTTGCGGGCTGGATTTAAAAAACCGCAGGAGCTTCAGCGTTCTTTGAATGGCGTCGGAGCGCGGGAGAATGCCGCGCTCGACGGCGACGACGTAGACGCTGGGGCCCATGCCGACGGCCGCGATGCTCGAGGGCGAGCCGGGCTGGGTGCGGTCGGCGACCAGTCCGGTCTGGGCGTTCGTTTCTTTCAGGAAATAATCGACGATGGCGCGGCGGAGATCTTCAAGCATGGCCGGGTCGTCATTGCCCAGCGGATTGGCGCGGGAGGTTTCCATTTCCGAAGCCGAAAGTGCGAGGCCGGCCGACACGGTACCGGCTGATCGAAGAAAATCGCGACGATTCATGGTCCGTCCGAAGAAAGATTGCTTCACGCCTGTGCAGTTTTTCAGAATCAGTGGTGATATGCACCCGAAAAATTGGGCACGGATTGGTTCATGTTGCTAATACATAAGACGGGCCCCGCGTGAAGGCCGAGATCGAAGAAAGGTCCTTCGAAACCTGACTTCACCATAAGGTTCTATCGGCCGCAAAAGGAAAGAGACGCGGGATGAATCCCGCGCCCCTTTCGCACGCGATGGAATCGCGTACGCCCTGAATTTATTTCTACCTCTGGTTATTTCGCTTTGCAGGTTTCGCTGACCATGGTCATGGAGCGGACCATCAGGTGCGTCATGCCGGCGTGTTTCGTGGCTGCACCGGAGCCTCCCGCGGGCGCGTTTTGATTGGCGTCGCCGGACGCGCTGGAGTCTCCCGAGTTCGAAGGAGCCGCACCGTTCGCGCCGCCTTGCCCCGTGAGGACGCGGCCGGTGACGGTGACGGTGTGCCCGACGTGTTCGGCGAAATTGGTGTTGCGGCTGCGGAGCATGTAAACCGTGCCGTCATCGGCGGTCAATTTGAAGGTGCCGTCTTTTTTGCCGGCCGCGATGCAGCCGGTGACGGTGGTCGGCGGCGTCTTGGCCGCCATCATCGCGCCGTTATCTTGCGCGGGCGGCGGGCTTTGGGCGTCGGGCGTGCTTTGGGCGTGCGTCGGAAGGGCCGCGGGAATCAGGCTGACCGCCAGGAACAGCGCGCCGGTGGTAAAAAATTTGCGCATCTTGAATCTCCTTTTACGGCGTTGCGTCTTAGTGCGGTGATTCATGCCAGGAATTCTGAATCACGAGCATCCATACTATTTATAAGTACAACCGAAGTCCATTGCCGCTACTATCGGGTAAAACCTTGAGACGTCGCGGTTTTTGTTGGTCATTGTGAGCGCAGCGAAGAAACTCACCCAGTGCGGTCGTTCTCGGCGTTAGGCGACACGCGAAGGCCAAGGCTCTTTGTCGTGGTGATTCGCGGGCGGCGCCGAGGCCAAGCGGTGGCCCGTTGTTTCCCAGGGTGAAAGCCGCCACTTTCCAAACGTTTCGCGTTCTACGCGCCGAGATTAACGGACCGCCGTTTAGCGCACCGCGGTGGACGTGGCCTTCTGGCCTTTTACTTCCAGCTCGTTCACGACTTGGACCACGTTGGGCACGCCGCTGGCAATTTTTTCGGCGGCGGCGCGGCGGGCTGGCGATGAGACCGTGCCGGTCAGGGTGACCACACCGTTCTTTACCTCATATTTCACGTCGTTCGTGAAATTATCCTGGATGTACACCGCGGCGAGATTTTTCTCGATGCCCTCGTCGAGATCTTTGTTTACTTCTTTGGTCGGGCTTTCGTTGCCAGGAGGCAGAACCATGATTTGGTCGGCGACCACTTGCGCGCCGGCAAAGCCCTTGGCGATTGATTCGGCGTTGGCCTTATCGGCATCGGCAGCCACGTGGCCGCCCAGGGTGACGACGCCCCGATCGCGATCCTGCGTGACCGAAACGTCTTTGAAACCGGACTGGTCCAGCGCCTGGCGAATGGAGCCCGCCACATCCGGCGATTTCGGAGTGGAGGAACAGCGAGTGAGGCCAACAACGCAAAAGAGCGCAAGAGTGGCGGCGAATGGCTTGAGCATGGTGGTTAGTCTCCTTGGGTAACCCGAAGTGAGGTTTTAAATGGCAGGCCGGGCAGGCAAAAAAATGCGGGAGAAGAAGCAAACAACCGGGCCCAGCCCTTAGTATTTTGTAATAAGGATTCCCGGTTGCCTCTTGTTTCTCCCGCACATTCATAGTCGGGCAAGGCGCAAATTTCAGCCATACACCGGATGCTGTACCCAGTGGCGAAATTTGCGGTAGGTGCGGCACGCGCCGTGCTGACGCGAGCCGTCATTCTGAGCGCAGCGAAGAATCTAAACCAGCCGGCGCACGCACAGCGTTACGCGACGTGCAGGCCGCCTTCGTCGTCGCCAGTCGCGTGCGGTTTACTGGTTGTGATCCTTCGTCGCTGAGATCCTCAGGATGACAACGCGCGGCAGGCTGCGGTGCCCGGCCGATGCGCGCGCCGAGCTTGACCGACGATCCAACGCAAACAAAAAGCGAACAATCCTGGCAGCCTAGAACAGGTGGTACTGACGGTCCATTTCGCCTGTCACTGCGGGTTGCTAACTTTGCTCAGGCATGAAAACGGTGAAGGAGTGGATCAATCCGGTACACGTGCGCCGCATCGAAGGCGCGCTCCAACCGCAGCTGCGCTGGCTGGCGAATCGCGAGCGCGTTTCGGTCAACATGCGCTTGCGCACCAAATTCCTGCTGTCGCTGGTATTGATCATCGCCGGACTGACGTTCTCCACGCTGCTGATCGTGGGCCACGCCGCCCAGGAGCAGGTGCAAAAAGCACTGGAGCAGGACACCCGCAATTCGGTGGGCACCTTTCAAAATGTGCGCGCCGAGCGCCAGATCGAACTGAACCGCGACGCCGAAATTCTGGCCACACTTCCCTCCATCAAATCAATCATGGCGGACGAATCGCCGGTAACGATTCAAGAAGCGTCCGAAGAAGCGTGGCGTTCGAGTGACACCGAGCTTTTCGCGCTGGCCGATTGGACCGGAAAAATCGTCGCGTTGCACAGCAAGACGCCCGGGTTTCCGGTAAGCGCCGCCACGGATATGGTGGAGCACGCGCGCGGGACCGGTGCGCAAGGCGCCTGGTGGTTCGGGCAGGGCCATTTGTATCAGGTCGCAGCGCATCCGATTGAGATCGGAGCATCGTCGCAACTAAATCTGGGCTCGGTGGTGGTGGGTCGCGAGATTGACGCCAGCGTGGCGCGCGAGGTGGGACGCCTGGCGCTCTGCGAAATTGCCTTTCGTTACGGTGAAGTTCCGGTGGTCAGTTCGTTTTCGGCGGCGGTGGACGAGCGCATGGTCACCAATCAACTGCGCGGCGCACATCCTTCCGGCGAAATGGAAATCGATGGCAAACGGTACCTGGTCAGCTCGGTCGATTTGACGCCGGGAAGTTCGCCGACCTTGACGCTTACCGTATTGAAGCCGGCCGACGAGGCGCTCGCGTTCCTCACCCATTTGGACAACACGCTGGCGCTGCTGGGAGGTCTGGCAGTTTTTGTCGGCGGCATGTTGGTATTTTTCATTTCGAGCACATTCACCAAGCCGCTGGAACAGCTCTGCGCCGGCGTGCACGCTTTGGAAAAAGGAAATTTCGAGTATCCGCTGGCGCCGGATACCGGTGACGAGGTTTCGGAAGTAACTGAGGCGTTTGCCCGGCTACGTTCGACACTGCAAACGAACGAAGAACAAAAACAAATGCTGGGAGACCAGCTGCGGCAAGCGCAGAAAATGGAAGCGGTGGGGCGCCTGGCTGGAGGCGTGGCGCACGATTTCAACAATTTGCTGACGGTGATCAAAGGCCACGGCGATTTGCTCGAATTGAAACTGGGCACGATGAGTCCCGTGCAGAACAGCATCGCCGAAATGAAGAAGGCAGCCGACCGTGCGACCGCGTTGACCCGGCAGTTGTTGGCTTTCAGCCGCATGCAAGTTCTACAGCCCCGGGTGCTGGATTTGAACCTGCTGATCGCCGACCTGAATAAAATGCTGCCCATGCTGATCGGCGAGGAAATCGAATACAAATTTATCGCCGGCGAATCGTTGGCGCGGGTGAAGGCCGACCCATCGCAGATCGAGCAAGTCGTGATGAATCTGGCGGTGAACGCGCGCGACGCGATGAAAAACAGCGGCAAGTTGACCATCAAGACCCAGAACGTGGTGCTTGACGAGGACTATGCGCGGGCTCACGCGCCCACCGTCGCCGGAAACTACGTGCTGCTGGTCGTCGCCGATACCGGCGAAGGCATGGACGAAAAAGTTCGCGCCAAGATTTTTGAGCCGTTTTTCAGCACCAAGGAACTGGGCAAAGGCACCGGCCTGGGACTTTCCACGGTGTATGGCATCGTGAAGCAGAGCGGCGGCTACATCTGGGTGGATAGTGCGCCGGGACAAGGCACGCGCTTCGAAGTTTTTCTGCCGCAAAGCACCGAGACCGTGCCGCTGCCGTGCAAGGAAGATACGCCGTCGGTGGCGGATCGCGGCGTGGGCACCGTTTTATTGGCTGAAGATGAGGAAGCGGTGCGCGAACTGGCCTGTGAATTTCTGCGCTCGAGCGGATACCATGTGATTGTCGGAAAGGATGGGCTAGACGCGCTGGAATTGGCCGAACAGCATACTGCGCCGATCGATATTCTGGTCACCGACGTGGTGATGCCGCGTATGCGCGGCCCCGAGCTGGCGCAGAGATTGAAGCGTGCGCATCCCGCGTTGAAAATTGTGTATATGTCGGGCTACCTGGAACACGAATCCGAAGAGCCGTTCTTCGCCGGGGCCGAACAATTGCAAAAACCTTTCTCCCGCGAAACCCTGCTGCAAAAACTCCGCGCCGCCGCGAAGCAAGCCGAACCCCGCGGCAGCGTGGCACTGCAATCCGTCTCGTAAATTTTCACCTTACCGCTAAACCGTATTTATTTACAGCATAGAGGGTATGGCGTGGTGTAGTTGCGCCTAGTACGGTTCAAACGCGGCTGGAACAATTGGCTTTGAAACACTTTCGTCCCTGAACTCATAAATTTCGATCGAGGAAACTTCCGATGAAGCATGAAAAGGCGTCGAAGCCTGCGGCAAAGCGATCAAAAACGTCCAATAGATCAGCGAATTTTGAAGTTCGGAAGACGAAGGGTGGAGAGACGCATCAGCAAGCCGAGCCTTCGCAGTTGCCGATCACTACGAATCAGGGGCTTCAAATTGCGGACAATCAGAATTCGCTGAAGGCCGGCGAGCGCGGACCCACGCTGCTCGAAGACTTCATCGTCCGCGAGAAAATCACACATTTCGACCACGAACGCATTCCGGAACGCATCGTGCACGCGCGCGGTTCGGCGGCGCACGGATACTTTCAGGCCTACGGTTCGCTGAAAAAGTATACGAAGGCGGCGTTCCTGAATGACCCCAAGGTGAAGACGCCGGTATTCGCGCGCTTTTCCACGGTGGCCGGCGAACGCGGCTCGGCGGACCTGGCGCGCGACGTGCGCGGTTTCGCGGTGAAGTTCTACACCTCCGAAGGCAATTTCGACCTGGTGGGCAACAACATTCCGGTGTTCTTCATTCAGGATGCGATCAAGTTCCCCGACCTGATCCATTCGGTGAAGATCGAGCCAGACCGCGGATTTCCGCAGGCGGCTTCGGCGCACGATACTTTTTGGGATTTCATTTCGCTGATGCCGGAATCGATGCACATGATCATGTGGGTGATGTCCGACCGCGCGATTCCCCGTTCGCTGCGCATGATGGAAGGGTTCGGCATTCACACTTTCCGGCTGGTGAATGAGGCGGGCAAAACGCATTTTGTGAAATGGCACTGGCGCCCGAAGCTGGGCAACAGTTCAGTGCTGTGGGACGAAGCCGTCAAAATTAATGGCGCCGACTCCGATTTTCACCGCAAGGATTTATGGGAAGCGATTGACGGGGGCGATTTCCCCGAGTGGGAACTCGGCCTGCAGATCTTCGACCAGGAAACGGCTGATAGGTTCGAATTCGACGTGCTAGACGCGACCAAGATAATCCCCGAAGAATTTGTTCCGCTGCAGATGGTGGGCAAAATGGTTCTGGATCGAAATCCGGATAATTTTTTCGCGGAGACCGAACAGGTGGCATTCTGCCCCAGCCATTTGGTGCCGGGCCTGGACTTTTCGGAAGACCCATTACTGCAGGGGCGGCTGTTTTCATACCTCGATACGCAATTGAGCCGGCTGGGCGGACCGAATTTTCATCAGCTGCCAGTGAACGCGCCGAAGTGCCCGTTTCACAATTTGCAACGCGACGGAATTCATCAGATGAGCCTGCAGAAAGGGCGGGTGAGTTACGAGCCGAATTCGCTGGACGCGGAAGCGCCGCGCGAATCGCTGGACCACGGATTTCAGAGTGCCACTCGGCCCGTGTCTGGCGCGACGGTTCGCGTGCGATCCGAATCCTTTAACGATCACTACTCCCAGGCCCGGCTGTTTTATAAATCGATCACCGCTCCGGAGCAGAAACATCTAGCCAACGCCTTGACCTTTGAGCTTGGCAAATTGGAAACCGAAGCGATCCGGCTACGGATGCTCGGCCATCTGCAGCTGATTGATCGCGAACTGGCGGACACCGTGAGCGAACACCTGGGAGTGGAGGGCAAGGCCGAGCAGATTACGCCGGCCAAGGCTCCGGTGGACCTCGAATCGAGCCCCGCGCTGCGTCTCTACGGGAAGACCAAGCCAACGCTCGAAGGCCGCAAAGTGGGAATACTGCTAGGCAGCGGATTCGACGATCAACTGAAACGCGAGCTGGCTACGCAGATTGAAAGCGAAGGCGCGAAGGTCGCGATGATCACGGAGAAGATTCAGGGCGAAATGGACGCGGACGGAAAGCTCCATGCTGCCGATATGGCGCTGCGCGCTGCGCCGTCGGTGCTGTTCGATGCCGTGGTGATTCTCGCTGGGCCCGAAGGCGACAAGAAGCTTGCGGCGGATCCCAACGCGCAGGCATTTCTGACGGACGCGCGCCGGCATTGCAAGGCCGTGGGTTTTTCGGGAATTCCGCTGCTGGCCAAAAAGGTAGGCGTGATCGAAGAACCGGGAATTATGGATTTGACCGGCAAAGGCGGCGTGAAGAATTTCATCGTGGCTGGAAAAACCGGCCGTTTCTGGGAGCGCGAAGAAGAAAAGTAATTCAGAATCCGTGCAGTGCAGGCCGCTCGCCGCGGGTTCGCCGGAGGATCAAATGACTGATACTCTCGCTACGTACTTGCACGACCATCTGGCCGGCGCCGAACACGCGCTGGAGACTCTGCAAAATATTGGCGAGCGGCACGCAAACGAGCCGCTGGGGCAGTTTGCGGCGGAATTGCACGGTGAGATCGATGCCGACCGGAACGTGCTGCGCGGACTGGCCGAACGTATCGGCGCGGGTTCGAGCAAGGTGAAGGAAATGGGCGCGTGGGTCAGCGAGAAAATGAGCCGCATCAAATTGAACGATAGCGCAAACGGGTTCGGAACGTTCGAAGCGCTGGAATTCTTGGAACTGGGCATTCGCGGGAAACGGTTGCTGTGGGTCGTGCTGGGCGAGGCCGCTGCCAACGACGAGCGTTTGCAGGGATTGGACTACGGGAAACTGGTCGAGCGAGCAGAAACGCAGGAAGTTCAGGTCGAGAAACGCCGCCTGCAGATCGGGCGAACTGCGCTGCGCTGAATTGCTGTAAACTTTCAGTCGCGATGCGGCGATTGAATTACTTTTCCCTCGCGTTCGTGCCGGCATTCTCATTTTCACTGCTGCTGGCCGGATGCCGCAGGACGGACGCGGGACCGAAAGTCATTCAGGCGGACGGGCACACGTATATTGCCTGCGGCGGAGTGCTGAACGTGCATAGCTCGCAGGAAGGGCCCTACGATGAGAATCCCGGAACGTCGGAAATTTGGTATGAAGATCCGCAGGGCGTGCGGCATCACCTGACGAAAGTCCGCTCGCTGACCGTTGAGCGTTTTCAAGGGCGATCCCGCGATTTGCCGTCGCGCCGCGCTGTATTGCCCGGACGTCGAATCGGACGGCCATTCCTAGCCATTTTTCGCGTCCCCGAATCGGTGTACTTTTACGGCAATCCACCGCTAGCTTTCGTGCATTCCCCGCCTTGAGGCGTATCTTCGACTGTGGGGCCCCGCGATTCCTTAAGAAATGTAAAGTTTTTACGAGGAATAAATGCTGAACGTTAAGATTTGCCGCAGGCTGCTGATCGCCGCGGGCTTCTCTGCCGTGGCGCTATTTTTTGCCGGGCGGGCCGCCGCCCAGGCGGATTACACCCCGATCACGGTGGAAAATGGCGGCACGATCACCGGCAACGTGAAGTGGACCGGACCAGCGCCAAAAATTCCCCGGCTGCCAATCACCAAAAATGTGGATGTGTGCGATCCGCAGCTGCAGAAGACGCGCGACCTGGAGCGGCTGGAAATAAATTCCGACGGCAACGGCGTGGCCAACACCGTGGTTTTTCTGCGCGGCGTGACTCGCGGCAAGCCCATGGATTTGCCGGAAGCGCGGCAAACGCTGGACCAGCACACTTGCCGTTACATCCCCCACATTTTGCTGGTGCCGCAGGGCGGAACGCTGAAAATCAAGAGCAGCGATCCAGTGCTGCACACGGTGCAGATGTTCGGCTCGGCCACCAACAATATTCCGTTTCCATTTCAGAATCAGTTCATCCCGGTCGCCTTGCCGCGCAACGGCGTGGTGGAATTGAAATGCAACGCCGGGCACGTGTGGATGAACGCGAACCTGCTGGTGGTCAAGCATCCGTACTATGCGGTGACCGACGAGCACGGCGATTTCAAACTGACCGACGTGCCGCCGGGCGAATACGAAATCGTGGCCTGGCACGAAGGCTGGCAAATTCTCTCCGAAGCCAAGGTGCTGGACGTGGGGGCGCAGGTGGAAGTGAAACGTCCGCTGTACAGCACGCCGGTGACCTGGACGAAAAAAGTAGAGGTGAAGGGCGGTCAGCCGGTCGTGGTGGATTTCAGCATCAGCGAGAAACACGAATAGTCACGTTCGGCGCGGTATCTCCCCGCTGGAAACATTCCGCTCGAATCTGGTCGTTTGCGATTTTTGTCCAGGTCTGCCCGCAGTACAATCGTGGCACTGAATCGTCGGCAACTTGCGCAGCACTGATGCCGAGTTGATCTCCATTCAGGTTCGAGCTTTCGCGCGCGACCAATTTACGGAGATCCCTTCGATGATCAGTCTCAAACGCGCCCTGCAGGCACTCCCCTTGCTTTCGATTCTTGGCCTGGCGGGTTGCTTCGGTTCGGCGGTCAGCGATCTGCTGATCAGCCATGTTGACCTGACCCCGGCGAATCCGACGATCGCCACCGGCGCGACGCAACAATTTCTGCTAAGCGTGACCTACGTCGACGGCACGACCGATCACATCTCTCCGAGCGACTCCGCGTGGTTTTCGGACACCGCCACAGTGGCGACCATCAACCACATGGGCGTGGCGACTGGAGTGGGGCCCGGAACGGCGACTATCAAGGGCAGCTATCATGGCAATAGCAACACGATGGTGTTGACCGTAACCGCAGCGGCGGCGGTGGTCAGCGCGGCGCAGGGGGATTCGCGTGTGCTGCAAGTGACGAATCTGCGCACCGGGCAGCGGCTGACCTTCGCGGCGAATGCGATGCGCGATTCGATCACGATTTCGCCCGGAGGCCCAGGCTCTGGTGCGGTCGCAGACAGCGCGAGCGAGCACGAGATTTCGGTGGCTCCGGAGCGCGGGCCGGCGTGGCTCGCGGTCGATTCCGCCGCAAAATATTTATTCGTAGTGAATCACACCTCGGAAAGCATTTCGGTTTTTGCGATCGACTGGAAATCGGGAGCGCTGGGCGCGGTTCCCTTCTCGCCTTTTGCGGTTGGCGCGAAACCGTGGAGCGTCGCGGTCGATTCCGACGGCTCCGCAATTTCGGTCGGCCATTTTCAATCCGCGGACATTTCGCGGTTGCGCGTGGATCGCTCCACCGGATCCCTGAAACCCTTCGGCGAAAATTAGGCGCTGCCCCGCGCACCACACCCGTTCTTACCGGCCGCGACATTCCGTCGAAGAGCGATCCCTCGTCGGAGCGGCAAAAACGACCGCGCCTCTGGCGAGATGATAACGAAAAGCTAAGGACAAAAACAACCTGAGCGGCCTCTTCGTCATCCTGCGCGCAGCGAAGGATCTCATCCAGTACCATGCTGTTCCGACTATGGGGCGTCCGTCGCCTTTCTCGAGCGATTCGCGCGGCCGCTGCACGTCGCACCGGACTTCCGGCGCCCTTACGAATTCCTTACGGGTCGCTTATTTCTTCTTAACCGGTAAATGTTAGTATCGTAACCATCCGAATACACTTTTGAACTTCGGCGCGCAGCGCTTCGGGTAGAAGCGCGCGCGTGGCGCGGTCCGCGGGCTCGCCCCTATCCGCAGAGAGCAGGTCAAATGACTATTTTCGACAAGAATCCCGGAGACCGGAATCGCGACGTGGAATTTGTCCCGCGCAAGAATTTCGAGTTTTACAAGCCGATCATTTACGGCTTGGGCGCGTTGTTGCTGTTGATTTTGTTCCTGACGTTCTTCGTGCGGGTCACCCGGATCGAAGCCGGGCACGTCGGCGTCGAAATTAATTTGGCCGGCAGCCAGCGCGGCGCCTCGGAAATTCCGGTGCGCACCGGCTGGGTGGTGTACAGCCCGCTGCGCACCCAGATCATCGAGTTCCCGACCTACGTCCAAACCGTGAAGTGGACGCGGGACGTGACCGAAGGCCATCCAGCGGATGAGGAAATGGATTTCAACTCGAAAGAAGGAATGGATATTCGCGTCGACGTTTCGCTGTCGTACGCGATCGACCCGCGCATGGCGCCGGATTTTTACGTGAAGTATCGCGTCAGCGATCTGGACATGTTCACGCACGGGATTCTCCGGGATATCGTGCGCAATTCGCTGAACGAAGTCGCATCCACGTTCACCGTGGAAGATATTTACGGCGAACGCAAAGCGGATTTCCTGAACAAAGTGCAGGCCATGATCGAGCAGAAAGTCGCGCCGGTAGGCGTGAGCGTACAGCAATTCGGATTCATCGGCGCGCCGCGCGTGCCGGATGTGATCGCGGCGGCGATCACCGCGAAAGCGCAGGCCATTCAGCAGGCCGAACGCGCGCGCAACGAACTGGCCACCACGCAAGCGGAGGCCGCGAAGAAAATTGCGGAAGCCGAAGGCGATGCTAAATCGATGGTCACCCGCGCGCAGGGCGAGTCGGACGCGAACCGCATCCGCCAAACTTCGCTGACGCCGCAGCTGCTGGAGCTGCGCCGCATCGAAAATTCGCAGATGCTGATCGAGAAGTGGAACGGCCAGTTGCCGCAGGTGGAATCCGGCAGCGGCAGCGGGATGATCCTGCAGCTGCCGAAACCGTAGGAAAAGTGCGGGGCGCGTCGTGCGCCGTGAGGCCTGTCACCGAGGCGTTTGGTAGGGCGGGTCTCAGACCCGCCCCTTTTTTTGATTTTGGCCTTCCTGCCTTTCGTTGTCATCCCGAGCGAGGGCCGCAGTTTGGCCCGACGAGGGATCCGTGGAAGTTGCGGAGGCAGGATCTAGTTCACGGCGGATGCCGCGGTCGCGAGAGTTACCGCGGACGAATTGTTGGTCTTCGCTGCTGCAGGATTGGTCTTCGACGCGGCCGCGGAAAGCGGGGCGCCGTTGTGGCGTTGCGCGGCGGCGAAAGCGCGGCTTTTGGCATGGGCGTTGGTCATCAGGTTCCAATCGTATTGGAAGGAGATCATGGTTTCGCGGCTGTGTTTCGGGCTTTTCAGTTCGTATTCCATGCGCGCCAGAATAATTTGGTAGGCGAACATGCTGTCCGAGCCGGCAGCGAAAATATTGCTGGCGCTGATGCCGACTTTCTCGTTGCTTTCCTGATTGGGCAAGCTCATCCACAACGCGCCGTCGGGATCGACGTGCAGCGTGGTGGACTGGCCCAGGCGCTTGAATACACGGTTCAAGTAGCCGCGATCCGGAATAATTTCCTCGCGGATGGCCTGATCCACGACGGCCGGAAATTGTTTTTGATATTCGGTCCACTGGTCTTTGGTACCCACAACTTCGCGCTGCTCGTTTTGCTGCTCGAGCGCGAGCTGCTGCACGCTGACGGTATAGCCCACGCGCGCGACCGCTTCGGAATGCAGCGTGGTGTCTGCCGACGGAGCGTCCGACGGAAACGCGCCGTTATCCTCGTCCGTGATGCCGACACTGGAAATGGTCGTGGTGCGCGCGGCCATGGCCCGCACTTCATCGGGCGTCACTTCATCGTCCGAGGAATTGCCCGAATCCGCGGCATCGTCCGGGCCGACCGCGTCAATGGAGGCGTGGGCTTCGAATTGGTGCTCCGGATTAAAACGGCCGGTCAGCGCGTAAGTGGAAAACGCCGCGGGAATTCCCTGCCAAGCGAAAACGCCCAGTGGAATCAGAAATTTTTTCGAGTGGTAAATTTCTTCGGTGCCGCTGCGACATTCGTAGCTGCGCTTGATGGTGCCGGGAACCTGGGCGAAATGCAGGACGCGCAAATCCAGTTCCGGATGGTGCGAAGCGTAGCGCGTCAGCGAATGCGCCACCGCTTTCGGCGTGGTCATCAGGAAATCGTTGATGTAGTCCGGGCTGACCGCGTGCGGGTAGTAAAAATTCATGACCCGGCGCGTGAAGTCGGCGCAGTTGCGGAGCATGCCATTGAAATGATTTACGTTGGGCTCCGCATTAAATTCGGCGATCAGCGCTTCGTCCTGCACGACCGAAGTTTTCACGATGAACATGTACATGCTGCGTTCGAGCGTGGCGCCAACCATTTCGCGCCACTCCGCGCCGTTGCTGGTCAGGCATTCTTTGCCGGTGCAGATTGCCGACAGATAATTCTGGCGATAGCGCTCTTCGAGAGCCGCTTTGATTTCCTTGGAACTCACCAGCGGACGGTTGCGCGGATCTTCCACGCCGTACAAATAAACGCTCAGCGGAACCAGATTCCATTCATAAGGCCGGTCTTCGCCCAGGGTGGTGTAGTTGCTCAACACCGAACCCTGCTCGCCGGGGCGGCACAGACGCATTTTGGTGGGCGAATTATCCGGGCAGATGCGCGAGAGATAAATGGCACTGTGGCCGGAGCCGGTGATGCGCGCGACGCTGGTGTCCAGCGATTCGTTCAGCACGATTCCGGCGTCAGCGGAAACGCGCGGCGCGGCCAGCAAAAAGGAAAGCAGGAGAAAGGAGGCGGCTAGCGACGTGGTGAGGATCCGGCAGCGCAGCGGGGTCGGCGGCGACATCGGGACTCGGCGACCGCGGCATAAAAATACTTCGGCAAAATTCGTTTGGTATTCGCCCAGCACGTACGTTCCTCCGTGGAATTGCGTGCGGCGCGAATACGCGACCGCTTCTAATTATAGCGTCCCGTTCTGCTCTATGTAACCCGTTTCGAGCCAAAAAGTTGCGAAGTTTCTCAGTCTTTTTACTACGTAACACCTGATATATCTGATACTTACGCAGAGGCCGCCAACTCCGGCCCGGGGTCGGGTTCGGCGTCCTTAATACCGGCCAATTATCGATGCGGGCCACGCGAAACGCCATCGGGCCATGGCTGTACATTGCGGGTCGGCGCCGGGTACGCGCGCGTTCCACATTTTGCGGCGCCGCGCGTTGTACACTAAATGAAACCAAGAACGTAAGACTTCGAAGGGGCGCGAATGTTATTGCTGAACTGGATCGGATTGTTTGCGGCGGCGTGCACCACGCTGTCGTTCGTCCCGCAAATTGCGAAAATACGGAAGCAGGGCGGCGCGGATTTATCGTTCTACATGCTGTTCATTTATTTGTCGGGCGTGCTGCTCTGGTTTTTCTACGGGTTGATCTTGCACGCGCCGGCAATTATTTGGGCCAACGCGGCTTCGGCAGTGCTGGTGGCGTTGGCGATTGGGTTGAAGGTGACCCATCCGAATCGCCGCGCCGCGATTGCGGCTGAAGCGGCGCAGACAACAGCGGCGCGAAGCGCGGCGGTGGTGGCGGCAGCGGCGGGGACGACGACGCACCGCGACGAAAGTTTCAGCGTGGCTGCGGCGTCGCAACCGAATGCAGCAGCGCAGCGCGAGCCGGTTTCGGCGCGCTACATCGAACGCGGGCCAAGTGTGGTTGGCCCCGAGGTCAGCGCCGCAGCGCCAGCTGCGCCTGCCGCTGCTCCGCGCAAACTGCGCGTGGCCGTCGATATGGACGAAGTGATTGCCGACGCGTTCGGCAAAATGTTGCGGGCCTACAACGAGCGCACCGGGCGGAACGTGACCAAGGAACAGATCGCGCGCGAAGGCATCGGCGTCATGTTCGCCCCGGAATTCCTGACCCCCGAATTAAAAATCGAACTGGACGAGCTGCCGCACGACCGCAGTTTTTTTGGCGACCTCGAATTGATGGAAGGCGCGCAGGAAGCGCTGCGCGCATTATCAAAGGATTTCGAGATTTTCATCGCCAGCGCGGCGATGGACGTGCCGTCGTCGTTCGACGCGAAATACCAATGGCTGAAGCAGTATTTTCCGTTCATCCCGCAGAGCCATTACATTTTCTGCGGCGACAAAAGCATCCTCAACGCGGATTTTCTGGTCGACGACCGCCCGCGCCACTTCGAACATTTCCGCGGCACCGGCATCTTGTTTACCGCCCCGCACAACGTGAATCGCCCGGCAAAGTTGCGCGCCAACAACTGGCGGGACGTGGTACGCATTTTGGAAGAGGCACGCGCGGCCTGAGGATCGGCGGAGGAGCCAATGACCAAGCTCGGTTTTTTGGCGTTTCTGATTTGCATCGCGGCGATGCTTTGGCGGCAGTTTGAACATATGCGGCGAGAAGTTTAATTGTACGAACGCGAAGAGCAGAAGAAGCGCGACGGCCAGGCTCAGTGCGGTGTAGACGGCGCGGCGAACTAGAATGGAAAGAACGCGGCGCATTAAAACCTTAGACACCGAAATAGAGTGGGTGGTTCCGCGGCAGGCCCGCGGGGATACCGCGTTGGCACCGGCTGCTTACACGATTCGCCGGATGGCTGCTGCTACAGCTCGCAACTAAAGTTGGTTCAGCAGCAAAAACTCTCCGGAGGTGCAGCGTGCAGCAATCAGATTTGAAGGACCTTTATATCGACGAACTCAAGGACATTTATAGCGCGGAAACGCAGTTGGTGAAGGCTCTGCCGAAGATGGCCAAGGCGGCCGCGTCCGAGGAACTTCGCAGCGGTTTTGAAGAGCATTTGGAACAGACCAAGGGCCACGTGGCGCGGCTGGAACAAATATTTCAGGCGCTCGAAGAAAAACCCACCGGCAAAAAATGTATGGGGATGGAAGGCCTAATCAAAGAAGGCGGCGAAGCGGCCGGCGAAGACTACGAGGATGACGCGAAGGACGCCGCACTGATCGGCGCGGCGCAACGCGTCGAACACTACGAGATTGCGGCGTACGGCACGGTGCGGGCCATGGCCGAACAGCTCGGCGAAAACGAAGCGATGGACCTGCTGAGCCAAACGCTGCAGGAAGAAAAAGATACGGACGTGAAACTTTCCAATCTCGCGGACCAGATTCAAGTGGTGAGCGATTCCGGAGATAAGGAAGAAGATGAGGCGCCGGCGCGGACGGCCAAAGCAAAAGCTGCGCGGGCGTAGGCATCCAAATATAAAGGCAAGTTCCTCCCAAGGAAAATTGACGCAGGCCCACGAAATTTCGGGCCTGCGCCAATTTATTTTTTGGTGATGAAGTACGTGGATTTATTGAAGCGACAAAGGTCCAGTGACAATCTCAGTACATCGTCGACTCGCGTTTGACGTCATCCGGAGGAGCGCAGCGACGAAGGATCTCAACGTGTAGTGTGTGGGCGCAAATCTGGCGGCACTGCGCGGAACGGTCCGCGCGACGGCGTACTGGTTGAGATCCTTCGCTACGCTCAGGATGACGACGCTTTGGCGGCAACGCGGGATGATGCCGCGGAGTGCGCTGCGCGTGCTCGTCACCTTTCAGAGACTTCGAGCGACTCGGTGATTGCGCTATTTTTCTTCCAGCACGAAAGGCAGGGTGCGGATTTGGGAGAATCCGCCGCCTTCGAGGTTGGCCTGGAACTGCAATTTATATTCGCCCGGCTGCATCCCATCCAGCGGTACCTTCAGCGCGACAGGAATCACCGGGCTGCCTTTCTGGATGAAGCTGGCCATATCGAGCTTGGTCGCACCGGTGACGCCCTTGCCCGTCTTGGGGTCGACAACTACGAAGGACACTAATACTTTCGGCGGGTTGGCCTCGACCAGTTGCGGCGCGTAGACCTGAGCGTACAGAATAAATTTGTCAGTCTTCTTGAAATGGTCGCCGCCGGAAGGCGTCAGCTGCACGTGATGCACGATGAAGGGCGTGCGATCGGCGAGCAGGTCGGCTTCCATGATGCCGCCGTCGTCGGTGGTGGGCGTGATTTGTTTGCTGATAAACATGCTGCTGACGCTAAGTTTTTTGCCGTCGTAGGGATCGACCACCAGCGGCGTCTGGTAAGTCCCGAATTTTTCCGCGCCGCCGCCCAGCGCCACGCTGAGTTTGTAGGTTCCGGGCACGATGGCGAATTGATTTTCGTAGTGCATCGGCTGCTTCATAAACGCTTCCCACTCCGGTTTTTCCAGGTCGAAAGTGAGTTCGTCGCTGAAGCGCGAGGCCACCGAGCCGTCGGGTTTGTAGGCGATGCCCAGGACGTTGATGTCCGCGTGATATTTTCCTTTGACCTTCTCGAAATTTACGGTCGAGGGCGGAACTTCCATGGCGATGTGGACCTGCGCTTCATTCGCCGCGGTGTAGAAATATGGCGCCTGGATCGAACCGGCCATCGGCGCGGTTGCGGCCGTCGCAGTCGCACCAGCCGCGCCAGTTGCAGCGGCCTTGGCCGGTGCCGCGGCCGCCGCCGCGCGCATTTCCAAATCTTTTTCGACCGGCTTGCCCTGCAACGGGTTCGTGGACGGAACATTGCAGAAACCGCTGCGCGCCCGGACATTGGTGCCGCTGCGTTCGACTTTCACTTTCAGCGTGTGGCAGCTGCCTTCCTTGGATTCTCCCGGCGCGTAACCCAACAAATAATATTGATTCTGCTCGCGGGAGATTTTCTCCAGCCCCGGCAGCAGATCGTTGGTGTTGAGAATCGGAAAGCCGCCGGTGCCGCTGGCCAGTTCATACAGCACTTGCTGGTTGGTGCTGGCCGTCGGTGGAAAGGAAGGGACGATGTTGTTGGGATTATTGAACGGACTAATTACATGAGGACCAGCCACTGGCGTGCCACCAACGCCGCCTTTGCCGCCGGTACCTCCGGTTCCGGTGCCCCCGGTCCCGCCTTTGCCACCCGTGCCGCCGCCTGTTCCACCGCCGGTGCCGCCGCCGTGGCCTCCACCACTCCCACCACCACCGTGCTGAAACGCGGCCGAAAGAAATAAGGCGCTGGTCTGTAAGGTTGCGATTTGTAGGCTGGCGTTTGCGCCGTCAAGGTCGGATGGCGCATTGGCATACGCGAATGACGACGAGGCCGCGCCCGGATGAAACGTTGCGTAAGTGAATTGGGCCTTCCTGGAATCCGTCGAATGACTCGCGGCCTGCGCGTTGGTAACCGCCTCGTTGGCGCCTGGCGCGGTGTTTTCGAAGAGCTGGCCACCCAAAGTGGGCACCGGCGCTATCAGCCCGCGCACGTCGAGCGGATACACCGCGACGTTGGCCTTGTTGCAGGCGTCGATGGTAGCGGTCAGCTCGCTGGAGACTTCGCCATCCAGCGGAAATCCGGCGGTGAAAAGAATCAGACTTTTTCGACCCGGAATCGGCGAGAGATTTTTGGCCAAATTGCGAATCGAAATCAGCAGCGAATAGGTGCCAAACTGAGCTTCGGCTTTCCCGAAATTTGCCATGCCCGGATATTGCTGCAGGTCGGCAGCGGCGGAGGAATTCTCCACACTGGTAATATTGGCATTCGAAATACCGGAAACGGCTTGGCGCAAGCGATCGGCGTCGGTCGTAAAATTTTGCACGATTTGCAGGCTGCCACCGAAATTCATCACCGACATCACTTGATCCGGGCCGGCGTGGGCGGCGATGAATTTCGCGGCTGCGTCGCGGGCCCGCGGTTGATCGCTCGCGTCCATGGAAGTGGTGTCGAAAAACAAAACCAAGTAGTGCCGCTGGTTTTTCACCGGCGCGGCGGGATCGCCGCCAAAAGAAAAAGTGTTGACCGGCTGCTCCTTGTTGTCTTCGTAGACCTTGAAATCTTTCTGGGTCAGGTCGGTGATGTAGTTGCCTTTCTTGTCGGTGACCACCACGTCCACGCGGACTTCATTGGTCTCGGCCTTGATCGCGTGGGTGTTATCGGCCGGCGGCGCCTGTTGCTGCGACGTGCTCGCCGCGGCCGGCGCTGGCGTCTGTTGCTGCGATGGGGCGGGAGCGGGCTGCGCGGCGGGCGCAGGTTGCTGCGCCCCTTGGCTCGGCGGCGGAGTGGCGGGCGCAGCCGGGGAAGAACCTTGCTGAGCATGCACCACGGGCACCACCGCTAACGAGCGCCAGCCGAGCGTTGCCGCGACGCCGAGCAAGAGCATCAGAACGGAAAGGCATGCGATACGCCGGAATTTCATGGTCCACCTTCCTTGCAAAATCCAATTCCCTGCTGCCCGCTGAACGGAAAGGCCTACGGAATATCCACCACGCCATTGCGCGAAGCGATTTGCGCATCCTTGGAATCGCGCACCACCAGCCGGACCATATACCCGCCCGGCTTCACGTCGAAATTGGTTTTTACGGTCAGCCCGCTGCGATGCAGTTTCTCCAGCGTGGCATCCTTCAAATGCATTTCCAGCGTTTTCTGGTCGGCCTTGATGAAATTGCCGTTGCGATCGAACAATGCGGCGACGATGGTCAAATTGTCGGAGTTGCGGTCGTCGGCGCGGTCGAAGCGAATCTGATTCAGGTCCACGTGGGTCAGCACGGCCAGTTTGGCGTTGACGTCATCCACTTTGAAGTATTGCAGATTCAACTGCACCGGCAGCCCCTGCTGCTCTTCCTGCGAAAAAACCGCGTCTTCGATGTCCTGCTTGGCCAGCTCGTCGGGAGTCTTGCCGTGCTTCGGCGCAAAAAATCCGCGACGGGCCTGCACCGTGTATTTTTCTTTGGTCAGCATCTTGATGTTGACCGTATGAAATTTTCCGTCGTTCTTCAGGTCCGCCGGAACGAACGCGAGCAAATACGAGACCGCCGGCTCCGCGGCGGTCTGGCGCAACCCGGCGTCCAGGTCGTTGTTATTGCGAAAATAAAATCCGCCGGTGCTGTCGGCCAGGTCTTCCAGGACCTCGGATTGGATGCGCTGCTCGGTCAGCCGGAATTGCAACGAGAGCCCGGCGGTTTGGGAGTTGGCGTGGAGCGGAGCCGGCTGCGAAATATCGCCGATCGGATCGACCGTGTAGAGACCGCGGGCGTCCAGCGTATTGATGAAAACATTCTCGCGCGCCGCCCGATCCACGATGCGCAACACGTCGTATTCGTAGGTCGAGGTGATAAATCCGGGTGAGAGAAAAACCATGCTGCGCTGCCCAGGCATGGCCGAAATGCGGCGCACGATTTCGTCCAGCCGCCGTACGGTGAATTGGGTGCTGACCTCTCCCGACCGCACCATCTGGGCCACCGCAGACTCGTACATCGAATTGGCCACCGATTGCTGGGCCTGCGCCGGGACGCCCTCAGCCGCAGCGCACTGCAACGCGTCAGCCTGAGCCACCGCAATCGCTTCGGGATCCTGATGATTCTGAATCTGGTCAGCCTGATAGTAAGTCATCACCAGGCAGTCATGCTGGGTCGCCGGGTCATATCCGTCGATGGGCCGCGATATCAGGACTTTCAACTGGTCCACGATTTTCGCGTGGTCGTCGGTGAAGTCCACCTGATTCTGCCCGGAAACGGTGAACAGCGCGACGCGTTCGTTGGGCTTCACCGCGGTATTCATGTAGCGAATCGCGGCCAGTTTCATGCGCATCAGGTCCTGCAGGTTCAGGTTGGCGTCGTCCATGACCAGCGCCACGAAACGAGAGGGCAAAGTCATCGGCGCGGCCGGCGCTCCGCTGGCGGACAGCAAACTTCCCTCGGCGGCGGTGCCGTGCGCTACTTTGGCGGCCAGCGACGCTGGGGTTTCCACCGAGAAGTGCGAGATCACTTGCGGCTTGCCGTCCTGGCGAATTTCGAAATCGGCTTCGCGCAGGTCGCCCACGGCGTTGCCGTGTGAATCGTGGACGATGACCCGCACCGGAACCAGGTTGACGTGCGATTCCAGCGGCACCTGCACGGTGCGCGTGGTCATTTCGGCCATTGGCTCGGCGGCCGGCGTAGCGGCCGACGCTGCGGCGGGCATGCCCGCGGGAGTCGGTAACACCGCTGACGACGAATCCGTGGCGGCGGACGGCGCGCCCGATGTGCCCGGTGCAGAAGATGCAGAAGGCGCGTTGCCGCCGGACGCGGCGGATGAGGTGACCGTGCCGGCATTCGCGGGAGCGGAATTCGTCGCGGCGCTGGTCGTCGCAGCGGTCGCGGCGGTAGAGGTTGCGCTGGCAGCTGAAGCCGCTGGCGCCGCATTCGCGCTTGGCGCAGGGGCCGGCGGCGTGGCGGCCGACGGCGCAGCTTGCGGCGAAGCACCAGACGGCGGCGTTGCCGCCGATGGCGAATTCGCAGGCGGCGCGTTGGGCGCTGGAACGTTTTTCGGCGGCGTCGCGGGCTGATCTTTTTTCAGCAGTGAAGGCCGGTAGTTGTCTGGTGCGGTGGCCGACGAAGACGGATCGCTTTTCTGCGCCGGTGGAGGCGTCGCGGATGGCGGGTTCGCGTTTTGCGCGGGCGGATTCTGCGGCGGAGGATTCTGCGCCGGGCCGTCTTGCGCCAGCGTGGCACTAGCGAACAGCAAACAACTCACAACGCACAGCACCATGACCAACAGCGTCATCGCGCGCGCGCACGCGGACACGCCAAAATTCAGGAATGCGAGCTGCTTCGTCCGGCTCATTACAGACTGCGCCTCAGTGCGGAACCCGCGCGTCCCGCCGGAACTTAAGAATCACTGCGTGAGGAAGTACCGCAGGCAAGCTTACTCGCCTGCCCCCCGCGCGTCAATTGGGCGGCTTAAGAACCCCGCCCAGCCGCACCGCCGCATCTAGTCATACGGCGGCCATTCGTACGGGAACAATTTTCCAGCCTCTTCCGGGGTGAGCTTCGCGCCGGCCACCTCGGCGGCGTGAGCCAGAACCGGATCGCGGCCCGCTTCGATGTCGGTGGGTTGCGGGAATTGAACGTCATCCGGCTTCACTCCATGGTGTTCAATACTCTTACCGTCTTTCATGATCAAGTTGGCTATGGTGATTGCGGCTCCGTAATCCACGCCCGAACTAAAAAATGGAAACCAAGTGTTTTCCATTACGTAGCCCGAGCTCAAATCGCCGATCACCGTACCGCGCTTCTCCAGTTGCATGACTCGCGCAAACATCTCCGCGGCCGAAGCGGAATTGCTGTCAATCAGGACGATCACTTTCCCCGAATAGCTCATGTGGTGCTGGGCTTTGACCATCTCGGCGACCGTTTTTTTGCGTCCCACCGTATCGTCCGCCTTGATGTCCGTGTCGAAAAACATGCCGGTAAAAAGCTTAAAGGTGTCCACGGCGCCGCCCGGATTACCGCGCAGGTCGATAATCGTGGTGCTGCTGTTGCGTATCTTCTTGTGCAGTTCGTACAGATCGCTCGCGTCGTAAATGAATTCCGGAAATTTTACGATCGATACATCTCCGTATTGCTGCACCTGGATGCGCAGCCGGTGCCACTCGTTTTCATTTCTCCGGCGCATGTCGTTCCGCACCCCGCCCCCAAAACGCGCGGTCAGCGCCGACTGCTGGCTGACCTTCGCTTTCACCACCACGCTCTGCTTTTCGCCCGAGGGATACTGCAGCTCCAGCGTCATGTCCTCCCGGGGATCCAGCGTTCGGACCAGGTAATCGATGTCGAAAACATTTTGGCGGCTCGGCGCGATGCCGTCGATGTGCAACACTTCGGCGCCAGGTCGCACGTTCTTAGCGGCCGCATCCGATCCCGGCCGCACCCGGGTAACGAAGCAACGGCTCCAGACCATTTGATACTTCAGGCCAAAATCAAGTTTGTACGGTTTGTACGGCGGCACGAAGCGGGTGTGCCCGTCGTTCAGCGTTCCGACGGCAGCCGCGATCTGCGCCAGCGCGCCATTTAATGAGTTGGATTCTTCGATTTTCGCTTTAGCTTTCTCGTGGATCGAATCCCAATCGAGCCCTTTTAACTTCGGATCGTAATAATTTTCCTCAATGCCTTTCATCACCGCGTCCAACATGCCCAGGGCGCGTTCGCGATCGGCCTTCGAGATGGTGCCCTGCACCGGGACGGTTACGGCTGTCGGAGACTTGGTGACGGCTGGCGCCGTGTTCGGGATGGCAGGCGTGGTAGTGGACGGCGGAGCCGGAGCGGCGGACGGCGCCACCGGATTTGTGGCTGGCGCAGCTTCCTGCGCCTGGATTGTCTTCGTCGGCCATACGGCCAAGGCTAAACCAAAAACCAATGCTGCTGGGCGTCGCATGGTTTCACTCCTGGGGAATTTGCGAGGGAAGGAATATCACATTTGCTAGGGTCCTCGCTAGTCACCATATGCGCACTTCTGTCCGAGGCAGCGGTGCATGGCTTTTTCGTAGGCCGAGCCGCGGCGTTGCTAGCACGCGGAAACGCTGGGCGCAACTCACTCGGTCTCAAAAGCGGCGGCAGGGCGCCGCACTCCAAAGGTTCTCGCTATGCCGACCGCGTTGTGGCTCGCGCCGAGATTCACATTTCCGCCACGAGAGACGGAGGTGGGAGCCGCTTTGTATCTCCACGCCGGCGGCAAAAAAAAAGGGCGGGTCAGCGACCCGCCCCTCTCGAACTGAAGCAGGACCGATGCAGCTTGAATCGGTGCCGCCAGTTTTACTGGACTGTCAGCGTAAACGTTGTGGTCGAGCTGACGCCACCGCCGGAAGCGGTGACCGTCACCGTGGAAGTTCCGGTAGGCGTGCCGGTGGTCCCGCCGCCACCACCGCCGCCNCGCCCCCCCCCCCCCCGCCGCAACTCGCGACGAAGAGCAGGCCAAAAATCATTAGCGCGAAAATGGTCGTGGATTGGCGCAGGCGATTCCGTGGCGCGAAGAAAAACAGGCCGGCGCACAGCACGAGGGTGACGGCAAACAACGCAGCCAGCAGACGCTGCGAAGTTCCGGCGAACCACGGCGCGTGCGGTTTGGAAATTCCGTTGCCGCCCGGCGCTCGCGGCACCAGCTGCCCGGTAGTTGCCGCCGTCGTGGTAATCATGAGCGTGGAAGACGCAGTGGTCGTTGTGGCACTTAGCGTCGCCGGTGGTCCGCTGCAGGACGAATCAGCGGGTAGACCGGAGCAAGTGAAATCCACGGTGCCAGCAAAGCCGTTCGTGCCGGTGACCGTCACCTGATAGGTGCCGGTAGCTCCCGGGGCCGTAACCGTGGCCGAACCGCTGGCGGGTCCGACCGTGAAGCTGCCCGTGGGCGCCACGCCGCCGGCGATCGCGTTCACCAGGTTGGCCACATTCATCGAGCCCAGACCGGTGGTCTGGTCGTAGCCCGTGCCGGCGTTAAAGCCGCTGAGAATGCCGATCGGGTCGGTGGAAACCGTGCGATTGCAATCGGGGCTGACCCCGAACTCGCATGGCGCGGCATTGGTGCCTTGGGTAATGTCGTTGAAAACGCAGCTAGCCGCCGGCGCGCTGGAATTGCAGGACGCCGGGTTCTGTTTGGCTGCCAGCGCGTAGAGCATCGGATTTACATTTCCCTGCCGGCCGGACTTCTGATTCACCAGCGCCATGACGCCGGCAAACGCCTGGGCCGAAATGGAAGTTCCGCCAAAGGCCTGGAACTCGAAACCGGTGTCGGTGTTGGGGTCGGCAGTAGTCAAACTACATGGCGCGTTGTTGGTATCAAGGTCCGCTTCGCAAACCACATAAAAGCTTCCGGCAAAACCATCGCCGGAGAACAAAGAGACGTCCGGCAGATCGCGCTTGCCATCATTGGGGACCCCTGTGCCGGTCTGCCACGAAGGTTTCGCATATCCGCCGCTGCAGCTGGAGGGAGTCTGGCTGTTCGACATAGTGCAGGTGCTAGCCCCACCGCTGCCGCCGATCGGGCCGATGAAGGCGGCCAGATTCAAGGTGTCGTTGCAATTGGCTTCGGGAGTCGGCAAGTCGACGGTTTCAAAAATGACGTTGGTGCAGGAATCGTTCCAGGTCGTTTCCGGAATGTAGCCCTTGGCCGAAACCTGGGTTCCAGAAACATTGCTCGTATTCCAAAAAGTGGTGGGGTCGGTGGTCAACTGGTTGAAATCGGTGCCACCCACCGCGACGTTGAAAGGCGTAGAGGCTACGCCGTTCACCGCCAAGCCGAACTGTACCGGCTGGGCCACGGCAGCCTGTCCCGCCGCGGGCTGCTGGTCGAAATCGCAAGCGGCCGAGGCATTGTCGCCGGAAGAAACGATGATCGTGATTCCTTCGGAGGCTCCCTGGGCCCACAAGGAATTGTAAAAGGCGTTGGTGCTGGGCTCGGTGGCCGTGCCGGTGCCCAGCCCGAGTTCGCATACTCCGAAGCTTTCGCTCATGATCGGCGCCAAATTGTTGTCGATGATGTTTTCGGCCGAGGCATCGCCGCCAAACGTGGAGCCCGAGGACGTGGAAATTACCAGGTCAATGGACGCGCCTTTCGCTACCGCTCCGGACCATTCGGCGTCGATCACGGCTTCACACTCGTCGCCGTTGTCGTTGCAGCTTTGTACTCCGGGGTTCGTACCCACCACCGTGACGGTCGGAGCATTCGCCGGCAAGCCAAACAGGCTGCGGAAGGTATTTACGTCTGAAACCGTGATGTTGCTGTCGTTGACGATGGCGATCTTCACGCCGGCGCCGGTGATTCCAGCATTATACAAAGGCGTCAAGTTGTAGATGGTCGCGAAATCGCCGGGCCCGACGGCGAAGCAGNTCGTGCCGTTTCCGAAGCAGCCGCCGGGAAAGGTGAACTGCGGATTGACGCGCGTCGACTTGGCGCTATTCAACGACTTGCGAAAATTGCCGGCAAACCGGCTCATGCGCTGGCGCGGAAAATTGTGCATCGACAGCACGCCGTTCACCGCCGGCACCAACGCCGCCGGGATCGAAGGATCGGTCGCGTTAGCGAAATGCTCCTGGCCGTTTACCTGGTAATTATGGATGGCGGTGTGAAAGGTCTGCTCCACTTGTCCGGCATTTCCGGAAAATTCGATGATGCCATGACCGTGCGAAGCGCCGGTCACTTGAAAACCGTGGGACTCGAGCCAGTTGGTAACCTGGTCGATATCGGCCTGCGGCGTTCCATAACGTTCGCCAAATTGCTCCGGCGTCAGCCAGTTGTGATAATTCGCTGATGCTTTATCCAGCTGCTGCGCCAAAAACGTTTCCATCGCGGTTTCCTGCGCCGGGCTGCGCTTCAGCACCAGGAACATGCGCCCCATCGACATGCTGGCCGGCACCGGGCCACGGTCAAATGCCGCGCGCGCCAGGGGATACACATTTCCGCGCAGCACAACCATCTTCGAATCGTCGATGGGTTGGGTAATCAGGCGGGCTTGATTAGATTGGCCCATGCTGCGCTGGGCGATCAGGAACAAAGTAAGCAGCGCCAGTGCGGATATCAGGACAGCGAATGGTTTCGAGCGCATGCGTCTCCCCGAGAGATCGATAGGTTTGTGCTAACTGGGCCGAAAAATTCTGCGATGGACTCCACGCTGGGCGCGGAATGATTGCAAAAAGTTCAGGCGCGGCCAGGAACGCCGCGCCCAAAATTTGAGCATATTGTTTGATGCTGCGTCACCTAATTAAGTCAACCCGTGGTCCAACGATTACTGTTCCCTGCGAGTGGACTACGTTGGCCCGGCTTCGCCTGACTTTTGCGTCACCTTGACCGGAAGGCCGCAGCGTTTAGAGGCCAGGACCGCCGGGGCCGCCGGGACCGCGTCCCCGTCCGCCGCGACGCCCTTCGCTTTCGAGCGCGGCCATCTTGGTCTGCTGCTCTGGAGTAAGCAACTGGTAAATCGCCGCTTGGGTCTTGGCCCGCGACAATTCTTCCTGGGCCATCAAGTTGCCGATGGTAGTGGCGGCCTGTTCCATGCCGGCTGCGTCATTGGCATGAATCGCGGTCTTCAGGTTGTCATGCGCGGTCTTCATGCTGCCGTGGGTGGTGGAACCATTGGCCACCGCCGCGGTCAACACACTTTTAACCTGGGCCTGCTGCGCCGTGGTCAGCGAAAGCACCGTGGTCATGAACGCTACGCGATGCTGGATCATCCGCTGGCCGTGCGCCGCGACGTTTTCCGGCGGCGCGTCCGCCGCGGGAGCCTGCGCAAACATAGCCGGCGCGGCGAGCAGGGCGCAGGTCAGGGCCAGTAACAGAGCTGTCTTCTTCATGGTGAAATTTCTCCTGTGGATGCGGTGTCACGTTGTCAGGCCGCGAGCCGGAAACTGTCGCGCCGCGCGCTGGGGAATCGCCGCTGGCGATGCCTACGATACGCGTCCGCCCCGGACTTAACCCGGCCTGCACCCATAGTTCCCCGCCAGCGGCGAAAAAGTTCCCGGAAATTCTGCGCCCTTGCGCCTGTTGCGCCGAGTCAAGTAGCATCGCCGTCAATGGAACAAGCAAATCCAAAGTCTTCCAGGAAGGCCATCTTCGTAGCGGGGTGGGCTTTGCGAATCAGAAGTCGCACGGAGCATGCAGTTCTCGATGTGGCGTTGCGCGCGCCAAAAAGTAGCATCGCCGTGCTGCGCTTCAACGCAACGAGAGTTTCATCTCGTTGCTCGGCTGGAAACCTAGGGGTTCGTAGACCAGCCGGCCGGCGTCGCTGGCATGGAGTGACACCGAGGCGAATCCTTCGGCGCGGCACCATTCGGTCATGATGCTGACGAATTTTTTGGCCAGGCCGCGGCGCCGCGCGTGCGGTTCGGTATACATATTCACGATCCAGACTCGTGCGGCGTGTTTTTCGCCGGGATAGCCGGCCCACGGCACAATCACCATCCCGCCGCCGGCGACTACCCGCGCGTTCCGCGCATCGTCTAGCTCGTCTTGATCTTCGGCCAGCCAGCCTTTGTAGGTCCCGGCGCGCAGCGCCGATTCGAAATATTCGCGCGCCCTTTCGTCTGCGCGATCCAGTTCCGCCGCGGTGCCTTGCTTCATATCTTCAAACATCGCCCGCCGGTGATGCACCAGGTGCCGCACATCTTCGATGCCCGCCTCGCGAATTCGAATTTCCATGATGCGTCATCGTGCCCAAGGTTCGCCGCGCGAGCTAGAGCCAAAATGGTGCGATCCGTTACGGTTGCGTGTGTTCTTATTTCGCGGCGAGTTTCTTCTGCAGGTCTGGAATGGAGCCGACTTGGAATTCGGGTTGGACGGTTTGGGCCAGGTGCAGGGCCTTTTCGTAGTAGGGGCGAGCTTCGTCCCGGCGGTTTTGTGCAGCGAGCGCGTCGCCCATCGCTTGATTTGTGGGTACCGAGTCGGGCGCGAGTTGGACGGCTTGCTGGGCTTCGTCGAGCGCGGCGGCGGAATTATTGGCGGCGAGAAAGTTTTGCGCCTTCTGCGCGTGGCTGAGCCCTGCGGCCAGCGGAATTTCGAATCGTCCCTGGTAGACGTAAATTCCGTGCTGGATAACGTCGACCGGCTTGGCCGATTTAAATATTTCGTAAGGATTCAGCGGCGCCGGGCCAAATTCGAAACCGGTGAGGTCGCCGGCGCTGACCAGAACCGTGCCGTCGATGACCGGCGGCACGTCCAGCGGATAATTCAGCCAGTACAGCGTCTCGGTGATCGGCAGCAGCTTGCACGGAACGCCGTAAGATTCGGTGTCGGTGACGCCCGCGGCAAAATACACGAACCAGCAATCTTTAATTCCGCGTGCGTCGAGATATTTTTGGGTGGCGATCAGCTGCTGGGCCCAATCGTCATTCGAATCGGCCAAATATTTGTGCACGTTCGCGGGGCCGCCCCACAATTCATTACCGTAAGCCATGTACGCCGGATACGTGCGCAGCGCGGACGCCGCTTGCCAGATGAGCAGCAGGGCCGCCGCGTAGATCCAGAATTTGCTGCTTGAAAATAGTCTGACGAGCGCGCCCGCGGCCAGCACATACAGAAAAGGATAGATCGGCAAAATGTGGCGTGCGCCGATATTCATCTGCGACGACATCGCGACCGCGAGATAGATGGCGGGCGGGATGAGGAGGAACCAGATTTCGCGCGTGGCGCGGAACCGGCGCGTGATGATGGCCAACGCGGCGATGAGCATCAGAATCAGAAACGGCAGCGTGGATTTGATGGCGATGACGCCGGCAAAATACCGGTGGATCCCGTGCGGATAGATCTCACCGAAGTAATAGGCGGTGTAGGAATCGTCGACCGCCTGAATGTCGGCCATGCCGTACAGGTAAGATTCGGGCAGCGCTTTGGCGCGTGCGATCGTGCCGAGCAGCTTCCCTTCCCACGGTTTCGAAATCGTACTCAGCGATTCAGCGAGCGGCGGATTCAACGCGAGCGGCGCGGGACGCGCCTTGTAACGGAAACCATAAAACGCCCAAAGAACGGCGAGCGAAATGACGGCGGCTAGTGCGAGCGCGCCGAGCATCTGCCCGGTGAGAGTCTTGCGGCAATCTTGCGTTTCTCCGGTGGCGCGCCGCGGGTGGCGAATAATTTCGCAGATGGCCAGCGCGATCAGCATCGGCACAATCAGCACGCCGGTGTGCTTGGACACAAAGGCCAGGCCGGTAGCGAGGCCGAGAAGCGCGGCGCGCCCGGCGCTCGGCGCCTTCACGTAACGGTAAAAAGCATAGATCGCAGCGAAAATAAAACACGACGCGGCGGTGTCGGTAGTCACCAGCGCGCCATGCGCCAGAAAATTGGGGTCGAAGGCGACGAGCGCCAGCGCGATGAAGCCGGCTGTGGTTCCGAACATTTCGCGCGCGGCGGCAAAAACCAAGAGAGCGAGAAGCATCGGGAAAATCGTTACCGCCAGGCGTGCGCGATAGAGGTGGCCCTTCTGCCAGTTCCAGGCGTTGAATTCCCGACCGTCCAGGAACGCTTCCACTTTGAAGTTGCGATTTTGTAGCGGCGGCACGCGCAGGTCGTGCATCGCCAGCAGCGGCAGCGCCGCCACCATTTTCACGAGGGGCGGATGCTCCGGGTTAAGGCCCAAGTCGCCGGTCTTCACCGACATGTAGCCGGCGAAAAGATGATCGCCTTCGTCCCAGCTGATCGATTCGCCATGAACGGAAAGCGCGAGTTGGACCCACATCACGAGCAGCAGCGCCGCAACACCGGCGTAGATATATAGGTTACGATTTGCTTTAGACGGTTCGGTCATTCCTGGGGACAATCGCCTCGATCAACGTGCCTGCGGATTCTACACGCTGCGCCGCCAGGCGCGGCGTTAAATTGAAATAGCATTCGACCCGAACCACGCGCTGGCTGTTTTTACACTTCATTTCGGCTCGCTATGCGGTTACGGCGGGACCATCGCCTTCGAAAAGAAAACGCGACAAATGGTTAAAATCGGAGCGAGGATGCAGTTTCTGGCAATCGTAAAGGTACTAGTCTAATCTTAAATTATGGAGATTACGGGTGTTTCGCGAGGGCTCGCTATTTTCGTCTGCTGCTTCCTCACCCTAGGCTGTTTCGGAGTTGTTTATTTAGTCCGAGGGCCCTGGGCGATTTGGCCGATCATGATCCTTTCCTTGGCGATCTGTTGGATCGTCGTATTGCGCGCAAAAATATGGCGTAAACCACAGTAACCGTTCTATTCAGCGTGAAGCGGTCATTCACCGTCAGTTCAGCAGAAACTTCTCGATGAACAAAATGGTCGCGTAGAACTGGTAATCCACGTTTTTCTTTTTGCTGAAACCGTGGCCTTCGTCATTAGCCATCAGGAACCACACCGGCGTGCCGTTTTTGCGCACCACCGCGACCATTTGCTGCGCTTCGGTCCAGGGGACGCGCGGATCGTTTTTGCCCTGCACCACAAAAAGCGGCTTGGTGATGTTCGCGGCGTTATTGGCCGGAGCGATTTTTTCCAGGAACGCGCGCATTTTCGGGTCGCGCTCGTCACCGTACTCCACGCGGCGCAAATCCTGGCGGTAGCCTGAGGTATTTTCCAGGAACGTCACCAGGTTCGAGGGGCCCACAATATCCAGCGAGCAGCGAATGCGGTCGTTATAGTTCGTCGCCACCGCCAGCGTCATGAATCCGCCGTAGCTCCCGCCGGTGACCATCACCCGGCTCGCATCCAGATCCGGCTGCTGAGCAATCCAATCCAGCAGCGAATTGATGTCCCTGTAGGAATCCTCCCGCAGAAATCCGTTATCGAGCGTCAGAAATGTTTTCCCATAGCCGCTGGAGCCGCGCACGTTGGGATAAATCATCGCGATGCCCATTTCCGCCGGGAAATAGTTGTACCGGGCCAGAAAATACGGACGAAACTGGCCTTCCGGCCCGCCGTGAATATCAATGATCACCGGGCGCTTGCCGCTGAATTTCGCCGGCGGTTTGAAATAAAATCCGCTAATCGATTTGCCATCGAAAGTCGGCCAGTGAATCAGTTGCGCTTCGGGAAAGGTGGCCAGGTTCAGCCCGCCAGTTTCGCTGTTGGTCCAGCGTTCGACTTTTCCGGTGGTCACATCCAGCGAATACGCGTCGGTGACGTCACGCGATTGCGTGAATCCAAACGCCAGGTCGCGGCTGTTCGGGTGCCAGCTCAATCCATAAACCAGCCCGGCGGGAAATTTCGGGGCCGGTTTTTCTTTTCCGGTTTTGGTATCGAGCAGGTGCAGCACGCCCAGCCCGTCTTCGTTGCTGGTAAACGCGAGCATCGCGCCATTCGGTGACACATCGAAACCCTCCACATCCCAGTGAATGTGGTCGGTGAGGTAGGTATATTTCTTGGTGGCCAGATCGATGTACGCCAGGCGCTGAAATTCGGAATCCTTATCGGTGGTGACGTAAAGTCCCTTCCCGTCCTTGCTGAATTGCGCGCCGCCGTACGCGACTTTCTCCGCGCCACCCTTCGGCGTCAGCAAACTTTTTTCGCCGGTCGATGCGTTCATCAGCCACAGATACGATTCATTGGCCGAAACATATTCCTGCACGATCAGCTGCGAATCATCGGGCGACCAATCGGCCACGGCCCATCCGCCGCCGGCCAGCTGCGCGAGCAGGCGATTTGTCTTGGGATCGTCAGGGCGCGCCGGCTCACCGATCCAGATGTCCGTGTCGTTGCCGGTGCGCCGCGTCGACGAATACGCGATGAATTTCCCGCTCGGCGACCAGTGCTCGTCGGTGTTGCGCGATTTTCCGTCAGTGAGCAGACTTACCGTGCCGGTCGCGGTGTCGTAACGGTAGAGCTGATAAAACTCGCCGCCGCCAATATCCTTGCTGAAAACGAAAAATGAGCCGTCGCCTTTTGGCGGATAATGCGCCGAGGTGACATTATCGCGATAAAAAGTCAGCTGGTAACGCGCGGCGCCGGGTGATTTCACCTGATGAATTTGGAACGTGTCGCCGAAACGCGTCGAAATCAGCATCTCGCGCCGCTCCGGGTGCCACGATGTGAACGTCGCCGCGCGAAAATTCGTATAGCGATCCGCCTGCTCCGCCACCGCCGCCGGAACCGGCGGAATTCCCTCTACCACCAGATTTTCGTTGGGAGCCACTACAGCCTCCTGAGAAGTTTTGGGCGACTCGGCTTGTTGCGCGCGCGCATCACGAACCTTCAGCGCGAGAGGGATGGTCAGAGCCGCAGCCGCGAGGGTCGCCAGTGCAACCGGAGATACCTTCATCGAACCTCCTCTACTTTTTCCGAATTTCACGCGCGAAATTCGTTTAATATCGCCCCGAAAAGCCCGGCGAGGACGATACGCCACCGGGCGCAACGGCGTCAACGAACGGAAATCATCGCGGAGGCGTAGCCATAACATGAAAATATTCTCGAACCCTCGTTTCCTGGTCATTTATTCCGCGGTGGTCACGGCGGCGTTTGCCGTAACCCTGCTTTGTGGCTTTGCGGCGTCGCGCAATCAGTCCTTCGACGTACTTACCGTGCATCGCATCAATTTTGTCGAGCCCGACGGCACTCCGCGGCTGATCATTTCGAACCGCGAATCGTTCCCTGGCGCGTACATGCGCGGCAAGGAATACCCGCGCCCGGACCGCCGCGAAGCCGCGGGCATGATCTTCATTAACGATGAAGGGTCGGAAATGGGCGGCCTGATTTTCGGCGGACTGAAGATGAAGGACGGCACTATCCAGAATCATGGCCACCTGAGCTTCGATCAGTACGAGCAGGACCAGATTTTCGCCGTCGATTCCGGCCGCGAGGATCAGGACAAATTTTCCGCGATTCGCATCGGCGAGCGCGGCGACTACCCCATTCAACAGGCCTACGACGAAAGCCTGCGCATCGACAAGCTGCCCAAAGACCAGCAGGACGCGGAGTGGAAAAAATTTTTCTCGACGCACACCGGCGATGCCAATCGCATCTACCTTGGCCGGGCCGCGGATAAATCCGCGTCTCTGCAACTGAAGGATGCCACCGGCAACACTCGCCTCGCCATGCGCGTCGACGCCGACGGCAACCCGGTGATCCAGTTTCTCGATGCCGACGGAAAAGTCACCAACGAATTCACCGCAACGAAAAAATAACGGCACGCGTGTTCGTGCTCGACGCTACTTCGTCAGTTCGAATCTCGGCTCGTTATTCCTGAAGGAATTGCTGAAGCCCGACCCGTTTTTCGACTCTCGCTGATTCTGCCAGCGAACATGCCCGTATCCGCGGATCGAGCTGTCCGGTTTCGAGTAGACCCCTCGTCCGCTTGCACGGTCACCAGATCATAGGCGCAAATCACCGGATATTTTATTAGTACACGCTTTTTCCAGTTTTGTGCACCAACCACGAATGCTCGTTCATCGAAGTAACATCCCGTTCATCCGCATTGTTTATGATTCGGCGATCGCGGGGCTGGCGTATCATCATCGCCTAATCATTTCTGTAGGGGGTTTATATGGCTAAGAAATCATCCGCAAGCGCAAAACATTCGCACAATGGAAAGTCTTCCGCAGCTTCGACCTCGACCGTAGCGTCATCCGCAAAATCCACGGCGTCCTCCAGGCCTGCGGTCCTGGCGAACCCGCCTTCGATCCCGCAGACCACGAACACCGAACGCCCCTTAGGCGCGGAAGAATTGCGCAAGATGAACGCGTACTGGCGCGCCGCAAATTACCTGAGCGTCGGGCAAATTTATTTGTGCGGCAATCCCATGCTGCGCGAGCCGCTGGAGCTGCACAACATCAAATCGCGCCTGCTGGGCCACTGGGGCACCACCCCCGGGCAGAATTTCATCTACGTGCACATGAATCGCGCGATCAAAATGCGCGACTTGAATATGATTTACGTCGCCGGCCCCGGCCACGGCGGGCCCGGCCTGGTCGCGAACACCTATCTCGAAGGAACCTACAGCGAGATTTACCCGAACATTCCCGAAACCGAAGAAGGCCTGCAGAAATTGTTCAGGCAGTTTTCGTTTCCCGGCGGAATTCCCAGCCACGTTTCGCCGGAATGTCCCGGCTCGATTCACGAAGGCGGCGAACTGGGCTATTCGATCGCGCACGCCTACGGCGCGGCATTCGACAATCCAGATCTGGTGGTTTGCTGCTGCGTCGGCGACGGCGAATCCGAAACCGGGCCGCTGGCGGGCGCGTGGCACTCGAATAAATTCCTGAATCCGGCGCGCGACGGTGCGGTGCTGCCGATTCTGCATCTCAATGGCTACAAAATCGCGAATCCCACCATTCCCGGCCGCATGAGCGACGAAGATCTGATCAAGCTCTACACCGGATATGGCTACCAGCCATACTTCGTCGAAGGCCACGAGCCGGAAAAGGTTCATCAGCTGATGGCCGCGACGGTCGACACCGTGCTCGACGAAATTCACGCGATTCAAAATGACGCGCGCGCGCGCGGCGGCAAGAAAAATCCGGGCATGCCGCGCTGGCCGCTGATCATCATGCGCACGCCGAAAGGCTGGACCGGCCCGAAAATGGTCGACGGCAAGCCGGTGGAAGGCACCTGGCGCGCGCACCAGGTTCCGGTGACGGATTTCGAAAATCCGGCGCACCTGAAAATTCTGGAAGACTGGATGAAGAGTTATAAGGCCGAGGAATTATTCGACGATAACGGCGCCTTGCGTCCAGAACTAAAAGAACTCGCGCCCACCGGCACGCGCCGCATGGGCGCGAATCCGCACGCCAACGGCGGAATCCTGCTGCGCGATCTGGTCATGCCGGATTTTCGCCAGTACGGCGTCGAAGTGCACCAGCCCGGCGGCACCGACGGCGAAGCCACCCGCGTCCTGGGAACTTTTCTGCGTGACGTGATGAAAGCCAACCTGGCCTCTGCGAATTTCCGCGTGTGGGGGCCGGACGAAACCGCGTCGAATCGCCTCGACGCGATTTACGAAGTCTCGCCCAAAGTTTTTATGGAAAAACTGCTCGACGTCGACGAAAACATCAGCGAAACCGGCCGGGTGATGGAAGTCCTTAGCGAGCACATGTGCCAGGGATGGCTGGAGGGCTACCTGCTCACCGGGCGCCACGGATTTTTTTCGTGCTACGAAGCGTTCGTGCACATTGTCGATTCCATGTTCAACCAGCACGCCAAATGGCTGAAGGTTACGCGCGGGATTCCGTGGCGGCGGCCGATTTCTTCGCTGACGTATCTGCTCACTTCGCACGTCTGGCGTCAGGACCACAACGGCTTCACCCATCAGGATCCCGGATTCATCGATCACGTGGTGAATAAAAAAGCGGACGTGGTGCGCGTGTATCTGCCGCCAGACGCGAACACGCTGCTCTCCGTCGCGGATCATTGTTTGCGGAGCCGCAATTACGTCAACGTGATCGTGGCCGGCAAGCAGCCCGCGCCGCAGTATCTCGAGATGAACGCGGCGGTGGAACATTGCACGGTGGGAATCGGCATGTGGCCCTGGGCCTGCAATGACGCCGGCTCCGAACCCGACGTGGTCATGGCCTGCGC
>JGI12631J13338_1000035_pt1 | contig 57596 bp, 67 predicted proteins | sample BlaSpr_A8_Ref_O1_FD_13338 | JGI IMG/M metagenome (IMG submission 13338) | reverse complement strand
GGCAACACCATCGTTCGCGTGCCGATCGGCTCCGGCACCGGAGGTGCCACACACAGCGTCGTGGCGGGGGACCCCTTCACCGAACAACTCGTCGGGCCCTCAAGCGCGGCCTGGGCGCGCGGGCCCGCAGACTACGGACGCATCGCCTACGTCACCACCGACGGCGGCCACACTGCTATCGAGTATCAGCGGCCGGGCGCGGACGGCGTCATCCGCCCCGCACTGGTTGTGCGGGCGCAGTTCGATCCAGAAAGGGCGACAAGATGAGTGTCGACGCAGCCGGCTCAGGCAATTTCGGTGATTTTCAGGACGGCATCTATGCGGCAGGTGTCGGTGGTGTGCAACCCCGATTCCCGCTGCTGTATGGGGATCTGAGGAACCGAGCCCAGCATGTGCTCGATGCCCGGATCTTCGCCTATGTTGCCGGTGGTTCGGGCAACGGACTGACTCAAACCAAAAACGNGGAAGCCTTTCAGACATACGGGATCGTGCCGCGCATGCTGCGCGACCGGACCACCCGCGATCTGTCTGTCACGTTATTCGGCAGAACGTTCGACACACCGATTTATGTTGCACCCGTTGGTGTTTTAGGCGCGGTGCATCCCGACGGCGATCTGGAGACCGCGAAGGCCGCCACTAAAGTGGGCGTTCCGCTGTTGTGCTCGACGCTGTCGGCGTGCCCGATGGAGGAGACCCGGGCCGCTGCCGCGGGCAATCTGGCGTTCTTTCAGCTGTATCCACCCGCCGACGCCGAACTTTCGGAGCATTTCGTGTCCCGTGCCATCGACGCGGGGTTCGACGGAATCGTCATCACCGTGGACACCGGCCAATTGGGATGGCGCCCACATGATCTGCAGAAGGCGTCGCTGCCCATGCACTACGGACAGTGCCTGGCCAATTACACGTCCGACCCGGCGTTTTGGCGACTGGCCGGGGTCAACAGTGAAGCCGAGTTGACGATCGACAAAAAGATCGCCACCTGGGACAGATATTTCTCCGACCCCACCTTCTCGTGGGGCCATGTCGACAAGATCCGTGCCATGACCGACCTGCCGTTGCTGATCAAGGGGATCTGCGCGCCCGAGGATGCCCGCATCGCCATCGATCACGGCGTCGACGGCATTGTCTGCTCCAATCACGGAGGACGCCAGGCCAATGGGGGCCTGCCGGCCCTGGAAAGTCTGGCGGCAGTCATCGAAGCCGTGCCAGGCCATCCCGTGCTGTTCGACTCCGGCGTGCGCACCGGTGTTGACGTCGTCAAAGCACTTGCCCTGGGCGCGACCATGGTCGGCGTCGGCCGACCCTACGTATACGGACTGGCCGTCGGCGGCGCCGAGGGTGTGGAGTTCGTGCTGCGCTGCCTGCTCGCCGAAGCCGACCTCACCATGGGCGTGGACTGCTACGCCAGCATCGCCGAAATCCGCGACTATGGACTGAGACGCGTCGAATACCTGTCCACTCACACGAACCGCCTTGTATGACAACGACATCGAGCGGTGATCCCGCGGCCATCCACATCGAAGGGGGATCATTATGACGTTGATCGGCCTTGAGGAACACGTGCTTCCCCCCGACCTGATGACCGAGGTGTGGCCGACCCCGATGGCGCCCGAGGCGGTCGTCGCCAAGCTCGTCGACGCCGGTGAGCAACGGTTGCGGGTGATGGACGAGGCGGGCATCGACCTGCAGGTGCTCTCGGTCACCGCGCCCGGTTCCCAGCAGGTGCCCGCCGAACACGCTCACGAGCTCAGTCGCAAGCTCAACGACCGTGTCGCCGAGGTCATCGCCGCGCATCCGGACCGGTTCAACGCGCTGGCAAGCCTGCCCACCCAAGACCCCGCCGCCGCCATCGTCGAGGCCAAACGGGCCATCACCGAACTGGGGTTCTGTGGGCTGGTCATCAACGGACATACGGGCGGAAGGGTCTTGGACGCACCGGAATTCGATGATCTGCTCGGCGCCGTCGCCGATCTCGACGTCCCGATCTACCTGCACCCCACCTACCCGCCACCACAGGTCGCCGAGGTGTACTTTGGGGGCCTGCCCCCTCAGACCGCGCGGGCGCTGGCCACCGGCGCCTGGGGCTGGCACGCCGAGACCGGCCTGCACGTGCTGCGGCTGGCGGCCACCGGTGTGTTCGCCCGCCACCCCAAGCTGCAGATCGTCGTGGGACATATGGGTGAGAACCTGCCGTTTTCGCTGATGCGCGCCGACTGGGCGCTCCGCCGCGCCGACCCCGCCGCACCGTCGGTGGCCCAAGTCGTCCGCGAGCACGTGCACATCACCATCTGCGGCTACACCACCACCCCGCCGCTGTTGTGTGCGCTGCAGGTGTTCGGTGCCGATCGCATCCTGTTCTCCACCGACTACCCCTACGGCGACCCGGTCGAGCACGCTCGGTTTCTGGCCGAGGCCCCGATCAGCCCGGCCGACCGGGACAAAATCAGCCACCGCAACGCCCAGCGCTTATTCAGGTTCTGAGCACGTCCCGCACATTTCTCCGACAGGCCAGGAACGCGAGAATGAACCCAGCAGACATCGATCCGCATTCGGGATGCCGGATTCCGTTGGTACGCCGCGAGGATCTCGAACCCGATGGCCAGAAATTGTTTGACCACTACACGTCAAGCGCGATGCTGCGCGGGCTGCGTGGGCCCGCCGGTATCTGGTTGCACAGCCCGAAATTGGCCGAACTGTATCAACCGCTGGACACCTACCTGCGGCACCACTCGGGCCTCAGCGAACCGGTGCGCGAGGTCTGCATCCTGGCCGTCGCCCGTGAATGTGACAACGCGTTCGAGTGGGCAGCGCACGAACCCGAAGCGCTGCGTGTTGGAGTGGCGCAACAGCTCATTGACGCAATCAAACTCCGGGCGCCGAGCGCCGACATCGAGGCGCCGTTTGGCATTGTCGTCCAGCTGATCCGCGAGGCGTTCACCGCGCGAACAGTCAGTGCGACAACCTATGACGCGGCCCTATCACTGCTTGGGGTACGGCTTCTCATCGATCTGGTGTCGCTGGCCGGGATGTACGCCGGCACTGCTGCGCTGCTCACCGTCTTCGACATGCAACTCGACGCCGGCGAAAGCCACCTGCTGCCTCCTGGCGACTGAACCGTCGTGCGCATGCGCTGACCAGCCGAGATGCACTTGTCGAGACAGACCATCGGGCCGCCGCATCCCCGTGCCCAGCATTTGTTATACTATCTAAGTATTACTTTCCGGCCGACATTGGAGAACAGGCGCATGCCACGCACAGACAACGACACCTGGAATTTGGCAACCAGCGTGGGCGCGACGGCCACGATGGTGGCAGCCGCCCGGGCGATTGCCACCAAGGCCGACAACCCCCTGATAGCGGACCAGTTTGCCGAACCGCTGGTCCGTGCCGTCGGCGTGGAGTTCTTCACGCGCTGGGTCGACGGCGAGATTGACGCCGCTGACGTTGACTATGACGAGTCCAGCTGGAAGCTCGGGCACATGCCCGATGCGATGGCAGCCCGGACTCGCTTCTTCGACACATTCTTTCGCGATGCGACGCAGGCCGGCATCCGCCAGGCCGTGATCCTGGCCTCCGGCCTGGACGCGCGCGCCTACCGGTTGGCGTGGCCCGCCGAGATGACAGTGTTCGAGATCGACCAGCCTGAGGTTATCGAGTTCAAGACCACCACCCTGGCGGGGCTGGGCGCCGCCCCGAAAGCCGACCGGCGCACGGTAGCCATTGATCTACGGCAGGATTGGCCGCAAGCCCTACTGCAGGCCGGTCTGGACAACGGCCGGCCCACCGCGTGGATCGCCGAGGGGCTCTTCGGGTATCTGCCGCCAGCAGCTCAGGACCGCTTGCTAGAGAACATCACTGCGCTCAGTGCCGAGGGCAGCCGGCTGGCCTGCGAAGCTACCCCGAACCGGTCGCACCTCGACAAAGAAGGAGCGCGGGAGATAATGCGCAGGGCCAGCGCCAAATGGCGTGAGCACGGCCTCGAGCTGGACTTTGCCGACCTTGGCTTCGAGGGCGAGCGCAACGACGTCGACACCTATCTGCAGAACCTGGGATGGCGGACGGTCGGTACCCCGATGAGCCAGCTGTTAGCCGACAACGGCCTTTCGGTGATCCCGCAGAATAACGACTCGGTGTCGGTGGCCGACACTGTCTACTACACCGCAGTACTGAACCACCAAATAGCGTGACGGCAGCGCAAGGCCGGGCCCTCAACAGCGCGATCACGCGCATGTGGAGTTTCCTGGCCCCCGCCTACGATCTGCCGTTTCTGCAGCAGTGGGTTTACCGTCCGCCGCACGACGAAGTGATCGCGCAGCTGCGCGCCCACGGATCCCGTAAGATCGCTGACATCGCTTGCGGCACAGGCATTCTCAGCGATCGTATCGAGCGCGAACTACAACCCGACGAGATCTACGGCATAGACATGTCCGACGGGATGCTCAACAAGGCTCGCGCCAGATCCGACCGGGTGCAGTGGTTGCACGGCCCGTCCGAGCAACTACCCTTTGACGACGGGGCACTCGACGCCGTCGTGACGACCTCGGCGTTTCACTTCTTCAACCAACCCGCGGCATTGCGGGAATTCCATCGGGTGCTAACGTCTGGCGGGCTGGTGGCCGTCACGACCTTGAGCGCGCGGCAACCTCTGCTGCAGGGTCCCTCGGCCAATAGGTGGAAACCACAGCACAACCCGTCGGCGGCCGAGATGCGGGCGTTGTTCCAAGGCGCAGGTTTCGCCGTCAGCGATCAGCACCGTATCCGGCGACCGGCGTGGATGCGGATATTGTCCGACCTGATAACCGTCGGCGCCAGGAGCTGAAGGTCCGGGCGATCACGTCGCCGTTTTGAGCGGACCTCAGCACCTGGGCCGCGGAAGCCAACGGATCGGCTCAGAAGTAGTGGCGTCGGCCGCCCACAGCGCGTCCCGTAGATCCGAGGACCGCCAGAATCACGCCAACAACTAGCGCGTTCGGCCCGCACCGTACGGTCAGCACGGCGGGGGATCGGCATCCCATTCGTTCAATGTCCAGCCGTCGGAAGGGTTTCCGGTGAGCACTACGTGGCCGGTGTTCGGCAGCGGCTTCCCGGTCAACAGCGACGGGTCGGGATTACGCACGTTCATCAGCACCCAGAGCATGATCGCGCCGCCATGCGAGTACGCGACTGGGTTCTGTTCGCCGCTGTCGTAAATGTGTTGGACGGCGTCGTCGAACCGCGCGTCGAATTCGTTGCCGTCCACCGAGCCCGGGATTCGCGCGCTGCGGTCACCGTGCAGCCACCGCTGCGGGACGGCCAACCAGGTCTGCGCGGCGCTGGACTCGGGTTGGCCTTCGTACTGGCCGGCCTCGATCTCGCGCAGCCCGGGCAGCACGCTGACGGGTTCGGCCAGCGCCTGCGCCATCGGCATGGCGGTCTGCTGGGTGCGGATCATGCTCGAGGCGTAGATGCCGTCATAGTGGTTGGGGCTCAACTGCCCGGCTGCAAGCGTCGCCTGACACCATCCCTTGGCGGTGAGTTCCGGACCCGGGGTCGAGGTGTCGATAAAGCCCGACGCGTTGCCCGCCGATTGGCCGTGTCGCACCAGCGTCAAAGTGATGGTGTGCGGCCTGTCCGCCCGCGCTGATCCACACCCTCCGGCCAACACCGCGACGGCGATGGCGGCAACGAAACGTCTTACGTTCACCTAGATTTCACCAGTGTGCGCAGACCCTCGGCGATCATCCGCAGATTCACGCGAGAAGTCTAAAGCGTATCCGACAACTGTGTCGCACAGCCCGATAGGCCCAACCGTGTTTCGAACGCGTGTGCGATGGTTTTTCCACGCTGCGGAGGTGAAAGACATGAGTGATGACATTGCGGCAGGCGCCGCTGCAGGCGCCGTGTGATGTGCGGCGAGGCTACCTAGCGGATGTCCGCAAGCTCCTTGGCTGTGGAGCGGCCGCTGCTCTTCGGTGGCTCCGCGCTTTGCGCCCGACCCTTGCGGCGCATAAGCAGTGCGTCCAAAGACCACGGGCCGGCGCCGACGATGAGCAAGAACGTCACGGTCAGCAGCTGGGCATACTCTGAACGTATTTCGTGCAACACGGCCCAGAAGCCAGTCTGCGGAGGCACCGGAGGCAGTGGTAGCGGCGATATCCCCAAAAAAATGGCGATCTTGGTCGATAGCATCGCAACTATCATCTCGACGATGAACGGAATCGTGATGAACCGGGTGAATAAGCCCAGGAGCAACAGGATTCCGCCGACGATCTCAAGCCCACCGACAAAATCGGCGCTGTACTCCGGAAATGGGATTCCGATCTTGGTGAAGCGCCCGACGCCCTGGTTTGGGTAAACGAATTTCAGAACGCCTTCCCAGAGAAACACTCCTCCCGCCATCAGCCTGATCAAGATCGTTGCAGCCGGTGCGCTGGTCGGCGGATTGGCAAGCCAGCGCCATACCTTTGCGAGCGTGTCGGTTCGCTCTGGAAACAGAGTCACGGTAGTCCTCCAACCAAAAGTTTGATCGGACCCGCCCGTTGCGAGCCCATCTATAGATACGGGAAGGGGTTACAGGCGTCGGGGCCCGCGCCGCGAACGGGCGGCCTCGGCGATCCTTGTCTCACCCGTGAGTGCGGAGCTGCCGCCGTGTTATCGGATGCTGGCTTGCTCGAGGACTTCGCGCACGACGGGTACATGCACGGGTTTGACCGCGGCCCATATCGCGCGCGCCATGGGGTTGCGGTGTTCGACGAAGGTGGCGAACAGCAGTGCGTGCCGTTGGAGCTGGAAAAGCAGTTCGCCCGGCATTCCGATGCGCGAGTCTGCGCCCAGCAGCACGAATTCCGGGGTGCTCCGTCGTACTTGCCAGCCGAGTACGGATCGGGCGGACCCGCCGGTGTCGAGCTTGAGGCCGATCGCCGACCACCCTGACCGCAGCTTGGTTCGCACGTTAATCGGGGCTTGCTCCAGGGTTGCCCGGGCCCATTGTTCGGGCGTGCGGCCCGGGGCTGAGCGAATCTCGACAAGAAACGCGTCCGCGTAGTCGATGTGGGACAGCGTGCTGAGCGCTCGCGCCGCCGCCGGTACCGGGATCTGGCGCACCCGATCTGCGGGCTCTAATTCTCGAACAGCCATACAGTACTGTACTGTATGGATGATGCGCCTTGTCAAGCCCGCGGACGTGATAGGTGAGTGGTCATGCCCGCCGTGACCCGCACACCTCGCAGCAGTTGGATCGACGCAGGGCTGCGGGCTCTTGCCGCGGGCGGCCCGGACGCGGTGCGCATCGAGCTGCTCGCCCAAGAGCTCGGCGTGACCCGGGGTGGGTTCTATTGGTACTTCAAGGGCCGAGCGGCCTTCCTCGAGGAGATGCTGGACACCTGGGAGCGCAGAAGCACCGATGAGGCGCTCGAGCGGGTCGAACGAGAGGGCGGCGACGCCAGGGACAAAGTCCGCCGGGCAGGGATGCTCACCTTCTCCCGGGAGCTCTTGCCCGTCGACCTCGCGGTCCGCGACTGGGCTCGGCGTGACCGATCGGTCGCCAAACGCCTGCGCCGCGTCGACAACCGGCGGATGGCCTACCTGCGCGCACTGATCAGCACCTTTTGTTCAGACGCCGACCACGTCGAGGCCCGCAGCACGCTGGCCTTCTCGCTGGCGATCGGCAACCACTTCATCGCAGCCGATCACGGCGAACGCAGCCGCTCAGACGTGCTCAAGCACGCTATGGACTGGCTGCTCGGCTGAAAGCAACGTCAGCGGTCATGCCAGAGCGGTTGGTGCGCCGTTCCGTTGAGCGATTCGTTCAACGACGGCTGCGGCAGAGTCGCCGAGCGCCTTTAGCTGTCGCTGCGTCAACGGCTCAATGACCAGTTCCCGTACCCGGCGGGCATGGTCGGGAGCCGCCTGGACCACCATCGTTCGGCCCGCCTCGGTGAGCACGACCTCGCTGACCCGACCGTCCTTCGTGCAGGGCCGCTTCAGGACCCATCCGCGTTTCGCCAGGCGAGAGACCACATGCGACAACCGCGAAAGCGACGAGCTTGCCCGGCAAGCCAATTCGGTCATGCGCAACGTCGCGTCGTCAGCCTCCGACAGGTTCGCGAGGACGAGGTACTCGAACATCGTCAGCCCCGCCGTCCGCTGCAGGTCGCCTTCGAGCGCGGCGGGCAGGGTCAACATCAGCGCGACCAAATGGCGCCAGGTCTGCTGCTGGTCGGCATCAAGCCAGTAATCCTCCTGCGCAGCACGCTCCGGGGAAAGCTTCACAGCGACCAGTTTAGGGGAGCAGTAGGTTGACGCGTCAAGTTTTACGCGATAGCTTTTAGTTGATGCATCAACTAAAAGCGAGATGCCATGGGGAGGCGACTATGAAGCACGCCATCATCGGCACAGGAAACGTGGGAGCTTGCGCAATCTCTACGAGTTACCCATCAAACTAAGGAGGACAGCAACTGTGACGACAGGAATCGATACTCAACTCAAGGCCGGGACCTGGGCCATCGACTCGCTCCATTCGTCGATCAACTTCTCCATCCGCCACCTCGTGGTCGGTAAGGTGCGAGGTCGATTCTCAGAGTTCTCCGGGTCTATCACCGTGCCGGACAACGGGATCCCCTCCGTCTCGGCGACTATCGCCGTCGGATCGGTCGACACCGGCAACAAGGACCGCGATCATCACGTCAAGGCCGCGGACTTCTTCGACGTCGAGAACTTCCCCACCGCGACCTTCAGGTCGACGGGACTGCGCGAAGACAATGACAGATACGCGCTCGACGGCGAGTTCTCCTTACGCGGCGTCACCAAGCCGATCACATTGACCCTTGAGTTCTTCGGGGTGAGCCCGGGAATGGGCAAGGGCGAGGTAGCCGGCTTCGAAGCGAAAGTCGCCTTGAGCCGCAAGGGCTTCGGTGTACTGACCGAGACGCCGATCATTGGCGGAGGCGCTTTGCTCGGCGATACCGTCGACATCACCATCGAAGTGGAAGGCCTCAACACCACCTAACGGTATTGCCGCCCCACGTCGACACTGAAGACGCCGGGCGGTGTCACTTACATGGCGACGTGGCCGGCGTCGACGGGTATCGTCACACCCGTTACGTACCGTGTCCGGGGGCTGACTAGCCACAGAATGGCTTCTGTGACGTCTTGCGACTCGACCAACGGCACGTCGGGTAGCAGCATCTGCGCGACGGCCGGGTTCGGATTCTCCATCATCCGGTTCACGACGAAGTCGTTGAGGATCATCGGGGTCGCGACACCGCTCGGATGTACCGAGTTGACCCGAATATTATGTGGCGCATAGGCATTAGCGGCTGAGCGCATCAATCCCACCACGCCGTGCTTGGATGCCGCGTAGGCGAACATCGCGGCGCTGCCGTCGCCACCGCGGCCGGTTAGACCCTGCGACGAACTGACTAGAACGATCGATCCGCCCCGGCCTTTGCGGATGATCGACGGCACCGTCGCCACGAGGGTGTGCCACACACCTTTGAGGTTGGTGTCGACGATCGCGTTGAACACCGGTTCGGAGTGGGTCTCCGCGTCGCCGATCGCCACCACCCCCGCATTTGCGATGACGATGTCGATATCGCCGAGCTCGTCGATCCCGGCCTGTATTCCAGCTTCCAACTGTGCCAGGTCACGGACATCGGCGATGACGGGCACTACCCTGCGGCCCGCGTCCTGGACCAGCCGTACGGTTTCGTCGAGATCAGATTTGGTCGCCAGCGGATACGGAATCGCATCGATATCGGCGCATAGGTCCACGGCGACGATGTCGGCGCCCTGCTCGGCGAGCGCGACGGCGTGGTTGCGACCCTGGCCGCGGCCCGCGCCGGTGATAACAGCGATCGCGTTGCCGAGTTCACCCATGTCCGGCAAGCTACATGGCGAACAGCCCGGCCCCTTCGCCGGACTGGGCAGGCAACCGGTTACACCGACAGTGTCGTGCCGGTCTCTTCTTCGGCGAACGCCACGAGACGGGCGGCCGCGGCGTAGTCGCACGCAACCACCGAGCGGCCGATCAGCACCGGGCCGCCGCGTAGGCCGAACCTGCCGCTGACGCCGACATAGCTGCCCGGCGGGATCGGTTCGCTGATGCAGTACAACGTGGGCGCTGCCCCTTCGTCGATGTCGTTGGCCAACCGGTCGGCCACCGTCTTGACCGTTTTGTGCGCCAGCGACATCAGCGGCGAGTCGCCGATATGTGACAGATTCGAAGCCACCCACCCCGGGTGGGTGAGCTGGCTGACGACCGGCGATCCGGCGGCACGCAATCTGCGGTCCAGCTCCAGACCCCACAACATCACTGCAAGCTTGGACTGCGCGTAGGCCCCCAACCTCGTCCACTTGTGGCTACGCAGATGAAGGTCGTCGAGCCGCAGCTTCGCCGACCGGTGCGCGTCAGAGCCGACGTTGATGATCTGCGAACGTACCCGGGGCAGCAGCAGGTTGGTCAATGCGAACGGGCCGAGCAGGTTGGTGCCCAGCGTCATCTCGAACCCGTCGACCGTGTCGGCACGGCGGTCGGTGAGAGCGCCGGCGTTGTTGATCAGAATGTCCACGTCGCCGTCGATCAGACCGGGGAATGCGCGCACCGACGACATATCGGCGAGATCGAGCTTGACCACGGACGTCGAGCCGCCGACCTCGGCCGCACGCCGCTCACCGAGTTCGGTGTTGCGCACAGCCAAAATAACCTGGGCACCGGCCTTGGCCAGACCACGCGTCGTGCCCAGCCCCACGCCGTTCGTCGCTCCCGTCACGATGACTCGTTTGCCAGCCAAGTTGCCGAGCCGGCTCGGCGACCAGGGTGACGTCACGGCGATCAGACTAGTAGCGCCTATCGATCTCCGATACTTGCTGACCCTTGTGGTGTGTCGCAGACGTCCGGCATTCCGCCCGCAGCCTCGCCCGCCTCCGCGGGCGGCGGGTTGTCGGCCATGTACCGGGCCCAATCCCCAAATCGCTGGATGGTGAACCAATCGGCTTCCAGGACGGCCATGGCCGTATCGGCGGTAGGGGCATCGCCGTGCCTCGACCCGACCGTCAGCGGGCCGACCGTCAGGCCCTGATTCCGGATGTATTCCCACCCGCCTCGGGGGGACGGAAAGACGCGGTAAATGTGGCCGACAGCCGACCGATCTATTGGCAGGGCGGCGAAACCGTCGGGGTTCAGTGGGTCCTGCAGCCATTCCAGTTGTCCCTCGTCGAGTTCCGTCATCGCATCTCCTTCGTGCCCAACGGGTTCCGGGTAACGGAAATCATGCTACAAGTCCCCCAGGTTCAGGCGCCTGGCCGTAGCCAACGCTCGATCGGTGGCCGTGGACTACGCGTAGCGCTCCAACATAGCGCCGCACTCGCGGTAGCGATCCAGCGCCGCTGGCGTGGCATCACCAATCGAGACGACCCTGCCCTTGCCACCTTTGCCCCGGCGGATGACTGCTACGATCCGGTCCAAATCAACGTCCGATGTCTGCAAACTCACGACCGCGGCGGCGCGGGCGCCGGTGTCGAGCATGAATCTGACGATGGCCTCATCCCTGCGGTCACTGAGCCGGGTGCCTTTACTATGGCATATGACCAGGTCAAGGCGGTAATTGGGACGACAGCTTTGTGAATAAACCAGCGGAGTTCATTAACAGTGATTCGACATGAGTGACAGTGCACTAGAGGATGGCCGGATCGCGGAAACCTCAGCGGGCCTGGCCGAATTGACTCAGCTCTACAACGGGGTCGAGCAGTGGCAAAGCATCATTCGCGACGCCTCATGACCGCGGTCAAATCGATTGCCCTATTTCTTGTCGCAGCGGTATTCGAGATCGGCGGCGCCTGGTTGGTCTGGCGGGGCTTTCGCGAGCACCGGGGGTGGTTGTGGGCCGGACTGGGCGTCATCGCGCTCGGTGCCTACGGGTTTGTCGCCACACTTCAGCCTGACGCCCATTTCGGACGGATTCTCGCCGCTTATGGCGGCGTTTTCGTGGCGGGTTCATTGGCCTGGGGCGTGGTATTCGACGGATTTCGCCCCGACCGCTGGGACCTGATCGGAGCCGTTGTCTGTCTGGTAGGCGTGGCCATCATCATGTACGTGCCGCGCTAAGCCCGGGCCGGTTATACGTCGCTGCCGCTCCGGTTACGGGACTGCGCACAACCGTGCGCAGTCCCGACTCCCCGAAGTGTCCGTTTAACCCGAAGTGTCCGTTTAACGCCAGCCGCGGTCATCGTGCCAACCCGGGCCACGGCCATCGTCGTGACCACGCCAGCCGGGACCACCATCGTGGCAGCGGCCCCCATCGGGATTGAAACCCCAACCCGGGTCCCAGAAGTCGCCTGGGCACCATGTTGGGAACGGCGCGGGTTGGGCTTGGGCGACGGTAGCCGCTCCCAAACCGGCCAGCCCTAAGCCTGCGGTCACGACGAATGCCGATAGTGTAACTCGTGCAATGTTTTTCATGAATTATTTTTATCATGAGTAACCTTAAATACCCGATGCTCGATAGCGTATTGCAACGCGAGAGAACTCGTTTCGACACATCCGTCGAACCCCTACCCACTCGATGCATCACTCAACTAACGATTTGGTAACAGTGCGGTGGGCGTCCAAAGTCCGAGCTTCCCAGGCGCGCATCGAGAACGCGCGCAAAGCGACGGTTTACGCGGTCCCAGGTATCTCGGCGGGTGTTCGGCTCGCGGCGATGAATGCCTCGAGTTCACTGGCGATGTCGGGGCCGGTGGGTTGGTAGATCACCTCGGTGATGCCCTGCCGGGCGATCTCGGTGAGGCGCCCAGCAATTTCGGCAGCTGTTCCGGTGAGGGTGGTCTGCGGGATCGCTTTCCAACTGCCTGCGGTCCACGCCGCGATGTCGGCGTCATTGAGGTCAACCAGATGCTGCTCGTAGATGGCCAAATGTCTCTCATGTTGCGGGGCTTGGCTAATGGCGTCGAGCCAGACGTCACCAGCGGGCAGCGCGGTGACATCGCCGCCGAATTCATGAGTCGCGTGATAGGCCAGGGCATTTCCGGGTCCTGCGGCCGCACGAACGCGATCCGAGTTGAGCGGCTCGCCGTCGGCGAGGACTGTTCCGTGCACACCGAGGGCGGCCCAGCTGAATTGCGCAGCGGAACCAGTCTCGCCGTTCACGGTGAACAGACCATCGGCCAGCTCTTTGACCACCGCCAGTCCCTTGGGGCCCAGCGCCGAAATCAGGATGGGGATGTTGATGGGTCGGGCCGGGGCGAACCCCTTGGGGTGCATCATCCGCATCGGAGATCCATTCCAGTCGACAGTTTCGCCGTTGAGCAGACCGCGGAATGCGCGGACGTAGTCGCGTAGGAACGACCAGCTGCTCGGCTTGGCGCCCAACGCGCGAGCACCGGCGAAACCGGTGCCGAAGGCAACCGCGACGCGCTCCGGCGCTAGTGCCGAAAGTGCTGCTGCCGCTGAGGCGTTGACCATGGGATGTCTGAGGGTGGGTACCAGTACGCCGGGGCCCAGGCCGATGGTGCTGGTTCGTGCCGCGGCCAGAGCGAGCATCATCCACACATCGGGGCTCTCGTGTGGGGTGTCGAACAGCCATGCCCGGTCGTAGCCCAGGCTTTCAGCGATGGCGATGTGTTCGGGCGAATCCAGCGAGGTCGCGAATTGCACGGATACCTTCATCGTCGTTGGGCCTCGACAAGCGATGCGGCCGCGGCGCGCGCGCCGGCTGCGGCTGTGGGGTCTCGGTCCATGCGCGCGCTTATTCCAGCGCCGTCGTAGATCATGTGGAGCTGGCGGGCGAGCATATCGGGCTCGGACGCTCCGACCTGCTCGGCGAGTCGGGTGAAAAGCGCGCGGATCTCGGCGCGATAGTCGTCGGCCGCCTGTTCGATGAGCCCGCCAGCAGGCGCTTCGGCGCTGGCGGAGATGAACGCGCAGCCGCGGAAATCCGGCTGGCCGGCCAGTTCAGCCTGAGCATCGAAGATTGCGAGCAGTCGGCTTCTGGGATCGGTGTGCTTTTCGATCTCGGCGGTGAGTCGTTCTATGGTGCCTGCGTGGCGAGACGTCAGGTAGGCCTGCACGAGTTCTTCTTTGCTGCCAAACGTGTTGTACAGCGACGCCTTGGCCACCCCGGCGTGTTCGATGATCCGGTCGATGCCGACGCTCTGGACGCCTTCGTTATAGAACAACTCACTGGCGGCGTCGAGTAGCCGTTGGCGGGCCGATCGCCGCGGTTCGACCGTCTCTGGTGTCGTGGTATCCATTAACCCTCACCACCCTGAGTTTCGATCGGCTCCAACAGCATCACCGGAATTTCGCGGGCACCGGCCTTGGCACGGTACTCCGGGAAATATGGCCAGAAGCTTTCGGCGACGCGCCACCAGCGCACCTGGTCCTCGCCGTGGACCTGCCGGGCCCGCAACTGGTAGACCGTCGCACCGTCCTGTAGCGATACCTCTGGGTGGGCGATGAGGTTGCGGTACCACGACGGGTGGCTAGTGGCTCCTGCGTTGGACGCGATGGCGACGTAGGTGTCACCCTCCTTGATCCGCATCACAGGGTTTTTGCGGATGTTGCTCGTCTTGGCTCCGATGGTCGTCAGGATGACCACCGGCCGGCCCTCCAGGGTGTTGCCTTCTTGCCCGTCGGTGGCTTCGTAGAGCGCCACCTGCTCGCGGACTCGATCACTGGGACTGGGCTGATATGTGCTGCTCATGGTGCTCACACCGCCGTCCGGCCGCCGTCGACGGGAATGACCGCGCCGGTGATGTAGCTGGCCTTGGGGGAGGCCAGGAATGCGATGACCTCGGCGATCTCCTCGGGTTGCGCTCCGCGCTTGAACAGCGTTGTGCCGGCGAGGTTCTCGATGAGTTCCCGCTTGGACTCGGCGGTGAAGACCGGGCCCGGGGCGACGGTGTTGATGCGGACGCCCGACGGGCTGAATTCGGCGGCCCAAGACCGGGTCATGGTGGTCAAAGCGGCCTTCGTCGCGCCGTATGCCGCGCCACCGGCCAGACCGATGTGTCCGGCCATGCTGTCCACGCTGATGATGCTGCCGTGACCGCGCTCGGCCATACCAGGTGCCAGCGCCGCGACCAGTTGGTAGGCGGCACGCACATTGCTGGCGAACATGTCATCGAAGGTGTCGGTGTCCAGCTCCGCGGTCGGCCCGAACCACGAGAACCCACCGTTGTTGATCAGTACTTCGACCTCTCCGGCCTTTTCGGCCAAGGCGCTCACTGCGGCCGTATCGGACAAGTCGGCCGCGATGAAACGGGCGTGCCCGCCGGCCGATTCGATCTCTTTGACCGTCGCTGCGCCGCGGCCGGCGTCGCGGCCGTGCACGATCACGCTGAAATCCTCGCGGGCCAGCTGCAGCGCCACCGCCTGCCCGATTCCCGATGTCGCTCCGGTCACCAGGGCGACTGGCAGTTGGTTCTCGGGTTGCTCCGTCATGATGATCTCCTGTCGATTGAGTAGACCTGTCTGTCTAATACAGACGACACTAGACAGATCTGTCTGATTAGTCAACTGTGGCATGCGGCACACTTGGCGAGACCCGGTGCAGCCGCGAGCGTAACGTCGCGGCGAAAAAGTCGGCTGAAACGCGCGGTGGCGTTACGCTCGCGGAGTCCGCCTCGGCGCGACCGTGTCAGACCCGCCGCCAGCGTTGCTTTAGACGTTGGCCGCGCCGGTTGGGCCGCCGTTCGGCTGTCGTCGGGTGGCGCATCGTTTGAGGGTGGAGGTCCGCCTATCATATTTTCAACTAGGGCTCTATTATTCGATCCGGACGGTAGCCACGGTAGGGGAGAGGACACGACTGATGGCGAAACCACCGCTATCGATGAAGCCCACCGGCTGGTTCCAAGTCGCCTGGTCCACCGAGATCGGCGTCGGCGAGGTCCACCGCATGACCTACTTCGGCCAGGAGATGGTGGCCTGGCGGGCGCAGTCCGGTCGGCTGACCGTCATGGATGCCTACTGCGAACACTTGGGCGCACATCTGGGGTTCGGCGGTCACGTCGAAGGCGAGGTCATCGAGTGCGCCTTCCACGGCTGGCAGTGGAGCCACGAAGGCCGCAACGTCTGTATCCCGTACGAGAACCGCCCCAATCGAGGACGTCGCATGCGCACCTATCCGGTCGTGGAGCGCAACGAATCGGTGTACATCTGGCACGACGTTGAAGGTCGAGCGCCCTTCTTCGACGTGCCCGACGTGTTCGCGGGTTTCGACGACGGCAGCAGTCTGGCCGACTACTACCCGGTCGCCACCCTCTATCGGAAGAAGCTGGAACTGCACCCGCAGTACGTGCTCGAAAATGGTGTCGACTTCGCCCATTTCAAGTTCGTGCACAAGACACCGATCGTGCCTGTGTTCACCCGGCACGACTTCGACGAACCGGTGTCCTACGTCGACTTCACCATCACCTTCGAAGGCGACGACGGGCAGTCCATCGAGGACGTCAAGAGCGGTGTCGAGGCGATCAACGGCGGACTGGGCGTCGCGGTGACCAAGAGTTGGGGCATGGTCGACAACCGGACGATCTCGGCCGTGACCCCCGTCGACGACAACACATCCGATGTTCGCTTCAGCGTGTACATCGGGCGAACAGCCCGCTCCGATCCGGCGAAGGCCGAGCAGAAGGCCCAGGAGTTCGCGCAAGAAGTCATTCGTCAGTTCGCGCAAGACATTCACATTTGGCAACACCAGCGCTACTCAGATCCGCCCGCATTGTCCAGCAGCGAGTTCGAGGGCTTTACTGCTATCCGCAACTGGGCCAAGCAGTTTTATCCGGACGGCCGTGGCGGCAGCGCCGCTGAGCTTCAGGCCGCCGCGACCAATACTCAGTGAAGGAAGGCAGGCTTCGATATGAACGCACCGATCCGGGTATTTCAGGTCGCGACCGGCAACGTCGGCACCGAGATGATCAAGCGCATCGGTAACCAACCGGATCTCGAGCTGATCGGATTGCACTGCTACACCTCGGAAAAGATCGGGCGTGATGCCGGTGAGATCGCCGGTCTGGCCCCCATCGGGGTGACCGCCACCGGTTCGGTCGATGACATCATCGCCGCCAAGCCCGATGTCCTGACCTTTCACGGGGTGTTCCCCGACGAGGACCTATACGTGAAAGTCCTTGAGGCCGGGATCAACATTGTCACCACGGCGGACTGGATCACTGGTTGGCACCGCGACAAGAATCATCCGCATCCGTCGGGCAAGCCGGTGACCCAGCTCCTGCAGGAGGCCTGCCAGAAGGGCGGGTCGACCTTCTACGGCACGGGGATGAACCCGGGCGTCAACCAGATCCTCGGAGTGGTGTGCTCCTCCGATGTTGCCGAGATCGAGAACATCACGACCCTCGAATCCGTCGACGTGTCATGCCACCACTCGAAGGACACCTGGATCGAGGTCGGCTACGGGATGCCGGTCGATGACCCGAGCATTCCGGGCAAGCTGGAGAAGTACACCCGGGTCTTCGCCGACAGCGTGCTGATGATGGCGGACTGCTTCGACCTGGAACTCGACGAGGTGAAGTTCACCTACGAACTCGGCGCGTGTACCAAGGACGTCGACCTGGGTTGGTACAAGATGCCGAAGGGCTCGCTCGGCGGCAACTACATCAAGTATCAGGGCATGGTCGACGGCGTGCCAAGAGTCGAGACGCATCTGGAGTGGCAGATGACGCCGCACACCGATCCGAGCTGGGACATCAAGGGCTGCTACATCACTCAGATAAAGGGCGACCCTTGCATCTACAACAAGCACATGATCTTCCCCAAACCCGGCGTCGACCTGTCCAACCCCGACAACTTCGCCTCCATCGGCATGACTGTGACCGGAATGCCGGCGCTGAACGCGATCAAATCCGTCGTCGCGGCCCCACCGGGACTGCTGACCAGTGCGGACTTACCCCTGCGGGGATTCGCCGGACGGTTCAAGCTCTAGGAGCCGTTCACTCGCTTGGGGACTCGATGACGGCTTGAATGGCTCGACCGTAGACGGTCACGACGGCGGCGCGTTCGTAGTCGTCAAGGAGCGCATTGGAGATACTCAGCGACTGCAGCAAGCCGCCGACCTGTGCGGCGACGACATGGGCGCGCAGCTCCGGGTTGGGTCCGCGGAGGCGATCCTTGAGCCCGTCGATGAAGTAGCGATCAATGATTTCGAACAACCGGCTACGCACGGCGGGGCTATCCGAAGCGCGCACCAATGTGGCGTGAAGGTTGAGCATCCGGCTCGACGCCTGGTCGAGGAGATGATCGACCAGGCGCGTTCCCAGACTGTTTACCGGTCCGGAGAGAACATCGCGCCAGAACTCTTCGACGGGAAGCGCCCGGAGGAACAGATCTTCCTTCGAGCCGAAGTGGCGGATGACCAGGGCTGGATCAACGCCGGCGTCTTGGGCGATGGCCCGGACCGTCGTTGCAGAGTATCCGTCGCGCCAGAACCGTCGTGTTGCGCAGCGCAGGATGGAGTCCGCCGTCTTCGCGGCACGGGCCGCTCGCGTTTGGGCGGCAGGCTGTACGGCGCTCGCCTCACCCATAACGTTGCCTTTCTCGCGCCACCGCCATCTCCATTGCAGTCAACACTGTTGACTGAAGTCGGTCAACAGTGTTGACTCTAATGCGCGCGCAAATGCACTTGGCCGACAGGAGTTGACACGGTGACGCCGACAACCGATTTCGCGAAGCGGACATACAACGTCGTCGTGTGGGCGACGGGTCGCGTCGGACGACTCTCGATCAAGGCAGTCGCAGATCGACCCAACCTCAACCTGGTCGGGGTCTGGGTGCACTCGCCGTCAAAAGCCGGCCAGGATGCCGGAGCATTGGCGGGCATCGGACCTCTCGGGATCGTGGCGACCAACGATGAAGACGCGTTGCTGAGTTCGGACGTCGACTGCGTGATCTACACCGGCCCCGCCACCAGCCGCCCACGGGAAGCAATAGCCGATTTCTGCCGAATCCTGGCCGCCGGCAAGAACATCGTGACAACCTCGTTGCCCGGCTTGGTCTACCCGAGGGGATCGATGCGCGAGTCGGCGCTGACGCGGATCGTCGACGCCGCGCGCGAAGGCGGCGCCTCGATCTATTCGTCGGGCATCGAACCGGGGTTCGGGTGCGACTTGTTCGCGGCCGCGCTGAGCTCCATGTCCAACCGTGTGTACTCCATCCGCGGGCTGGAGATCACCGACTACTCACGCGACAACACTCTTTACGAGATGCGTGAACTGTTCGGCTTCGGCCAATCGCTGGACTATCAGGGCGGCATCATGCAGCCCGGTGTCATCAAATTCGGCTGGGGAGCCGCGGTGACGATGGTGGCCGAATCATTGGGCGTCGAGTTGGATGAGATTCGCGAATCATGCGAGTACGCGCCGTCGCCGCGACGACTCGAAACATTCTCCGGCGTAATCGAACCCGGCGCGGTCGGTGCCGTGTGGTTCCGCTGCATTGGCGTCGTGGACGGTCAGGAAGTCATCACAATCGAACACGTCGACAGGATGGCCGAAGACGTGGCACCAGACTGGCCGAAGAGTCGCGCGGGCGGCATCGACGGCGTCTGGCGGGTGATGATCGAGGGGGAGCCGAGTTTCGACGCCGAGTTCGAGGTCGGCTTCAACGCCGACGAGGATTCCACCGATCACGGTCTGCTCGCCACCGGGATGCGCGCAATCAACGCCATTCCGTGGGTGTGCGCGGCTGCGCCGGGTTTGGTTGATGCGCTGCACATGCCGATCACCTCGGCCATCGGTTCGCTGCGCCCGCACCGCGAAGGCCTGCAAGCCATCGGCTGATCCGGCTCACTGTCAGAAAGGCAAGGTCCACTGTGACACGTCGAGTCATCCAGTTCTCGACCGGCAACGTCGGGCTACATGCCCTTCGCACCATCATCGATCGGCCGGATCTCGAACTCATCGGCGTGCACGCCTCGAGTCCCGACAAAATCGGCCGGGATGCAGCGGAATTGGCGGGACGGCAGAATCCGACCGGAGTTATTGCCACCGATGACGTCGACGCGCTCATCGCTTTGGGGGCCGACTGCGTCGTGTACACATCGCAGGCAGAGACCAGGCCGAAGGAGGCGCTCGATGAAATGACTCGGTTCCTGCGTGCGGGCATCAATATCGTTGGGACGTCAATGGTGTGGCTGGTGGCGCCGAGGCAGGCGGGCAGCTGGTTGCGGAAGCCGCTGGAGCAGGCGTGTGCCGACGGGGCAAGCACGTTGTACATCAATGGCCTCGACCCCGGATTTTCCGGCGACACCCTGGTGCACACGGCGCTGAGCCTGGCTACCCACGCGACATCGATCACGGTGCAGGAGATCTGCGACTACGCCTCGTACGACGATGCCGAGTTCACCGGTGTCACTTTCGGTTTCGGAACTTTGCCCGAGCACACACCGATCTTATTTGAGCCCGGGATCCTCGAGTCGATGTGGGGCGGCCCGATCCGCAGTCTGGCCGAAGATATCGGAATCACCCTCGATTCGGTTCGCGAGCGCTACGAGAAGTGGGTCACTCCGCTACCCATCGAGTGCACGATGATGAATGTCGAGCGCGGATGCGTCGCCGCGATGCGCTTCGCCGTGGAAGGAGTGCGGGGCGACGATGTGGTGATCACGATGGAACATGTCAACCGGCTCACCGAGGCGGCCGCTCCGGATTGGCAGTTCCCGCCGGACGGCCGACCGGGAGTTCACCGCGTGGTCGTCGAGGGAAGTCCCGGTGTCGAGATCAACACTCATGTCGGCGGATCGGGCATCGACCACAACGATGGTGGGGTTATCGCCACCGCCGCGCGCGCAATCAACATGATCGACGCGGTGTGCCGTGCCCCGGCCGGGATAATGGCGGCCCGCGACATCAGGCCAACCGACCATCTACCCGGCGTGCTGTGGTGAGCTGACCGTCAATCCGACAGGTCGGTCGACAGAAAAGTCACCGGGAGGCCCAGCACGCGGAGCTCGATCTCGTCGAGGCTGTGCGTGCCCACCTCGCGATGGTGGCGGTATTGCATTGTGGCGCCGTATCTTCGCGCCACGTCCTCGGCGGCCGAAGCCTCGGGCACCCTGATCGCCACGGAGTACACACCGTCGCCGGCGTTGCGAAGGAACTCTGCGACCGAACTGCTGTCTCCATTGCCACCCGGCTCAGGTGTGACAAGCTCCAATCCGCCAGTCCAGTCCAACATCACGCGCAGGCCCACGTCTTCGAGGACGAAATTCGCGAACGTGAAACCGAGTTCGGTGAAGAAGTCGGCGGCGGCGTCTATCCGGTCCGGGTCGACGGCGTACACGACGTGGTGGACGCGCGGGGCAGCGGACCCGTCGTTCGTGGTTGCCACATCACGACGTTACATCGCGAACGGTACCTGTGACCGCCGCTTTCGCCGCCTCCGGAACTCGCGCCGCCGCCGGCCTCGCTGGGGTCGTGCCCGCCACCAGGTTTGCCAAATCCGCCACCGCCGCCCGGGTTGGGCTCCGGGTCGTGCCTCGGTGGTTCCCCGCCGCCCGGGTTCCCGGGAGCCGGTGGACGTTCAGGGCCTGGTTCATGCACCGGGGGGTGCGCTCGAGGCGGCGGCACAGGTGTCGAGCCTGTGCCGCGTTGTGGCCGGGGCTGGCTGCTGTTGACGGTGTTTCTGATACTAGGTGGTACTCGGTTGTATGCGTATTGGTGAGGCTGCCGACTATCTGGGGATGTCAGTGGTGGGGGTGCGTAAGGCTTCTCGGGAGGGGCGGTTGCCGTTTCGGCGGTCGGGGTCGGGGCAGCGGTTGTTCGAGCAGGCGGATTTGGATACGTATCTGGGGCGGCCAGTCGCGGTCGGCGGCGGTGTCAGGCGGGTAGAGGCATTGTATTGCCGGGTGTCGGGGTCCACAGGTCAGGAATGGTCGCTGGCCAGTCAGGAGCAGACGTTGCAGGATACCGCCAGTGGCACGGTGTTTCGGGTGTATCGGGATCGCGGCTGTGGGTTGCGGGAATCGCGGCGGGGTTTGGATCGGCTGCTCGATGATGCGAAGGCGGGGCGGTTCACGGTGGTGCGGGTTGTGTGGCGGGATCGGCTGGCGCGGTTCGGGGTGGCGTGGATCGCGCGGTACTTGTCAGTGTGCGGGGTTAGCGTCGAGGCGTTGCACGAGCGCGGGGACAAATCGCTGTTGGAGGAATTGATGGACGACTTCATGGCGCTGCTGGCGTCGTTCTCGGGCCGGTTCTATCAGCTGCGGTCCAAGGAAAATCAGCGGCGGTTGCTCGATGCAGCCGGGGAACGGTTGTCGCGGTGAGCTGCTCGCCGCAGCTGCTGGTGATTCAGTCGGCGGTTGCGCTGCGGGTCGGCGCGGCGGTGCATGAAGCCTGCGGTGAGGTTGTGGACGTGGCACCGATGATCGGGTGGCTGCTAGACCTGGTAGCCCAGCTTGCGAAAGACCTGATGGAGCAGTGTTGGCAGCCGGTCACGTTCGCAGCATTGCATGCCGGTGTCGACGGGTTGGGCCGCAAACTGCCCTCAACAGCGGCGGTGGTCGCGGCCCGGTTGGGCTGGACCCCGGCGCCACCGGCGGGGGTGTATGTGCCGTCGCGGGTGGTTCGTCTGGCCCAGGCCACGGTGGTGCCGATCTTGAAAACTATGGCTTACCGTGACCGGTTGATTCCCGCTGTTGTCCAGGCCCTGGATGATCGGGGCCGTCTGGACCGTGACCGGCTCACCTGCGAGCAGACGCGTTACATCAATCGGGCGTTCCTGCGCAACCTGACACGCCAGCTGCGCCACATCGACGCCGGCCAGATTCGCTGTATCACACAGATTCAGGGTGCGCCCTCGGTGTCGCGGATCGCCCGCCTCGGCGCCGCCGACCCCCAACTCGTCGAGTTGGCCGATAGCGGCCCGGACGGGGTGTGGCTACGGATCAAACTTCCTACGGTTGCTCTACCGGCCACCCGCGCGGATTGGTGCTGGTACCGGCTGTGGTGCCCAGTCCCGTCGCACCTCAAGGGCCGCGACATCGTGTGCTGGCATCTGCCTACACTGTGCTGGCATCGCGGGTCGCCCCTGGCACGGTTCACCATCAGCGAGACAGTGCCCGCACCGGTGACCGCGGCCGCGACCGCCGCGTTGGGGATCGACTGGTCCCCGGCCAGCCTGGGGGCGGCCACCATGGTCGCCGCCCACGATGGCCAGCTGGTCACCGATGCCCGCACCCACGTCTACGACGACCGAGGCCTGGGTGTGCGGTTGGCCCGGCTGCAAACCGAGGGCCAGTATCTGACGGGCAAGATCGCCCGGCTCGCCCGCCTGGGCGCCACCGCACCCGAACCTACACAGGCAGCGCTCGCCGGGAAAATCGCTGTGCTAAAAGACAATAGGCGGGCCCTGGGGGTCAAGCGACAGCAGATCAACCGGGACATGGCTTTTGACTTCGCCCAGACCATGACCACCATGGCCGCCGGGTCCGGCGCTGGGGTGATCGCTGTAGAAGATCTGCGCAGCCTGGAACCGACCAACCATGGCCGGGTTAACAACAACAGGTCCGCCCAGTCAGCGCGCCGCCGCGCCTACCAGGCACTAGAACGCACCGCCGCACGCGCCGGCCTGGAAGTCGTGATGTGCCCACCACGTGGAACCTCGGCCCGCTGCCCGGGCTGCGATCAAGAATTAGCCCGCCCGGGCGGCTACCACAGTGCCAGCTGCCAGCAGTGCGGCATAAACCGGGCCGATCGGGATCAAATCGCCGGACAGAACATCGCCAAACGTGTCCTGTTAGCCAAAACGAAAGTCAAACGCCCCAAAGGCAAACCTAAACGCGTCACCACAGCCGAGCATCAGCCGGTGCGCAAAACCCGGCGTAAAACCACGGCAACACCCAAACAGCGACGGCACAAACGTGTCCGCCACACCACAACCCCACCAGCCCCAACGGCAACCAACAGGCCCCAACCGACCACTCCTGCACGCACAGCGTCCGTGTGGGACAGAGACCAGCCCACCACGCCCATGGAAAGCACCTCTGCACAACCGATCCCCGATACCCGCGACACGCCACACGTGCCAGCAAGTATCAGAGACCGATAGACGCTATGTGGACCTTATGGATGGAAGGGCCGCTAGGTCGGTCGGAAGTTCATTGCCACCCCGTTCATGCAGTAGCGCAGGCCGGTCGGTTGGGGGCCATCGTTGAAGACGTGGCCGAGGTGCCCGCCGCAGCGGCGGCAGAGCACCTCGGTGCGGGTCATGCCCTGGCTGTTGTCTGGCTGCTCGAGTACGGCGTTGTCCAGGGCTTTCCAGAAGCTCGGCCAGCCGGTGCCGCTGTCGAACTTGGTGGTTGACGAGAACAGGTCCAGTGCACAGCCCGCACATCCGAAGGTCCCGGGCCGGTGCTCATCGTTGAGCGGGCTGCTGTAGGGCGTCTCGGTGGCCGCCGTGCGAAGCACGGCGTACTGCTGTGGGGTCAGAAGCTGCCGCCACTCGGCGTCACTATGGCTGACCTCGAATGTATCGGTCGAAATGCCCGGCGCAGCGGCCGCGATGGAGTCACGCAATGAGCCAAACCCGGCGAGCGCGCCGAGCACTGTGGTGCCGAGCAGTATGCGGCGCCGGGTCAGAGCCGGCCACGGCCGCGGTGGTGTTGGGGCAGTCATCCTTCCGATCGTACGGCGGTCGGGGCCCGCCACCGGTTGGGTGGATCGTTGAAACCGCGTTCGATGACGTTGCGGTTGCACCGAAGGCGACCATCCTCAGTCAATGTCGTTGCCGCAGAGCGCCTCTCCGACATGGGCGGCGGCGACAGCTACCGCTGGCAGGATCAGCTTGCTGCGGCCTCATCGAGCCAGTCGTCCTCGGCGCCGGGCTCAGGCAGGGAGCTTGGACGGCTGGCACGCTTCCATAACAGCGGCGATGGACTCCAGCCCCGGCCGGGCGGCCACCACCCGCACGATGGCGGTGTCCAGCCCCTCTGCGAGATGACGGAAGGCGGCTGCAGCGCCGGACGCCGACCCGAAGTACCCCACCAGCCTCGCGAGATCCAAGGGGAACGCGTCGATCAACTCATCCTCGGAGGCGCCGCGGTCGCGGCGCTCCTCTAGTTCAGTCAGCGCCTCGTCGAAGCCCATCCGCCCGAAATGTCCGCGGTATCCCAGCGCCTTGTTCGTGCCGGGCCAGGCCAGCGCGTAGCCCATCAGCGCCTTGGTGAAGGCGCGTCGGGCGGTGTCCTCGTCGTCGTCCACGCAGATGCGGATGTACTCGATCATGGCGACCTCGTTGGGGGCACGGCCCGCCTTGAGCGCACCGTTCGCCACGATCTCGCGGCTGGCAGCGATCTGCTCGGGCGTACACCAGTTGAGGGCGGCACCGTCGGACGCCTCACCCGCCAGGGCCAGCATTTTCGGTCCAAGGGCCCCCAGCACTACGGGCACCCTCGGCGGCTTCGATCCGAGATTGATGCCGCGCAGCGTGATCGCCTCGCCCTCGTGCTCCACCGTCTCACCGGCCAGCAGGGCACGCAGCGTCACCAGCCACTCGCGCATCGTGCCGATCGGCCGCAGCCTGTCGTCCAGGCCAAGCGACCGCCGGAAAGCCGGGACGTGGAGAGCGCCTGACCCCACTCCGAGAACGAACTTGCCGCCACTGATATCGCCGACAGTCGCCGCGCAGGACGCCATCGACGCCACCGACCAGTAGCCGATCGGGATAACCGAGACGCCAGTCCCGATGCCGCCGGGCAACACGTCCGCGCTCGCGACGGACCACTGGGCGCAGACATGCATCGCGTCGCTCCCAATGCCGGCGTTGGTCCAGGCGCTTCGGTAACCCAGGCGAGCGGCATTCCTGCCAAGCTCGCGGTACTCATCCCAGGACAACCCGAGGCCCCGATCGAGCCCGACCCCGATCTCCACGCCGGGTGAAGTGGTCGTGCCTTGTGAAGCGGTCATAGGGGGTTCCTTTCGGGCTGGTGGATATCAACGACGGGCCCCGTCTGCCCGTTGGTCGCGGCGTTGCCGTAGAGGTGAATCTGCGCGGTGGCATTGGTCCGATGCATCGGACACCCTCTATATACATGTCAGCACCGCTGCCCGCGTGGGCGAACACCGGGCGGTCACATGAAACCGGTTGTATCGCAGGCCTCCGGCGGCCAGACGGTCGATCGCCGGTGTCGAGATATCCGAACCGTAGCAACCGAATTGGGCAAATCCGAGGTCGTCGAGCAGGATTACCACGATGTTGGGCGCGTCTTTCGGCGGCCGCGGGGGTTGGCTCATGTAAGCGTCACACTCCATCGCATCCAAGGTGTAGTCATGCGACTGCATCTTGGAGCTACCCAGGGGCAGGAGCGCGCAGGACGCAAGGCGCAGCGGTAAAAGCGGGCGCGCGCCGGCGTAGGATCCGTCAGGACAGATGCCTGGAAGTTTCTGCGTTGGAGGCGAGTTGGACATCACCCAACTGATCCTCGACGACCACCACGAACAGCGCCGACGCTTCGCCATCCTGGAGCAGGTCGACCGGGCCGACACCGGCACCCTGGGCGACCTGTGGACAAGGCTGTCGGTATTCCTGGAACTGCATGCCGCAGCCGAGGAGCAGATCTTCTACCCTGAGCTGCTTCGCGCTGGCCAGCGCGCCGGCGGCATCGGCAGCGCCGAGGAGGAAACGCTTGATGCCATCGGCGATCACAACGAAATCCGGGACACCATCGCCGCGGTCGCGGGCCACAAGCCGGGGAGTAACGGGTGGTATGAGGCGGTCGCCGCGGTGAACGTGGCCAATGGCGACCATATGGCCGAGGAGGAACGCGAGGGCCTCACCGACTTTCGCCGGGAAGTCGGGCTCCAGCTGCGCCACGATTTAGCCGTCGCCTTCGTGGCTTTCGAGGCGCGGCATTTTGCGGGCATCCGGCCCGTGGACCGTGATCCGGCTGCCTACGTGCGGCAGGCAGAGCGGTCCGGCCGCCAAGGCCTGTCATCCGGGTCACTTGGCATCGGCAGCCTGAAAGATCGCTAGCGAAAAGCACATACAAGCCATTCCGGAGAATTGCCCCGTTAGGCGATCAAGAGCCAGATAGCGATGTAGTGGCAGATCGCCGCGGCCGCGGTGAATGCGTGAAAAAACTCGTGATAGCCAAACGTCCGCGGCCACGGGTTGGGCCACCTACACGCATATAGGACTGCACCGACGTTGTAGAGCACACCTCCGGCGATGAGTAGCACCACGACGACGACGCCCGCGCCGGCCAGGAGCGTCCCGGCGAAAAATATTGCCACATAGCCGATTAGTAGATACAGGGGCAAGCCGACCGCTCTGGGGGCCGATGGCCATAGCATTTTGAGGGCGATACCGGCGACCGCTCCGGTGTAGACGACCGCGAGGACTAGCGTCCCGGTGGACTTCGGCATCGCCAAGAGCGCGATCGGGGTGTAGCAACCGGCGATGAACACGAATATCAGCGAGTGGTCGGCACGCTTCATCCACTTCATGGCGTTTTCGGAGCGCCATTGCACTCGGTGGTAGATCGCGCTGCCGCTGAACATCGCGACAATGGTCGCGGTGTAAATCAGCGTGGCCCAACCAGCCTTCGGTGACGTGGCGATCCAGGCGACCGGCACCAAGGCCGCGCCGGCCACGACGAACAACGCCGCCAAGCAGACATGAATCCACCCGCGTGCCCGGGGCGTGCCCAAGAGGTCGGTGACGGTGTCAACGAGGACCTGGGGCAGGTCGTCGTCATCGGTTGCATCCACTCGACTGAGTGCCGCAACCGGCAACACCACCTCGGCGTTTCCGATGATCACGTCGCGCTTCCCCCCGATGAGCGATCGATCAGAACGCCTCCGATGTCGATCCGAAAGATGCCGATAGCAGCCTAACGCCGGCGGTGTTGAAAGCGGGGGCAAATCGGACATGGCGCAGGTCACACGTCGGTCTCATCCCGTGCAGCCGGCAGGCCCGAAAGCGCTGCGTGCGGTATGAATCGGCGGTGCCGTCCACGCCTTTGGGTAGACACCGGCTATGGCTGAGTTCATAGTGTCCGACGCCTGTCATCGCAGCCATGACGGCAATTTGGACGCAAAGGCCCGCGGCCTTGCGTGAAATGCACGACGCCCGCCTCGCCGAGCGGCGAGGCGGGCGACGTGACAGCTGCCTCTTTACAGCGGGATCCACACTCCGAAGAAGTTAAAGCCCCACTGATTGAAGCCGGGATTCCAGAACGGTGTTTCCTGGTAGCCCCAGTAGTTGATTGGGCCACCTCCCCAGCGACCACCGGGTGGGGGGAGCGGTCCGCCCCACGCTGGCCGTGGCGGCGCGCCCCATCCCCAGGGTGCCGCAGCGTTGCCCCACGGGGCCCCGTTGAAGTAGCCACGCTGAGCATCCCCACGCCATGGCCCGCCGGGTCCGCCGGGACCACCGGGTCCGCCCGGGCCGTGGTAGTCGGCAGGACCGCCGGGTCCGCCCGGGCCATGGAAGTCTCCGGGCGCCGGCGCGCCGTGGTTGCCGCCGGGTGCGCCTGCCGGCGCGCCGTGGTCACCACCCGGGGCCGCAGGTGCGCCGTGGCCGCCCGGGCCCGGCCCGCCCGGTCCTGGGGCGGCGTAGGCCGAACCGGCGCCCACACCTAATGCCGCTGCACCGAGAGCACCGACGATGCTCACGCCCCCGATTAGTTGCTTCAGTTTCATGGTCCTTCACCTGTCTCTAGTGAATGTTTGGACACTCGCCCTGACAGTGAGCCACGCTAAATAGCTACCCTATGAATTTGCTATGACGAGCCCCTGCAAATCTTTTGCATCGATCTCGGCTTCAAAGATCTGCGGTTGGCGGTCCTCTGAACTGCAAGGATAGAGGTTGTCTCGCGCGAGCTTGCAGGCTCGAATCTGAAACCGCAACACCCCATTCGGTGGCTGCTTCGCCGCGCGGCAGCTATGAGAAGGGCCGACCGCGGAGCGGTTCGTCGGGGCCCGCCGTGGCTGCCTCGCCACCGAATAGAGGTTGTCGGTTGGTCAAGAAATCAGCGTCAGCCGACCGGATACACCACACCGGTGAGGTCTTCGGAGACCTCCCACAACCGCCGCTGCAGCTTCACGTCGTGGGACTGGTCACTGGACGGCACTACCTTCGGGTATCCCCGCAGCTCGCCGATGCCACCAGGCCCGTAGTACTGGCCGCCGTGCACTCCGGGGTCGGTAGCGGCGCGCAGTGTCGGCAGTGCGCCCCGATCCGCACCCTGATAGAGCGGTTCGAGGACGGCGTTGACCGCTGCGACCAGCCGGGGCACGTTGCGGGTGAGCTCCGTTCGCGAGCCGCCGGGGTGCGCCGCCACGGCGGCGGTTGTTCCGCGCGGGGCCAGCCGGCGCTGCAGCTCATAGGTGAACAGCAGGTTGGCCAACTTGGATTGCCCATAGGCGCCGACGCGGTTGTAGCTGTGCTCCCACTGCAGATCGTCGAAATGGATTGCCGCGCGCAGGCGATGGCCGATGCTGCTGACCGTGACGACCCGCGAACCGGGCACCGGCTGCAGTCGATCGAGCAGCAACCCGGTCAGCGCGAAGTGGCCCAGATGATTAGTACCGAACTGCAGCTCGAAGCCATCCGCGGTGGTCGACTTGGGCGTCCACATCACGCCGGCATTGTTGATCAGCAGGTCGATGCGGTCGTGATCGGCGCGCAATTGCTCAGCGGCGGCCCGGATGGAGGCCAGCGAGGTCAGATCGAGTTCCTGCAGCTCCACAGTGGCACCCGGGTGGGCTTCGGCGATGCGGGTGGCGGCCTGCTTGCCCTTGTCGAGATTGCGCACGGCGAGGACGACGCGCGCACCTTGCCCGGCCAGCGCGACAGCCGTCTCATAACCGAGGCCAGTGTTCGCCCCAGTGATGATGGCGGTGCGGCCGGTTTGGTCGGGAATGTCTGCGGTGGTCCAGTTGGGCATGAGAAGCTCCTTTACTAGAATCGGCTTAAACGGGGCGTCCGCTCCGATTATGCTTGACTATACGGAACGATCGCCCCGCTTTGTCAAGCATGGTTCGATCGGAGGTGGTGTGACGTGGCTCGACCCGAGCGCCCGCTGCGTGCCGACGCTGCCCGCAACCGGGCCCGGGTGTTGGAGGTCGCCTACGAGACGTTCGCGGCTGAAGGCCTGTCGGTGCCGATCGATGAGATAGCCCGGCGAGCCGACGTCGGAGCGGGAACCGTGTACCGCCATTTTCCGACCAAGGAGGCGCTGTTCCAGGCGGTGATCGCCGATCGGTTACACCGCATCATCGACGACGGCTACACCTTGCTGAAATCCGATGACCCCGGCGAGGCGCTGTTCACCTTTTTGCTTTCGATGGTGTTGCAGTGGGGCGCTGCGGACCGCGGCCTCGTCGACGCCCTGGCCGGCTTGGGAATAGACATCAATACCTCGGTGCCCGAGGCTGAGGACGCCTTCCTCGGTCTGCTCGGCGAACTGTTAAGCGCTGCCCAAGAATCCGGTACGGCGCGAAAGGATGTCGGCGTACCGGAGGTGAAGGCGCTGCTGGTCGGCTGCCAAGCGGTTGAGACCTACAACAGCGACCTGGCCGAGCAGGTGACTAACATCGCCCTTGACGGCCTGCGGCCGGTAGCCTCAAGATAGATCAGGTCTGTTCAAACCAAAGATCAGCCTAGACAAGGCATCTCAGCGGCAGGCAGCGGCACTCTCACGCCTCTTGCGCCACGGCTGGGCCGTCGGCGCTGCCAACGCGCAGACGCGCGGTCAGCAGTAGTTGGTCGTACTCCGATTGCGACGTCAGAGTGAGCCCGGCGCCTCGGAAGTCTTTACAGATCTGCTCGGCCAGCAGCCGCAGCTTGACGTTGGCTTCCTGCGACAACCATTTGAGCAGGTTAAACGCGGCGACGTCGGCTATGCCATAGATCAGCATCAACATGCCTTTGGCCTGCTCGATGGCGGCGCGGCTGTCGGCGATCTCAGCCAGCCTCGCCGTAACGAGGTCCTCGTGCGCCTGGTCGGGCACCCGCGCGACCTCGACGTAGAAGCCGTATGTTCCGATCACGGCGCGCTGGTCGTCGTAGAGCTGGTCACCGACCACGACGACGTGGCGCACAGTTCCGCCGGTGTCGACAATGCGATGACGGGTGCTGAACGCCTTGTGGGTGCTCAGAATGTCGGCGATGGTAGCCGCGACCTGGCCGCGGTCGTCGGGATGTTTATGTGCAAGCACCAGCTCGGTGGTGGGGGTAACAGTGCCTGGCTCATACCCGTGCAAACGCTGCACCTGTTCGGACCACTCCCACCGCTGGTCGGCGAAGTAGAAGCGAAACCACCCCACCCGCTGCGGTTCGCCACCGGCCAGGGCTTGTTGGACATCGGCCGATTGGCCGTTTAGATCCCAGCTCATCGCGAAGCTTGCCTCCTCGCGTTCAGTTGACCACATGATCGACCGCTGTGTTGACGGCACCGTCAATAACAGACACAGGCAAAAGTGCTCGCCGCAAATCCGCCACGCGGCGGCGTGGATAGTCGAATAAGAGGCGCTGGACTCTGAACGCCGAGGACGACATCACGATATCGCTTCACAAGAGCGCCGGTGGCCGGGGTACTATCTATGTCTATCGACATAGGTTTTATATAGCACTATCGAAAGTTCAGTGCAAGTGTGATACACAGGTTTCCTGTGTACGCACGCGAGGAGATGCTCGATGGCCGATGTTGGTGGCCCCACCGGTGCCCCGGCTGCTGATCACGGTGTGTACGGAATCTCCGTGGCCGCCGAACTTTCCGGCATACCGGTGCAGTCGCTGCGCTTGTACGAACGTTACGGTCTGCTGATACCGGCTCGAAGTGATGGCGGAACCCGGCGCTACAGCGCCGACGACTTGGCCCGGCTACGGCGCATCAGCGCGCTGGTCGAAGCCGGGATCAACCTGGCCGCCATCGCTCGTATCCTCGACCTCGAGGATGACAACGCCACACTGTCGGCGGCCAATACCGACTTGCGCTCCACCAACCGTGCTTTGCGAAAAGCTCCAGACACGACCGGCGCCGAGGGGGAGAGCAACAACCCTGGGGATGCAACCTGAGGGTGCTCCAGCCACGCGGGCGAACCTTCGACGACCCGACCAACTTCGCTAACCCATTGTGTCGCGGCACATCAGAGAAGGCGCTGAGTTGTTAGGGAGGACATCGACAACCACACCGGCTCGGTCAACAATCAAGGAGCCGATCGAAATATTTGTCCGCACAAGCACGAAGACTGTCCGCGAGATGACTAGTACTTCCGAGTTTGGGCGGATGAAGGTGATTGCCGTTGTGACTGCCCCCTGAAGGAGCACGGATGCCTATCTATACCTGCACAACCACAGCAGGGACGCTGCCCGGCCCCGTCAAGGCGACGTTGGCGGCTGAGATTGCGAAAATCCACTCGGCGATCAATCACGTGCCCAGCACCTATGTCAACGTGGTTTTCCATGAATTGCCTTCAGACAACGTCTACACCGACGGGGTACCAGCTAGTCCAGTTCTCGTCAGCGGCTGGATACGTGAAGGCCACCCGAAAGCCGAGACCACGCGTCTTGTCACCGAAATCGCTTCCGCCGTAACGCGGATTACAGGCATACCCGCCGAGCGAGTGCTTGCGGTTTTCGAGAGCAGCCCAGCCAGTTTCGCCGTCGAAGGCGGCCGCGTTCTGCCCGAGCCCGGTCAGGAAAAAGCCTGGATCGCCGGCAGCTGAGGTTGGCGGGCCAGGCTCGACGGCGCTGTGAAGATCACGCTGAGGCCGTAGCCGGCCAGGCCGCCGAGCGTGCCAGTAAAATGGTTGTGCGCCTGGATATTTCGGATAGATGCGTGGTGGCTCCTGGTGTCGTGTGTGTGTCGTTTACAGTCGCGCTCGGTTTGACCGCTGCCATGGTCGGGTATCAACTGCGCCATGGCAAGCGCAGGCACCCGTGGCCCCACGCCCGTTCTCGAAGTGTGGCCGGGCAGGGCCTACCCGCTGGGTGCGACCTACGACGGTGCGGGCGCCAACTTCGCGGTGTTCAGCGAGGCGGCTGAGCGGGTCGAGTTGTGCCTGTTCGACGCCGATGGCACTGAGACGCGGATCACGCTGCCCGAGGTCGACAGCTTTGTCTGGCACGGTTTCGTGGCGGCCATCGAACCCGGCCAGCGCTATGGCTACCGCGTCTACGGCCCGTACGAGCCTGACGCCGGACTGCGGTGCAATCCGAACAAGTTGTTGCTGGATCCGTATTCGAAGGCCATAGACGGCACGTTCGATTGGAACCAGTCACTGTTCAGCTACACGTTCGGTGACCCCGACAGCCGCAACGACGACGACTCGGCGGCCAGCATGCCCAAGTCGGTGGTGATCAGCCCGTACTTCGATTGGGTCAACGACCGCCCGCCCAACCACGAGTATGCCGACACGATCGTCTACGAGGCGCACGTCAAGGGTCTGACGAATACCCATCCGGACATCCCCGAACAGATACGTGGTACGTACGCCGCTGTGGCGCACCCGGTGATAATCGAGCATCTGCAGAGCCTCGGCGTCACCGCGATCGAGCTGATGCCGGTACACCACTTCGCTAACGACTCCACCTTGGTCGAGAAGGATCTGACGAACTACTGGGGCTACAACACGATCTCGTTCTTTGCGCCCGACCCGAAATATTCCAGCGCCACTTCGCCTGGCGGGCAGGTGCAGGAATTCAAGGCGATGGTGCGCTCGCTGCATGATGCGGGCATCGAGGTCATCCTCGATGTGGTCTACAACCACACCGCCGAGGGCAATCACCTGGGCCCGACGCTGTCCATGCGCGGTATCGACAACCCCGCGTACTACCGGCTGGTCGATGGCGACAAGCGCTACTACATGGACTACACCGGCACGGGTAACAGCCTCAACGTCGGGCATCCCCACTCGTTGCAGCTCATCATGGACTCGTTGCGATATTGGGTGACCGAGATGCACGTCGACGGCTTCCGATTCGACCTGGCTTCGACGCTGGCCCGCGAGTTCTACGACGTGGACAGGCTGTCGACGTTCTTCGAACTCGTGCAACAGGATCCAACTGTCAGCCAGGTCAAGCTCATCGCCGAACCCTGGGACGTCGGGCCGGGTGGCTACCAGGTGGGCAATTTCCCGCCGCAGTGGACGGAGTGGAACGGAAAGTACCGCGACACCGTGCGGGACTTCTGGCGCGGTGAGCCCGCCACGCTCGACGAGTTCGCCTACCGATTGTCGGGATCGGCCGACCTCTACGAGCGCACCGGACGCAGGCCAGTTGCCTCGATCAACTTCGTCACCGCCCACGACGGCTTCACGCTGCGCGACCTGGTGTCGTACAACGAGAAGCACAACGAGGCCAACGGTGAGGACAACAACGACGGCGAGAGCCACAATCGGTCGTGGAACTGCGGCGTCGAAGGGCCGACCGACGACCCCGCTATCAACGAGCTGCGCGGTCGCCAGGAGCGCAACCTGATCACCACCCTGCTCCTGTCGCAGGGTGTTCCGATGATCTGCCACGGCGACGAGCTCGGCCGTACGCAGGGCGGAAACAACAACGGTTACTGCCAGGACAACACGATCACCTGGATCGACTGGGCCGATGCCGATGCCGGCCTACTGGAGTTCACCCGCGCGGTGTCAGCACTGCGCGCGAACCACCCGGTGTTTCGCAGGCGGCGGTTCTTCAACGGTAAGCCGGTAGGCCGCCGTGGCGAGGCCGGCTTGCCCGACATCGCCTGGTTCACCCCCGAGGGCGCCGAGATGACCGACGAGGACTGGGGCGCGGGCTTCGCGAAATCGGTCGCGGTGTTCCTTAACGGCCACGGCATTCCCGACCGCGATGCGCGAGGGCAGCCGGTGCTCGATGACTCGTTCCTACTCTGCTTCAATGCCCACTACGAGCCACTTGAGTTCGTCCTTCCGCCAGCCGATTTCGGTACTCAGTGGCGCACGGTGCTGCACTCCGGAGCCGAGGATGCGACGGCATCCGAGGAACTGGGCGCGGCGCAAAAGCTGACCGTCGACGCCCACACCGCGGTGGTGCTGCAAGCCGTAAATCCGTAGTGCGCGAGTAATATCTACTGTTGCCGGTCAAGGAGGAATCCCATGAAAGTCTTGTTCATGTGCAGAGTCACGCGGTGACCGAGCCTAATATCGCGCCGGATGACATCGATTTGGAGCCGTCGACGCCGTACTTCACCCGAGACGAAAGCCTTTACCTGCCAACAAAAATAGCGCGTGGGGGATGGGGCCCGTCGATCAGCGGCCACGTCATCGGCGGCCTCTTGGGCTGGGCGGTCGAACACGCGGTCGACGACCCGCAACTGCAACCGGCGCGGCTAACCGTCGACCTTCCCGCGCCAACCGCGCTGGAACCACTTGAGGTGCACACCCGCGTACAGCACGACCGACGGCGATTGCGACTGGTCGAGGCTGTTGCCATCCAGGGCGGCAACACCGTGGCACGTGCGAGTGCCCTGTTTTTGCGGCGCGGCCCGCAGCCCGATGGGCACGTGTGGTCTCAACCAGTGCAGATGCCGCAGCTACCCCTCGAGCATGACGGCGCCAACCCGTCGCTTTTTATGCGAACCTACGGCTGGGGTGCCGGGATCCAGAATCCCGACCCCGAATGGGCAAATACGTCGGGACCGAAATACACCTGGTTGCAAGAAACACGCTCATTGATCGACGGTGAACCACTCAGCGCTTTCACCCGCGCGGCGATGGCTGCCGACGTCACAGCCGCAATCGCCAACTGGGGCACACACGCGTTGCAGTTCATCAACGCCGACTACACCCTCGCCTTGAGCCGGCTGCCCGAAGGGCCCCACATCGGGCTGGCCTCACTTACCCACTACAGCAACGACGGGGTGGCTACCGGCTCGGCCGTCCTCGTCGACCACCTGGGCCCAGTAGGGAGTGCTGTGTCCGTCTCGATAGCGCACTCGGGGTTTCGTCCCAGATCCGCGACTCCGCCGGCTGATTGACGCTCGGGAGGGACGGTCCGAGAGGCCTTCGGCTGATCCCTGACGCTCGCCGGCTATAAGCCTTTGGGTGCGTCGCGCACCGCCTGTACCGTCGCCTCGTCGCCGTCGAACTCGACTTGGGCCACGCGCCCGGCGGAGAACAGCAGCAGCTCCTCGGGCGCACCGGTGACCACGACCGCCGGGCCGCGGCCGGCGGTCAGCATCGTCTTGCCCCCCGGGGTACGCAACGCCACCCGGGCGGGGACCTTCGTCAGCGTTAGCCGGCCCATCAGCGACAGCGTGCGGCGCAGCATGGTGGCCAGGGCGGGTTCCAGCACGCGCGGCTGCCAGCCGGGCTGCGCGCGGCGCACGTCCTCGTGGTGGATGAACATCTCGGCGACATTGGCCACTGGGTCGAGCAGTTTGAGCGGTGAGTAGAGCGGCGGACCGGACGCGACCTTGTCCACCAGTTCGTCCCAATCGGTCTGCTTGGTCACCTCTTTCTGCACCTTGGCGGTGTGGGCGGAGAAGAAAGGGATCGTGATGCCAGGTGCGGCGTCGATGCGGTACTCCCGGATCACCAGATGGGCGGCCAGGTCCCGTGTCTTCCAGCCTTCGCACAGGGTGGGCGCATCCGGCCCGACGCCGCGCATGGTGTCGACCAGGGCGGCACGTTCGCGTTGAGCAACAGACACCTGATTTCCCTTCACTGCGGGGCTCGGTTGCGGTGATCACAGGGTAGATCGCGACCTTATCCGCGTAGGAACAGGCCGTCAGCGCGGCCCCCAGGGGCATGGTCGCTTCGGATCTCGGTAAATTCACGTGTCATGGCGTGGAAGGAAATCTCATGAATGCGGGCGTCGAGCAGTTGGAGTTTCAGGCGGAGGCACGCCAACTGCTGGATTTGATGATCCACTCGGTCTACTCCAACAAGGACTCGTTTCTGCGGGAGTTGATCTCGAACGCCTCCGATGCACTGGACAAGCTGCGAATCGACGCGTTCCGGAACAAGGACCTGGACGTCGACACCTCCGACCTGCACATCGAGATCGAGGTGGACAGGGATGCACGAACGCTGACCATTCGCGACAACGGCATCGGTATGACGCGCGAGGAAGTCGTGGCCCTGATCGGCACTCTCGCCAAATCAGGTACTGCTGAGCTGCGCCAGCAATTACGTGAGGCCAAGAATGAGGCTGCCTCAGAGGAACTGATCGGTCAGTTCGGGATCGGTTTCTACTCGACGTTCATGGTGGCCGACAAAGTCGAGTTGCTCACCCGCAAGGCCGGCGAGAGTGAGGCCACCCGGTGGGAGTCGATCGGCGAGGCCACCTACACCATCGAATCGGTCGAGGATGCCCCGCAGGGCACATCGGTCACGGTGCACCTCAAGCCCGCAGACGCCGAGGACGAGCTGCACGACTACACCGCCGAATGGAAGATCAGGAACCTGGTCAAGAAGTACTCCGACTTCATTGCCTGGCCCATCCGGATGGAGGTCGAGCGACGAATCCCCGCCCCCGAGGACGGCGGCGACGAGGTCGTCACCATTGAAACCGAGACCCTCAACTCGATGAAGGCACTGTGGGCCAGGCCTAAAGACGAGGTCTCCGACGAGGAGTACAAGGAGTTCTACAAGCACATCGCGCACGCGTGGGACGACCCGCTCGAGGTCATCTCGATGAAGGCCGAAGGTACCTTCGAGTACCAGGCCCTGCTGTTCATTCCGTCGGTGGCGCCGTTCAACTTGTTCGACCGGGACGGCAAGGTCGGGGTGGAGCTGTACGTCAAACGCGTCTTCATCATGGGCGACTGCGAGCAGCTCATGCCCAGATACCTGCGCTTCATCAAGGGGGTCGTCGACGCACAGGATATGTCGCTCAACGTCTCCCGCGAGATCCTGCAGCAGGATCGCCAGATCAACGCGATCCGTCGCCGTCTCACCAAGAAGGTCCTCTCGGCGATCAAGGATCTGCAGTCCGAGCGGCCGGAGGATTACCGCACCTTCTGGAGCCAGTTCGGCAAGGTCCTCAAAGAGGGCCTGATGTTGGACTTCGACAACCAGGAGACGCTGTTAACGGTTTCCTCGTTCGCCTCGACGCACAGCGACGACGAACTCACCACTCTCGCCGAGTACATCGAACGCATGAAGGACGGTCAGGAGCAGATCTACTACGCGACCGGCGAATCGCGCCAGCAGCTCCTGAACTCCCCGCATCTCGAAGCGTTCAAGGCCAAGGGTTACGAGGTGCTGTTGCTCACCGACCCGGTCGACGAGATCTGGGTGGGGCAGGTGACCGAGTTCGACGGCAAACCGCTGCACTCGGTGGCAAAGGGTGAGATCGACCTCGACACCGAGGAAGAGAAGACGGCGCACGAGGAGGAGCGCAACGAGCAGCAGAAGGATTTCGCCGACCTGCTCACCTGGTTGAAGGAGACCTTGAGTGATCAAGTCAAGGAAGTGCGGTTATCCACCCGACTGACCGAGTCGCCGGCCTGCCTGATCACCGACGCCTTCGAGATCACACCGGCCCTCGCGCGCCTCTACCGGGCTTCCGGGCAGGACATTCCAGTCGGGAAGCGGATTTTGGAACTCAACCCGAACCATCCGCTCGTCATCGGCCTGCGCGACGCTCACAAAGATCGCAGTGACGATTCCTCGGTCGCTGAGACCGCGGAATTATTATACGGCACAGCGCTTCTGGCGGAAGGCGGGGCACTCGAGGACCCAGCGAGGTTCGCCGAGCTGCTCGTGGACCGTCTGGCTCGCACGGTGTAAGAAGCGCGCCAGGGCGAGACTTGCAACCCTACTGTTTGTCGACTTTGCCAGCGATCTGATTGAGGACGTTGACCCCCAAGTCGCCCGGGTCCTTGCGGCAGCCGCTGACGTCGATCGCAACGTTGTTGCGTACGGTGAGCGCCCGCTGGCAGGTGCCCATGTCGAGGCTGGGAGTTCCTGGCTTGACCATGCTCCCGTTAATCGTGGCGATCAAAATCCCGTTCGCGTTGGAGACCGCTCCCACCTTGAAGTCTATTGCGATGTTGTCCATGGTCGGGTCCCCGGGACTGGTGAATTCGCGGTTGGCGCAGGCCGGCCAGCGTTGGGAGGAGGCGGTGAAGAAGGCATTCGCCTCCTTGGCGGAGGGGAACAACACCACCACCTGGGTCACCTCAGGGTCCGGATCATTCGATCCAGCCGGAAGGGCCACAGAATCGTCGTCCCCACTAACCGCGGTATACCCGCTGCCGGCATAGACGGGTGCCTCTCCAGCGTTCAAGGTGTCAAGGCATTCGGCGGGGAATTGCCATCCCGCGGGCCATTTCTGCTTGACGTTGTCGTCTTCCAGCTTGTCGATCTTTCCCTTGCTCGCCGTTCCGGTGAGGCCTAGGGCGGTATCAATCTCGGCCGTACTGAGCAAGAGATTCGCCAACGCGGCCTGCGCGACCGGAGGCCGCGTCGTGGTCGTCGTGGTCGTCGTCGTGGTCGATGAGGATGGGCTGCTCTGGTTGTTTCCACCGCACGCCGCCACCAACATCCCGATGGCGGCGATGGCGGCTGCGGCTGTCAACTGGCGCATGCGTTCGCCTTTCCCGGTTCGCGTTAAGCCTTCAAGCCGCCCGCGCGATCCGACGCATCGGCCAGTCAAAGCTGGGAGTGAACGGAGCATAGCTGCAGCCCCGCAAGACGGGAAGGTTGGTGTCCCATGAGACCGTCGCCCAGATTGCCGTCTGTAGATCTGTCGTGTGCGATTTTATTAGGAGCAGTCGTTCACCGTTACTGCCGGAGGCGCAAAGATGAGTCCTGTGACGGACCAGACGAACCCCGCGCGACGTCGCACGCCGCTCAATCGTTCGCAGATCGCAGGATTCTGGGGCGCATGGACCGGCTGGACGCTNGACGGGATGGATTCCTTCATCTACGCGCTGGTGCTTACGCCAGCGCTGACTGAGCTGCTGCCGCGTTCGGGCTATGCCGCGACATCGGCCAATGTCGGGCTCGCCGGCTCGATCCTGTTCGCTCTGTTCCTGGTGGGCTGGGGCCTGTCGTTCATCTGGGGGCCGATTGCCGACCGCTTCGGGCGCACCAAGGTGCTGGCCGCCACGATCTTCACTTTCGCCATCTTCACCGGGCTTTCGGCCATGGCGCAAAACGTCTGGGAGCTCGCGAGCTTCCGTTTCATCGCGGGTGTCGGGATCGGCGGCGAATGGGCGCTCGCGGGGACTTACGTGGCTGAGGCTTGGCCGGAGGACCGGCGCAAGATGGGGGCAGGTTATTTGCAGACCGGCTACTACGCCGGCTTCTTTTTGGCAGCGGCCCTGAATTACACGATCGGCGTACATTTCGGCTGGCGCGCAATGTTTCTGACCGGCGCGGTGCCGATCGTCGTCGCCATTCTGATCTTGACTCGCGTGCAGGAAACCGAGAAGTGGCAGCAGGCCGAGGCGGGTACCAGGGCCCGCGTGAATCCGTTGCGCGAAATTCTCGGGCCGCGCTACCGGCGTCGCACCTGGGTGGCTGCCGCGCTGGTGACGATTGCGATCGTCGGCTTGTGGGCGGGCACGGTCTACGAACCAACGGCCGTGATTCAGTTGGCGCAGAAAGCGGGTTTCGACAAGAGCGGCGCGACGAAAACCGCATCTTTGGCAACCGGCCTGTTGTCGATCGGCACCATACTGGGTTGTCTGATCTTGCCAGTGATCGCGGAGCGCGTCGGGCGCAGAAAAACGGCCGCGATTTATTTTGCGGGGATGGCGGTGTCGATTGCCGCCAGCTTTGGCTGGGCGTTCTATCTGCCCAATGGGCTTGCGCCGTTTATCGCGTGGCTGTTCGTGCTCGGTTTCTTCGGCGGCAACTTTGCGCTCTTCAGCCTCTGGTTGCCCGAGCAGTTCGAGACGCGCGTGCGCGCGACGGCGTTTGCATTCTGCACGTCGTTCGGCCGTTTTGTCGGTGCGGGCGTCAACTTCATGCTCGGCGCGGCGGTTCTGCACACACATACGTTGGGTTTGCCCGTTGCGCTGACGGCGGTCGTTTTCGTCATCGGCCTTTTCATCATTCCGCTGGCGCCCGAGACGCACGGCGAGGTGCTGCCTCCATAGACGGGACCCAGCGCCGTCAATAGCCGATCGATGCCAGGAAGGGGCCACGTGGCTCTTGGTAGAACCCCAGTGCCATCAGGTTCAGCAGGTAGACCACCCGCAATCCATGTTCGAAACACCATCGCAACAACTCGGCGTTGCCCAGCGGCACGAGGAACCCAGTCCAGGAGAACTCGTCGGCGCTCGCGATCAACGCCATGAGATCGTCGTTGCCGACGGCAACGGAGTGACCGGTGAAGCCGATCTCGGTCGTATATCCGGTGATTCGCCCGTCGCGTTCGACAATCTTGGCCGATCGGTGTGCGATCGCATCGCGCAATTCACCGCTTCGGTCGTGGCCGTGCACCTGTGCACAGAGCGCGTTGCATTCACCTACATCGGCGTCTCGAGCGTCGCGGATATGAAATCCCTTGAGGCGCACCGATAGTGGGTCGCCTTGGATTGCGGCAAGTGGTTCGTGGGTCTGAAAGCCGAGCTTGGTATACAGACTCATCGAACGGTGGTGATAGGCGGCCTGTACCAGTCGTACCCCTAGTGCTTGTCGCTCGAGGCTTCGCTCCAACACGGCCTGCATCAGGGCGCGACCGACACGGCCGTCCTGTACATCGGGAGCGACGGTGACCGGACCTACGCTGAAGATTGTCGAGCGTTCGTCGAGGAAGTTGCTGCCGATGATCCCTTCATCCGATTCGGCGACGACACTGAAGTATTCGGGATGCGACTGCAGCGCCGCGACGAGCTCTCGAGCAGCCTGCACCGAGGGCAGATCCGGCGGAAAGTTATGCCGAGTAGCGATCGCGTTGAAGGCCTCGTAGCAGATGCGGCCGCAGTCGTCAGTATCTGCGTGCGTCATGCCGCGTATACGGATCATCTGAGGTTCGGCGGTAGCTATCCGCGGCTGATCTGGATGGCTTTGACCACCAGTAGTAACGCTCCGATGACCAGGTAGCTGCGCAGGGCGATCATGCCGAGTCGCGTGCCGGCTGACCAGGTGACTGGTTCTAGCAGGGCCAGGGGTGGCATCCGCCAGGTGTTGCGGTCGACGGGGCGTGCCGGCGGTGGTGCGACCGGTGGCGCGGGTTGGCGGCGGGCAGACCAGCGCAGCACTGGTCCCGCGGCGGCGCCGAGGATCACCATAGCCACAGCCAAGTAGCCGGCAACCGCGACGACGTTGATGTGGGGGAACAAGGTGGTGGCCATCAGGATCCCCGACAGCAGCAGCAGGGTGCCGACGATCAGACCGGCGACCCAGTTGAGCCAGCGCCGGTTGACCCAGGGCCCCAACACTTCCCGGTCGTTGCATAACAGCAGTAAAAACACGCTGGCGCTGGGCAACAGCAGACCGGCAAGGGCCTGCACCGCGGTGGTGATCACCCCGAGCGGCGCTCCGGGAATCAGCACGATCACCGCGGCCAACACCACCATTGCGGTGTAGGAGAAGTAGAACTGTTTGGCGTCGGCGAATCCGCGGTGCAGCGAGTGCTTGAGGCCGAAGACGTCGCCGAAGGCGTAGCTGGTGGCCAGGGTCACAGCGGCTGCGCCGATGATCGAGGCGTCCATCAGCACGATCGCAAAGAACGCGCCGAGTGTCGCGCTGTGTTGGCCGAGCAGGTGCGCGATAGCGCCCGCGTCGGTGAAATTACCCACCGTGTTGGTGGAGCGCGCCGCCCAATCGCCTGTCATCAGCAGCGCGGCGGCGCCGACTATCACGACGAAGGCTCCCAGCACGGTGTCTACGCGTTCATAGCCCATGAACCGGGGGGTGATGCGTTTGTCGACGACGTTGGACTGCTGAAAAAACAGCTGCCAGGGCGCCACCGTGGTGCCGACGATGGCGATGATGAGCAGCACCGCATCTGAGCTCACCCCACCCGAAATGCTGGGCACCACAAATGACTTCGCCGCATGCCCCCATTGCGGATGCGACATCAGCAGCATCGGGATCTGCAGCAAAGTGATGGCGATGAAGAAGAACATGGCCCGCTCCCACCGCCGGAAGCTGCCACTTGCCATGATCGCAACCAGCGCCGCCGCCGAGACCGGCACCACAATGTATTTGGACACGCCGATGTACTCCGCGGCCAGCGAGACGCCGATGAACTCGGTGACGATCGTCAGGAAGTTGAGCAGGAACAGGTCGCCCACCGAAAACCAGCCCCAGCCGCGGCCGAACCGTTCGTTGATCAACCGGGCGTGCCCGACCCCGGTGACCGCGCCGAGGCGGACCACCATTTCCTGGTTGACGATGAGCACCGGGACCAACAGCAGCAGCACCCACAACAGGGAGTAGCCGTAGTTCTGGCCGGCCTGGGCGTAGGTGGAGACCCCACCGGCGTCGTTATCGCCGACCATCACGATGATCCCGGGACCGACGATGGCCAGCAGGGTCAATAGCCGGGTCTTCAACGTGCGGGAATGGTCGGTGTCACCGACGCTGATGCGCCCGAACGCACCCTCGATATCACCCACGTGCTTGCTGTCGAGCACCGCGGTGCGCCGTGCCGCGCCCGGCGCGGCGCGGCCAGTCAGCGTTTCCGGGTGGGCGGTGTTGTCTGGAGCTGAGGTCATGGTGTCTCACCTCCCGGCACGGGCACGTTGCGGTCACTATCGGGTTGGATTTCGCGGACCGGGCGGGGGGCCGGTTCGCGGCGGCGCCAGTCTTCGGGGATGGTGGCCTCGAGTACGTCGTCGACGGTGACCACCCCGAGCACGCGGTCCTGCTCATCGACCACCGGGATGGAGTACAGGTTGAAGTCGGCCATCAACAGTGCGATGTCGGTCAGGTCGGCGTCGGCGCTGACCCGCACCGGGTCGGAATCCATAAGTATCCCAACACTTTCGCCGGGGTCAGCCTGCAATAGGGCGATTACTGACACCACACCGACGAGGCGTTTGTCCTCGTCGAGGACATGGATCTTGACCAGTGCCTCCGGCTGTAACGTGCGGGCGTCGGCGATCAGCGCCAGCGCCGGGCCTGCGGTGGCGGCGGCGGCGCAGGAGACGAAGTCGACGTTCATCAGCCCGCCGGCGCTTTCGGGGTTGAACCCCATCAAGGTGATCACTTTCGTGCGCTGCGGGGCGGGCATCAGATCCAGCACGCGCCGGCGTCGCGATTGACGCAGATCTGCGATCGCGTCGGCGGCATCGTCGGCGCGCATCCGGCCCAGCAACGCGGCGACCTCGTCATCGGGCATGCGATCGAGGAGCCGGCTGGCCTTTTCGGGGTCGAGTTCTTCGAATACGTCGGCCTCCAACTCCGGGTCACTGCGGACCCGATCGAGGATCTCGCCGCCCTCGGCCTTATCGGCTTCCTCGAGAAGATCAGCGATCTCAGCGGCTTTGAACCCGCCGAACCGGTCCGACACACGCCGCACGGCATCGGAGTGGGCGTGACCGATCAGCGGTTCGAATGCCTTCCAATCGCGGCCCGCGTGCCCGAGGGACGACTGCTTGATCAACCCGAACAACCTGGGCGGGCGGCGGGTATCCAGCCGCGTAACCGCCCACCCGCCCCCAGTATCTTCCAGCTCGACGTCATAAGCGCGCACCAGCTCCACCGCGGCCACATCGATCAACCGGTGCCCCAGCACGTCGGCGCGCAGCAGCACCTCACCGTCGCGGCGCTCAAAACCGCGAAGATCGACCTTGTTCTTGGCCAACACGACGCGGTCGGGACGGTACTCGCGAATAGATTTGCTGCCGATGAATACCCGCCGCCCGCCGACCCCGGCCACGATCCCGGTCACCAGCGGGTAGTCATCGGCGCCGCGCAGCCGCACGATCACGTCCTCAACCCGGCCCACCGCCTCGCCGGAGGGTGCCAGCACCGGTGCGCGCAACAGCTGTGAGAGGTGGATTACCGGGAGCCCGCCCCCGTACTCAGTGGCCGTCTCTGATGTGCTCACTTGTCCTCCTCAACGCTCTGTCATAGGTCCTCACGGGCAGCCCCCGCGACACCCGAGGGTCGTGATGCCATGTGCGGGTACGGCTTACAGTCAGGTTCGGTGATGGCGCAAGTATCGTCGTTTGACCGGCTCGGCCCGCCAGATGGTACGCCGCAATCGCCGCAAGTGGCTACCGGCAATCAGTAAACAGGCGGCCAAAGCTGTGAGCTGTATGCGCGCAGATCACCTCTCGACGTTGAAGAACGACTCGCCGTCCTCTGGCGTTCCGTCGATCTGCCCGCTCACGCGGCCGTGCACGGTCGGATCGATGCGGTCCAGTTCGTCGTTGCTGAGAACATTGAGTGCGCCGCCCGCATCCGAGTCGTGTGCCTCTCTGGACGATTCGTCGTCGCGCAGGTCTTCCGGAGTCTCCGCCGCGAGTTTCTCGTCGAGCGACTCGTGGTCTTCGGCCTCGATCCACTCGTCGGGCGGATCAACCACCTCGTCGCCGTCGTCGTTGCGTACCTCGTCGGAGTCCAGGCTCTCTGACGGGTCCAGCATGTCGTCGTTGATGTCGCTTTCCACGATGGTCGATTGCCCTCCTTACCACTTGTCAACCAGCGCGTCAGCTGGTCTTCGGCATCGGGATGCCTTCGCTGGCCGCGAACTGCGCGTCTTCTTGAGAGGACAGCCCGATCGAGACCACTGAACGGTCGAACAGTATGTCAGTCAGGTAAGCCAGCGAAACTGCCCATCGGTTGACCGGCCGCGGAATGGCGTAGAGGTGGTAGCACCTCGTCACGAATTTCGCGGGCAACCCGGACAGCTGGACATTGAGCGGATTGGCTACCGCATGCCTGGGCCCCAGGTCGACCACCAGACCCAGGTTGCGGTGTTTGTATTGCTTGCTCGTGCCGTAGCCCAAGCTGGCGGCCACGTTGCGCGCCAGCGCTTTTCCCTGACGGGTCGCGTGTTGTGCGGTAGGCGGAGTGATCTTTCCGGGTTGAGTCAGATCGGGAACCGCAGCCGCATCACCGGCAGCGAAGACATGCGGGTGGCCCGGCACCTGCAGATCGGGCTGGACTTTGAGTCGGCCCTTCTCGGTTGGCAATCCCAGGTTTTCGATCAGCGGAGCGCCGGTTACCCCTGTCACCCAGGCGAGAGTGTGCGTGTCGATGCGCGAATCGTCGCTGAGCACCACATGGTCTGCGTGCGCCTCCTTCAGCGTCATGCCGAGCCGCACATCGATGCCTCGGCGGCGTAGCAGTTTCATTGCGGCATCGCCGAGTTTAGGCCCGACCTCGGGCATCACCTGTTCGGCGGTATCGAGTAGCAGGAACTTGACGTCGGTGGCATTGAAGTTCATTTGTTTGGCCGCGGCATCGGCTAGGGCCCGCAGCTGAACGACCAGCTCGGTACCCGAATAGGACGCGCCGACCACGACGACAGTGCGACGGGCCGCAGCCACCTTTGGATCGTCCTCGATGTTGGCCAGCTCGAGTTGCTCGACGAAGTGGTCTCGCAGGTAGAGGGCCTCGGCAGTGGTCTTCAACCCCCGCGCGTGTGTCGCCAGACCCGGTACGTCGAACAGCCGTGTCACCGACCCTGGGGTCAGCACCAGGCGGTCCCAGGACAGGCTGTGGCTGCGTTCTTCGGGATCGCAATAAGTCAGGGTTTGCTGCGCGAAGTCCACGGCGTCCACCCGCCCGCGCACGGCTTTGACGCCTTTGAGTGTGTTGGCTAGCGGCACCGTGACGAAGCGAGCATCGACGAGCCCGCCGGCGACGTCGGGCAACAGCGGCGTGTACAGCATGTAATCGACCGGGGAAATGATCGTGATATCGACTGGTGCGTGCTGACGGCCAAGAATTCGGGCGAGACGGTGGGCACAGGTGAATCCGGTGAAGCCGCTGCCGACGATTACAATCGAGGTCACCAACCCGAGTTTAGGACGCACTCGTTGGCGAGACCGCGTTAGCTGTTGCGCCGGATTTTCAGCGCGGTGGTGATCATCGGAATCTGTAGCGGCAGCCGGGCCAGGGCGGCGATGCGCATCGGCCATGGCTTGCTCCACCACAACCGGCACATGTTGACATTCGCCGGAAAGACCCCGACGAACAGCAGGGCGGCCGCCAGCGCCGCCAATCGCCGAGTGCGTCGCGGCACCAGCAGCGCTCCGGTGGCTATCTCGACGACACCCGATGCGTAGGTGTAGAGCCGCGCGTCCCCGGGCAGCTCGGCGGGGACGATGTCGTCGAACGGCTTGGGCGCCAGGAAGTGGACTGTGCCGATGCCCATCAGCATCGCCGCGACTCGGTATGCGGCGGTCTGGGTGTCACGTTCGGCTACGGGTGTGGTGGTCATGGACCCATTGTGTCCTGCGCGGTGACTGAGGTCACTTGCCGCACCAAAAACTTGCCGCACCAAAAAGGGGAGCGTCGGACGCTCCTCTTCCCGGCTGGGTGGCTGCGATGCTCACCGCTCTCCGACAGCTTGGGCGTCGAGCGGGTTGATCCGGTTGACGATCAGCGGGTCTTCTTTGGTGAACGGGAAGTTGGGCAGGTCGTCGATGTGTGTGTCGAACGTTGCCGCGAGCACCTTGCGTGAGTAGGCGCTGATCGACGTCCGATAGCCGATGTCAGCGGGGGTGGGCTGATCGAAGAAGATGCAGAAGTGCATCTCCGGGGCGTCGAAGACCTCGATGTGGTGCGGGTAGGCGCGGGGGATGAAGTACACATCGCCCTGCCGCAGGTACCAGGTGTCGAGCTCGCCGCCTGGATTCATCACCGTCATGCGGGCCGCGCCCTTGTTGACGTAGCCCATCTCGGCGGTAATCGGGTGCCAATGCGGTTCGCGCATGCCGTCCTCGCGGATGCGCAACGAGTACATCGACAGGTCTTTGAGCGCGGGCCAGAACTGCACGCGTGCNGTCCTGGCGGAGCCGACAGCGCTGCTGACGGGNGCAGCCATAGCCTCGACCGAGAACTTGTGTGGATCGTCGAAGTAGGCGGTCGCGGGCACATCGGGGTCTCCGTCACGGGCGGCCAGTGCGCGGTCAGTGGTGCTGCGGCGGATCGCCGCGAAATCCAAGGCCGGCAGGTCGTAGGTATTTCCCAACACCGCGTCGGTCATTGCTCCGAAAGCCGCCCCCAGTCCGAAGTCCTCGGGCCGCCCGAGCGCACCACGAAAGACGCGAACCGGCTGCCGGTGTCGAGCACCGAGACCAGGGCGGTGCCCGAAACGCAGTAGGTCAGTTCGTTGGCATTGGCGTGCCAGTGCGGGGTCCGCATTGCGCCGGGATCGATCAGCAGCCGTTTGATCGATAGGCCGTTCAGGATTGGGAAGACGTCGGCTGTCAGGCGCCGGATTGAACCGAGGCCGGACTCTTCGACGATTTCGCCCTGTGTTAATGATGCGACGTGCTTATCTGCCTTAGCATTTCATTCTCCTCAACAGCGGCGGATCGACGATCCGAGTAGGTGACTACTCCTACGATGCCGCCGTGGAGGACGCGCGTCCAAGTCCGCTTTTTGATTTGCTGATCAGCGTCGGTTATCAAGCCCGGGGCGGTTTGGAACGGTCGGCGTCGGTGAAGCGGATGACGCCGCGGATGTTGCGTCCCTCAAGCATGTCGCGATAGCCGTCGTCGATCTGCTCGAGCGAGTAAATCTGGGGGATGTCGTACTGCGGGTTGCCGCCGCCGAACAGACTTCCCTGCAGACTTTTCTGCAGCGGCGACAGCCCGCGAGGTTGAGGGTGACGTCGGTGGCCATCACGCTGCCCATGGCGGTGACGACGCAGACGCCGCCCTTTGCGGTCAGTTGCATCCATGTCTCGACCTCGCGGCCCTCGCTGCGACCGACCGCGACTATCACCTTGTGGCACATGAGTCCCGACGTGGACTCGGCGATGCTGGCCGCGGCGCTGGCAATGTCAGCGAAAGCTTGTGTGGCGCCGAACTTGAGCGCCTGCTCGCGTTTCCACTCGTATGGATCGATGGCGAACATCTATCGACGGAAGCGGCCCACCCGCTCCCGAGCGGCACGGCGCAGAGCAGCCACTAGCCGAAGCTCAGTCGTCGATGTGCGTCGGTGGGTCAGCAAAGGCGAGACCCCCAGGGCGCTGGTCAGGACCCATCAAATCACAGCGCCTGTCGGGCACTAGGTAGGAACTGGCGCCGCTAGCCACCCAGTTGGCAAATGCCACGCAACGTTGCCAGGTGCCGTCAGGCAGGACGGGTCCATCGCACTTGCTGATAACGCCGGGTCCTCCGTACTGGCAGCCGGCGTTGGCCGGCGGCGCTGCGGCGATCAGCCCTCCGGCCATCAGTGCGGCGCCCAGGCCGCCGATGAAGGCGGATATCCCCTGTGGCAACGTGATCTTGAATGCAGTCATTGCGTCCCCTTTGGATTACTGCGGCTCAATCATTGCATCGCGGTGAGGCTGCATATCGTCTTTGCGGTCCCGACAGATCCAGGCCCGGTTCGATCATTTGGCCGGGGTACCGCAGCCTCTAGTCAGCAAGTAGTAAGGCCCACCAATCGAGACTCGGGCCGCCCCCTCGGTTCACTGGGCAGGTCGGCTTGGACTAGCGTCAATCTGTTATGAGGGCGGTCCTCGTCCTGGTGGCCTCCGTGATCGTCTCGGGGTTTCTCAGCGTCCCGACGGTGGCGGACGCCGACCCGTGCGTCAACGGCACCGTCCGTGGTGGTTCGGGTGGCGACTACTTCCTGTGCCAGGATCGCGGGTGGTTGCACGTCCTGCCGACGTTCGACGGCCCAAATCAGCCGCTGCCACCGACGTGTGTGAGGTTTCCGGACAAGTACATGTGCCCGACTGATGGGCCTCCTCCGCCCGGCCCGCAGTGGACAACTCCGGGCGGTTGGTATCCGGGACTGTAAAGACCGCAAGTGCGAGTGTGGTATCGGCCCGATGGACGAATACGGGTGGACTGAGCACTTGGCCGACGAGTTGGCCCGCAAGCTGACGCTGGTGCCGAAAAAGTAGGCCCTACGACGTCGGCGGTAATCCCATTTAGGAATTGACAAGTCAGCTCGTGAAGGTGGGGTCCAGCACGGATGCATCGGCGTCGGTGGTATCTGAATGCGACTCGTCTGTCAACGATGTCGAGGACTCAGACACCTCCAACCGCGGGCTGTTCAGCTGCGGGGGTGAGGCGGGCCATCCCGCGCAGAATCCACGGTGCACGCCTCGCGATCACCTCCACGGCGTGGTCCGAGCGGCGCATCGCGGTCCGACGGCCAGGAGTGGGGCCGCGGTCCTCGAAGCCCGTACCCGAGCCGACGACTAGGTCGCGCACGGTGCGTGGGACAGGGATGTCGCCCGCGGCGGCCTGGGCCTCAGGGTCACCAGGTCCATCCGCGCTGATCCGCCAGCGCTTGGGCAAGCTCCTTGCCGTCCGCCAGCGTGTCCAGCACGTACTCGCCGAGCTTCTGTTCAGCCCGGTCCGGTGCATCGATGAACATGCTGAAGATGGGCACACCCCACTTTCCGTCGGACCGTTTGTAGACGACGTAGTGAGCCATGTAGCGATGAGCATGGTGCTCATTCTCGGAGCGCACGGTCCACTCAAGCGGTTCGCTCATGGCTGCGATTAAACGCCCGTCATGGGCCGCCGCCCCGAGGAGAGCAGGGGCGGCCCGATCAACTATCAGACGCGGCGATCCGGTTCCCAATGGTGCGGTATTTCCACATAGGGATTGACGAGGCACCTCGAGGGGATGGACGGGTCGACCTTGACCACCGAGGTCTGGTGCACCACCACTTATGGGGCAAAGGTCCCCAGCAGCGACATCGGCAGGACACTGCGGCCCTCCGTCAATATCCACGCCGCTTAATTGTTAGCGCCGTCACAGACGGGGTCCTACCCAACTTAGACCAATACTATTGCCTATACAGTATTTGATACGAGTCGCGGCGATCGGCCGCTGCCAGACATCTCGAGGATGAGAACATGGGAACACCCGTAATCGTCGGAGCTGCCCGGACGGCGATCGGCCGCTCCCTGAAGGGGACGCTGGCCAACACCCCGCCCGAGACGCTGATCACCGCGGTGCTTCCGGAGGTGGTGCGCAGGTCGGGTGTCGACCCGTCTGACATCGACGACATCATCTTCGCCGAATCGCATTACGGCGGCGGCGATCTTGCCCGGTATGCCGCCACCGCCACCGGTTTGGACCACGTTCCCGGCCAATCGGTCAACCGGCACTGCGCGGGCAGTCTGACCGCCATCGGCAACGCCTCCGCCCAGATCGGCTCGGGCATGGAGCGCGTGCTCATCGCAGGTGGTGTGCAGTCGTTGTCGATGACGCCGTTGACCAACTGGCGCATTCCCGGCCCCGAGCTGAAGTTCGAAGAGCGCTGGATGCCGCCGACCCACGTCGAGACCCCCGACGCGCCGGCCAAGGACATGTCGATCACTGTGGGCTGGAACACCGCGCAGGCGGTCGGCATCAGCCGCGAGGAGATGGACGCCTGGGCGGCGCGGTCACATCAGCGTGCCATTGCGGCCATCGACGCGGGCAAGTTCGTCGACGAGATCATCCCGCTGAAGATCACCCAACTAGACGGGTCGGTGACCGACTTTTCAATCGATGAGCATCCTCGGCGCGACACCACCGTTGAGAAGCTCGCCGGCCTCAAAGTCCTGCACCCGGAGATCGAAGGATTCTCGATCACGGCCGGTAACAGCAGCGGCACCAACGATGCGGCAGCCGGGGTCGCGCTCGTCGACCTGGATTACGCCCGCGCCGAGAACCTGAACGTGATGGCAACGGTCAAGGCGTGGGCCGCCGCCGGAGTGCCAGCCCGGGATTGCGGACTGGGTGCGCTGCGGGTAATCGAAAAGGTACTGCAGCGAGCCGGCCTCTCGTTCGGCGATGTGACGCTGTGGGAGATCAACGAGGCATTCGCCTCGGTGCCGGTCGCGGCGTGCAAGGAGTTCGGCCTCGACGAGGAGAAGGTGAACTTCTCGGGGAGCGGCTGCAGCCTCGGCCACCCGATCGCGGCCTCGGGAGCCCGCATGGTCACCACGTTGACCTACGAGTTGGCTCGCCGCGGCGGCGGCATCGGCGTCGCGGCCATGTGCGCGGGCGGCGGGCAGGGCGGCGCAGTCGTCATCGAGGTCTAATCACACCGCCTCAGTTGCAGAAGGTGTAGCCGATGAACTCCTTATCCTGGGAGTTGTCGACCGGGTAGTTGACGTAGTGCACTGCCGGCAGTCCGTTGTACTGGGTGTTCATCTTTTCCGCGGTGGGCGGAGGGGCACCTTTGGGGAAGGCCAAGATCATGTCGGCAAAAATCTTGAGGCCGACCTGGCACAGGGCGTCAGCCCGGGGCGGCTGTGGATTCCACGCATGAACGCGGACCGGGTTCGTGAGCTGATAGCCGGCTGCACAATTCGGATCGCAGATCTTGAAAACGGCGGTGCCGGTTCCATCGGCGCCCCCGGGCCCCCATAAGCTCCACGACATATCTTGCAGCGCAACAGCTACGCTCGCACATCCCACGATATTGAGCTTGTTCGGAAGCTCGACCGGTGGAACCGACAGGTTGTAACAGCCCGGAATGGCGAAGCTGGTCGGCGGGGGCGGCGGTTGGGTCGTGGGCTGCGGCGCCGCGCCTTTGTGGCTGGGTTTTACTCCGACGAAAATAAGCACACCCAGTACCGCGATGGCCAGCCCGGCGCCGGTCACGATCAGGGGTATCCGCGGAATGCGCCGCGACGAGGTCCGCGAAGAAGTCGACGAAGGCGCGTTACTGTTACCGCTCACTTTCAACAAGTTCCCCCTCTCGGCACAATTGTCACGTCAGGGTGGTCACTGCCACAACCGATACGGCACGGTAAAGTTGGTCAACACAACCAACAAAGTGAGGATTGTGATGTCTAGGGAGTCACCGATGGATGACCACGAACTTGCGGCGCGGCTCGCCACCGAGGCCGGTCAGCTGCTGCTCCGAGTGCGGGAGGAATTCGCCGATGCCGACGTGGGCGAGCGGAAAGCTGCGGGGGACAAGCGATCCCACGACTTCCTCATGGAAGCGTTGGCCGGCCAGCGTCCGGACGACGCGGTGCTGTCCGAGGAGGGCGCAGATGATCCGGTGCGGTTGCGCTCGGAGCGGGTCTGGATTGTCGATCCGCTCGACGGCACGCGTGAATTCTCCGAGCTGGGGCGCGACGACTGGGCCGTGCACGTCGCGCTCTGGCAGGCCGGCGAGCTCGTTGCCGGTGCGGTAGCGCTGCCGGCACAGGGAATTACGTTGGCTACGCCTGACGTTGCGGCGCCTCCTGCCGCACCGGCCAAGCCACGCATCGTGGTGTCGCGCACCCGGCCGCCCGCCATCGCGCTGGCTGTGCGCGACGCGTTGGACGGCACGCTGGTGGAGATGGGCTCCGCCGGAGCCAAGGTGGCGTCGGTAATTCAGGGTTTCTCCGACGTGTATGTCCACGCCGGGGGCCAGTTCGAATGGGACTCAGCTGCCCCGGTGGCGGTGGCCCGAGCCGCTGGTTTGCATACCTCGCGCATTGATGGGTCCGCATTGGCCTATAACCAGCCGGACCCGAAGTTGCCGGACCTGGTGATATGCCGTCCTGAGCTTGCGCAGGCGGTACTGGCCGTCACTGGCTGACGGGCGCCGGCGTTGTGTAGGGCGTTCCGGTCCCGTCAGCCGCGCCGCTTTCGGAGTCGGCGCCGGCCGCCCTTCGCCTCCCCGTCTTTCCACCGAGACTTGTTGCTAAAAGCCGGCATTGACGAAGCCGGCGGTCGCGCGCCTCCGGAGTGGAGTCCTGCAGGGCTCGGCCGACGCCGCTGCCCTTGCGCGCGACATCAACGACTATCTTGCCGATCTCGTTGGTGCTCAACCCGATCGGTTCGGATTCTTCGCGACTGTCCCCATGCCACGTAGTCGCGAATCCGTCAAAGAACAGGGCGGTCATGCGCGTCTCAGCGCAGGGCATTCTGCCAAGATAGAATGCGTTCGGCCAGTTCTGGTCCGCAGTCTTCCTGAATGAAGTGGCTGCCATTGATGCGGGCGTGCGGCTGGCCCGCCGCTCCAGGGATGTGCTTGATCAGGGGACGGTCTGCTTTCCCGAGGATCGGGTCGCGACTTCCGAAGATGGCGAGAAAGGGTTTCTCCCATCGGCCCAGCGCGTCCCACGCCGCCCGATTGGCCGGAATCGCCGGATCCTCGGGTGAGGTTGGCACCAACTGCGGGAACGCCCGGGCCCCGGCTTGATACGTCTTGTCTGGGAAGGGCGCGTCGTAGCCGGTTCGCACCTTAGGGGGAACCCTGCGGACGGTGCCGACCGCGACCAGGTGCCCGGCGGGCAGCACGGGGGAGTAGCGCGCAAAGGCCCGCCACGCGAAGAAGGCGCGAGACGGCCGCTGCTGGGCCGTGGGAAGAAAACCGTTTGCCACCACAAGTCGCGCGATCCGGTCACCCTGCTCGGCGGCGATGCGCAGGCCGATGAGCGATCCCCAGTCCTGCACGAAAAGAGTGACATCTTTCAGGTTGAGTCGCTCGAACAACGAGGTCACCCACTCGACGTGGCGTAGGTAGGTGTAATCCTCGATCCGAGTGGGCTTGTCGGAACGGCCGAAGCCGATCAGGTCGGGCGCGAGCACGCGGTTCCCAGCCTCAGCCAGCGGCGGAATCATCGTGCGGTACAGGTAGCTCCACGTGGGTTCACCGTGCAGCAGCACGATCGGTGGGCCGTCGGCGGGACCCTCGTCGAGGAAGTGCATGCGCAGCGGCCGAGTATCGCTTGCCTTCACATCAAGGTAGGTCCCTACGAACGGGTAGCCCTCCAGATTTTCGAATCGGGAGTCTGGGGTTCGCAGCACATCCATATTCAGCTCCTCCGGTGGCGCGCGGCCCCTGCAAGCCTCTCTCGGCAGCGCGCCCTTCGTCCAGTACGAGATTTCATTGATGCAGAGCCCGACAGGCCACTAAAATAGCCAAATCATGGCCATCCGGCGCGCGGTTCTGCTCATTGCCGACATCGGCGGATATACGCGCTACATGAATTGGAACCGGCTACACCTGACCCACGCGCAGCAGACGGTTGCGCTGCTGCTGGAGTCGGTCATCGACGCCGGCAAAGGGCTGAAGCTGGCGAAGCTGGAGGGCGACGCCGCGTTCTTTTGGGCACCAGATGGCAACGCCAATGTGCTGGTGGGCGACCGCCCGGCGTCGACGTCATCCTGGTGCACCGAATGCTCAAGAACACGGTGCCCGTGCCGGAGTACGTGCTGATGACCGATGCGATTGCGCAGTCCCTCGACGAGCCGATGCGCCAGCTGTCCAAGCCGTTGATTCACGACTTCGAAGGCCTCGGAGAGACGTCGACCCACTACATCGACCTCGCCACCACTGAGGTAGCACCGGTGGTAGTGCCAGAGCGCAGTTTGTCCGGTCGGCTATGGGTGAAATTGAAGTTGGAGTCGAGCTCGCTGCCGTNTTTGCTGGGCATCAAGAAACCTGCTGAGGGCTTCCGCAACCTGGGCCGCGGCGCCGAGGACCAGCTGCCAGTATGAGCCGGTCTTAGCTAGACCTCGGCGAGCGCCCGACCCATTCGCGATACGGCCTCGACCAAAATCGGTTGCGAGGTAGCGAAATTCAGGCGCACGTGCCCGGCCCCGCCAGTTCCGAAGACATGGCCTGAACTGAGCGCGACGCGGGCGTGGTCGAGGAACCAGCGGGCCGGCCCGGAGAGATCGGATACCACCGCAAGGCCGTCGGCGACCTCGACGGGGGCCTCCTGGAGTCCGAGTTGCCGACAATCCAGCCACGCCAGGTAAGTGCCCTGCGGTCGCAGATAACCGACCCCGGGAAGGTGCTCAGCGACCAGATCGCCCAGTAACGTGCGGTTCTCATCCAGCCCCTGCAGCAGTACATCGAGCCAGTCGGAACCGGTCCTGAACGCCTCGGCGTGCGCGATCACGCCCAGGTGGCTTGGGCCGTGGCTGACCTCCTCGGGCATCCGGCGAAGGTCTGCGGCCGACTCAGGACCGGCAATCGCCAAGGCCGCCTTCAACCCAGAGAGGTTCCATGCCTTGGATGCCGACGTCACGGCGAACGCGTCCTCTGCACCGGGCACACTCAGATACGGGGTGAATCGCGACCCGGACAGGATCACGGGCGCGTGAATCTCGTCTGACACCACCCGGACACCGAACCGGCGGGCACGTTCGGCAACTCCGCGCAGTTCGTCGACGGTGTGCACCGACCCCGTCGGATTGTGCGGATTGCACAACAGGTACGCGACCTTCGCCCTCGACGCACAGGCGTGTGCGAACGCTTCCTCCAACGCGTCCAGGTCAATTCGGCCATCGATACCAAGCGGCGCTTCGATCACCCGGCGGCCGTCGTGCGAGACGAAAGCGTAGAACGGGGCGTATACCGGCGGATTGACGATGACGGCGTCACCGCGATCGGTGACCAGACGCAGCGTCTCAACGATACCGAGCATGACGTCCGGAACGATCGCCGTGCGGCTGACCTGTAGGTCGTGCCATTCCCAACGCCGCGAAGCGAATTCACTGACCGCCTCAGCAAACGCGGTACCCGAAGGATAGCCGGTGTCACCATTGTCGATGGCCGTACGGAGAGCGTCGGCCACCGTCGGCGCGAGATTGACATCCATCTCGGCGACCCACAACGGCAGCACATCGGCCGGGTGGGCACGCCACTTCATGCTGGTGCGGACTCGCAGTTGCCCCAGCGTGAGTTCCTCGAGCGGATTAAACGTCACCCGGGCAGATTAAGCCGCGGCTGCCGCGGCCGATACCCGATGCGACGCGACGTACGGAACAAAAATCAGGTTAATGTGCGCGGGTATGAGCGCACCGGTTGATCACCGCGTCTTTTGCGCTCGGCCTTTTGCCCGCCTCCGAGCGACTAGTCGAGGCTGTTTGTGGAGCGAATTAGTAGACACCGGCCGTGTTGTCGCGCGGAGGCGGGCAATTCGGCACATCCCGGGAGCCGGCGCTGTGCCGCGACACGTGTTCGACCCAGCGTTGACGCTGCTCTCGGACCGGACGTAGCGTACGTCACACAAAGATTAGGTCGTCTAGGAGGCGCCGTGTTCACGCTGCGCTTTGATATGCGGGCCCCGGCGTGGGGGGCGCACCCTGCTGCGCTGTATGCGGCGGTGCCCGAGATGTGTGCCTGGGCCGAGGGTCACGGCGGCATCGCAGCCGTGTTGTGTGAGCACCATGGTTCCGAGGACGGGTACCTGCCGTCCCCGCTGGTGTTGGCACCGGCAATTGCCGCGCGCACGCAGCGGCTGGCCATGAACCTCATCCTGATTCTGCCGTTCTACGAACCCGTACGCCTGGCCGAGGACATGGCGGTCCTCGACATCCTCAGCGGCGGCCGGGCGTCATACACCCTGGCCCTGGGGTATCGGCCCGAGGAGTTCGAGCACTTCGGCTTGGCGCTCGGTGATCGTGGGCAGCTCGCCGACGAGAAGATCGCACTGCTGCGCCGACTGCTCGCCGGAGAAACAGTCGTTGCAGACGGACGTCGCATCACGGTGACACCGCGGCCCCAGACCCCTGGCGGGCCGGGGTTGATGTGGGGTGGCGGGACTGTGGCAGCGGCCCGGCGCGCCGGCAGGTACGGCCTGGGTCTGCTGGCGAACGCCAATGTCGTCGGTATGCAGGAGGCCTACGAGGCCGCCTGCCGCAAGCACGGC
>JGI12631J13338_1000030_pt1 | contig 61862 bp, 57 predicted proteins | sample BlaSpr_A8_Ref_O1_FD_13338 | JGI IMG/M metagenome (IMG submission 13338) | reverse complement strand
ATCAGGCGACCGGGTCACCGGGCCGATGGTACTCCATGTCTTGAGTTCGGCAATGGCGGGTACGGCAATACCATTGACCGGCGCGGTGGCGACCCGTAAGATTTTTGTTCTGGCCTCGGTGGCCGAATGCCAAGCCGGGGTGGGCTATCAAACTTGTGCGCGGATCGAAGCGCCGCTTTTTGCTGCTTGGTACTAGAACCGATCGAAACGAGCGGTTGCGGTTTCGGCGGTTAGCGGCGTATAAGGTCAGCTTGCTTTAGGGGAATTCCGAGTAGCGGAAACACACCAATGAAATCCAAGATTGCACTGTGGACCGGCGTGGCTGTGTCCGTGATCATTTTTGGCGGCTGCGACGATGCTTTGTCGTCGAAGCAAGCCAAGGCTCGGCCACCCGCCGCCACTCCCGCCCCGGCCCTGGCGGAAAATCGCGAGCCGCTTCCCTTTCCTGATCAATCCGTAACGCTGCCGAGTTTTTATGATCAGCGGCCGGCCCTCGACATTCTAATCGCTAAGGTGCAGGTGAGTTTCAACGCGGCCGAAAAGGAATACAAAGCCGGCGAATTCGACAAAGCGCGGGCAGACTATGATCGCGCGGTCGCGCTGATCGTAGCGAGCGGCTACCAGTCTGACTCCGATCCGCGGCTTTCCGATTTGATCGATCAGATTGGCGAGACGTTACACTCCTACGATGTAAATGCGCGCCAGGACGCAGGCGACGAGGAAGAGAACCCCAGCACGCCGGCGCCGATTGACGAGTTGACCGATCTGACGCTACCGGCCGGTGATCCGCGACTTGCGGCTATCGCTGAAAAAGAATTGATGCGTGTGCAGCACGACTTACCGCTGACCGTAAACTCGGCGGTGCTGCAGTATTTGAGTTTTTTCTCGACGCCGAAAGGCCGGGCCACCGTGGCGCACGGCCTGGATCGCTCGGGCCGGTACAACGATATGGTCCGCCGCGTTCTAAAAGAAGAAGGAGTGCCGCAGGATTTGATGTATCTAGCGCAGGCCGAATCCGCGTTTCAGCCCACGGCGGTTTCGAAAGCGGGGGCGCGCGGGCTATGGCAGTTTATGCCGTTCCGCGGCGAGGAATACGAACTCGACCGGACCTTCTGGGTGGACGAACGTAGCGATCCGGAAAAGGCCACTCGCGCGGCGGCCCGGCATATGCGCGACCTGTACGATATGTTCGGCGACTGGTACTTGGTAATGGCGGCCTACAATGCTGGCCCGATGAACGTGGTGAAGGGTGTGGAGCGCACTGGGTACGCTGATTTCTGGGAGTTATCGCGGCTGCACGCATTGCCCAAACAAACGCAAAACTATGTGCCGATCATTATCGCGCTGGCCCTGGTGGGAAAAGATCCAGCGCTGTACGGGGTGGAAGTGGCGCCGGAAAAGCCCGCCGCGACGGATGTGATCTACCCCAAGCATTCGATCGATTTGCATTTAGTGGCCGATGCCACCGGCGCGGACATCGACGATCTGCGGTCGATGAATCCGGAATTGCTGCGTAATGTGACGCCCAACGACCCAAATTTCGGACTGAAGCTGCCCGCGGGTTATGGCGGAAAATTCCAAGACAACATCGGGCAGGTGCCGCAAGACAAGTGGACCAGCTGGCGGCTACATAAGGTCGAATCCGGCGAGACCCTGGGAGACATCGCTCGCCATTACCGGGTAACGGTGCCGGCCATCGAACTGGCCAACCATTTGGAATTGCACGCGACGGTTCCGGCGGGCTTTATGCTGAACATTCCGGCGGCCCCGCCGATCGTGCGGCTGGTGCATTACCGGGTCGTGCGCGGAGATACCCTGGAGGGAATTGCCGAACGGTTTGATGTGACCGTGGCGGAATTGAAGCGCTGGAATAATATTCACGGCTCGAGCGCGCCGCGCGGTTCGCGGCTGCGCATTTACGCCGGTGGTTCCCCGGATGATTCTTCGCGCTCGAAAGTAAAATCGGCGCAATCGGTGCCGGGACCTGCCGACCCACAAAACGTATCGGCAGGTGAGACGTATTTGACGGGGCCGCGGCAACATCGAGTGAAGCAAGGTGAGACCCTTTATTCGATCGCGCACGCTTATAAGGTTAGCGTCGACAACCTCCGAGAGGCCAATCCTTTCCTGGCTGAACGCCCGATTCAGCCCGGCGATTTGTTGGCCATTCACCCCTAGCACCGCCGCCACACCGAAATTCGCAAGTGGCCGGTCATGATGAACTTACAAGTGCCATGTAACCTTTCGTAACCTACTTCCAGCAGCCCCCACTTTGCTCTTCCAGCCCCGTCCTCATTTTCTTTCCTTGCAGCTTGACAAATTTCCGGCCTTCCGTTTATATGCGCGGAGGGGCTTAACTGCGTTCCTTTTCGCCCGAGACCACGGAGGATCAATGTTCTACGCAAAAATGAACGACGACGAAGACGACGAGTTGCCCCACTTTGAAGCGGACGACGACGAGGAAGGCGCGGAGCACGCGCACGTGGATATCGTGGAAGAAGTGGATGAAGTGGTGATCGACGAAGAACCGGAAGAAGACGGCGAGCACGACGAAAAGCCCGCAGCGGCCGCAGTCCGCAAGCCGGCCCCGGCGGCTAAGAAGGCCAAGAAAAAGCCGGTGGCCAAGAAAAAGGTGAAAGCAAAACCGAAGAAAAAAGCCCCGGCGAAAAAGGGCAAGTCCAAGAAGCCGGCGAAACGCAAGAAGCGCTAAACGATTGAAATCGTTGTAAGACCCGGGCCGCGTCGCGGAATCACGCCAGTGATTGCGCAGCGCGGCCCGGTTGTTTTTCGATTCGAGTGGATCGTCCGGTGTAGTTGCTGCGCTACTTTCGCCGGTTCGAACCGAACGTTTCAATGGCAACCAATCCAACCGCCTCCCGGGAACTCCCATTATCTAATTACTAATGTGTGTCTATCTTCCTGCTGCTATAGAGCCGCCAGAGCCGCTAGCATACGCGCGAGATGGTGGTGGCGCTGGAACAGATCCGAAGAATTTGCGGATCCTGGCGAACGAATTGCTCGGTACGAGATTGGCGGCGCGGGTGGGATTGCGTGTGCCGGAAGCGGACATCGTCGAGGTGCGTCAAGATTTGATTGCGCACACCGAGGATAGGGTGATGCAGCTGGGGCGCGGGCGCGCGCCTTGCCAGGCCGGGAAGCAATTCGGCTCGCGTTATCCGGGCAAGCCGGCGGAAACGACGGTGTACGATTTTCTGTCGGACGAGCAGTTGCGCGGGCTGTCCAATCTTGCGGATTTTCTGGGAATGCTGGTCTGCAATAAGTGGACCTGCAATACCAACGGGCGGCAGACGATTTTTTTTCGCGATGGCGCAGCCGCGGAATATTCGGCGCAGATGATCGACAACGGTTTCTGCTTCAACGCCGGGGAGTGGAATTTTCCGGATGCGCCGCTGCGCGGGTTGTATGCCCGCCACCGGGTGTATGAGTCGGTTCGCGGCCTGGCGGCGTTTGGTGCCTGGATGAATCGGGTGGAAAACATCACCGAAAGCGTGCTGGAAGAGATTTATAGCGAGATACCGCCGGAATGGTACGCGTTTGAACCGGAGGCCATTGAACGGATGCTGGGAAAACTGCTGCGGCGGCGCAAGCTGGTCGGCGAACTGATTGTTTCGGCCTGGAAATCGTCGGCGCAACCGTTTCCCCACTGGAAGTGAACCATGCCATCAGAATCGAAGAAAGCCGNGCCTAAGACACTGGNGCCGAAGAGCACCTTACGTTACCGCATCCTGCGCTACACGCCGGATCTGGTGCGCGACGAGTGGGTCAACATCGGCGTGCTGCTGGAGGAAACACGCGGCTCGCGCCACGCCCTGCGCCTGATTGAAGAGCCGCGCGAAATCGCGCGGGTCCGGCGGCTGCATCCAGACGCCGACGAAGACCTGCGGCGCGCGCTGCCGATTGAATTCGACGCCCGTTTGCGCGGGCCCGATCGCGAAGTTTCGACCTACCTGGAAAAGCTGGAGCAGAATCTTTCCAATGCCCTCCAGTTCAGCCCGCAGAAAGGGCTGCTGGCCGAAAATTTCGACGACGAACTGGATCGGCTGTACCGCGACCACGTGGCTTCGCCTTCGCGGCGGGCGGGCGGCATCCTGCAATCCACCCGGGACTGGATGCGCGAGAAACTGAACGACGTCTTCCGCCGGCACCGGGTGCTGGGAAAACTGGAACAGCGCGTGCGCATCGAGGGATTCACCCAACCCGGCGATCCGCTGCGCCTGGACTACGGATATCAGAATGGGGTGCGCGGTTTCATTCATTCGATTTCTCTGCGGCGCGACATCCCGCAAGCCAAGGTGCTGGCCTACACCGCCGAGTGCATTCACGCCCGCGATTCCCGGGCGCAGATCACGGCCATCACCGAGGTCGAGCCCGCGGCCGACAATCCACGGCATCAATTTGTCGAGAAGCTTTTTGCCGAGCAGAACATCCGGATCGTAGCAATGAACCGGGTGGAGGGTTTCGCGGAAGAGCTGCACTTGCAACTGAACTGAAATTGGACCGGATCAAGAATTCTGCTCGATCCAACTATTCGTCGAGCTGACCCCACTTAGGCAGAGATCTAGCGCCGCCGGTCAAAATTTCGGCTGCCCATTTTCCCAAATACGAAGAAAGCGCCACGCCATGTCCAGCATAGGCCCCGGCCACGATCACGTTTTTGCGGCCCGCACTGCGCGGGTGCCAATCGAACACTGGTTTCCAGGAATCCCGAAAAAGGATCGGGCCGCCCCAGCGGTGCGTGAATTTTACCTGGGCCAAGGCCGGATGCAGATGACGCACACGTTGCTCGAGCTGCGCGAAGATCCGCGACGGCTCGGGATCGGCGACGTTTACGGCGTCGAGATCGTTCGAGTCGGGAGAATGCACCAAGCCCGCGCCCCAAACGATCGAACGATCTTTCCGCACGCGGCCCCAGAGATATGGAAAATCCACGGTGTAGAACGGTTTGCGGGCAGCCAAGCCGATCTCCTCCAGCAGTTTTTCAGCTACCGGCGCGGTGAGAACCGCGAGGGTCAAACGCGGATGCATTCCTTGCTGCAGGCCGGAGTTCCGGAGTGAAAGCGCGTTGGTCGCGAAAATAATGTTACCCGCGGTAATTATTTTCGTCCGGCCGGAGGGGCCCGCAAGTTCGACCTCGGGATTGGCGCGCCATTGAATTCCGCGAACGCGGTGATTTTGCAGAATCTGCGCGCCGGCCCGATTCGCAGCCTGGGCCAGGCCGCTCACCAGTTTTCCCGGATCGAGAGTTCCGCCATCGACCTGGTTCACGACGCGCAATGTTCCGGAATCCTGCCAAGAGATCGGCGAACCGGCGGAGCGAGCGTGATCCTCCCGGGCAATTTCCCACGCGCCACGCAGATCCAGATCGCAATTAATTTCGAAGGTCCGAAGCGTGTGCCGCAAACCGGCCAGCACGTCGCCCAGCCCGGGCTGGTTTCCAGCCGCGGTTTCGGCCAGCGCCATGCCGCCGGTGCGCCCGCTGGCGCCGGCGCCAACCCGCACCGCCTCCAGCACCACGACCGATTGCTCGGGCGAGAAATGCCGCAGCCACGCCGCCGCCGCGAGCCCGGTGAATCCTCCGCCAATCACCACGAAGTCGGCAACGCGCGGAAGTTTGCGCACTGGACTCTTCGGCTGGAAATGGATGGTCCAGGGCGTCTGGCCCCAGCGCGGCTGGATTTTCTTTCCCGGCATTTGAGTTCTCAATTCGTCGGCAGAAAAAACTAGGCGGAATGAACGGTGGCGTTGACTCCGTTCATTCCGCCGATGGAACTTTCGAGTTCGCGCGGGTCTGCCCCGAATTACATCAAGCTTTCGGTCCAGTTTTCCAGCGTGTGCTTGAGCTTGGCCATGAACTGGTGCGCCACCGCTCCATCCACCACGCGATGATCGTAGGATAAGGTGAGATAAACCATCGACCGAATGGCAATCGCGTCTTCAATTACGACCGGACGCTTTTCGATCGTGCCCAAACCGAGAATCGCGACGTTGGGCTGGTTGATCACCGGCAAACCGAACAAGCCGCCGAAGACGCCGGGGTTGGTGATGGCGAAAGTTCCTTCCGCGACTTCGTCGGGCTTGAGCTTCTTCGACCGGGCGCGTTCGGCCAGGTCGTTCATCGAGCGCGCGATGCCCAGAAAATTCTTTTCCTCCGCATTCTTGATGACCGGGACGATCAAGCCCCAGTCGAGCGCAACGGCGATGCCGATGTTGCACTCCTTGTGCAGGATGATGTTGGTCCCGTCGACCGAAGAATTCACCGTGGGGAAAGCGCGCAAGGCTTCCACCGCGGCGCGCACGAAGAAAGGCATGAAAGTCAGCTTGGTACCGGACGCCTCCTCGAATTTTCCCTTCATCTTGGCGCGCAGGGTAGCGATGCCGGTCACGTCGGCTTCATCCACCGAATACACGTGCGGCGAAACATGCTTCGACAACACCATGTGCTCGGCGATGCGCTGGCGCATGACCGACATGGGCTGTACCTCGTAATGGCCGAAATACATTTTTTCGCGCGGCACGGCGTTTTCGAGAACCGCCGATGCCGAAGCTCCGCCCGTTGGCGGCGGGGGTGCGGAAGGGCGCGAAGACGCGGAGTGCGCCGGGGGCGGTGCAGCAGCAACTGGCCGTGCACCAGTTCCGGTGCCGGATTCGACGGCGCCCAAAATATCCTGTTTGCTGACCCGGCCACCCGCACCAGTGCCGGGTACCTGCGCCACGTCAATATTGTTTTCGCGAGCGATCTTGCGCACCAGGGGTGAGCTGCGCACCCGGTCTCCGGAGGCGGAAACCGGCGCGGCGCTTGGCGCGGCGACCGGCGCAGAAGCGGGCGCGGACGGCTTGGCCGCAACTGGCGCAGCCGGCGCTGGTTTGGCCGCTTCTGCTTTGGCGGGCGCGGCTGATACCGCACCAGCGCCGTCGGCATCAATCACCGCAACGATGGTCTGAATGGGAACGGTCTGGCCTTCGGTGACTTTAATTTCTTTCAGCACGCCGGCAGAAGGCGACGGGATTTCGGCGTCAACCTTGTCGGTGGAGATTTCGAAGAGCGGCTCATCACGCTCGATTTTGTCGCCGGCCTTCTTCAGCCACTTAGTGATGGTGCCTTCGAAAATGCTCTCGCCCATCTGGGGCATGATGACGTCCACAGCCATGGTCTCTCCTCGAACTGCGAATTCTACGCAACAGCGCGGCACGCGCGAACGCTGAGCGCGCCTATCTTGCTACTAGGCTTGCTTCAAGCATTCTTCGTGCCACACGCCGGGAATTCCTTCCAGGGTGTAGATCTCATCACCGCCGGTGAAGAAATTCACTTCCTTCACCTTGGCGGTGCGCCCGGCGTATTCCACTTGCTCTGGCTCGAGCTCGTTGTGATATTGCCCGGCCTCCAGAAAATCCTCCAGGAACGCGCGGTCCGCGATCCGGACTTCACTGCCGACTGCAAATTCCGCTTGGTTGATGCCTTTGGTCTTCCCCATCGTTGAACCTGCCTTGGTTTGATCAGTATTTTGCGAGGTTGCGCGCGGCCGCAACCACTTTTGCGGTGTTCGGTAGAAAGTGTTCTTCGAGCGGCGGCGAATACGGAACCGGCGTATCCAGTGCGGTCACCCGCTCGATCGGCCCGTCCAGATCTTCGAAAGCGCTCTCGCAGACAATCGCCGCGATTTCGCCGGCGATCCCGCCGGTGCGGGTGTCTTCGTGCACGATCAAAAGCTTATTGGTTTTTTTCACCGAGTCCAGGATCGTTTCCTTATCGAGCGGCAGCAGCGTGCGCAGGTCGATCACTTCGGCGTCGATGCCGTCCTTGGCCAATTCCTCGGCCGCTTCAATCGCGGTGTGCACCATGGCCGCATAGCTGATGATGGTGAGGTCGCGCCCGGCGCGCCGTACCGCCGCTTTGCCAATCGGCACCAGGTGATCGCCTGCAGGCATTTCTTCCTTCAGCCGGCGGTACAGATATTTGTGCTCAAAAAACAGCACCGGATTGTTGTCGCGAATCGCCGACTTCAGCAAGCCCTTGGCATCCGAAGGAGTGGAAGGATAAATCACTTTCAATCCTGGCGTATGCACGAAATACATTTCGGGGTTCGCGGAATGAAACGGACCGCCATGCACGCCGCCGCCGGAAGGCCCGCGGATCACGATGGGCACTGGCGCATCCCAAAGGTAGTGCGACTTAGCGACGAAGTTGGTGACCTGGTTGAAGCAGCAGGCAATGAAATCGATAAACTGCATTTCGCAAACCGGGCGCAAGCCGAGAAAACTCATGCCGCAGGCCGCGCCGATAATCGCCGTCTCGGCGATGGGCGTTTCGATCACCCGCTCGCGGCCAAATTTAGCCAGCAGGCCGTCGGTGACTTTAAAAGCTCCGCCATAGACGCCGATGTCTTCGCCGATGGCCACGACGGAAGCATCCCGCTCCATTTCTTCGGTCATGGCCTGACGGATCGCGTCCACCATGGTGACCGCGCCGGGTTTAGGAATTGCGGTGGTCGCCATGATTAGCCCCTCCCCGACTTGCCCTGCGGGCCCTTGCTGAAATTCTTGCCGGCAGTATTTTTGGTGAAGGACTTGTTCGGGCCGCCCTTGTTGAACGATTTTTCCGGAGGACCCTTGCGGAAAGTTTTGTTCTGGGCGCCGCGGCCATACGATTTGTTCTGCGGATTGTCCGGACTCTCGCGAAAAGCCTTGTCTTTCGGACCGCGACCGAAAGGGATGCGCGGTTCGGCGGGCTCGGCAACTTCAGTTGCGGCGAACGGCTGCGCGGGTTCGCGAGGCGCGATGGGTACGTTTACGAAACTCTGCGGCGGCAGCGCGGGGGTGACGTGCCGAGCCTGCGGTCCGTTGGCCTTCGCGTCATTTCCGCCCGACGATGCGGTCACTTCTTTCGCGGTGGGAATTTCTCCCAGGCGGCCCAGGTCTTCCAGCTTCCAGCCCGGGTCGAAACTCGACTTGGGCGGCATGACTTCGGACTTCGAGCGCTTCCAGTCAGCGGCGATTTTGTGGCAACTATCGTCGCAGTACACCCCCACTTCGGCGAATTCGGGGGGCGGCATGGGCGATTCTTCCGCGAACTTCTGCTCGACGTCCAACTCGCGCTCGATGCGCGCGACGATTTCCGCTTTGGTCTTTTCGTCCCAGATTTTATTTTCGGTCAGATATTTTTCGTACAGCACGATGGGATCCCGCGCCTTCCAGTACTCAAACATTTCTTTGGGCACGTATTCCGCTGGATCGTGCTGGGCGTGGCCGCGCATCCGCATGGTTTTGGCTTCGATGAGATGAGGCCCGCGTCCGGCGCGGCATTCCGCCACGGCATCTTTGGTCGCGTTATACACCGCGACGACATCGTTGCCATCCACAATCGTGCTGGCGATGCCATAACCCACCGCGCGGTCCGCGAGATTTTTCACCGGAACTTGCCGCGAAACCGGGGTGGAATACGCCCACTGATTATTTTCGACGATCAAAACGAAAGGCGCCTTTTGCGCGGCCGCCAGTCCCAGGCCCTCATGAAACGCGCCGGTAGAGCTGCCACCGTCGCCAATCCAGGTCAGCGCCACGATATTCTGGCCCAGGTAACGGCCGGCCATCGCTACGCCGGTCATCACCGGAATCAAATCACCGAGCATCGAAATCGGCGAAACGATGTGGCGAACCTTCAGGTCGCCAAAATGGCTGGTGCCATCCTTGCCCTTGGTCGGCGAAGTGTATTTCGCCATGTGTTGAGTAAAGATGTCGCGCGGCGGAACGCCCTTGACCAGCAGCGCGCCAATATTGCGAATCATGGGCGCGATCCAGTCGCGTTTTTCCATGGCGAAGCAGGTGCCCACCGATACTGCTTCCTGCCCGAGGCTCGAATACAAACCGCCGACAATTTTGTTCTGCCGGAACAGGCGCACCATGCGTTCTTCCAGCTGCCGGTTGAGCTGCATGTAGTAATACAGATCGAGGTATTGTTCGCGCTTTAGCGGCTCAGCCATTCCTCGCTCCCTTTCACTGCAGCTTCCGGTTTAGATGCCACGCGAAGCTCCTATCGAGGCGTGCCCGGGTTCGGAGATGATCTTGACCGGCGTTGTACCGGCTGCTGACGGCTCTGTCAGCAGTGCCGCCAGTTGCTTCCGAGACATCGAAATTATTTCGCGATTAAAGATGTCGCCAAAATGCGTGGTGAGTTTCGGTTTCACTTCGTCCAATGAGACGGCGTGATTTAACAGACGTTCCAACGACGTAGCTCGTTTCCCAGGAATTCCGCAGGGGACGATCAGATCGAAGTAGCGCAAATCCGTCGATACATTGTACGCGAAGCCATGCGATGTCACCCAGCGGCTTAAGTGCACGCCAATGGCCGCTAGCTTTTCTTCCTGGTCCGCAGCGGTGTCGACCCACAGGCCGTGCCGGCCTTCGACCCGGCGAGCCACGATTCCAAATTCAGCTGACGTACGAATCATCATTTCTTCCAGCAGCTGCACATACCAGCGAACATCGCGGCGATGTTCGGTCAAATCGAGAATCGGGTAGCCAACGATCTGGCCGGGGCCATGATACGTGATGTCGCCGCCGCGGTCCGTTTCGCAAAAGTCGACGTTCATTTGCGCCCGCAACCGATCGCTCGCCCGCAGGTTGGCGGTCTTTCCGTTGCGGCCGAGCGTAATGACGTGCGGATGCTCGCACAACAGCAACACGTCGGGAAGATCCCCGCGCTTGCGCGCCGCAACCACCTGCTGCTGCAATGCGTACGCCGCGGCATACGAAATCAGCCCGAGATCGACCACCGCGCAGTTTTTGGTTGGCGAATTCACGTGTTTGATCGAATGCATCACTCGAGTGCTACCCAGGATTTGCGACTAGTAATTGATGGTCAAGCCGCGCACCGCGTTGTAAGCGTCGCTCATCGCTTCGGAAACGGTGGGATGGGCGTGAATGGTCGCGGCCATGTCGTCGAGAGTCGCTTCCAGGCCCATCGCTGCCACCGGCCCGGAAATAATTTCAGTGGCCAGCGGACCGATCGCGTGCACGCCCAAAATCTCTCCGTACTTTTCGTCGGTGACCACTTTGATGAAGCCTTCATGCTGGCCCAAAATGGTGGCCTTGCTGTTGCCCAGGAACGGAAACTTTCCGACTTTCACTTTGAATCCGGCCTCGCGTGCCTGTTTTTCCGTTAGCCCGATCGAGCCGATCTGCGGTTCGCAGTAGGTGCAGTTCGGGCAACGCTTGCGGTCGAACGGCTGCACATCTTTGCCAGCCATTTTTCCCACCGCGATGATTCCTTCCATGGATGCCGCGTGGGCCAGTTGCGGCAGACCGGCGACGATGTCACCGATAGCGTAAACATGCGGCTCATCGGTTTCCAGAAATGCGTTGGTGTGGATAAAGCCGCGCTCGACCTTAACCTTGGTTTTTTCCAGGCCGATATTTTCGGTGAGTGGACGGCGTCCCACGGCGATCAACACTTTTTCCGCGGAAATGGTTTTGGTCGAGCCGGTTTTGTCTTTGTAAGAGACCGTCCCACCATTGGCGTCTTTCTTGACCGATTCCACTTTTGCTTCCAGTTCGATCTTCATGCCCTTCTTGGCCAGGGCTTTCTGCAATTCCGCGGAAATTTCTTCGTCTTCCAGCGGAACCACCCGGCTCAAGGTTTCGAGCAGCGTGACTTCGGTGCCGAAGGTGCGAAAGATCGAAGCGAACTCGACGCCGACCGCGCCGCAGCCGACCACGATCATCGATTTAGGAATTTCCTTCAGGCCCAGAATTTCGCGATTGGTGAGGATAACGTTGTTATCAATTTCGACGCCGGGCAGCGAACGCGCCTCGGAACCGGTAGCCAGCAGAATGTTCGTGGTTTCGAGTTCGGTAATTTTTCCGTCTTTTTCGACGGTGACTTTGCCTGGTCCAGCGATCTTGCCCCAGCCGGTAATCGATTCCACTTTGTTTTTCTTGAACAACGCGCCGATGCCGCCGGCGTGTTTCTTAACGATTTTGTCTTTGCGGGTGAGGATCGCCGGCCAATTAATCTTCACGTCCTTCACTTCGAAACCAAATTCCTCGGCGCGCTTGAAGTGATCATAAATGTCCGCATGGTGCAGGAAAACCTTAGTAGGGATGCAGCCGACATGCAGGCAAGTGCCGCCGAGAAAAGAATCTTTCTCAACCACGGCCACTTTTAATCCCCATTGCGCAGCCCGAATCGCGGCCACATAACCGCCCGGACCGCTCCCGATTACGACCAAGTCGTATTTAGCCAAACCAGTCCTCCCGGCCATTCTGTGTTTCCGTCAACATTCGAATTGATGCATGGAAGGGTGTTCAGGATTGCGGCTCTTCCAGGCGAGCAGACCAACGATTTTAGCAGCCGCGCACCCCGGTCGCAACCCCGGAACTTTTGGAAGCGTGCTGCGACCAAGTTGTTCGATGGATCGAATCAGCGCGCTCCGGAGGGTTCTAATTGAAACTAAACATCTCCCGGCGACGTATACTCAGCAGGCTTAAGGAGGCTCCTCCCTTGACAGTTGAATCTGGCACAACGGGCATTTCGCCCGACCTTTCTGCGGTGGCTTCCGGGACCGTTGCGGCGAATACCCAGCGGTCACCCGTGCACAATGCATTCAGGGGTCCCAATGGCGTTCGAGCGGGCTGGCGTTTGCTGATTTTTCTGGTCTTCTTTGTCGCCATTGCCCAGGCGTTTGGGTTCGTCTTTCACCATATCCCGGCAGTAAACGCCTGGCACCACTCGCTACCCAAAAACGAAATGACCGCGGGGGGGATGATATTCGACGAAGGGTTTACATTTCTTGCTTTGTTCTTCGCGGCGTCGCTAATGACACTGATCGAAAGGCGGACTTTTGCCGACTACTATCTCCCGCCCCATCAAGCATTCGGCAAACGCTTTTGGCAAGGCGTCCCTTATGGCTTCGCCATGCTCTCGCTGTTGATGGCGCTGATCGGGCTGTTTCGCGGTTTTTCCATCGAAGGATTCGCCCTAGCTGGCAATGCGGCACTGAAATTCGGACTGCTCTACGCGGTCGCATTCGTCCTCGTAGGGTTGTTCGAAGAATTTTCGTTTCGCGGGTACATGCAGTCGACACTCGGTTCCGGAATTGGGTTTTGGCCTGCTGCGATTGTGCTTTCGCTGCTGTTTGGCGCGATCCATCTGCAAAATCTCAACGAAGCTCCCGTAGGCGCGGTGATGGCTGGTTCGTTTGGTGTGCTGGCCGCCTTCACTTTGAAGCGTACCGGTAACATCTGGTTCCCGATAGGAATGCACGCCGCGTGGGATTGGGGCGAGACTTATTTCTACTCAACTCCCGATAGCGGATTTCTGGCGCAGGGCCACTTGATGAATTCTTCGTTCCATGGCGCACAGTGGTTGACCGGCGGATCCGTGGGTCCCGAGGGAAGCGTGTTCGCATTTCTGGTTCTCGTCCTCGGTGGCGTCGGAATTCATTTTCTTTTTCCGGCGAAGCGGCAATTGTCCTAAGCGCCAAATCTTTGAAGTTACCGTTGGGGCGGAATCCTTTTCGCCTCAAGGGGCATCTACTGTTGGTCTCCGCAGCTCGATCGGCGCTCGGTGAAGCGCCGCGTTCAGGACGGATCGCCTGTTTTTACCCGCCGCGCTCTTAGCTCGTTTGACACGGAGAATTTGTATCGGTAAACTTGCCGACTTTGAGTGAGACATTAAACCTCACCTAGGAACCTAACCATGGATAAGAAGCGACTCGATTATTACAAAAAGAAATTGGCGACACGCCGCGAAGAGCTGGTGCGTGCCATCACCCGCACCGAACAGGAGGGCCGCGAGGCTGACGAAGATACCACCGTGGATATGGCGGATAAGGCCGCCAATTCCTACACCAAAGAGTTCCTCTTTGGCCAGACGCACAACGACCGTTCACTGCTGAACCTGGTCGATCAGGCTTTGAACCGCATCAAGGACGGCAGCTACGGCGAATGCAATTCCTGCCACGAGGAATTGCAGCAAAAGCGCCTCGAGGCCGTGCCTTGGACGCGTTACTGCATTACTTGCCAGGAAAAAACCGAACAAGGGCAGCTGTAAACCGCTGAAATTCGTTCTCCCTCATGTTTGATGAAACTACGGGTGTGCGCAACCGGCGAACTGCGCGCGTGTCGCACGTCCGTAGTTTTGCTATCTAGCCGCGCCCCTCCGATTCGCGTACCTTCACCCCGTTCGCTAGTAGCTACCAAAACCGTGATCCTTCGTTCGGCTATCGATGCTTTGGCCGCAGTGCTGTTCCCTGCTCCGTGCCGGATTTGCGCAACTACCTCGCTGACCGCCAGCCGCATACCAATTTGCGAGTAATGTTTCGCTTCGTTTGAGCCCATTCGGAATCCGATTTGTCTTTGCTGCGGCAGGCCTTTTCTGAACCGCACCGATATGGCGGTTGAGCCCGAGCAGTTGGAACTGGGCGCGTCAGCGCAGACTCATTGCCGCCAGTGTCGCGTCCAATTTTTTAAATTCGAACTAGCCCGAAGCTTTGGGGCCTACAACGAAACCCTGAAGAAAGCGATTTTGCTCGTGAAATTCGAAGAAGTGACCCGCCTGGGAGATTGGTTTGCGAGTCGCTTGGCCGAAGTCGTCAGCCGCGAAGCGGAAAAATTCCGTGCCGACGTGGTGGTTCCGGTGCCGTTGCATCCAGACCGCCGGCGGGAGCGGGGCTACAACCAAGCAGAGCTCAGCGCACGTCCCCTGGCCCGAAAACTGCATCTGAAATATGGAGCCTACCTGCTGATGCGAACCAGGCCTCGCCCGCCGCGTCTGGTGTGATCGCGGAAGGAACACTGGGACTCGGTGCGCGGCGCGTACGCTACCCGCCAGGGGCTGCGGGTTGACAAGCTTCGCGTTCTGCTGGTAGATGATGTAATGACCACTGGCGCTACCTTAGACTCGTGCGCGCGGGCTTTGCAGGCTGCCGGAGCGGCGGCAGTGTTGGGCCTGACGGTAGCGCGGGTAGTGCCCACGGGACACGCTTCAGGTTCTCGAACAGTCATCAGAAATTAACTGTGCGACAATATAGCGACACGGTGCGAACGGCATCCTGAGCACCTGAGAGGTAACACTTTCAGCGACGCAAAGGCAACGCACATGGACCAGCGGCACAAGAATGGCTTGCGGCCTCGACCGAAGATCAGGTTGGGCGGAGTCGTGCCGGAGTCTGCGGCCTCAAAAGGCCACCCAGCAGGCAGCCGGCCCTCCGTCATGCAAGCCCCGGTGCTGGTCCTGAACGCCACGTTTGAACCCATCAACGTAACCGCTGTTCGCCGGGCGCTAGTCCTGCTATTGAAAGGTGTGGCGCAGGCGGAAGAAACCAATCACACCGAAGTGCACTCCACCAAGAATGCCATCCAAGTTCCTTCGGTGATCCGGCTGCTGAGCTACCGGCACATTCCGCAGCAAAGCCGCGCGCTATCGCGCAAGAACATTTTGCTGCGCGACCGCAACACCTGCCAGTTCTGCACTCGCGCGTTTCCGGCGTCGGAGCTGACGCTCGATCACGTGATGCCGCGCTCGCGCGGCGGGCGTTCGAGCTGGGAGAATCTGGTGGCCTGCTGCTACGCTTGCAACAATCGCAAGGGCGACCGCACGCCCGAAGAAGCAGGGTTCAAGCTGCAGCGCCGCCCGCGTCCTTTCACGCTGCACACTTCACGGCAATTGATGCGGCTCATTGGGAATCGCGACGAGAAATGGCGTAAGTATCTGTTCTACTGAGGATTGCACTGGAATTTTTCGCGCGCAATTTCATGCAACCTTTCCCGCCAGTTCACGTCTAACTTTATAACTTACTTCTAGGACACACCCCGGGAAGTGGTTCTGGCGTAAAACCCAGGCTGCTTCCCCTCCTTATTTTTAGGGCGCAGTTTCCGCCAACCAAAAGAATTTCTGCTCACTGACGCAGCATCACTTTGATTCCTCGTCGCCGATTTTCATTTAGGCCGACGCGGGTGATTTGCATTTCCGGCGATAAATATTTTCAGCAAAATTTCCGTGGCCGAATGAAACCGCAAGGCCGGCGCGACCAGCCAGACCAGCGGCGGCCGCGTATCGATCTGCATCCCTGCGAAATATCCGTGGCGTTGAAAATCTCCTTCGCGCTGGTGCCGCCGGACGCGCAGCCAATAATCCACGGCTTGCAGCGGCATCTGAATGTCTTCCGACGCTTTCAATTCGATCACCACCAGGCGCCCATGGCGCGTGACGCCCAGCAAATCGGGGACGGCGCGATCTCCGGCCGCCAGCGCCGGAACCTGCGAGTAGAAATGCTCGGGGTCGAGCAGGGCGTCGATTTTTGCCGGTTCCTCCAGAACGATCGATTCCAGCCAGCGCTCCGGCCAACTGCGGTACACCTTATGTTTCGCATCGCTGGCCAGCGGGCTGCGGTAAAGATCCAGATCGTGCAGTAGCTTGCGCAGCCGCGGTTCGCTCTCTTCCCTCAGTCTTTCGACCGATTTTCCCAAGCCAAAAACAATCCCCTCATGAGTTCTGCGCGCAAATTCGACGCCGTGAAAACAAAACGCAACTGCGCCGGATTGGGGTGGCACGCGTAAATACTTCCGGCAGGGCGCGAATTGTCGCGAAGCAGGAATTCCAGTTGGCCTGGTTTTGCTTTACCGAAGCGCTGGACTTCCAAAAGAATGCGGTCCGGATTCCGTTCCTTGACGCGCAAAAGTCTTCGCGTCAAATTGCGCTCGTCGGACCACAAGTGAATCAGCGGGTTCTTTCCTTGGTGGTGCACTTCGCAGTGCAAGCCGGTGAGTTCGGCGAGCCACTCGCCATCTTCGCGTACTTCCACCGCGCCGGAAGCAGCCAGCGCCACCAGTTCGCGTTCGAGTTCCGCCCAATCGTTTGGCGCGGCATGCAAGCGAGCACCGCCAGGCTGTTTCTATTTCCCAGGGTTTACTGCAGGACGAGGCCGGTAACGGTGATGATGGGATATTCGTGATTCCATTCGGCGGGCAGATGTTCAACGCTGACGGAAAAAGTGCCCTTCTGTCCTGCAGTCAGTACCGCCGTATCCGGGCCAATCAGATGCTCGGAATCCTTCAAAATCGTTTGTTTGAACGGGTCGCGAAACTCGATGGACACATCCATGGCTTTAATGTCGCGCGTGCCGTCGTTGGTCATCGTGCCGGCGACGTAGGTAAATTCCTGATTCAAGAAATTCGTGGCTTTGGCCATGTGCATGTCGGTGAAATGAATTCGTTCGCTGTAGGCCTGTTCGGCTGGGCCAAATGGCAACTTCACTTCGGCCACCACGCCGCTCGACGTGTGCATTTTTCGCGTCAGTAAAAACAATCCACCGAAAACAAGGCCCACGATGATCAGACCAGCACCCAAAGCGACGGGGAGGCGGCTTCTTTCTTCGCGGTACGAACTTTCGCCCGGTTCCATGATTCCCTGTTGGCCGCTCAGCGTCCGTAAGCCAGACGCATGATCAACGGCTCGGGCAGACCGCACGTTCCCATGCGTTTCTGCACCGATTCAATATCGTACGGCACCCGCCAGAATTCCACCGACTTCTTTTCCAGATCGGCGATGACGAATGCCGCGCGCGGGTCGCCGTCACGCGGTTGGCCGATCGATCCGGGATTGAGTAGGTACACCGTGTCGTCGTCGATGCTGAGCGTCGAATATAAATCGCTGGCGCCGGGCTTGAGGTGCAGCACGCCCACTTTGTTGTCGTGCAGCGTGAATCCACCCTGCAGATGCGTGTGGCCAAAAAAAGTGATCTGGGCGGGCGCGTCCAGCAGGCTGTCGATGGCCTGCGCCGGCGCGAAAACGTATTCGTCTTCGTCGCGAAAGGCGCCATGAACCATTACGAAGCCGTCCATGGCCAACGGGCCGGCCGGCAATTGCTCCAGCCATTCGCGATTTTCGCCGCGCAGCTGATCGCGGGTCCAGAGCGCCACGGCACGAGCGACGGGATTGAAGTCATCCGCGTTCGCCAGGCCAGATCCGGCTTTGTCGTGGTTGCCGCGAATAATCGCCACGTCCATTTTGCGGACGCGATCGACCACTTCGTTGGGGTCAGGGCCGTAGCCGACCACATCACCCAGGCAAATGATTTTGTCCCAGCGGCCTTCCGCAGCAGCCATCGCCGCTTCGAGCGCCGTGGCGTTCGCGTGAATGTCACTGAGGATCAGATAGCGCATGCAACTGCCCCCATTCCGGATGCGAATTATAGACGAACGAGCGTCCCGTTGCACGGAATCACGGGAATTGGCGCGGCCGATCGAGGCCGGCGTGGCTCGCTCAGCGGATCAGCATGCAATCGCCGTAACTATAGAACCGGTAGCGCGACTCTACCGCGTGCCGGTAGGCGCGCAAGAGATTTTCGCGGCCGGTGAGCGCCGCCACCAGCGCGAGCAAGCTCGATTCCGGCAAATGAAAATTGGTGAGGAGCTGATTCACTACGCGAATCGGTTTGCCGGGATACAAGAAAATTTCTGCTTCGGCCCGGCCTTCTCGAATGACGAAATCGCTACCCTGCGCTTTTTCCGCGGCGTCCTCCAGCGCGCGAACAGCGGTCGTCCCGATCGCGAGGATAGGACAATTCGCAGCTTGCGCTCGCCCGATCGCTTCCGCCGCTTGCTTGGAGACTTCGTAGCTCTCGGCGTGGATCTTGTGGTCTTCCAGCTTCTCGGTACGCACCGGCTCGAACGTGCCGAGACCAACATCCAGCGTAATCTCGGCAGTTTCGATTTTTCGTTCGCGCAGCCGCGTGAGCATCTCCGGCGTGAAGTGCAGTCCCGCGGTAGGCGCCGCCACGGCGCTGCCCTGTTTGGCGTACACGGTTTGATAGCGGTCGCGATCGGCAGGCTCGTCCTCACGTTTGATGTAGGGCGGGAGCGGGATGTGCCCGAGACGCACGAGCGCTTCGTGGAATCCTGATTTCGAGACGAAGCGAATCACGCGCAGTCCAAACTCTTCGCGGCCTTGCACCACACCTTCCAATTCTCCGTCGCCGAAAATAATGCGCTCGCCGACTGGAACTTTCCGTCCGGGACGAACCAATGTTTCCCACCGGTTCTCGTCGAGCTGGCGCACCAGCAGCACTTCGATGTCCGCCTGCAAATGCTCCTGCTTCGCAGGATTATGCGCTCCGGACTCCGTGGCGCGAATCCCGATCCGCTTGCCGAACAACCGCGCCGGAATGACGCGTGCGTTGTTGAATACGACGAGCTCGTCGCCGCGCAAAAGCTCAGGAAATTCCCGGAACTGCCGGTCTTCCCACTTACCGCTAATCCGATCGAGCAGCATCATGCGCGAATCGTCGCGCTTGGCCAGTGGGCGCTGGGCGATCAGTTCCGGCGGCAGATCGAAATTGAGTTCGTCGAGATTCATCGAGTGCGGACGCGATATTGTTTGCTGATACAGTTAGATGGTCATCGGCGATGACGCGGAAACCAGCCGCCGAATCGTCGAAGCATTGTAACGAATTCAGGCGAGTTCAAGCTTAGAGGGGAAGATTTTGGCCGAACCCACAGTGGTCATCAGCGCGCGCGGCGCGGAACGCATTCGCACCGGGCACCTCTGGGTGTATCGCAGCGATATTCGCTCCGCCCAATGTGAGCCCGGAGCCATGGTCCGCGTCACCGACGAGCGCGGCCGGTATTGGGGCCGGGCTTTCTATAGTGACAAATCGCAAATCGCTATTCGTATTTTAACCCGTGAAAATATTCCGACCGATCGCGCATTTCTCGCGAATCGCTTGCGCAGCGCTGCCGCTTACCGCGAGCGCGTCGTTCAAGATTCCGACACCTTCCGCCTGATTTACAGCGAGGCCGATCTACTGCCTTCGGTGATCGTCGACCGCTACGGCGATTATTTTTCAATTCAGACGCTGAGCCAGGGCAGTGAGAAGCAAAAAGCACTGATCGTCGAGCTTCTGGCCGAACTTTTTGCGCCCAAGGGAATTTTGGAGCGCAACGATCCCAAAGTGCGGCTGCTGGAGGGCCTCGAGCAGACCGTCAGCGTTCTGTATGGCGAAGTGCCACCGGAGATCCTTGCCAAGGAGAACGGTGTGACCTTCGTCTATGACCTGGAACGCGGCCAGAAGACCGGCTCGTTTCTCGACCAGCGCGAAAATCATGCCGCCGCCCGCAGATACGCCTCGGGCGACGTCCTCGATTGCTTCAGCTATCAGGGCGGCTTCGCGTTAACCGTGGCTCGCAACTGCGACCACGTCGAAGGCGTGGACATGGCGCCTGCGGCCATCGAGGCTGCGCGGCGGAACCAGCGGCTCAACAACATCTCGAATGCGACGTTTCGTGAGGGCAATACCTTCGACATCCTCAAGGAATACGACGAGGTCGGACGTCGCTTCAACATGGTGATCCTCGACCCGCCGGCGTTCGCCAAAAATCGGGACAGCATCGCTGCAGCGGAGCGTGGCTACAAGGAAATCAATCTCCGGGCGCTAAAGCTTTTGCAGTCTGGCGGTTACCTTGTCACCTGCTCCTGTTCGTATCACATCAATGAGGCTCTGTTTTTGCAGATCATCGCCGAAGCTGCCAACGACGCCCGCAAGACCCTAGCTGTGGTAGAACGCAGGACCCAGGCTCAAGACCATCCGATTCTGCTCACCATGCCCGAAACGCACTACCTTAAGTGTCTTATATTCAGAGTATTGTAGGGGATCTGCCACCGCAACCGTATCGACCATCGGACTAAATACTTGACAATGATGGACGCATATTTTATTATGCACGTGCACTAACTATGAAATTCGCGGGCCTTCCGTTCTGACCCTTTTCCCCGCCGGCAAAAAGTGAGAGTATCCCGTTCATGATTCGTTCGGATAAATTTACGGTCAAAGCCCAGGAAGCGCTGCAGGCCGCCCAGGAGATGGGCGAGCGTTCGGGCCAGCAACAGATCGAGCCGTTGCATGTTTTGTGGGCTTTGGTGGCGCAGGGCGACGGCGTGGTGCCGCCGCTGCTCGAAAAGCTCGGGGTGTCACCGACCTTAATTGCGAGCGAAGCAGAAAAGCAGATCGGGCGCCTGCCCAAAATCTCCGGCGGCTCGCAAGCTCAGTTCAGTTCGGCGACCACCAAAGTTCTGGAGCGCGCCTTCGACGAAGCGCAGCGCCTGAAAGACGAATACGTTTCGACTGAACACATCTTGCTGGCGATTTCGGCCACCGAAAAAGATCCCGCAGGCCAATTGTTAGTGAAGCAGGGTGCAACCCACGACGCGATTCTGCAGGCCATGGCGTCGATTCGCGGCAGTCACCGCGTGACCTCCCAAAATCCCGAAGCGACTTATCGAGCAATCGAACAATATGGGCGCGACCTGACCGAGGCGGCGCGCCGAGGCAAGCTCGATCCCGTTATCGGCCGCGATGAAGAAATTCGCCGCGTCATGCAGATTCTCGCGCGGCGCACCAAAAACAATCCCGTGCTGATCGGCGAACCGGGCGTCGGCAAGACCGCGATCGTCGAAGGTCTGGCCAGCCGCATCGTGGCCGGCGACGTTCCGGAAGTTCTGAAACCAAAGCGCATTGTCTCGCTGGATCTTGCCGCATTGATAGCCGGCGCCAAGTATCGTGGCGAATTCGAGGATCGCCTGAAGGCGGTCCTGAAAGAAGTAACCGAATCCGAAGGCCAGATTATTCTTTTCGTGGATGAGCTGCATACCTTGGTAGGTGCGGGCGCCGCCGAAGGCTCGATGGACGCCTCGAACATGCTGAAGCCGGCGCTCGCCCGCGGCGAGCTGCGGGCGATTGGCGCAACCACGCTCAACGAATATCGCAAATATATCGAAAAAGATCCGGCTCTCGAGCGCCGCTTTCAGCCTGTTTATGTCGGCGAACCGTCGATCGAAGACACCATCGCGATTCTGCGCGGCCTGAAAGAACGCTACGAAGTTCATCACGGCGTGCGCATCAAGGACGCCGCGATTGTGGCCGCTGCGATTCTCTCCCAGCGCTACATTACCGATCGTTTTCTGCCGGATAAAGCCATCGACCTGGTCGACGAAGCTGCCGCCGGGTTGCGGATGGAAATCGATTCGCTGCCCACGGAAATAGATGAGATCGAACGCCGCATCATGCAGCTCGAAATCGAGCGCCAGGCGATGCGCAAAGAATCCGATGCGCACTCTCGCGAGCGCCTGAAGCAAATTGAAAAGGAATTGGGCACGCTGAAAGAGCAGTCCATGGCCCTCAAGGGTCGCTGGCAAACTGAGAAAGATGCGATCGGTCGCATCCGCAAGATCAAAGAGGAAATCGACAGCCTAAAGTCCGAGGAACAGCGCTTTGAACGCGCCGGCGATCTTTCGCGCGTGGCGGAAATTCGCTACGGCAAGCTTTCCGTCGCGGAAAAAGAGTTGAACGCGGCGCAAGACAAACTGGCCGCGCTGCAAAAGGACCATCCGATTCTGAAAGAAGAAGTCGGCGAGGAAGAAATCGCCAAGATCGTCAGCAAATGGACCGGCATCCCGGCAGGACGCTTGCTGGAAGGCGAAATTCAAAAGCTGGTTACCATGGAAACGCGCCTGCAGGACCGGGTGATCGGTCAGGAGGCGGCGCTCGCCGCGGTAGCGAACGCGATTCGCCGCAGCCGTTCCGGGCTGAGCGATCCGAACCGGCCGATTGGTTCGTTTCTGTTCCTGGGTCCCACGGGCGTGGGAAAAACGGAACTGGCTCGCGCCGTCGCAGAATTCTTGTTTGACGACGAACGTGCCATCATCCGCTTAGACATGTCCGAGTACATGGAAAAGCATTCGGTGGCGCGGATGATTGGTGCGCCTCCAGGTTACGTCGGTTTCGAAGAGGGCGGCCAGCTGAGTGAAGCGGTTCGTCGCCGCCCGTACTCGGTGGTTCTGTTGGACGAAATCGAGAAAGCACATCCGGATGTGTTCAACGTCCTGCTCCAGGTGCTGGATGATGGGCGGTTGACCGACGGCAAGGGCCGCACCGTGGATTTTCGCAACACGGTAATCATCATGACCTCGAATGTCGGCTCGTCGGCGATTTTCGACTTAATGGAAAAGGATCCGAAAAAAGCGCGGGAAGAAGCCATGGCGGCGCTGCGGGCCATTTTCCGTCCGGAATTCCTGAACCGCATCGACGATATCGTGTTATTCCGGCCGCTGGGCAAGGATCAGATCGAGCACATCATCGACCTGCAGATGCAGCACCTGTTAAAACGGCTGGGCGAACGCAAGATCACTTTGCATCTTTCGTCAGCGGCCAAGGCGCTCTTGTTCCGCGAAGGATACGATCCCGCATTCGGCGCGCGCCCGATGAAACGGGCGATTCAGCGCTTGATTCAGGACCCGCTCGCGTTGAAGCTTCTTGACGGCGAAATCAGACCAGGTGATGAAGTGAACGCCGACGTCGACAAGAAAAACGACGAGATGAAATTTGAACGGAAAGCGTCGAAAGCAAAGGCCGGCGCGTAAATGAATCACGGCCCGCGCCCGATCATCTAACGATGGTGGGCGCACGAAAGGCCGCGCGGTTGTTGCGGCAAGGCGAACGAAGATGAAAACGTTGAAGACCGCATTTCTTCTCACGGCCCTGACTTTGCTCCTGTTATTCGCCGGTGCTGCGTTTGGCGGCGAACGTGGAATGACCTTCGCGCTCATCATGGCCATCGCGATGAATGGTGGCGCTTATTTTTTCTCCGACAAAATCGCGCTGAAATCGAGCGGCGCCGTGCCAATCTCCCGGGAAGAATCGCCGCGCCTGTACGCGGTCATGGAACGACTTGCGGCGAAAGCAAATCTCCCGGTGCCGAAGCTGTTCCTGATTCCACAGGCTGCGCCAAATGCTTTCGCCACCGGGCGCAATCCAAATCACGCGTCGGTAGCGGTCACGCAAGGTTTGATGGAACTTATGAACGACGACGAACTCGAAGGCGTCATTGCGCACGAGTTGTCGCACGTGCGCAACTACGACATTCTTACGTCCTCGATCGCGGCCACGCTCGCCGGCGCCATCATGTGGACATCGCGGATCGGAATGTTCAGCGGCCGGGACCGCAGCCGCGGCGGCGGCTTGGCCGCATTGCTCGCGGTGTTTCTCGCGCCGCTCGGTGCTGTCATTCTGCAAATGGGTATTTCGCGGCAGCGCGAATATCAGGCCGACGCTTCTGGCGTACAGATGGTCGGCCATGCGAATGGATTGATCAGCGCGCTGGAAAAGCTTGGCGCTTACAACCAGCGAATACCGATGAACATTCCTGCTTCGACCTCGGCGCTGTGCATCGTGCAACCGCTGACCGCGCGCGAAATGTTTTCAAACCTGTTCAGCACTCACCCACCGCTTTCCGAAAGAATCGCCATACTTCGCAACATGACGATTACGCGCCAAGGCTAGTTAACCTTCTAGTACCAACAAACCGAACTTCCGCAGCGTGTCTGCCGCACCACGAAGAAATGTTACGGGCGCGTAAATTTTGCGCTGTTTGGCGGGCATCCGCTTTATCAGATTCTTCTCCTATGCTGGCGTAAAACCCTTATTTACAGAGCAATACACGCTAAATCCCGCGTGCCAGGGTTTGGCCTGAGGCGTGCATTTTCCAAGCCCTGCAAGGGAATCCCGGAGGAGAAACTGTATGAGTGACGATCGGAATGATGTGCAAAGCGTAGTTGTGGCTGATGAAGCCGCGGCACCGCGTTGGGTCGGCATCATTGTGGTGGTTTTGGCAATCGTTTCACTGGCTGCGCTGGGTGTAGGTTGGTCAGCTTCCAACCACTCCAAGAGCCTCGAACAAACTTTCGCTACGCAAGAGCAGCAGACCAAGCAGAGCGAAGATGTTCTGAGCCAGCGTCTTGCGAAAGCTGAGGACACCGATGCGCAGCTCGCCGGCGAGTTGAGCGTCGTCACCGACAAAATGAAGCTCACCGAGGGCGAACTCTCCAAGGCGCGTTTGCAGGCCAAAAAGATCAAGGAAGATGACGCCCAGGAATTGGCTGAAATGCAGAACCAGACCACCGCGCAGCTCGCCACCAAAGCAAGCGTGGATGACGTCAGCAAGATCGGCACGGACGTTAACGGCGTGAAGACGGATCTGGAGGGCACCAAGAACAGCTTGCAAATGGCCAAGGGCGAATTCGGAACGTTGATCGCGCGCAACCACGACGAAGTGGAAGAACTTCGCCGGCTGGGTGAACGCGATTACTACGAATTCACCATCGACAAGAAGAACCAGCGCGAAAAAGTTGGCGCTCTGGCAGTGGAGCTACATACTACCAACACCAAGAAGAGCCAGTACGGCGTGACCATCTACGTCGATGACCAGCGCCACGAAAAGAAGAATTTGACGGCGAACGAGCCGCTCTACTTCTTCGAATCCGGTGCGCGGGCTCCGCTGGAGTTCGTAGTTAACCAGGTCGGCAAGGACAAAATCACCGGATACTTGAGCGTGCCGAAATCGAATGGAACCCACGCCCAGGCAGCAGTCTCCGGCGGCAACTAGCTTTCTTACTTCATACCATCATAGGACCAAAGGAAAAGGGGCGTCGAGTCGACGCCCCTTTTTTTATTACTCGATGGGTCTAGTGCAGACCGCTTGAGGACTATTCGGCTTTCTTCGCGGCGCGGGTCTTGCGGCTCAAGAATTTCTTGGCCAGCGCGGGCAGCTTGTCGTGCGTGATCTTTCCCGCTTCGTACAGTTTTACTTTGCCTTTTGCGGTCTTGCGGCGGCGGCGCTGCCGTTTCTGCGCCACGTAACGCTTGTCGTGTGACATCCAATTCCCTCCAAAGAGTGCGCCTACGATTGTAGCGGACTAGGAAAAGGATGCAAGGCTCGCCGCTGATTTTGCGCCGCACTTCGGGTAGCATGGACTTCTTATGTCGGCCACCGCAATCTATGCCAGCCGTATTTTGACGCCGCAGGAGGAACTGCGCGACTGCGTCATCGTGGTCGAAGCCGGGCGAATAACCGGCATAGGCCATCGCGACGAAGTTCATATTCCGCCGGGCGCAAAAGACTACGTGGCATCCGGCATGACGGTCGTTCCCGGATTCGTCGACGTGCACATTCACGGCGCGGGCGGGCACGATGTGATGGAAGCAGAAGCCGCAGCCCTGGACAAGATTACTGCTACCGTCGCGCGCTTCGGCACCACCTCGATCGTCGCGACCACGGTCACGGCGCCCATCGAAGCCACCTGTCACAGCCTGGAAGGCATCGCGGCGTATATTCGCGCGCACGAAAGCACGGCGGATAATGCGCGGTTCGGCGCCGACATTCTCGGGATTCACCTGGAAGGTCCGTTCATTAATCCGGAACGCCGCGGTGTTCATCCCACCGCATCGATCTTGGCGCCTTCAGTCGAGAGCTTCGAAAAGTTCCGCGCGGCTGCGGGAAATTTGATCAAGCTCATTACGATCGCGCCGGAAATGCCCGGCGCACTCAAGCTGATTGCCGCCGCAGTTGCCGATGGTGTGGTCGTCGGGCTGGGCCATACGGATGCCGATTACGCCCAGGCGCGCGCGGCGATTCAAGCTGGGGCGCGGCATGCGGTACATGTTTACAATGCGATGCGGCCATTCACCCACCGCGACCCCGGCGTGATCAGTGCCGTGCTCACTGACGCCGACGTCACTGCGGAAATTATCGCCGATGGAGTGCACGTCGCGGGCCCGGCGATTCAGGTCCTGCTCGGCACCAAAGGTTTCGACACCGTGCTGCTGGTCAGCGACGGTACCGCAGCGACGGGCATGCGCGACGGCACATTCAAACTGGGCGGTTTTGAGGTGCAGGTACGAGATGGCGTGGTTCGTAACTCCGAGGGAAAACTCGCGGGAAGCACGCTGACGATTGATCGCGCGATTCGCTACCTGGTGGAACTCGGCGTCCCAATGGTTGACGCCATTCGCATGGCGACGATTCTGCCCGCGCGGCGTCTGGGCCTGGCCGGCAAAAAAGGAATCATCGCGGTCGGCGCCGATGCGGATCTGGTCGTACTCACTCCCGATCTTCATGTCGCCGGCGTAATGACGCGCGGCGTCGGCCTGGCGTAAACACAGCGCGGCGCCATTTCGTAAAGGCGCATCACAGATTCTGCAGGAAGACTTCGGAAGGAACTACTTGTTTAGCGGGATTTTCAACTCTTCGGCAAACCGGTAGGGGTCAAACGGGCTCATCGGAAAATAGCGGCCTTCAACTTCGATGGTCGGAACCTTGCGCTTGCCATTGTTCACGCGCAGCACCGTCGCTTCGGCTTCCGGATTGTGATCTATATTGATCTCGCGATAGGCAATTCCTCGATCCTTGAGGAAGCTCTTCGCGCGACGGCAGTCGCAGCACCAGGTATTCGAATAAACCGTGATCTCAGACATCACATTCCCTTCAGCATTTCTAGCACGATAATTAGATGCGCTGTAAACCCGCCGGATTCCGGCGTACGGAAGACCAAATACCTCAATGGATACTACGCTTTAGCGTGCTCCATTTCGCGTGACGCAGTGGCAGTCGCCCCCGTCCCACCCTTCACCGCCGCTTCCAGCCGCACCGTGGCCCGGGTGATGGCGGCGTTCGCCGCATCCCAGTCGGCCTCGGTCGCGTTAGCGCCGGGCATGTTCGCCTTGGCGCGATCGAGAGCTGCCTGCGCCCTCGATACATCGATTTTTTCGGTGAGTTCCGCCGCATCGGCCAGCACGATCACGCGGTTGGGCAAAACCTCGGCGTACCCGCCCATCACCGTCGTAGAACGAGTTTCGCTTCCCTTTCGATAGGTCAAAATGCCGAGCCCCATTTCGGTGAGCAGCGGCGCGTGACCCGGCAAAATTCCCAGATAGCCGTCTTTGCCCGGCATCTCGACCGAGTCGACGTCTTCACTCAAGACGTGGTGCTCCGGCGTGACCACCTGCAGTTCAATCGTGTTTTGTTCGTTGGCCATTTCGTTTGAAGTTCAGTTCGCGCAGCTGAAAATTACGCCGTCGCCGCCATCTTCTCGGCCTTTTCGCGGGCCTCTTCGATTGGTCCGACCATGTAGAAAGCCTGCTCCGGCAAGTCGTCGTGCTTGCCTTCTACGATTTCCTTGAATCCCCGCACCGTGTCTTCGATCTTGACGTACTTCCCGGGCAGCCCGGTAAACTGCTCGGCGACGAACATCGGCTGCGACAGGAATTTCTCGATTTTACGCGCGCGAGCAACGGTCAACTTGTCATCGTCGGAAAGTTCTTCGATACCGAGAATGGCGATGATGTCCTGCAATTCCTTGTACCGCTGCAGCACACCCTTCACCGAGCGCGCCACGTTGTAGTGCTCCTGGCCCACAATGCGCGGATCCAAAATGCGGGAGAAGCTGGCCAGCGGATCGACTGCCGGAAAGATTCCGCGTTCAACAATCTGCCGGCTCAAGTTCGTGGTGGCGTCCAGGTGGGTGAAGGTCGCCGCCGGGGCCGGGTCGGTGTAGTCGTCCGCCGGAACGTAAATCGCTTGCACCGAGGTGATCGATCCGCTCTTGGTGGAAGTGATGCGTTCCTGCAGTTCGCCGATTTCGGTATTCAAGTTCGGTTGGTAGCCCACGGCCGAAGGCATGCGTCCCAGCAGCGCTGACACTTCCGAACCGGCCTGCACAAAGCGGAAAATATTATCGATGAAGAGCAAGACGTCCAGCTTTTCTTCGTCGCGGAAATATTCGGCGACGGTAACGCCGGTCAGGGCCACGCGAAGACGCGCGCCGGGCGGCTCGGTCATCTGGCCGTAGATCAGGGCGCAACGCGATTTTTCCGGATTGCCCGCTACCACCACACCGGATTCCTGCATCTCCAGCCAGAGGTCGTTTCCTTCGCGGGTTCTTTCGCCCACCCCGGCAAAAACCGAAACGCCACCGTGCTGCATGGCTACGTTGTGAATCAATTCCTGAATCAGCACGGTCTTGCCTACACCCGCGCCGCCGAACAATCCGATTTTTCCGCCCTTCAAGTAGGGTTCGGTGAGATCGACCACCTTGATGCCGGTTTCGAACATTTCCAGATTGGTAGATTGATCTTCCAGTTTCGGAGCGGGACGATAAATCGAATGGTGCTTTTCGGTCTTGATCGGGCCCAGGTTGTCGACCGGCTCGCCGAGCACGTTGATCACGCGGCCGAGCACGCCGCGGCCTACTGGGACGGTGATCGCGCCGCCGAGGTCGACCGCCTTCATTCCGCGGACCAGACCCTCGGTAGGTTTCATCGCGACACAGCGCACGCGCCCTTCGCCCAAATGGCTGGCGACTTCGGCGATGATGTCCAACGGCTCCGGAGTGTTGAAACCTTCGCTGGTGATGTGCACCGCGTTGTGAATGAACGGCAGGTGCCCTTCTTCGAATTGCACGTCGACCACCGGCCCGATGACTTCGACCACTCGTCCGGTTTTCAAATCACTCGTTGCCATGATTGCTCCTGAAATTTCGTAAGTCCCAATTCTGCCGGCGCAATTCCCTACGAATTTGCCGAGGACGCGCCGCTGACGATTTCGATCAGCTCTTTGGTGATAGCGGCCTGGCGAATGTTATTCATTTTCAGCGTCAATTTGTCGATCAGCTCCGACGCGTTGCGGGTTGCCGAATCCATGGCCGTCATGCGCGCGGCGTGCTCCGCCGCCGCCGACTCCAGCAGGATGCGGTAAATCTCGGACTGCAAATATTTCGGAACGAGACCGGCAAAAATCTCTGCCACCGGCTGTTCGTAGATGTAATCGACGACCAGGCCTTCACCTTGCGGTCTGGGTTCGATCGGCAGCGAGCCCGCCGCGCCGGCATTCTCCGCGACGCTTCTCTTCTCCGCGCCCTTATCGTCTTTCAGCACGACCGGGTCGATGGGCAGCAGTTTTTCAGCCCGCAGGTTCTGAACCATCACGTTTTTGAATTCGTTGTAGATGATGTATACCGCGTCGACTTCTTCCTTGATGTAGAGCTCCGCGACACGCTGGGCAATTTCCTTGGCCTTGGAGAATTCCACGTGCGCCGAAACGTCGAGATATTCACCAACGAATTTGTAGCCGCGCTTTTTCAGGTTTTCCCGGCCCTTTTTGCCGACCACCAGAAATTCCAACTTCTTGTCTTTGTGTTCGCGAATAAACGTCGAGGTATGGCGCAGCACATTGGAATTGAATGCGCCGGCCAGGCTGCGGTCGCCGGTCAAGACCATCACCAAAAGCTTTTCTTCCGGCCGGCGTTTCAGCAAGTCGTGCGCCGGCGACTCCATGCGCGCCGCCGCGGAACGCAACACCCGCAAAATTTCCTTGGCATAAGGACGCGCTGCGTAGACGCCTTCCTGCGCCCGCCGCAGTTTCGCCGCGGCCACAAACTTCATGGCCCGCGTGATCTGCTTGGTGCTCTTCACGGAGCGAATGCGTCGCCGGTAATCTAGAAGTGTGGGCATCGATCAGGAAATTACGCAGCGGCCCCGGCTTTTTCGGCGGACTTGGCTTTTTCGGCGGCGCTGGCTTCCGCGGACGCGGCAGTTTGCTGCGAGGACTTGAACCGTTCCTTGAAATCGCCCAAGGCTTTCATCGCTTCAGCCTTAATCGCGTCATCAAACGCTTTCTTCTCGCGCAGCGATTTCAACAAGCCGCTGTAGTTGGTCTCGATGAAGGGATACAGCTCTTTTTCGAATCGGCGGCACTCCGACGGTTCGATATCGTCGAGGAACTTATTCGAGGCGGCGAAAATAATCAGCACCTGCTTTTCGACCGGCAGCGGCTGGTATTGATCTTGCTTCAGGATTTCCATTAAGCGTTGGCCGCGAGCCAACTGCGCCTGGGTAGCCTTATCCAGCTGCTCCGTGCCGAATTGCGCGAAGGCAGCGAGGTCGCGGTACTGAGCCAGATCCAAACGCAAGGTACCGGAAACCTGGCGCATTGCTTTGATCTGCGCGTTGCCCCCGACGCGGCTGACCGAAATGCCCGCGTTCACCGCCGGGCGAATACCGGCGTTGAACAGGTCAGCTTCGAGAAATATCTGACCATCGGTGATCGAAATCACGTTGGTCGGAATGTAGGCGGAAATATCGCCGGCCTGCGTTTCAATGACCGGCAGCGCGGTCAGCGAACCAGCACCGAGTTCGTCATTCAATTTCGCGGCGCGTTCCAGCAAGCGCGAGTGCAAGAAGAAAACGTCGCCAGGGAAAGCTTCGCGGCCGGGCGGGCGCCGCAACAAGAGCGATATTTCGCGGTAAGACTGCGCATGCTTCGAAAGATCGTCGTAAAAACAGATCGCGTGGCGCTTGGTGTCGCGGAAATATTCGCCGATCGCACAGGCCGTAAACGGTGCGATGTATTGCATCGAAGCAGATTCCGAAGCCGTGGCCGCGACGACGATGGTGTGTTCCATCGCGCCAAAATCGGTCAGGGTCTTAATCACCTGCGCGACGGTCGAGCGCTTCTGGCCAATCGCGCAGTAGATGCAAATCATGTCGCCGCCGCGCTGGTTCAATATGGTGTCGAGGATGATGGCGGTCTTGCCCAACTGGCGGTCACCGATGATCAATTCGCGCTGCCCGCGGCCAATGGGAATCATCGCGTCGATGGATTTAATCCCGGTTTGAATCGGTTCGCGCACCGGCTGGCGATCGATGACGCCCGGTGCCAATCGTTCCAGCGGATTGCGTTGCGTGGACGCAATCGGCCCTTTGTCGTCAATCGGGTTACCCAGCGCATCCACCACGCGGCCGATCATTCCATCGCCAACCGGCACGGACATGATTTTGTTGGTGCGCTTGACGGTGTCGCCTTCCCTGATCTCGGCGTAGTCGCCCAGCAGCACGGCGCCAACTTGATCTTCTTCCAGATTCAGCGCGATACCGAACACGTCGTGCGGAAACGCGATCATTTCACCGGCCATACATTTGTCCAGGCCGTGGATACGCGCGATGCCGTCGCCGACCGAAATTACGGTGCCGACTTCTTCCACCGCCATGGTCTGCTGGTAGTTCTCGATCTGCTCGCGCAGTATTTTCGAGATTTCGTCCGCTTTAATATTCGCCATTCCTGCTCCTCGTTTCGATTCCGCTATTCCGCTTCCAGGCGCTCGCGCATGCGATTCAACTGTTCGCGCACCGATCCGTCATAAACCGTGGAACCCACCCGCACCACCGCGCCACCCAGCACCGATTGGTCCGCCACGAATTTCGCTTCGATTTTCTTGCCCGTGCGCCGCTCCAGCACGCTCAGCAGTTCTTTTTTTTCAGCGTCGCTCAATTGCCGCGCGGTGGTGACTTCGGCTTCTTCAATCCCCAGCCGGCTGTTCAGTTCCGAAACAAAAGCCCGATCGATCTCGTGCAGCAGGTGCGTGCGCTGGTGGCTCACGATCAGAATCACGAAATTGCGCACCGCGTCGTTCAGGCCCATTTTCGCCGCGATGGATTGCACGATTTTGGTCTTGAGATCCTGTTCGAGCGAAGGTGTTTCCAGCGCGTTGCGCAGATCAGCCGATTCCGAATAGACCGCGATAAACGAAGCGAGATCCTTGCGTACCGCCTCGCCGGATTGGTGCGCGACTGCGACGTCCGCAAGCGCTGCTGCGTATCGTTCCGCGACGGCGCTCAATTCACGTTCCTTCCCAACTCGCCGACAAACGACCGGAAAAGTTTCGCTTCCGCTTGCGGGGTCAATTCTTGCCGCAACATCGCCTCGGCCAACTGCACCGATAGCCGCGCACCCAAAGCTTTCAATTCCAGGCGTCCGGCGCGCGCCGCCGCTTCGATTTCGGTGCGGGCGGCCTGTTCGATTTTCTCGCTTTCGCTGCGGGCCGTGTCGCGCAGGCGCTGGGCTTCATCGGCCGCATCGCGCCGGCCCTGCACTCGCAGCTGCTCAATTTCACTTTGCAGGTTCATTACTTTGGCCTGAATCTCGCGGCGCTGGGCTTCGGCGGCTTCGCGGGCCCGCGCACCTTCGGCAATCTTTTCGGCGATGTGCGATGCGCGGTTTCGGAAACTCGGCGCTCCGTATTTCACGATCACGTAAGCCAGCAGCGCGAACACGATTGCAAAATTGAGCCACCGAAAGGTGCGGCCCACCGGTGATTCCGTCGCGGCTTCTTGCGCGAACACCGGAGCCGCAGTCGACAGAATTGCTGCACAACTGACGGCGGCGACGCGTCCAACCTCGCGGACACGCGCGCCCAAAACTTGCGAAATATTGCGAGTTTTGCGCGGCGCGTGTTTCATGAGCGTCGTGTTTCCCCCTGCAAGGAAAGCGGTTTTTCCAGAATGCTCCGCGCAATTTCGCCGGCCATCGCCGGGGCACTGGCCTCGATTTCCTTGCGCGCGACGGCGAGATCGGCGTCGATCTTCTTTTTGCCTTCGGCAACTTCCTTCTGCGCCAGCGTGCGCATCGCCTTCAGATTTTTGCTGCGTTCCTGCAAAATCGCCTGACGCGCCACTTCCTGCTCCGCGTAGATTTCAGCGCGCGCTTTCTTCAGCGCGTCGTTGTAATCCTGCAGGTCTTGGTTCGCCGCGGCCTGCACCGTGGCGGCGTCCTTGCGCGCGCCTTCGATTTTCGCTTCACGTTCGGCCATCGCCTTCTGAATCGGTGTGAAGAACGCCCAGCGCATGAACAGGTAAAAAAGGAAAACAATGATGACTGTAGGCACAGCTTGAAGAAACAAGTTGCCGAGTTGGTGAAGGATTTCCATTTTCAGGAGAGAATACGGCTGTGTCCGCCCCGTTCCTTAAATTCCGCTCACGCCCAGGCTTCACGGTACGCGCCGGAGCACACACGTCTTAACTCAATAAGTGCAAAAGATTATCGCATCGAGGCTTCCCGCCGTCAACGGCCCGCGAACCACCAAGAATCATCCAAATTGGGCGAGAAACGGCACGCCCGCCAAGGTGAACTGTTTCAGAACGGACCAACGACTATCGGGCCACGGAGGAATTCGGGGACTCGAACGCCGGTTTGCTGGCGATTAGGAACCACAACTGTATCCCGATGAACGGCAGCGAGAAAAACAGCGCGATCCACAGCGGAAAATGAGGTTGCGCCGGCGCTGCCGGAAGATTCATCGTGGATTGAATCGCCGCAATCATCTGTTCGTAGCGCGCCTCCGCCCCGGGAAGAATTGCGGAGATCACTGCATTAAAGATCGCGAAGTTAAAATAATAGATCGAGAGGTTGCGGCCCCAAGGCTTCAACTCCCACAAACCGTACGCCAGCGCCGCTTGAACCATGGCATAAGTCAAGATAATGAGGGCCGCCGCCGAACCGGTGAAGAAAAAACCCAGGAACATCATGGGAAAATGGAAAACCAGGAACAGGGGCAGGCTGAGAGCGCCCAGCATCAAGAGTCCCGCAATGATCGTGATGCTGAGCGGCCGTCCGCCAGAATATGGCCCGATGCGCGTCGAAGATTCCAAATCTAGGCCCGAACTCGCATCGTGACGCGCAGCAAATTGTCCCTTCACGCTTCCAAGGTTGAAGTAATACAGCCACCAAACCGCCAGGGCAGCCAAGAACGCGTACATGGCGGCTACGAACATACGTGTGATCCAAATGGTTCGCTGCGCTAGTTCGACGTCCGGAGAATTAGCCGGCACCGGAAATTTCGCGAAGAGACACATTAAGCAGCCGGGAAACGCAGCCATCAACAGCAGCGCGGAAAACACCAGAACCGAAATTCGCGACCATTCGCGCAGCTTGAGCAAACCCACGCCCGACACGATGCCCCACGCGGCCATCAGAACCATGACCAAGACCGAGAAGATAGCGATATATCCGAATCCGTGAGGCAGTTTTCCGTTGGGAATCGCAACCGTGAACGTAAGCGCCATCAACGCAGCGGCAAACACGGCTAGGGCGCTGCCAGTGAACGCCAAAACCGCGGTTATGGTAATCCCTGCCGAGCGTTTCACGCCGCCTCCAGCCCACTCTTCACTGGTTATATCACTAACCTTGTCGTTACCGGTTTGGGCCCCAGGCCAGATTTTCTTCAGACGAAACCTGCTTTGCATGAGATTTACACGAAAACCGAGACCAACAAACCGTCCGGTGGCGCAAAACCTTACACATTCGCTACAATCAAAGTTTCGGAACGAGCATGCGGCGCGTTCTGTCACAGACTCTCAGCCGATCGCAGGAAAAGACGCGCGGATTTGAACCGTTTAAGGAGATTTTGAATGCCTTCATTTTCCGGGGTCGACTATCTCGACTTCGATTCCGTTCTCAGCGACGAAGAAAAACTGTCGCGCAACACCACGCGGCAATTCGTCGACGACCAGATAATGCCGATCATCGAGGAATACAATCGCGAAGGGAAATTCCCGATGCAACTGGTTCCGCAGATGGCGGAACTGGGCCTGTTTGGCGCGAGCCTCAAAGGTTACGGCTGCGCGGGCATGTCCAACGTCGAATACGGCCTGGTGACTCAGGAACTGGAGCGCGGCGATTCTGGGTTGCGCAGCTTCGTCTCCGTACAGTCGGCGCTGGTGATGTATCCGATTTATACCTTTGGTTCCGACGCACAGAAAGACAAGTGGCTGCCCTTGCTGCAGCAAGGCAAAGCGATTGGGTGTTTCGGGCTCACCGAACCGCAGTTCGGCTCCAATCCTGGCGGCATGTTGACCCGCGCGGTGAAGAAGGGCGACAAGTACGTCCTGAACGGCGAAAAAATGTGGATCACCAGCGGCTCGCTGGCCGCCGTCGCGCTCATTTGGGCGAAATGCGAAGACGGAAAAATTCGCGGCTTCCTGGTGGAAAAAGGTACGCCCGGCTTTAAAGCTTGGGACGTGCACGGAAAATATTCGCTGCGCGCTTCGGTCACCTCCGGCCTTTCCATGACCGATTGCGAAATTCCCGCGGAAAATGTTCTCCCCGGCGTGGAAGGTCTGCGCGGCCCGTTGTCCTGCCTGAATCAAGCCCGCTACGGCATTGGCTGGGGCGGCATCGGCGCGGCCATGGCCTGCTACGACACCGCGTTGCGTTACGCCAAAGAACGCAAGCAGTTCGACAACAAGCCGATCGCCTCGCACCAACTGGTGCAGGAAAAACTGGTCTGGATGATCACCGAAATCACCAAAGCGCAATTCCTGGCGCTGCAGGTCGGCCGCCTGAAAGACGCCGGCCGGGTGCATCCCTCGCACATTTCGATGTTGAAGATGAACAATGTGTGGATGGCGCGGGAAACCGCCAGCCGCGCCCGCGAAATTCTGGGCGCAAACGGAATTGTCGACGATTACTGCGTGATGCGCCACATGGCCAACCTCGAATCGGTCTTCACCTACGAAGGCACCCACGACATCCACAAACTGATCATCGGCGAACGCATCACCGGAATCGCGGCGTTTTCGTGAGACGTTCGCGCGATCATCGCACGCGCGTGCTGACCGTCGCCGCGGTGCTTTCTGCGTGCTGCCTGATTTCCGCGGCTGTTCTTCCGGCGAATGCCTTCGACGCGCCGTCGAAGCCCAAGGTTCGCACGATCACTGCGTTCGTGCGGCTCGACCGCGCGCACTACCAGGCAGAAATTCAGGACACGCTCAAGTTCCTCCGGCAGGCCAAAGCCAGCTACGAAAAAACTGGTTTCGAAGTCACCACCATCCGTATCACCACGCAACCCTTCCCCGAATACACGCGCGGTCTGCCGGACGATCGGGTTCTGGCCTTCTTCCGCGATTATGATGCCCTCGCAGTAAAGGAAGGCTTCATCGCTTCGATTGGCCCAGCGATGATGAGCGATGCCGACGATCCACATGAAGCAGAAGTACTCGGCAAAATTATCGCCAACTCAAAAGCCATCGACGGTTCAGTTTTCATCGCTGCCGAAGATGGAATTCACTGGAAGTCGATTCAAGCGGCCGCCGGAATCATAAAATATCTGGAAGCGAATACGGCGCACAGTCAGGGCAACTTCAACTTCACGGCCTCCGCTTTCATTCCGTCCGGCACTCCGTTTTTCCCTGCCTCCTACTTCGCTGGCGAAGGCAAACAATTTGCCATCGGCTTGGAATCTGCGAACACCGTGGCCGACGTGTTAGCGTCCACGAAGTCTCCCAGCGAGGCCGAAGCGCGCCTGACATCCGCGCTGGACAAGTACGCGACCCAAATCGAAAAAACGGCGGTAGAAATCAGCGCGTCAACCGGCTGGGCTTATGGCGGCATCGATCTTTCGCCCGCCCCGCTGAAGGACGTTTCCATCGGCCAGGCCATCGAAAATTTCACAGGTGCGCCGCTAGGATCCAGTGGCACGCTGAGCACAGCAGCGCTCATTACCCGGTCGCTGAAAGCGATTCCGGTCAAGCAAGCGGGCTATTCCGGATTGATGCTCCCGGTCCTCGAAGACACCGTGATCGCTAAGCGCTGGAACGAAGGCCGCCTCTCGATCGATGCCCTGCTCTCGTATTCCGCGGTTTGCGGCACAGGCCTTGACACCATCCCGCTTCCCGGTGATGTCACGCCCGAAGCGCTCGAACGCATTCTCGGCGACGTCGCCAGCCTTTCGTTGAAGTGGCACAAACCCCTCTCCGCCCGCCTGCAGCCGGTCACTGGAAAGAAGCCAAGAGACTCCACGCAGTTCGACAGCCCCTTCCTCACCGACGTCACGATTCAGCCGCTTCCCTAAATAACGTCTTGATTGCATTGCGCCTCTTTGGATTATGATTGGCCCACCGGGTGGCAGTTCCGACCTGCCGGAATTCTTTCCAATAACGCGAGTCGCACTGGAGTCATCATGGAAAAAGAACTCAGCCTTGAATTTCTTCGCGTGGTCGAAACCGCGGCCATCGAATCCGCGCGCACCATGGGCCAGGGAGACCGATCCGGTTCCGATCATGCCGCGGTGGAAGCCATGCGTAAGGAAATGGATCGCGTCGGGATGGACGGCACCATCGTCATCGGCGAAGGTGAACGCGACGAAGCACCGATGCTGTTCATCGGTGAGAAAGTCGGCGCCGCGGTTCGCGACAAGTCACGCACCTATCCGCAGGTCGACATTGCCGTGGATCCCCTCGAAGGTACCAACCTATGCGCCACCGGCGAACCCGGCGCCGTGGTGGTACTCGCTGCCAGCGAACATGGCGGCTTGCTTCATGCTCCGGACTTGTACATGGAGAAAATCATCGTGGGGCCGCCCGCCAAGGGAGCAATCGATCTCGACGCCCCGGCCAAAGACAATCTTCGTGCCATTGCGCGGCGCTACGATCGTGACGTCGAAGATCTGGTCATCGTCGTCCTCGATCGGCCGCGCCACGAGCAGTTGATCGCCGATATTCGTGCCGCTGGCGCGCGCATCCGCCTAATTTCCGATGGCGACCTCTCCGCTGGTATCGCCGCAGCCGTGCGCGGCACCGCCGTGCACGCCGTAATGGGCACCGGTGGCGCTCCCGAGGGCGTCCTTACCGCGGCCGCCTTGCGCTGCCTGAATGGCGAGATTCTCGCGCGCCTGGTCGTCAACAAGCCGGAACACCATGATCGCATCGCGCAGATGGGCATCAAGGATCCGAAACGAATCTACGAAACCGCGGACCTGGCTCCAGGTAAAAAAATCATTTTCGCCTGCACCGGAGTAACCGGCGGCGGCCTGCTCGACGGAGTTTCCTTCTTTCGCGATGGAACCCGCACGCATTCGCTGATTATGACTCTCGCGGAAGCGGAAGTTCGCTTCATCGACTCAGTCCATCTTGACCGGCATCCCGGCGTCGAAGTGCGCTTCAACTGAGAATTCGACCGCGGCGCCAACGAAACTTTTCGCGATGGTTTAACGTATCTATGGATTGCAAGCGTTCGAAGGGGAAAACTATGTCCAGCGCATCCGGAAGACCTCCGACCGTCCCACCTCCGGCCCGGCGGGATAGCACCACCGCGATTTGGTGGATTCTCGGCATCGTCGGCGGCGGAATCGTGGTGATGGTTTTCTTGGCCCTGATGGTCGCAGGCTATGTGGCCGGCCACTCCCATATCGACAGCGAAGGAAAGAACGTCGATATCCAAACACCCGTTGGCGAGCTAAAGGTCAACCAGAATTCCAACCGTGCTTCGGGTTTGCCGGTTTATCCCGGCGCGACCGCTTCGAGCAAAGACAGCCACGCCAACGTAGAGCTGTCCTCGGGTGACGCCGGTCTGGGCGTATTCGTGGAAAACTATTCAACGACCGACCCGCTGGATAAAGTTGCCGCGTGGTATGCACAGCACCTCGGCCCGAGTTTCAGTCGAGGAAAGAAGGGCGGAGAGGTCAAAGTCCAGGGGATGGAGATCACCACCGACTCGGACGTGACTTTCAACGACAATCATGGCGAGAGCACGCGCACGGTATCGCTGACGCAGAAGGACAGCGGCGTCGAAATCACGCTGGTTCGAACCGGCAAGCGCGAAGCGCAGTAAACGCCGGTAGGCCCGTCGCATCCGTCCCGAATCAACTCTTGGCAATTATTCCTGTTTTTTTTGAGTCGAATGCCGACCGGCATTCGTAATCGTGGACTCCACCGAATCCGCGCGGACCCGTACCGCTCGTACGGGTTCGAATCTGGCGGCCAATTGAAATTGGCGCGCCAGACTCGACCCAGAACTCTTCAAAACCCAGACGGTACGGCGTGAGGGCCCGCCTACCAGTCCGCAGCGGCTAGCGGTGCAGCGCCGTTGCGGTATGGCCGGCCTGTTGCCGGCGCGGCATGGCGCTCGCCATCCGGTCGGAAGCCTGCGGCGGCAGCGGACGTATGCTGTGGTTCGAGCTTACGTGTTCGCTGATCGCCTGCAAACGCTTCAGGATGCCTTGCCACTGCGTCCAATCGAGCTGTCGGAGGTAAGGACGAAGACCTTGAATGAACGGATCTTCGAGTACCGTTTCGCCATTGGTTTCCGGCACGAAGAAACGGTTCAGACCTACGCCCAGCGCTTCGGCAATCTTTTCCAGCGTGCCGAGGCTTGGCGTCATCTGCCCGCTCTCAATCCGGGACAAATAGGATCTCGAGACGCGCGAACGTGCCTGCAATTGGCTCTGGGTCATGCCGCGCGACTCCCGCAATTGCCTGATGCGCTGGCCAATGTTCTCGACAGTTTCGCGATTCGGCCAGTTCTCAAACAATTGGCGGTCGTCCCCCGGAAGATCGGTCGGCGTCGGCGACGGAATGACGAACGACACCTTCGGAGGCAGCAAACGCAGACATCTGCGGCAATTATCCGTGCGTGTGCGGTACTGGACTAATCCGCAAACCTGGCAGCGGAGTACTTCCCGTTCCATTTCCATTCTTACTTCCATGGCTTTTTCGGCCACAGGCTCTCCTCGCACACTATTCCGGCGATGAGAAGGGGGAGGTACAGTTCGCAACAGGGGGAAGGCAGAAACGGCGCGGGGTGATTCTCCACGCGGTGCCATTTCTTGTCAAGCCCTTTTTTCTCGCCGATCACAAATTATTTTATCGTGGACTCCTGGCCCACAACAAACCACAGCAGTTGTCATCCTGGAACGCTCCCAAACGTGGTACGACTTTTCTTCGCCCAGACGTTTCATGGCCGCTAACGACATGAACACAACGCCGCGCAACGTCATCTCGCCGAATTTTGACTGCAAAATCTCATCTGAAACTTTGGTGGACGATTTGCAGCGAGATTCGCGTCGTTCTACTTCATTTTTCCGTCATTCGCGCGAATTTGCCGCCCGATCGCGAATTGTGTTCAATCAATGACGCGAAGACTCGACGAATTGACAGTTGTCAACGTCGCTGAAAATTCGCTCCACCGACGATCATATTGTGTCTCAAATCGGAACACTGCTGTTTTCTCCTGCTGCCTGTTCAGCTTTATCCGCATTAGCCTGCACTAAATTTCTATCGGCCATTTTTTGTCTTCGCTGAGTGCCATGCACGAGAATCACCAATCCTGCGCCGATGCCGGTGCCCCTCGCAGTTCGTGCTATCTTTTCTGCGCAATGGGTACAGATGGACTCGGAGACCATCGCATGCTGAATCGAGACGACGCCTGGAAACTGTTATGCGAATACACCCAGGGAGAAAGCCTGCGTAAACACGCCTTGGCCGTGGAAGCGTGCGTGCGCGCCTACGCGCAGAAAGATGGCGCCGACGAAAACCTCTGGGGAATCACCGCTTTGCTGCACGATTTCGATTACGAGCGCTGGCCCAACGCCGCGCATCTCGCCACCGAAGAGCATCCCTTCGAGGGCTCAAAAATCCTTCGCGAACGCGGCTACCCGGAAGAAATGATCCAGGCGATCTTGGGCCATGCCGACTATTGCAACGTGCCGCGCACGTTGCCTCTGGACAAGACGTTATTCGCCTGCGACGAACTGGCCGGATTCCTGACCGCGTGCGCGCTGATCAAGCCCAGTAAAAGTATTCATGAAGTCGAAGCCGCGTCAGTTAAGAAAAAATTAAAGGACAAGGCATTCGCGCGCGGGGTGAATCGCGATGACGTGTATAAGGGCGCCGAAGAACTCGGCGTTCCCCTCGACGAACATATTGCCTTCTGCATCGCGGCCCTGCGCGGAATCGCGCCCCAACTGGGTCTGAACGGGGTCGCCGTTTAGCCTCGTTGGTTCGTAGGTTTATTTCAAATCGGCTACTCGTTCCAACCGAAACGTGTAGCAGCCCGCCGTCGTGCTCCGGACGTGGACGTAATCCACACTTGGACGGACGAATAGCCGCTCGATCGTCGCCTCCGCGTTTGCAAAGTCCACATATTCCTGCGCAACGAGGCGGCGCCCGCGCCCATACGCATTCAACGTCCGTGGGCTGCTCATTAGCTTCATCGGGATTCCGGCATTCTCCGGATATCTCGCGCAACCATCCGCATGAACGTAAACAGGCCCGGGCAGCGGCAGTTTTTCTACACCCGCGAAGGGATCCAGCGTGAAAAGTGTCGCCCGCTCCTTACCTTCCGCAATCCAATCGAGGCAATGGCGGCAGGGCCATCCTGCGCCGGCACCCGCCGTGTGGACCGGAAATCCAAATTGTGGGTCCGTTGCATTCTTCCGTACCGCTTCGGCCAGCTCGGTCGGAATGGCTACCACGCGTAATGAGTTCATCGTGACCTCCTTCGGAAACATTGTTTTTGCGCATAAATTCCGCACACCTTTAGTTTGCTGATTTCGGAGCAGCGTCACTATCCGCTTCTCGCGGCCAAATTTTCTTAATCCCGAAGTCAGATATCCTCAGCACCCTGTGCATAAGTTTCCTCAGCCCATAACAATTTCGCCCCACCGTGCTAGAGTCCGCATCCCCATGGACAAAGCGAGTAATTTTTTAGGTGGCATGTTGCGGCAATTGAAGCGTCCGGAAGCCGCGGTTGCCTGGCTCTCGGGTGTTTGGCCGCAGGTTGTGGGCCGTACGATCGCTGCTCATACCCGCCCGGTGCGCTGCGCCGCGGGCTGCCTCGAAATCGCCGCCGACGGCAAGCCCTGGCGGGTTCAGCTGGAGAGCATGAGCAACGAATTTTGTGCGCAGGTCAACCGCAACTGGGGAGGCAACCTGGTACGCGAAATAAAATTCGTCGATGCTCATCGGCCGCCCCACATCTCGCATGAATTCGACAACGACCACACGCCTTTCGTTCGCCGCCGCAAATCTTAGCAGGCCACTTCTGGACTGCGCGCTCGTCGTCGCCGATTTTCAATCCGCCCGGCCGCGCTTGCGCTGTTCTCCTGATGTACTAAGATGAGTGTGTAAATTCACCGCGGCACCACACTAGGATTTGATCCGAACATGAAGATCACTCGCGAAGAGGTCTTGCGCGTCGCCCAGTTGGCCCATCTGGAGCTTTCTCCGGAAGAGGTTGAAATGTATCGCGGCCAGCTCGACGAAATTCTCGCCTACATCGGAAAGCTCGAACAACTCGACGTATCGAACGTCGAGCCGATGACCCAACTTCTCCCGCGCACCGGGGCCGACGATGTAGCAAATCTCCAGACGCCCCTGGATAGTGCCCTGCGCGACGACGTGGTCCGTCCCTGCGACGTAGCTAACGTCGTCCTGGCCCAGGCCCCCGACGCCGCGAAACCGTTCTTTCGCGTGCCGAAGGTGATCGACCGGTGAGCGCCCCTGCGAAATGGACGATTTCAACAGTGCGCGAAGCGCTGACCACCAAGCAGCTTTCCGCCCGTGAGTTGACCAAAGCTTTCTACGAGCGCATAGGCCATGAAAATCCGAAACTGAACGCCTACCTGGCCCTCTCGCCGGAACGCGCCTACGCCCAAGCTGACCGAGTCGACGCCGCTATTGCCAAAGGCGACCCGTTACCGCCGCTGGCTGGCATACCAGTCGCGCTAAAGGATGTTCTGAGCACCGCCGGAGTTCGCACCACCTGCGCATCTAAAATTCTCGAGACCTATACGCCACCGTATGATGCGACCGCAGTCGCCCGGCTTGACGCCGCTGGCGCGATCTTTCTGGGTAAGACAAACTGCGACGAATTCGCCATGGGCAGCTCCAACGAGAATTCTGCATACGGTCCAGTACGGAATCCTGTGTCCCTTGACCGGGTGCCCGGTGGCTCCAGCGGAGGCTCGGCCGCCGTTGTGGCAGCAGGCTTGGCAGTGGCGAGCCTGGGGACCGATACCGGCGGTTCCATTCGTCAGCCCGGCGCATTCTGCGGGATACCGGCTCTTATGCCAACATACGGACGCGTATCCAGGTATGGCCTAATCGCCTTTGCCTCCTCGCTAGACCGCATCGGCCCATTTACTACAAACATAGCGGATTCCGCGTCCGTCCTTTCTGTGATCGCAGGTCATGACGCCGCAGACTCGACCTGCGCTCCGGCGTCGGTGCCGAATTACTCTTCGGAAATGCGCCGGCCTCTTGCAGGTCTCAAAATCGGCGTTCCGGCGGAGTATTTTGGCCCCGGGCTAGATCCCGAGGTCAGGTCCAAGATTGAATCCGGGATCGATCTACTGGAAAGGCTAGGCTGCAAGCCAGTCGCGATTCGGATGGCGCATACCGACTACGCTATCGCGACCTATTATATTGTCGCCACCGCCGAAGCCAGCTCAAACCTGGCCCGGTACGACGGTGTCAGGTATGGGTTGCGTGTCTCCGGCAACACCCTCATGGACATGTATCGGAAGACGCGCGAACAAGGCTTTGGCCCGGAGGTCAAACGCCGGATCATGCTTGGAACCTACGCACTCTCTGCCGGCTACTACGACGCCTACTATCTGCGGGCGCAGAAGGTGAGGGCGCTGATCGCCCGTGACTTCAGCCAAGCCTTCGAGCAGGTTGATGCGATAATCACTCCGACGACTCCCACGGCGGCGTTCAAACTCGGGGAAAAGACCTCCGACCCCTTGCAGATGTATCTGGCTGATATATATACAGTTACTGGATCTCTTGCGGGAATTCCAGGGATGTCCGTGCCTTGCGGCCAAACTAAGGCGGGTCTTCCTGTGGGGATGCAGATTTTTGGCTCTCATTTCGGCGAAGCTCGGATTTTGCAGCTCGCACATTCGTTTGAGGTTGCGGGCGGCTTCACGATGTAGGGAGCCAGCTGGCGGCGCATGCAGAACCTCGCACCAACGACCAAATTCCTTCTGGCAGCGCGAGTTCGATTCTTAGCTGCGGCCGACCGTATTCTCGATGAGCACTGGCTCGAACGACCCGCCCCAGACGCATGGTCTGCCGCCGAAATTGTGGCGCATGTCGGAATGATCGAGGAATCAATCGTTGAGAGATGTAAGAAAGCTTCGGTTTCCGATTCGCGACGCTTGCCGGCGCTCAAGAGAATCCGGCTTCCGCTCGTATTAGCGACTTGGCGAGGGAAAAAGGTACGCAGTCCCATGCCGTTGAAGTCTGAACGCATTGGTAATCGCGAACAGGCGTACGCGACGCTGCAGGAAATCCGCCAACATTCGTTCGAATTCTTCGACTCCCTTGGCGATCGAGATCTCAGCGTTCATCACTTCCCACACCCGATCTTCGGCGGCTTGAATCTCTACGAATGGTACCGCTTCATCGGCTACCACGAATTACGCCATCGGAAACAACTCTGTGAACTTGTAGAAATATTCCATCCATAGACTACATTTTCCTGTTTGGCCAAAAAACGCGAAGGCGGTCTTTCGGGTCGATTTCGCCTGTACTGCTACCAAGTTGTTGAAGGAACGTAGGTTCGGACGCTTGGCTTCTTCCGCGCTCCGCTGCGATCCAAACGGAAGGACTATTGCTAGGGACGTAGCTAGCATTTAATTTGGCACTGGGCAGCGAAGTACCGGAGCGAAACCATGGTGCGCATTAAATCCAGCCAGAAAGTCTTCACCGAAGACGAAGTCGTAAGACTGACCGGGATCTGCGCGGATCATCTGCGCGGTCTGGCCCGGAACAAACACCTCGGCTCCATCGCCCGCGCCGCGGAAGCCGCCGGCGTCGAAGCCGAAAAGTGGCTCTTCTCCAACGCCGACTTGATGATCGTCACCGTCCTGCAGTCGCGCTGCGATCACTAGGCGACGCCGCCATTTCATTTCATACCTTCACCGTCGTCCTGTAGAACTTTGTCCAGCCACCTCGTTGAGATTTGAACTCCTGCAATCCGTTCAAATACTCCTCTCTTCCACCAAACTCGAAACTGTTTTGTGGCATCCTAGGTGAGATGAGCGGGCGGAAGCGCTTTCCGCCGGCGCGGGCTACCGGNTGAACATTCGCGACCGAGCCCTAGAAAATAACCGATGGATTCCATTCGCCAGAAGGCTAGCCAACTCGCTCGAACGCGCCCAGTGATGGCATTGTTGCTCGGGATCGCTGCCATTTGGGCGTTCGGCTCGGCTTCGGCCCAGCCGCAGAACTCCCCGAATTCCCCCGGTACGCAGCAGCCATCTTCAGCGGCTCCGGCCGCGTCGCCCCAGACTCCCACTCCCGCAATCCCGCGTGGGAAAAAACTGATGCTAAAGGATGGAACATTTCAGCTGGTCCGCGAATATCACGTCGAAGGCGATCGCGTCCGCTATTACAGCATCGACCAAAGAGACTGGGACGAAATACCGGAGTCCCTGGTCGATTGGGACGCCACCCGCAAGATGGAGATCGGCGAGGCCAAGAAAAACTTGGATTTAGTCGCTGAGGCGCGGAAAACCGAAAGTATGCGCAATGCCGAATTGATCGACGTGGATGCCAGTATCGAAATTGCGCCGAAAGTATTTTTGCCCGCAGGAGTTGGCCTTTTCGAATTCGACGGCAAGGCGATTCACCCTCTGGCCCCCGCCGATCCCGACATTAAATACAGCATGACCCAAAGAGTTAAACAAGTTCTGGTCCCAATCCCCATCGTTCCCACCCGTCACACCGTGGCACTCGATGGTGAGCGCGCCAAATTTCGCATGCAGAGCACCATCGTAGAGTTCTACATGCGCACCGCGGACGGCCACGAACCGAACCTGGAGCTGATTCGCGCCAAGATTCACGGTAGCAAGCGCTCGCTGGAGAATCTCGATCAGCTATTCGGCCAAAAGCAGGCGACCGGCCGAATCATCCTGCCCATGCTGCGCTGGGAAATCGCTAAAGGCGTGTACCGCTTCACGGTTTATCACTCGCTCGACCCCGGCGAATACGCCGTCGCCGAAGCAGTTGAGTCCGGAGGAACTAATGTTTATCTCTGGGATTTCGGCGTAGATCCGGGCGAGCCGGCTGCAAAATCAGAAGCAAAATGACGGCTTGAATCGGTTATTTGGGCTGCGGCACAGCTTGCGGCAGTAAGTCCGCTAACAACGCCGCCAGTGCGGCAATGTGAAACGGCTTCTGCAGCATCGAGGCGCCGTTCTGCATGAACCTCGCGGCAGTTTCCGTATCCAGCAACGCACCGGTCATAAAGATGAATTTTGTAGCTGCGGTTCCGGGTTCAGAGCGAGCGCGTTCGAAGAATTGTCCGCCGTTCAGCCCCGGAAGATTGAAATCGCAAATGATGAAGTCGTAGCTGCGATGGGCCAGGTGCACAAGCGCTTCCTCGGAACTGGACGCGCCTTCGACCGTCATGCCCCGCGCGCCCAGGCCTTCCTGCACGATCTCGCGAATGCTTTCCTCGTCATCAACCACGTAGACCGAGTGCCCGTGTAACGGCGACGAGGCCGCCAGCGGTCGCGTGGCAGCAGGCCTTCGAGGCGCTTCCGTATCGGTTGCCTCCCCAAGGGATTCTTTCACCGCTGCTGGCAGAACGACTTGAAATCGCGCGCCCCCTCCTGACGCTGAATCGACTTCGATCATTCCCCCGTGCTCTTTTACGATCGCGATGGCGATCGTCAAGCCCAAGCCCGCGCCGCCACCCGGCCGTTTGGTCGTGAAAAACGGGTCGAAAATCTTCGATAGGCTTGCAGCTGGAATCCCGGGGCCGTCATCCGCGAACTCGAATACGACTTTGCTGTCAGTTTGACTTACCGAGACGCGAATCGTTCCGCTGTCCCGCGCGCCGGCTATGGCTTGTTCCGCGTTCGTAATCAGGGTAACGAATACCTGCTGCAGCAGCCGGGGATCAGCTTCGATCTCAGCTAATCCAGCCGCAGCCTTCAGCTCGATGCTCACGTTCTTCTGCCGTAACAGCGGGGCCTGCTGCTCCACTACCTTTCGGATAATTTCCTCAGGATGGATCTTTTGGCTCGCGAGTGCCGAAGGCCTGGAAAAAGCCAGCAGATGCTGGACAATCCCGGCGGCGCGCCGCGCCTGCTTCAAAACCATGTCCGCCTGCCGCCGCGTCACCTCGTCCGTCGCGCGATCGCGCATCAAATCGCTGACGCCTAGAATCGCCGTCAGCGGATTATTCAGTTCGTGCGCCACGCCGGACATCATCTCGCCCATCGCCGCCAGTTTTTCCTTCTGCAGTTTCTGTTTTTCGGCTTCCTTCGCATCGGTGACATCGCGGGCCGAAGCCACGACGCCACTAATGCGCCCGCCCGAACCGTAAACCGGCGATACGCTCGCGCGCAACAAGCGCCAGGATCCGTCGGCATGCCTGGTTCGAAATTCGATCTGCGCGTTTTTTAACTCTCCCGCGGCGAACCGGCGCAGCGACGTTTTCAGCCGGTCCACGTCATCGCGGTGCGTCAGCGTCGCCAGACTCTTGCCCACCACGTCTTCCGGCGATCGGCCCAGCAATTCGTGAATCCGCGAACTGATGAAGGTAAATTTTCCGTCCAGATCCAGCACCGCGATCATTTCCGGAAAGTTCGCGACCAGCTGGCGGACGAATTCCTGTTCTTGCCGCAAGCGTTCTTCCACTTCAATGCGTTCGGTAATGTCGACCAGCGTGCCCTGAATGCGAATCACCTGGCCAAAAGAATCGCGGATCGCAAATCCGGAAGCCAGACAATGAATTTCGCTACCGTCTTTACGGCGGAACAAGACGTCCACGTCCTGTACCGAACCCTGCTCCACAATCCGGCTTACCAAATGATCCCGTTGCGCCGCGTCGGCGTACCGCTCCCGGAAGCTGCCCGCTTTCAGATCTTCCTTGAATTCGTAACCCAGCATGCGCACCAGCGCCGGGTTGGCGTCGAGCAATTTGCCTTCGGGCGTGGTGAAAAAAATTCCTTCGCGCAGCGACTCAAAAAGTTCGGCGAAACGCATTTCTGGCTCATGTTGCGGAGTCACGTCGCGCGCCCAGCCGCTCACCGACTTTCCGCGGCCTTCTTCATCGACCAGCTGCAACCAGCAATCGTAATAGCGGAGCTGCTGCGGGTCTTTCTTGAAACGCACTGGGATTCGCCCTTGCCAGCGTCCGGTGGCAAATAGTTTCGGAAGCGCTTCGGTGGCTTGTTTCAGAGTGGGTTCGGAAAGAAAATCATCCAACCCGTGGCCGATCAGTTCCGGAAACTCTAGCCCCAGAATGGCCGCGAGCGGACGGTTCGCTACTCGGATCTCTCCGCGCAGCGAAATCGTAAATACCGCGTAGTCCAGGCTGTCGATCAAGTCGCGGTAGTTGAGCAGCGATTTAGAAATCAAATCGACCAGCTCCTGCGACGACGGCGCGACCGGCGTGCTTCCGCCGGACGAAATCGCGTCTCGGTCTTTGTCTTCCTTGTTCATGGAGGCCAGGCGGCAACCTTGGGGACCTGCTACGGAAGCGAGGTTTGCCAGCTTCAATTTTAGCGAGTCGATGAGCGTCGAAGAAAAATAAAGGTTCGGCCTATGCCAAGTTGCTCAATAGCCGGGCATGGTGGACAGCCTGCTAGGTGGCAAAACAAAAAAAAGGGCGTCCGTTTCTGGACGCCCTTTGGTTGAACTTCGTTACGAGTGTGCGGTCTAGCTTTCGGCCACCGCGTCGGTATCCTTGCGCAGGAAGTCCAGCGCCGCCGCTTCTTCCGGCGTAAGCTCCGGCTCCATCTGCTGCGGTTCCTCTTGCGGAATTTCCGTGAGGAGTTGGATATTGCGGTAGCGCTCGAGACCCGTTCCGGCGGGAATCAGCCGGCCCATGATCACGTTTTCCTTCAGGCCGCGCAGATAATCGATCTTCCCGGAAATTGCCGCTTCGGTAAGGACGCGGGTCGTCTCCTGGAAGCTCGCCGCGGAAATAAACGAATCCGTGGAGAGCGAGGCCTTGGTGATGCCGAGGAGCAACGGACGGCCCGTCGCCGGACGCCCGCCATCGTGAATGACCCGATCGTTTTCTTCGCGGAAGCGGAACTTGTCCACTTGCTCTTCCAGAAGGAAAGTCGTGTCGCCCACGTCTTCGACCTTCACCCAGCGCATCATCTGCCGCACGATGCACTCGATGTGCTTGTCGTTAATGTTCACGCCCTGGAGCCGGTAGACTTCCTGAATCGAGTTGACCAGGTAAGCCTGCGTGTACTTCTCGCCCAAGACGGCGAGAATGTCGTGCGGGTTGAGCGGTCCATCGATCAACGGCTCGCCCGCCGCCACGTGTTCGCCTTCCTGTACGTTAATGTGCACGCCGCGCGAGATCGAATATTCCTTGATGGTCTGCGCGATGCCCTTACCATCCTCGCTCTCGACGTAGATCTTGCGCTGGCCCTTGACGATTTCGCCGTACTTCACCACGCCGTCGATTTCGCTGATGACCGCGGGATCCTTCGGCTTGCGGGTTTCGAAGAGTTCCACGACACGCGGCAAACCGCCGGTGATGTCCTTGGTCTTCGTCGTTTCGCGCGGAATCTTCGCGAGCACGTCGCCCGGCTGCACCTCGTCTCCGTCGACCACCATCAAGTGCGCGCGTGAAGGCATCAGGTACTTCTTCACGCGGCCCTGCGCTCCACGGATGTTGATCGTGGGCTGGTGTTTTTCATCGCCCGGCGGCAGCGTAACCACCAACTGCGACAATCCGGTGACTTCGTCCACCTGCTCGTCGATCGTAATGCCCGGCTGCAAGTCCTTGAACTGAACCGTGCCTGCCGTTTCCGTGAGAATCGAGAACGTGTACGGATCCCACTCGCACATGGTCTGTCCGAGAGTGACCGGTTGCCCGTCTTCGACCTTCAAGCGCGCGCCATAAACGACATGGTGGCGTTCTTTTTCGCGTCCCTTCTCGTCGACCACCGCAATCAAACCGGAGCGGTTCATGGCCACGATTTGCTTGCCACGGCCTTCGACCACCTTCAAGTCGATAAACTTCACGAAGCCGTTGTTGCGCGCTTCGACCTTCGACTGTTCGGTGACTCGCGTCGCCGTGCCGCCGATGTGGAACGTGCGCATGGTCAGCTGTGTGCCCGGCTCGCCGATGGACTGCGCCGCAATGACGCCGATCGCTTCGCCCATTTCCACGAAACGTCCGGTCGCCAGGTTACGGCCATAGCAGCGGCCGCAAACTCCGCGTCGCGATTCGCAGGTCAACACGGAGCGGATCTTGACGCGCTCGATGCCGGCCGCCTGAATCGTGTTGGCCAATTCCTCGGTGATTTCCTGGTTGATCTCGACCACGACGTTTCCTTCGTAGTCCTTGATCTTCTCGAGTGAAACGCGGCCCACCACGCGGTCGCGCAACGGCTCGACTTCGACGCCGGCTTCCAGAATCGGTTCCACATAGATTCCGTCTGCCGTGCCGCAATCGAATTCGTTGATGATCACGTCTTGCGCCACGTCCACCAAACGCCGCGTCAGGTAGCCCGAATCGGCCGTCTTCAAAGCCGTATCGGCCAGACCCTTACGAGCGCCGTGCGTCGAAATAAAGTACTGCAACACGGTCAGCCCTTCGCGGAAGTTGGAGGTAATCGGCGTCTCGATGACTTCGCCTGACGGCTTGGCCATCAAACCGCGCATACCGGAAAGCTGGCGAATCTGCTGTTTCGATCCGCGTGCTCCAGAGTCGGCCATGACGTACACCGGATTGATCACACCTTCTTTATCCTGCCGTTCGAGGGCCTTGAACATTTCGTCCGCAACTTTCTCCGTGACGTCCGACCAGATGGCGATGACTTTGTTGTAGCGTTCGCCGTTGGTGATCGCGCCGTCCAGATACTGTTGCTGCACTTTGACCACTTCGTGTTCGGCGGCATCCACCAGCTTGAACTTCACGTTGGGGATAACCATGTCGCTGATGCCGATCGAAACGCCAGACTTCGTTGCATACAGGAATCCGAGTTCCTTCAGCTTATCGAGCGCGACCACGGTCTTTTCCAGACCGAAGCGCAGGTAGCAATATTGCACCAGCGCCTGGATGCCTTTCTTCTTCAGCAAACCGTTGACGAACGGCATGTCTGTCGGCAAGTGATCGTTGAAGATCACCCGGCCTACCGTGGTGTGCAGAAACTGCTTGTTCAGGTTGACTGGCTCAGTGTGCGAGACGTCTTGATCGTCGTAAGCATTCGTCAAATCGATGACTTCGCCGGTATAGCGCATGCGAATCGGAGTGAGTAATTCCACTTCGCCCGCCTCGAGCGCCATCACCACTTCTTCCGGCGAGCCGAACGCGCGTCCTTCGCCCTTCGCTTTGGGCTTAGCCTTGGTCATGTAATAAATGCCAAGGACCATGTCCTGGGTCGGAACCGCGAGAGGATAGCCGTTGGCCGGCGACAGAATATTGTGCGAAGCAAGCATCAAAACCGAAGCTTCGACCTGCGCTTCCGGTGACAGCGGAATGTGCACCGCCATCTGGTCGCCGTCGAAGTCCGCATTGAACGCCGTACAAACCAGCGGGTGAATCCGGATGGCTTTACCTTCCACCAACACGGGTTCGAACGCCTGGATACCCAAACGGTGCAGCGTCGGAGCGCGGTTCAGCAGTACGGGATGTTCGCGAATCACATCTTCGAGAATGTCCCACACCACCGGTTCCTGCGCCTCGACTAATTCTTTGGCCTGCTTGATCGTGGTGCAGTGTCCCGCGGCTTCCAGCTTGTGATAGATGAACGGCTTGAATAATTCGAGCGCCATCTTCTTCGGCAGACCGCACTGGTGCAGTTTCAGTTCGGGTCCGACGACGATGACTGAACGTCCCGAATAGTCGACGCGCTTGCCGAGCAGGTTCTGGCGGAAACGGCCTTGCTTGCCCTTCAGCGTGTCGCTCAGCGACTTCAGCGGCCGGTTGTTGGTGCCGCGCAAAACGCGTCCGCGGCGGCCATTGTCGAACAACGCGTCGACCGCTTCCTGCAGCATGCGCTTTTCGTTACGAACGATCACGTCCGGCGCGTGCAATTCCATCAGCTTCTTCAACCGGTTGTTGCGGTTGATAACGCGGCGGTACAAGTCGTTCAAATCGGAAGTGGCGAAACGTCCGCCATCGAGAGGCACCAGCGGGCGCAATTCCGGCGGAAGCACCGGGATCACGTCCAGAATCATCCACTCCGGCTTGTTGCCGCTCTTGCGGAACGCTTCGAGCACCTTCAGCCGCTTGGCGAATTTAATTCGCTTCTGCAGGCTGGGGTCAGTCTTCATCTTTTCGCGCAATTCTTCGGAAAGCTTGTCCACTTCCACGCGGCGCAGCAATTCCTTGATCGCTTCTGCGCCCATGCCGGCAGTGAACTTGCCAATGTGTTCCTTCTGCAATTCCCGGAGCTTGTCTTCCGGAATGATGTCCTTCTCCTTCAATTCCATCACTTCGCCCGGATCAATGCAGACGAACGTCTCGAAATAAAGGATGTGCTCCAGGTCGCGCATGGTGATGTCCAGCAAGTAGCCAATGCGGCTGGGCAGGCCCTTGAAGAACCACACGTGCGAGCAGGGCGAAGCGAGCTCGATGTGACCCAGACGTTCCCGGCGCACCTTGCTGAGCGTCACTTCCACACCGCACTTGTCGCAGATCACTCCGCGGTGCTTCATGCGCTTATATTTTCCGCACAAACATTCCCAGTCGGTGACGGGGCCAAAAATCTTGGCGCAGAACAATCCGTCCCGCTCCGGCTTGAAGGTGCGGTAGTTGATGGTCTCCGGCTTGGTTACTTCGCCGTGGGACCACGACCGAATCTTTTCTGGACTCGCCAGGCTGATGCGAATGGAATCAAAATCCGCGATCTGGCTGGCACGATCATATGGGCTCGAACGGTACAAGGGCTGATCCTCCTGTCCTGGCCGCGCCAGGACTAAAAACCAGTTACTAGGAAATCGGACGCTGCGCGGAATTTCTCCGCGCAGCGCGTGCGTCAGTTAGTCGGCCGCTTCGGCTTTTTCCAGCTGCGGTTTCTGCCGCTTCATCAATTCGATGTCCAGGCACAAAGACTGCAATTCGCGCACGAGAACGTTGAACGATTCGGGCACGCCCGGCTCGATGCCGGGCTCGCCCTTCACGATGGCCTCGTAAATTTTCGCGCGGCCATACACGTCGTCGGACTTGGCGGTCAGCAATTCCTGCAGGATGTGCGCCGCGCCGTATGCTTCCAGCGCCCACACTTCCATTTCTCCGAATCGCTGTCCGCCGAACTGCGCCTTGCCACCCAGCGGCTGCTGCGTGATCAATGAATAGGGACCGATGGACCGCGCGTGAATCTTGTCGTCCACCAAGTGCGATAGCTTCAGCATGTAGATGTAGCCGATCGTCACCTGCTGCGCGAACAAATCACCGGTCATGCCGTCGTAGAGCGAAATCTTGCCCGACTCCGGCAGTTCCGAGAATTGCAGCAAGTGGCGAATGTCCGCTTCGCGCGCGCCGTCGAATACCGGCGTAGCGAACGGCACACCCTCGCGGAAGCTGTGCGCCAGGTCGAGGATCTCGTCATCGTCCAGTCCGGCGATCGTCTTCCACACCGCCGTGGGACCAAACGCATCCTTGAACCATTTGCGTACGCCTTCCGCGCGCGTTTCCTTGTCGAGCAGCTTCCCGATTTTCTCGCCCAGCTCTTTCGAGGCCCAGCCGAGATGCGTTTCGAGAATCTGTCCGACGTTCATACGCGAAGGAACGCCGAGCGGGTTCAGCACGATTTCTACCGGCGTGCCATCCGGCATGTACGGCATATCTTCCTTGGGAACGATGCGCGCGATGACGCCCTTGTTACCGTGGCGTCCGGCCATCTTGTCGCCCACGGAAAGCTTGCGCTTCATGGCGATGTAGCACTTCACCAGCTTGATCACGCCGGGAGGCAGTTCGTCGCCCTTCTTCAGCTTTCCGATGCGTTCATCGGTGATCTTGCGCAGCACATCGATCTGGCGCGAGGTCATTTCTTCGATCTCGTCGATCTTTTCGATGAGCAGCGGGTCTTTGTCGTTGAGCCGCAGGCGCTTGAGNTTGCGCGTGGACACCTTTTCCAGAATGTCGCGCGTCAACTCGGTGCCCTTGACCAGCAGCTTCTTGTTGGTGCGCTCGTCGTGCAGGTCCGCCGTTAACGTCTGGCCGCCCAGCAAGTCGTTCAAGCGCTTCAAGCGTTCGTCGGTCAAGATGCGGATTTCATCGCCCAGGTTCTTTTCGAGCTTGGCGACCTGCGTGGCTTCGATCGACTTGTGGCGTTCGTCCTTCTCCGCGCCCTTGCGGCAGAAGATCTTCACGTCCACGATCGTGCCTTCGATGCCTGGCGGGCAGTAGAGCGAAGCGTCGCGAACGTCTCCGGCCTTTTCACCGAAGATCGCGCGCAACAACTTTTCTTCCGGAGTCAGCGTGGTTTCGCCCTTCGGCGTAACCTTGCCTACCAGAATGTCGCCCGACTTCACCGTGGCGCCGATGCGGATCACGCCGCTTTCGTCCAGGTTCCGCAGGAAGCTCTCGTTGATGTTGGGGATGTCCCGGGTGATTTCTTCCGGACCCAGCTTGGTATCCCGCGCTTCGATTTCGTATTCCTCGATGTGAATCGAAGTGTAGTAATCCTCTTCGACCAGCTTTTCGCTGACCAGAATCGCGTCTTCGAAGTTGTATCCGCGCCAGGGTACGAAGGCCACCAGCACGTTGCGGCCAAGAGCCAACTCGCCGCGGTCCGTGCAAGGACCGTCCGCCAGCACTTGACCCTGCTTCACGCGGTCGCCCGCGCGAACCAAAGGCTTCTGGCTGATACAGGTGTTCTGGTTCGACCGCTTAAACTTCGTGAGCAGGTAAATGTCCGACCCGACTTCGCGGCTCAGTACACCGGACTGATCGGATTCCACACGCACGATGACGCGTTCGGAGTCGACTTGGTCCACGATGCCGTCGCGGCGGCACACGATAACCGCGCCCGAATCGCGAGCGGTGACGCGTTCCATGCCCGTACCGACCAGCGGAGCGTCGCCCTTAATCAGCGGCACGGCCTGGCGCTGCATGTTCGATCCCATCAACGCGCGGTTCGCGTCGTCGTTCTCCAGGAATGGAATCAAGCTGGCCGCGACCGACACGAGCTGCTTCGGCGAAACGTCGATGTAGTCCACTTCCTCGCGGCTCTTCAATACGAAGTTGCCCGCTTGGCGGCAGTTGACCAGTTCCGTGGTGATCCGTTCTTTTTCGTCGAGCGAAGCATTAGCCTGCGCCACGACGTAGCGGTCCTCTTCCCACGCCGACAGGTAGAAGCAGTGCGCATCCCAAACCACGCGCCGCCGCTTTAATTCTTCGTTGGCATCCTCTACCTTTTCCTTTTCGACAATTTCGCCGGCCTTGAATTCGCTGTCTCCCGCATTCACGATCTGCACGAAGTCAATGACCCGCCCGTTCTTTACCTTGCGGTAGGGCGATTCGATGAAACCGAATTCGTTGATCCGCGCAAAAGAAGAAAGCGAGCTGATCAAACCGATGTTCGGTCCTTCCGGCGTTTCAATCGGACAAATGCGGCCGTAGTGGGTCGGGTGCACGTCGCGCACTTCGAAACCCGCGCGTTCGCGGGATAGACCGCCAGGTCCCAAAGCCGAAAGACGCCGCTTGTGCGTGATTTCGCTCAAAGGATTGGTCTGGTCCATGAACTGCGAAAGCTGCGAGCTGCCGAAGAATTCGCGAATGGCCGCCATCACTGGCTTGGCGTTGACCAAGTCGTGCGGCATGGCCGTCGACATTTCCTGATACACCGACATCTTTTCCTTGATCGCACGCTCCATGCGAACCAGGCCGATGCGGAATTGGTTTTCGAGCAATTCGCCTACCGCGCGGACGCGGCGGTTGCCCAAATGGTCGATGTCGTCCACCGATCCGATGTTCTTGCGCAGCTTCAGCAAATACTTGATCGCCGCCACAAAATCCGAAGGATCGAGCGTGCGCTTCTCCAGCGGAGTCTCGAGGCCCAGCTTGATGTTGAACTTGAGCCGTCCCACTTTGCTGAAGTCGTACTTGCGCACGTCGAAGAACATGCCGTTGAAGAGCGCCGTCGCCGTTTCCAGCGTCGGAGGATCTCCCGGGCGCAGTTTGCGGTAAATCTCAATCAGCGCTTCCTTGGGCGAACGGATCGTGTCCTTTTCCAGGGTGCGGGTGATGATGATGCCGGTGTCGTCGCGTTCCGGGAAGCAAACATCGACTTCCGTAATCCCGGCTTCGCCGATCGACGCCCACATTTCCGCAGTGAGCGGCTTGTTGGCTTCGAGCAGCACTTCGCCCGTCTGGCGGTTGACCAGTTCGCTGACCGTGACTGCGCCTTCCAAATCCGCGTGTCCGATTTCCACCTGGGTCACGCGCGCCTTCACCATTTCCTTGTACAAGGGATCGGTGATGCGCTTGTGCGCGCCGACGATCGTCTCGCCGGTCTTGGGATGCTTGATTTCCTTGCTCAGCTTGCGGTCGATCAGGCCTTCCGAAGCGTTCCAGTACAACTCGCCTTCGCGCGCGGTAATGCGCTCCACTTGATAGAAGGTGCGCAGGATGTCTTCGTTCGACTTCAAGCCCAGGGCGCGCAGGAAAATCGAACCCAGGAATTTGCGCTTGCGGTCGATACGGACATACAGAATGTTCTTCGAGTCGTACTCGAATTCCACCCACGATCCGCGGTACGGAATAATCTTCCCGAGGAAGTAGCTGCGATTATTCGAGCTTTCGAAAAATACGCCCGGCGAACGGTGCAACTGGCTGACGATTACGCGCTCGGTTCCATTGATCACGAAAGTCGCGTTCTCGGTCATCAGCGGAATATCGCCGAAGAAAACTTCCTGCTCTTTAATATCCCGAATCGACTTCGCGCCGGTGTCCGGATCCTTGTCGTAAATCGTCAAACGGATCGTCACCTTCAGCGGAGCCGAATAGGTCATGCCGCGTTCCTGGCATTCGTTCACGTCATATTTCAGTTGCAAGGTGACGGGATCGCCGCACTTGTTGCAGAACGTCGGAGTGTTCTTGTTGAATGTGCCGCACTTCGCGCACAACACGTCGCCGGTCTTGTACGGATTGGTTACGACCGAAGCGCCGCAATTCCGGCAAGTGGCGCGCAAGTGGTGCAGGCCGCGCAAATGGCCGCACTTGCATTCCCAGCTGCCGATTTGATAGTCGACGAAATCCAGCTGCGACAAGCCGCGGAAATCCTGAATCGGAAATACCGAAGCGAAAACCGACTGCAATCCCGAATCTTCCCGCTCGCTCGGCAGCAATTCCATCTGCAAGAAGCGTTGATACGATTTCTTCTGCACGTCAATCAGGTTCGGAATTTCCACCGTGGTCTTGATTTTGGCGAAGTCCAGGCGTGCCCGTTCCCGATTGGCTCGATTACCGTTACGATTGCTCATGGACCATCCTCATAAATGATGTAACGCCGGAACGGACGACGCGGATAGACACCCGCCCCGTCAGTCCGGGTAGGACATATAGTGAGGTTTCATTTTCCAGAAATCTAAGAAGCACGCGCGTACGCGACTTCCTTCGCGGCTCTACCAGGTAGCGCGAGGGCCGCAGCGACGGGCAACTACTTAACTTCGACTTTCGCCCCGGCTTCTTCGAACTTCTTCTTGATCGTGGCCGCTTCGTCTTTGTTGATGCCCTCTTTTACCGTCTTGGGGGCGCCATCAACCAGATCCTTGGCTTCTTTCAAGCCCAGGCTGGTGACTTCGCGCACGGCCTTGATCACATTGATCTTGTTCGCGCCAACTTCGGTGAGCACGACGGTGAATTCCGTCTTCTCTTCCGCTGCGCCGCCCGCTGCCGCGCCACCGCCGCCGGCCATCATCACCGGGGCTGCCGCTGCTGCCGACACGCCGAACGCTTCTTCCATCTTCTTGACCAGGTCCGAAGCTTCGAGCAGCGTCAAACCCTTGATTTCTTCCAGAATCGATTCCACTTTGCTAGCCATCGCTGTTACTTCCTCCTCAAATTAAAAGCTGGGTCGAACAAAATCTTTGCAAAAATCCGTTAAAGCAAACCACTCAGAAATTCTTTGGTGCGAAAACTAGGCTTGCGCCGGTTCAGGTTCCGGAGCCGCTGCCGGTGCTGCCGCAGCCGATCCGCCAAATCTGTTGGCCTTCACTGCCTCGCTGGTAACCACCGCCAGGTTGCGGGGCACCGCATTTATCACCGTGGCCAGGCGCTGCGCCGGAGCGTTCAGCATGAACATGATCTTGCTGATCAATTCTTCCTTGCTCGGCAACTCGGCCAGCTGCTTGATCTCTTGAATCGAGATCACGCGGCCTTCCACCCAGCCCGCCCGGAACTGAAACGCCGGAACATCCTTCGCGACTTTCGTCAGGATCTTGGCCAGCGCCACCGGATCGGTCTTGGTGTAGGCGATCGAGTTGGTGCCCTTCAAGTTCTTGAGCAGGTCGCCGGTCGGCGTGCCTTCCATGGCATGTTGCGCCACGCGATTCTTCAGCACCTGATAGGTGCCGCCCGCCGCTTCCACCTCGCGGCGCATCTTGCTGTCCTGCTCGACGGTGATTCCCTGAAAAGTCGAAAGGATCACGGTCGATACGGACGCGAGCTCCAGCTTCAGCCCTTTGCCCTGTTCTATCTTCTCGGCCTTCTTCTTCATTGCCGCCAACTCCCTTGTCCCAACAAAGTCTTTACCGAGAAATCTGAATTACGCCGCTACCGCAACCGCTGAATCCGCTTCTGCTTCTTCGATCAGAATCCCCGGACCCATCGTTGAGGTCAGCGTAATCTTCTTGATGAACTTGCCTTTTGCCGCCGCCGGCTTCGCCTTGATCACCGCTGCCAGCAACGCCGACGCATTCTCGGCCAATTTCAGCGCGGTGAAACTGATCTTGCCCACCGGCGAGTGAATCAACCCGGTCTTGTCCAGCCGGAATTCAACTTTACCGGCTTTGATTTCCGCAATGGCCTTGGCCACGTCGGTGGTCACCGTTCCGGTCTTCGGATTCGGCATCAAACCACGCGGTCCCAAAACCTTTCCGAGCTTACCGGCCGAGCGCATCATGTCCGGCGTCGCGATCACCGCTTCGTAATCGGTCCAGCCGCCCTGAATCTTTTCGACCAGGTCGTCGCCGCCCGCAAAATCGGCGCCTGCGTCCAACGCCTCGCGAATCTTTTCGCCGCCCGCGATGACCACCACGCGCTTCGATTTGCCCAAACCATGCGGCAACACCACCGTGCCGCGCACCATCTGGTCGGACTGTTTCGAATCGACGCCCAGATTCAGCACCAGCTCGACTGTCTCGTCGAACTTTACGAAATGAACCTTGCGCAGCAACTCCGCCGCTTCTTCCAGCTTGTACGGACGTGCCTCAACCTGCTTGCGCGCCCGATCGATATTTTTCCCGCCGACTTTCGCTGAACGACCCATCTCTGTTCTCTCCTGCGCAGTCTAAAACTACTTGCGTTCGAATTTTTCGAACTCCTGCGCGTGCCGCAAAAACTATTCGCTGACTTCGATGCCCATGTTGCGGGCCGTACCCTTGATCGAACGTACGGCCGATTCCAGGCTCATGGTGTTGAGGTCGGGCAGCTTCAACTTGGCGATTTCTTCCACTTGCTTCAGCGTCAACTTGCCCACTTTGTTGCGGTTCGGCTCGGGCGAGCCCTTGACGATTCCCGCCGCGCGCTTCAGCAATTCCGACGCCGGAGGCGTCTTCATGATGAAGGTAAAGCTGCGGTCGCTGTAGATGGTGACCAGCACCGGGATGATCATGCCGTCCGGCTCTTTCGCCGTCTTGGCATTGAACTGCTTGCAGAAGTCCATGATGTTTACGCCGTGCGGGCCGAGCGCGGTGCCGACCGGCGGCGCCGGCGTGGCTTTCATTGCCGGCAATTGCAATTTCACGGTTGCCTGTACTTTCTTAGCCATTTTATTCCCTTGTCCTTATTAAGAGGCGCGTTCGCGTAGCGCTACGCGACTTTCTCTACCTGCGCGAAATCCAGCTCCACCGGCGTCGAGCGCCCAAAAATTGTTACTGAAACCTTCAGGGTCGACCGGTCGGAATTCACTTCTTCCACCACTCCGGTAAAATTCGCGAACGGACCTTCGCCGATTCGCACTTTTTCGCCGCGATCGAACGACAATTTCGGTTTCGGCTTTTCCGCCGTGGTCGTCGCGCGGTTCAAAATGTTCTGCACTTCTTCTTCGCTCAGCGGCGAAGGAGTCTGCCCGGAACCGACGAAACCCGTGACCCGTGGCGTAGAGCGCACTACGTGCCAGGTGTAATCGTCCATGTCCATTTCCACCAGCACATAGCCCGGATAGCACATGCGCGGCGAAATCACTTTCTTGCCGTTGCGCACTTCCACCACCGATTCGGTGGGGATAATAATTTGCCCGATCTTGTCAGTCAGCCCGAACGCCGCCACGCGGCCTTCCAGGCTTTCCTTCACCTTCTTCTCAAATCCAGAATAGGTGTGCACGATGTACCACTGCTTCGGCGTGCCGCCTGCCTCGGCTGGCACTACGGCCTGCGCTTCGGTCACTTCGGCGCCTTCGTTGCTCAAATTGGACTCTTCAGAATTTCTTTGCATAAGCCATCAACCCGCCAATCAGCTTGGTAAATATCGAATCGGTGAAAAAGAAATAAATGCCGAAAAACGTAACCGTCAGCGTCACCACGATCGTGGTCGAAATCACATCCGCGCGCGACGGCCAGTTGACCTTGCGCATCTCGACCCGCACATCGTGAAAAAAAGAACGGAGCCGCTTCCATTGCGCGGTCGCTTTTCCAACCGGCTCCATCAGCGCAAATCCGCTGACGTTGTCGTTGTTCGCCTCTTGTTCCTTGTTGAACTTTGCCGCCTGCGCCATTTCAGAAACCGCCTTCGAATTGCCTACTTCGAACTACTCGTACTTGCTTCCTGCTCCGAACTGGCAGGGGAGGAGGGATTCGAACCCCCACTCTCGGTTTTGGAGACCGATGGTCTACCGTTAAACCTACTCCCCTAAACCCGAGCCTGCGGCTCGAATTTAGTGCTAGAGCCCGCAAGCGATGGCGGCGGAGACTCTCGCCGGCATCCTTTAGTTCCGGTCTACTTAACTTCCTTATGGCCGGTGTGCTTCCTGCACGTATTGCAGAACTTCGAGGTCTCCAACCGCTCGGTATGCTTGCGGCGGTTCTTCGTCGTCGTGTAATTCCGGTTCTTACAATCGTTGCACTGCAGTGTGATGATCTCTCGCATGATATTTACCGGGCTCTTGGCGGCCACCGCTCAGGCTGCCCTGAAGCGGATCCCGCAGAACCGTCTCCTCAGTTATTCGATGATCTCGGCGACCGCGCCGGCTCCTACCGTGTGTCCGCCTTCGCGAATCGCGAAGCGCAAACCCTTCTCCAAAGCGACCGGCGTAATCNACG
>JGI12631J13338_1000029_pt1 | contig 62213 bp, 50 predicted proteins | sample BlaSpr_A8_Ref_O1_FD_13338 | JGI IMG/M metagenome (IMG submission 13338) | reverse complement strand
TCGTGCCCCGACCAAGGGATTCGGAGTCGCGCGAATCGCCGTGAGGACATAATCGCGGCGTCAACGCCTGATAAGTCGCGTAACCGGACAAGTGCCGTACTGAAACTTTAGATGTCCGGTAACCGCTGCCAGCTCAACCGGTCGACGCAACACTTTGTTGGAGTTTACTTGCTGGAGTTTGGAATCCTAAAGTTTTTCTGGGACGTTGATTCAAGCGCAGCGAGACTTGGTCGAGCTGCGCTTGAGAGTAGCCGGACAGGTCGGTACCTCGCGGGAAGTATTGCCGCAACAGTAGATTGGTGTTTTCGTTCGAGCCGCGTTGCCAGGGACTTTGCGGATCGCAGAAGTAAACCTGCACATCCGTGGCTACGGTGAAGTCTTTGTGTTTGGCCATCTCTAGTCCGCGGTCCCAGGTCAGCGAGCGTTTCAGCGTGACGGGGAGTTTACGAACATGCTGACTCAAAGCCGCCACCACCGCTTCGGTCTCTTTGCTCGGCACCTTGATCAGCATGGCAAAGCGCGAATGACGCTCGACCAGCGTGGCAATGTAACTGTTTTTTGAGCCGCTCAGCAGATCGCCTTCCCAATGACCAGGGACCGCGCGGTCCTCAACTTCAGCGGGTCTTTCCCGAATCGAGATGGCCTCTGGGATCTGACCGCGCGAGTCTTTGTAAATGCGAGAGTGTCGTGAGCGGCGCATGCGCCGCTTCGACCGCAGGTGGGCCATCAGCTCTTTTTTCAATACGCCCCGCGCTTGAATGAACAGGCTGCGATAAATGGTTTCGTGGGACACGCGCATGCTCTCGTCGCCGGGATACTCGCTCTTCAGCCACCCGGAAATCTGTTCGGGCGACCAGTCCAGAATTAGTTTACTCGCAACGACGTTCCGCAACTTGCGGCTGACGGCCAGCAGGCACGGCTTGGGCCGCAACGCCGAATCCCAAGCCCGATCATCGGCTGGGCTGGCGCGATAAACAGAACGACCACCATGGCGCCGCACTTCCCGGCTCACGGTTGAGGCCGCTCGCTCCAGGTGTCTGGAAATCTCACGGATCGACGAACCGGAAGCGATTCCTCGAGAGATATCCTCGCGCTCGGCAAGAGTCAGGGCGATACGGGAGCGATGACGGGCTGCCGGAGGAATCCCACCGCGAGGCAACAACAAACAGCGAATGGAAGTATGGGGCTTGTCAAAAGCGCGCCCAATCTCATGCAGCGTCTCTCCCGCCTTCCATCGGCTCCAGACCGCGTTCCTCTCCATCGCCGAAAGCCCAAACCGTTTTCCTGGCCTCATACCACACCACCTTTAAAGAGCAGATTTATAACAGATGGTGTTGCATCCACCCATTGAGACCACCGCGTTAATCAGGACTTTGCGGGTTCATCTGGCGCCGGCGAGGTCACGGCTGAGCGACAAACCTTGCACCCATTAACCCGGCTTTGATCCTACTTTTCTAGTGCCGTGAATGACAACGGCGCGATGGTGATTAGCTCGTCCGGGTTGTAGTAGTCGTAAAGAACGGAGGAGCTGTTTAGAGCCTTTACGCCGTATCGAAGCTTGAAGTCGAACGCGAACCGCGAACCGCCGGCGTGCGGCCACAAGTAAAAAATCACCTTGTCAGGCAATACGTCATACTGCTCGATCCCAACCTCAGACTGAGCGACTAATCGATCGATCGAACTGCGGTCGACTTCCGCGCCAGGCGGCAGGCCAATTTCAGCGAGCAGCATGCCGTATCCGCGGAAGCCGATTCGTTCGGCCTCGACCGAGCATTGCACTTTGTCACCCACGGTCCCCATCGGTTTGTCGAAATGCACGGATAATTTCAGCGCTTCATTCGAGCTCGAGTCACGCCAAGTCGCGCTATCGCTTCTCGGTTGCGCCCACGGGATGTAGTAGTCGGCAATTAATTGGACGGACGACCACTGCGAACCCGCCGGACCACGAAGACCGATGTGATGTTTTCCTCCTGATACGAATTTCGTGAGGTCGAGCTCAACGGGCCCGGTGAGTACATTCGCCGGCGGAAGATCCGCGAACACGGTTTGACTACCGTCAATGGTGGCTACCATTTGTGATCCGGCTGGCGAACGCGAGGAATCGCGCGGTCGCGAATCACTGACCGATAGAAGATCACCCATCGTCTTCAAAACGTTTATGGTCGCTTGCGTGGAGTACCAAATTCCGTAGCGATCCTGATTGCGAAGCAGAAACAATAATCCACGCGAAACCAGGCCGCCTGCATCGGGCTCGTCCTTGGCCAGGGCTTGCAAAACCAACGCAGTCGTTTCGATCCGGCCGGTTCGACCCCAGCCGTAGAAAGGCGTGTTCGTTTCAAGCGACCAATACGAGGATTCGCCCTCGACGTGCTGCAGATGACGAAGCCTTGCGATCCCTTCTTGGAGGCCGGCATGATCGCCGACTTCCTCGGCAGCAAGCGAGTAAGACGCCAGCATGTATGGTTCATCCGCCGAGTCAACGCGTGGCTTGAGATAGGCAAGAGCCCTGCGTACCACGTCTGCAGGTGTTTTGGCGGATGCCCCTCCACCAACGCTATCTTTTTTGGGCTGGCCGGATTTGGCCAGAACACTCGCGACATAGGCAGTAAGCATCGTGGTTCGTTCCAGATTTTCTTCCTTGCTCCAGTTTCGCGCGACCCAGCGACCGTCGGATTGTTGTTGGCCGATTAACCATGACGCTGCTTCCTGAATTACCGAGTGGTCGACTTCCACAAATTCGCTCGCGTCGGTGAGGAACTGGATCGCGTACGCGGTTAGAGCGGGATCCTCGTCTCCGCGCCCCCAGTATGTGAATCCTCCACTAGGCGCTCGGTAAGATAATAAACGTTGGTACCCGAGCTCAGTGTATCGGCGAGCGCGAGCCAAAACTGGGGATTCGCCGTTCTTGGGCTGACCGGCAAACTTTAGAAGCAAAACGCTTGGATAGGTAGAAGAAACGGTCTGTTCGCCGCATCCGTACGGTCGTTCCAGAATCGCTTCAATGCTCTCGATGACGTGAGCAAGCAGGTTCGGATAGATCTTGATTCTGGTTCGGGCTGAGCCGGAAATCGCCTTTGCGGGAATTTCGAAATCGATCGACGCAGTTTCTTTGAATACCTGACTGGTCGTCAGCGTCTTCTGCTCGCCATTCGGTCGCACAGTGATAGGCCGAGAAATTGCGTCGCTCGCGACGCTGCCAGTAGCAACGACTTTTTGCTTCCCATCGGTAACAGCAGTCGTGGCCCTGAATCCGAATTCATCGCGCCTGGTACTGCGAGGTGCGACGCTCGAATTCACTGTTGTCGAGCTCAGCATTTCGAACCAGCCCGTGGGCTTCATGTCGACTTGGAGTTCGATTTTTCGATCAAGGTAATTCCGCAAAATTACCGGCAACGTTATCTCGTCGCCGACGGTTAGGAACCGTGGTGGGTCATGCTCGATAAAAAACGGTTGAAATGTACGAATGTCTTTTTCGGCCGTCCCTATTTCGCCGTCGACCGTCGAAGCGACGGCCGAGAGTTTCCAGGTGGTAATGCTATCTGCGAGTGGAAATTTGACGCGGGTGCGACCTTGGTCGTCGGTATCAATCTCGGGCTGCCAGTAAAGAGTTTCAGGAAAGTACTCGCGGACCCGCGGAGTCGTAACCTGCGCGACCGGCGGAAGACCGTTTACGCGCGCTTTACCCATCACGGTTGCCATTGTCGTTAGCGCTGTTACAGCCTCAGCTTGGACTTCTACAGTCTGGCTCGCTGCTCCCACCGCGAGCTGGGCACTAAGCTGAGTCACATTCGATGACCGAACCGGTACATTCGTCACCACTTGGACCCGAAATCCAGGGGAAGTGATTTGTACTTGATAAAAACCCGCAAGTAAATTCCGTAACAGGTAGACTCCATCGCCGCCGGTCTTTGCGATAAAGATTTCCCCGGTAGCAAGATTCTTTGCGCTGATTTCGGCGTTTGGAATCACCGCCCCGGTGACATCGGTTACGGTGCCGGAGACCGCGCCCTTCGAACCGGCGAGGACGGGTTGATCTTTGGTTGGAACAGGATTCTCGTCTTTGCTGCTTTGCTCCACAACTCCACGCGAGAAGGTGGCGACGTCAAAATCGTCAGAGGTTCCTTGAACGCCGTCCTCGCCGGCACTTCGGATGTAAATCCAGTTGATCCTTTGCGTCACCGGGACCGAATTCGTTTTCGACGCCGACTCGCCCGAGTGGTCTTCGTAACTTTTGACCATGAGATCATCGGAATATCGAGCCTCTTGTCGAAACGTGGAGTAATAAGGATGGCCCCACGGGTCGCGCAGCTGCTTCCAGTCGGTTCCGTCCAACGCCTTTTCAAGCTGTTCCCGGTTCCCAGGAAATACTTGTGTGTCCTTAAAGTAGGCAGCCAGGGCGTTGTTTAACTGTGCCCGCGGCACCGCGAAATAGTCGATCCCGATGGTCGCGAGCGAAAAGTCGTCGCCAGACTCTGCTGCGTCGGCCGTAAAACGACCATCAGGGCCAGCGCTGGTCGCAGTGATCGTGAATTGGTTCTTGTCGACTCGAAACGAAAAACGATACGCGTGTCCCCACGGATCCTTCCAAAGCCCCAGATCGCTTCCTGCGCGCTTGAGTTCGGCGGCTAACGTTTCACTATCCCGGATGAACCTTCCGGTCCGGTCGTTATAGTCGTGAACCGCTCGATCCATAGTTTGGTAGTTGGGCTTGAAGTAGGCCCAATCCATGTTCGCCGCCACGAAGTCATCCGCGGTGTCGAACTTTTTGTCGGGCCCGGCGCTCCAGATTTCAAAGACGGACAGCGTTTGCGCGATATGAAACTTTGCACGGTAGGGAGTTCGCCACGGGTCGAGAATGGACTGGAACGCGAGGTGATCGCGCGCCAGTTCCGCCTCGAGCTCAGCGTCGGTACTGGGAAAAACTCCAGTTTTGTCGTATTGGCGATCTAAGGACCCGCGGACCGGTTCGACGCTTGGATCGATCTCGAATTTGAATAGGTCGCGCAAGCTGGGAGAGTAGGACTCACTAGAGAAGGCCTGCGCCGATCTCGCGTCTCCTTGCAGCAGCATTTCCGTTACCAGGTCGAGGTCCTCAGGAATAGGTTTTGACACGTCCAATTTATCGAGGTCGCTTCTCTTAATCCCGCCAATGTCGGAATTTTCGTCCGGTTTTCCGCGGAAACGGAAGAAGCCTCCTCCGCCCCCGAAGTCGCGATCCGTTTGCTCTCGTTCCGCCACGGCCTTATCGACCACCACAAATCCCAATGCGGTTTTCTTGGCCGTGCCGTCTGCTCCAGACACGCGGACTTGGCCTGTGGCTTCCTCGCCCGGCCGATACGTTGATTTCGAAAGCTTGAGGTCGATCTTGAGTTCGCGATCTTTCGGGAATAGTACAGCGCGATCACCAACGACCGCTTCCAGGCGAGAATTGGCTTCGGGCCCTAACTCAAACGCATAAGCGACAATGTTCACCACGCCCTGAAATTTGTCGCTGCCTCCAAACTCGACTGTGGCGTGCCCATGTCGGATGCGGACGGTTTTTGAGCCGATTACTTCCGAGTTTTGCGTGGCCTCGACTACAGCTGACAACTCTCGCCCTGGAGCAAACAGTTGAACTTGGATTGGTTCTCCCGGTTTGTATAGGTTCTTATCGGTATCGACTCGTATGCCGGGGTAGTCCCAAAACCACATCGACTCAGTGTGAACTCCAATTTCGCCTTGGTGATCCCGGGCGCGGAAATTCAGCGAAAATTCAGGCGTGTTGCCGTGCTCCGGACTCGGAATACTCACCTGGGCGACACCGTAGCGATTTGTGTGTACGCGTCGCAGGAGTTCTTCTGTAGGCCTTGTAGAATTCGAATTTCGAACATTTCGCTGGCTTAGCGCGAGCCTGATTTCAACGTCGCATGAGACCGGGCGGCCATCGGCGTAATCCGTGGAGACATAAAACACGAACGGCGACCCGTCGGAGCGCGGGTTGTCTGCGCCGATCACGTAGATATGGATCGGGCTTTTCGTCAGGCGCAGGTCGAACCGGCGCTGCTCGGTGTGGTTCGTCGACGCATCGGTAAAGTAGGCGGCAAAAGCTAGATCGTGATACCGGTCGTAATCGTCAGCAGCCAGCCGATCGTGTTCTTTGGTTAAGTCGACCTGTGCGGTGTAGCGACCCTGAGCGTCCGTGTCTCCTTCGAAGGTCAAGCCCTCCTTGGTATCGTATTTTTGTTCTCGATAATTCCAGGTGCGCTCGCTCTCCTGAATCAGTCGAATATGTCCTCGGGTGACCGGCTCACCGAAGAGGTATTCGGCTTGAATTTCGACCGAAGCGTTTTGGTCCGGAAGATAGTAGGCGCGATCCGGTTTGACGATTACAGTGAACGTGGGCAATTCGTATCTGCTGATCTTTACGGTTGCGGACGCTTTTGCGTCTTCGTATGGACCGTCTTCAAAACTCGCCTGTATCTGATAGTCCCCCAGCCGCAAATTGGACGGGACCTGCCAATCTGCCGCGGCAATTCCGAAGGTTGACGTCTTTGCTTCCGTTCGATAAACCAACGTTTCGTCGGGATCGAGAATGGATATCGTGACCGGCTGCTGCGCAATTGCTTTTTGGTTTACGCCGAACGCCATCAGCCGGGTGTGGATGGTTTGGCCCGGCTGATAAATGTTTTTGTCGGTTCTGAGCGATGCGTTCGAGAAGCGACCTAGGCGCAAGTTGCCACTCGCTTCAGCAGAAAACTTCCCGAGTGTTCCCGTTATTGTTAATTCGATGTTCTCAGTGTCGATTTCTTTGGGTATCGTGAAATCCAGAGTCGCAAAACCATCCCGGTCGGTCAGCGACTTTCTTGTCAATAACGGCTTTTGGTCAGCGGCATCAATATCCAATGAAGCCTGGACGGAGACACCGGGGACTGGTTGGAAGGTAACCGGATGAATCGCTCGAACCCGAACCGCGTGGTGACTGCCGGCCTTTACCAAACTGGGGCCGCCGACGGACAGTTCGAAAATTCCCGAAGCGGCCGCTCCCACAGAAATGACCCCGTCGGTCGAAGGAATTACCGCTGAACCGGCGGCAGCCGGCGTGATGGTGTACCGCAGACGATACGAAATGAGGGCTCGTTGATCCGGGTTCCCATTCTGGGCGAAGGCAGGAGGGAGACTCATCGAAATTTTGCTCGCACCGGGCGGGATCGAGGCGGTCTGCTGCGTTTGAACCTGAACAACACCGCGAGGATCAACAAGTCTGAACAGAACGTTCGCAGATATCGTTTGTGTGGTTTTATTTACGACGGGGCAGTCAACGGAAGTTCCGTTAGAACTCAATTGTATGCGGATAGCGCTTTCATTGACGACCAGCGGCGTTTGGGCCGAGCTCGCCCAAACAAAGATAGTGACTAAGGCCAGTATCGCTGCGACCCGCCGACCGGGCTGGCGCATTCGCGTTCACCTCAGAGTTAACAAAAACGATAGTACCATCGTGAGTATGCACATTCATTTTCGACCTTAGGCTGTTCGAACGACTGACATCTAAGGCAGACTGACAGAGGATTACCCGCAGAAATTTTAAGAGAGAAGACTAGACTCTTTGTTTTCGAATCTCCTCGAATTACGTGATCAATCCTAATCCTAGCAATGCCCTCGCCACAAGGATCGACCAGGAGATGGCCTCTTTCAAAATGTTCGGTAACTCCCCATAAGTGGTTAATCAGGCCCTAGCCGATCAGGTGGTGATAATTCCTGTTCTCAATAGTTTCGGCGACGTCTTCATAATTCCCCGGTCCCGGTGTCTAATCCTAATATGAAGACGCGCTGGCGGCTCGCTCTACCCGTTTTGGGACTCATCCTATTCGGGGCGGTGACCCGCAACTCATTCCACTTGAACCGTGGAATTCAGCGCGCCCCCGCCCGGTACTTTTGGTGGGCATCCGTGCGCTTGGATTCCGATCCGCTAAACAGGGACCCGTCGGGCACGGAGCCCTGCAAGGAAAGTGCAGATGCGTGCGTGGACTGGACTCCCATGGCTATCTGGGTTGACCCGGGATGGCTCGCGAAATCATTGATGCTGTCCGCATTTCCCGCATTCGTGATCGGTGTCGTCATCGTCCACGGCTTGGGACGGCTAGGTATAAGCGAAGTCGCTAGCTTCATGGTCTTGATGCCTCTGCTCATCTCCGCCTGGTTTTACTTCGGCGGCTGGCTCGTTGACCGTCGGAGATTCAATCGTTCCCGGCGAACTGCGGCCTCAGCGTCGGAAACTTGAATCCACATGTACGATTTCCGCGTTTATCAGGCGTTAGCGTACCGGGCACGTCCGCCTGTGCGACGGTGTCACACATTCAACCTCAAGACTGGAGGGTTGCAAAACATGATGCGCACTCGAGGAGCCATCGTCCTAGCGGCTGGCCTGCCATTCTGGATCTATCTCATCCGGTTTATCACCGAAGTCAGAAAGTCGGCGTTTGGATACGAATTAGGTTCCGTGGCCTTTCCGCTACCTACGCAATTTCGGGTCGCACGAGGTGTCGCCATGATTTCCCTACTCCTCGGACTGTATCTGCTTGTGACTGATTTCATAAAGTGGATCAAGAAAAGTCCCACTGAACCATCGAGACCGACCCGATAACCGGACATGTGATTTTGTTCGGATTTCGCTTGTTCGGTTATCGCGTTTATCAGGAGTTGAGCAGCTCTTCACTGAGGCCGCGTGCGCGTAGACAAATTGGTCACAAGCAATTCTGGAGCAAGTATTCTGCCCTTTCGCCGCGACGTAAAATACATGGAGTCAGGTTTGAAACCGAAAAAGGGAACACATGACGAAGCTTCGTAGCGTCTTTGCTGCTTTGATGTTCCTTGCCCTATTCTGCGACTCGGCGGCAGGACAGACCTGGTCAACGAATGAAATCGCGATAAAAATATCGAAAGTTTCGTATTCTGGGGAAATTACAATTAGTATCAGCAACACCTCTGGCAAACCCGTAAGAATCTGGGAAGAGGCGAACAGTTGGGGAAGGGCGCGTTGGCGTATTTTTGTGTTTCGGGACGGGCACCTTCAAACGTTTTTCCAAAACCCCGCTCAAGAGTTTACCGCAAATTTCCCGTCATTTCGTGAGATCGCTCCGGGGGCGCGGATCGAAGAAAAACTAAATCCCAATGATGATGAGTGGTGCAGTCTGGGCCACTGCCGAAACAGCTACCCGCTTAGACACACGCCAGAGGATGATCAAAAAACCAACTTTCAGCCAGGTGACCTAATAATAGTGGACTATGACGTTCCGCGCTTCCCAGAGTCGCGGCGTCTCCACGTATGGTGGGGGGTTGCGGCCGATTCGGCGACGGTGCAGTAACCTCCCAACAAGAGAGGCTCAACTTCTTTTGTGCCTTCCACGATCAGGCGCGAAGCGGCCAAGTCCTGGTAAGTCGCGTAACCGGACAAGTGAACTCGATTCTTCCCTTGGACCTGCTAGGCTTACAGTCTCGTCAGCAACTCGCCGTTTGTCGGCTAATGAGAAAACTCGTTGAGGAGCGCCTCGATTCGGGTCATCGTAATTTTTGACCACAATAACGGCAAATGCTGCAAACCCCTGATGGTCGCAGCGGATGGCACCAGAAAACATCTTCGTAACCTTTGATTGATGGCGGAATCACAGTGCTGGGGTTGAAATTGGTTCGCTCTCAACCTTGGTCCGGTCCTTTTTTGGGAGCGAACCAGTTTCGATCAACCAGCCGACTGGATCAAAAGACCAGCGGAAGAAACGCGCACGCGGCCAATTCAAGATTTCAAAATTCGAACAGGAGCTAATGATAATCAATGACCAAGAGTAGAAAAGTTCTTACTGTAGCCGCTGCGCTGGCGGGCTTGCTCGCCGGTGCGAACGCCACCATTCAAGCGTCCACCCTTCTTCCGGGGACGTATCCTTCTTTCCACGCGCAGGATCAATCCCAGGACCAAAAGTCCGACAAGCAGGCTGCGGAAAAGCATGCGTGCAAAGGGCAAAACTCCTGCAGGGGTAACGGCGGCTGCAAGGCGAGCGACAACGGTTGCAAAGGCAAAAACTCCTGCAAGGGCAAGGGTGGTTGCGCTACCGACGGTTCCAAGCCGCCGGCAAACCCTCAATCGTAAGTCCTACACAACAACGCGGCCTCGATCGGGCGGGGGTGACCAGGTTGCCGATCGAGGCCCAAGACATGTGGCCCCCATGACGCCTCGGGATTGACTCCGATCAAAATTTTCGCGTAGGGGAGTAGTTTTCCGCACGAACTGAAAACGCACCACAGCACGAAAGAGGGGAACAGGATGTCCGTGCCTTACCTGCGAGAAGCCGCGGCCCACGACGATCTCGATAAGCTGGTTCGGTTTGTCCGGCTCCATCTCGGCGATGGTAATGAGGCCGTCGGCCAAGACGAGATCGACCGGTCTTGGGCCCAAGCGACAAAAATCCTCCTGCGGTACGAGCCGGTGGATCGAGAATTCATCAGCAGCGTGCTCGAAAAAGAAGAATCGACTCTCGCCTTACTCTTCTACCATTTGCACTTTTACTTGATCCGCAAATCGGGGAGGTGGATTCATGACGGCAGCCGATAAAACTCCCGTCCCCGCAGCCGAGCCGCGAGAGGCTGGAACTCAGCTGCGTCCAGGGCTTTGGCAGACGATCAACGAACGGTATCCCGGCTCGATGATTCGCAAGGAAAGCTTTGTTTCCCAAGCCAGCTTGTCGAAACCACTGGCCGAAGCCCGGCTCACCTTGATCAGTTCCTGCGGCGTGCACTGCAAGACGGACCCGCCTCTTGATGTCTGCCATCCCTTCGGCGATTTCCGCTTCAAGCGTGTTCCGTCCTCCTCCAAACAACGCGAACTCATTATTCATCAGCTGAAGTACCCGCACGACGATGCGGACCTCGACCTCAACGTGATTTTCCCGATCGAACGCCTTCAGGAACTGCACCTGGAGAGGCGAATCGGCTCGCTGACCCCGAATTTTTTCAGCTTCATCGGCTACAACATGGATCCCGAGAGGTTTGAGCGAACGGTCGCTGCGGATATTGCGGACGCCGTCGTTCAACAGGAACACGCCGATTGCGCTTTGTTGGCTCCGGCTTGACCGATTTGTCATCAGTCCGTCGGACTGATTCAACGAGCAATTGAACAACGCGGCGTTCCGACGGTGTCGGTCACCGTTGCGCGCGACGTGACCGAGGCGGTCAAGGTCCCCCGAGCATTGTTCTTGCCGTGGCCCATGGGGCATCATTTCGGTGTCCCGTTTCACCTCGATTTGCAGCGGCGCGTCATCTTAGCAGCGCTCATGTTGCTGGAGGAATCGGCTGAGCCGGGTACGATCCGCGATCTACCCATCAAGTGGGCGGACGTGCGCCGCGAGGCTAAATCGATGCTGACGATTCAGGGTCAAAGGCTCTGAACCGCTCGTGGTCTTACGCACCGGTACCTAAGCCGCCTTTTTCGCTTTGGCCGCGGGCCTCGGCGCCGACTCCTCCAGGCGAATGTCTCGCGACGAGGCGCCCACGTAAACCAAGCTGTCGGGAATCACGCGCCAATCGTTGGCCGACGTGTCCCAGATACTTTGGGCCTTGGGTGAAAGCGAGATGTTGACCTGCTGCACCTCACCCGGTTCTAAACGAATCTTGCTCCAACCCCCGAGTCGCAGCGGCGGTTCTCCAGCTGCATCAATTCCCAGATAGACTTGCGCCACTTCCGCGCCGGCCTGAGCACCGTCGTTCTTGATCGAAAACGAAACCTGGATAATATGATCCGCGCCGCGTTTTACCGTGAGGTCCGAATACCTAAAGTGGGTATAGGACAACCCGTACCCGAACTCAAAAAGTGGTGCAATCTTCTTCGCGTCGTACCAGCGATAACCGCTGTTCAGTTTTTCGGAATAGATGGGGTCCTTGGAGATAACACCTGAGTCGCCCCACGTCGGCGTATCTTCGTTTCGCGCCGGAAACGTAAACGGTAGCTTGCCGGAAGGATTCACTTTGCCAAACAGCACGCTCGCGAGCGCGCGGCCTCCCGCTTCGCCCGGATACCAGGCCTCGATAATCGCCGCGACCTTATCTTTCCAGGGCATCAGCACCGGGTTCCCACTTTCGATTACGACGATCGTATGCGGGTTCGCGGCCGCGACAGCATCGACCAGCTCGTCCTGATTCGAAGGGTTCTGCAAACGAAGTGTCTTCAAATCTCCAAAATCTTCTCCCGCAGGCTGGGCCACCACGACAATTGCCACATCCGACTTGCACGCCAATGCGGCGGCGGCGGCGATTTCGCCCGGACTATACGCGCGGAAGGGAACTTGCTCGTCTCGAACTCCCGAAAACTCAACTTCACTTGCCGGAGTTACTTCGCGAATTGCATTCATCAGCGGGACGGGAATCTTCAACCACGGACTTCGCCACCAGCCGCAGCCATTGTGGTCGACGAATTCCAGGCCTTCACACCCTGGAAAAGAACCGGTTACCGGATGTATGGTGTCCCCCGAACCACCGCCGGACATTACCGCTGCATCGGCGTGAGAACCGATGACGGCAATCCGTTTCAGTTTTGCGGTGGGCAAGGGAAGCTGTTGATTGTCGTTCTTGAGCAAGACGATGGATTGTTCTTCGACCGACTGCGCAAAATTCCGCGCCGCATCGAAATCAATTTTTTCGCCGCCATGGGGCGGATCGTCCATGACCCCGGAGGAGATCATCGCGTAGAGTTTGCGGCGCACCATGTCGTCAATTCGAGCCATGGTGATGTCATGGTTGGCCAAGGCGTATAAAACCGGATTGCGCGCGAAGAAAGCCGGGCCCGCGTCGCTTCCTTCTTCCTCATCCAGTCCGGCATTGATCGCCTTCGAGGTGCTGTGCGTCGCCCCCCAGTCCGACTGCACTTGTCCCGGATAGTGCCACTGGGTTTTCAAGATATTCGTCAGCAGCTCCGCGTTCTCGCAGGCATAATCGCCATTCAGCCGGTTATAGCTGCACATGACGCTTGCGGGATGGCCCTGCTCCACCGCAATATCAAAAGGCAATAGATAAAGTTCACGCAGGGTGCGCTCGTCGATCTGGCTGTTGCCACCCATGCGGTTCGTCTCCTGTTCATTCCCCGCAAAATGTTTGATCGAAGCCATCACCTTCTGGCTCTGCGTTCCTTGCGTGCGTTGCGCCAGCAGTTCTCCCGCCAGTATCGGATCTTCGCCTAAATACTCGAATGATCGGCCGCCTCGGGGCTCGCGGGTGAGATTTGCGGCTCCGCCCAGGCCCATCGCGAATCCTTGGGCGCGCAGTTGGATCGCAACTTCTTTTCCGTAGTCGTACGACAACTTCCGGTCCCAACTGGCCGCCAAAGCAATTGTCGCGGGGAAGGTCGTACTGAGCTGGGTTGCGCTACCCGAGCCGGTAGCCGAATCCGAAATATTGACGTCGGGAATATGCAGCCGCGTTACGCCCTCGATATATCCAACTCCACCACCTGGATTCGCGTTGGAGGGATACTTGGAGAGAATGAACTGAAGTTTCTCGTCGAGAGTCAGCTTCTTCAGCAGTTCCTCGGCGCGCTGTGAGGCGGGGTCTTCGGGGGCTTTGTTCTCTTGGGCTTTTACGGGATAGGAAAGAGAGAAAATCGCAAACAAAAGCACGGCGATCCACACGCGATTCGATTGCATGTCGTGCCTTTGCATTCTCGGTAGCGCCGCTTTCTTTGTGACCACCTGGACTTTCTGCGTCGTGGCCGTTGATCACTCTACCTGCCCGTTTCTTTTCGGACAAGCACCATCGGGCTGAGGCCCCGATAAGCTCCTATCGTCCTGCCACTTACGCCTTCACCTAAATTCCACCCAACCTTCACCGCGCCTCCATTGACCCGCCCGCCTCCGCTCCGCTATAGCCTACGGGGCTAGAGGAGAAATATGACGATTTCACGTTTCACGCAGTTAGCCTTACAGGCTTTTACGGTTGCGCATCTGTAACTGACCTGCTAACGTCGCGCCCAATATTTGCCGGGAGGCCTTGATGAGCAACTCAGCTCGATTGCGTTATCTTCGGATAGCCCTGATTTTGGTCGGCTTGATTTTCATCTTCGGCGTGTATCCGTTGATGATGGGCCTCTGGCCGTCCGGCTGGCGATGGAGTCCGAACCAACCGCAGTACGAGCAGATGATCGTGGGCGTCTACGCCACGCTGGGAGTTTTTCTGCTGCTCGCCGCCCGCAATCCGCTGCGCAATCTAAGCCTGATTTGGTTCACCGTGTTTTCGAGCGTGGTGCACGCCGCGATCATGACCGTGCAGGCGCTGCAGGCGCCCGCCGAGCATGGCCACATGCTCGGCGATATTCCGGCCCTATTTTTCGTGGCCATTTTGCTCGGCGTGCTGACGCCGCGCGGCGCGGAACCCGCCTTGGCTACCTAAAAAAAGTTCTCGCCGAACTCACCTGGCCACTGCGCTTGCGCCTCCCGCGAGACGCAGAAGCATTACGCACTTCATCGGTAAAAATAATCAAGTTGTCTCGCGTCGATGGGATTGATACGGTGCACTCATGACCGGCGCCGGCAGACCCAGCCCAGCTCCTCCTGATTCCACGCCGCACGCGTCTTCGGCATTTACGCTGCGCCTCGCCACCGCCGCAGACATCCCCGCGCTCCACGCGCTGATTGAAGCTTCCGTCCGTGGCCTGCAGGCCGGCGATTACACCCCCGCGCAAATCGAAGGCGCGCTCGGCACCGTCCTCGGCCTCGACACCCAACTCCTCGTCGACCAAACCTACTTCGTAGCCGAAGCTTTCGACTCCTATGCGAAAACGCATCAGCGCCTGGCCGCCTGCGGCGGATGGTCCAAACGCAAAACTCTCTTCGGCGCCGGTCGCGCTACCGTCCGCGAACCCGAGCTGCTCGACCCCGGCGTCGACGCGGCCAAAGTCCGCGCCATCTTCGTGCACCCCGCATTCGCCCGGCGCGGCCTGGGCTCGCTGATTCTCGCCGCCGTCGAAGCCGCCGCGCGCACCGCAGGTTTCACCCGCTACGAAATGGGCTCCACCCTCACCGGCGTCCCACTCTACCGCCTCAAAGGCTACCTCGAAGTCGAGCGCATCGCCGTCCCGCTCCCCAACGGCGAAGCCCTCCCCGTCGTGAAAATGGTCAAGAACGCTTCGAAAAAGTTGGAAATGGAAAATATAAAACGCGAGTCGTAACCGCCTAGGCCCAGGTTATCGCGACTTCCGAATACGCCGCGTCATCGGACATCGGTACTTTAAAGTTTACCTTGACCTGCTTCGCTCCGGACAATTCCAGAGCTTTGCGGAAAAAACCGATGATCGTGTATTGCAGGATGGCGTGGCGCTTCTTGAATCCGACGTACTTGATGCTGGCCTGGCGGCTATCGTCGACCTCCGGAATGATTTGGATGCCGTCAAAGTATGTCTCGTGGACCGCGGCGATTCGTTTGATGACGTATCCCGGCGAGCCGAGCTTGATGAAGATCCGGTAGACTCCGCGCAGCTGGGAGTCGACGACTTGCTCGGATCGCTCCGTCAAAATTTCGGGGTTACCGTTGGCGGTTTCGCGCACCAGGGCTTCCAGCAATTCCGCAAAGACGTCGATCGAATACCAGTCCCACGATTTGACCGGTGCGTCAAAAATTTTCCTGGTCTCGGCCCCCAGCTGGCCCACCACGCGCTCCAGTTCCGGCTGGCCTCCGCGCTTCTTGATCGCTTTCAGCGCTTTGATTCTGTCGACCAGCGCGGTTCCCTTGATCCTCGCCACCAGCGACCCTCCCAAGAAAATGGATCCGCCTGCAAGCTCGAAGCTATCAGGAAACGCCGCAGCCATCGCGATAACGTAGCCAAAAGGTGCCGTGACTACTATCGGCAATCTCCGCAATCATCCTGCCACCGGCGCACTTTAAATCTTGATAAACGCCCAATCGCCCAGGCACATTCTCTACCGCGGCTGTTTCCGTTGACACCCGCGATTACTGATGCTTAAACTTCAGCAGCGACCCGGGCCAAGCGTTTCAATTCCCGTTGAGGTGCCATCATGGAACGAACCAGCTACGCGAAGGACATTCGCCCGCTTTTTACCCAGCGCGACATCGACGGGATGAAAAAAGGTTTCAACCTGGCGAGTTACGATGAAGTGAAAGCGCACGCCGCCGCCATCCACGACCGCATCCGCGGAATCGGCGGGGCCGTAATGCCGCCTCCACCACCTCGAGGCGAAGGCCCCTGGCCCCCAGCCCGCATCGAACTATTTGCGAAATGGATGGCGGACGGCTGCCAGCCCTGAAAATATTGGCAGTGTCTAAGCGGCCACACGCGGTAACTGCGCCGCGATTTTTTTCATTGCGGCGTTTTCGCGAATAGCTTCACCGGCGTCTCGATTATGCAGGGCGATCTCCGCGGCGATCGAACGGCCGAGAATTTGCTGATCGATATTCCCGTACGGCCCCGGCACCAGCTTGCCCAGCCAACCGGTCCACGCCGGAGTATGCGCGTTGCCGACAATAATTCCGGGACGAAAAATAGCGAGGCGCGCAAAACCGATGCTGCGCACGGTGTCTTCTTTCATACCCATCACGCGGGCGTACCGAATCCGGCTGCGGGCGGTGCTGCCCACCGCGGAAAGCAGGCAAAACTGCGCGATCCCGGCGTCGTGGCAGCCCCGCGCAAACGCGCCTACCACGCCGACTTCCAGCCGTTGCAATTCTTCTTCGCTCCATCGCGCCGACCCAGCGCCGACGCCGACGCAGCTCACCGCGCTGGCCGGACCCTGGCTTAAAACTTCGCGGGCCAGGGAAGCGGAGCGCGTGGCAAAATCAGCAGCCCCGGTATCCAGCACCACGTTGCGCACCCGCGCGCGCGCCGCAACCGCCTTGCGCGTGACCATCACCACTTCCCGGCATTCCGGAATCGCCAGCAGCTCCGCCACCGCGGCGCCGCCCACTTGCCCGGTGCCACCGAGAATAATTGCCGCAAAATTCTCATTCATAAAAAAGTATGCTCATCGGACATTTCGTCAGAGCACGATACCACGCCACGTACGCAAGCGAACCGCAGCGCGAAGCGTCATTGTGGAATTTTCTTCGCCGCGCCTGATTTCTTCCGCGCTGGAACGGCCGGCAGAATCTGCAGCGGATTCACCCGCGCTTCATTCACTTCCAGCCCCCAGTGCAGATGCGGCCCGGTCACCCGGCCGGTCGCGCCCACCAGGCCGAGCAGCCCGCCCGCGTCCACCATGTCGCCTTCCTTCACATTTATTTTCGAGAGGTGGCAATAAAAGGTGTAGACGCCCTGGCCGTGGTCCAGCAAAACCGCGTTTCCTGCATAATAAAGGTTACCCGCCAGCGCCACTTTACCGCGCTGCGACGCGTGCACGGGAGTCCCGGTGCCCGCATGAATATCCAGCCCGCTGTGCGGCGGCCGCGCCACTCCATTGAAAACGCGCCGGCTGCCAAAATTCGTTCCCTGGCGCGGCCCCGCCACCGGGAAGCGGAACGCACCGTTCCAATATTTTTCCGGCGTGCGTCCCGCGTAGATTTCGTGCAGCCGCTTGGTTTCCTGCTCGGCGCGTTTTTGATCTTCGGGATTGGGCTGCACAAATTTCTCGTCGACCGCCAGCTTCTCCACCACAAAATGGCCGGCCGTGATCTTCACGTCCGCGGTGCAACTCGCGCTCTCGCCATTCTCGCGCTTCGCGGTCACCACCAATTTGCCGCTGCCGGGCGGTTGCTCCAAATCCACACCCAGCAAACTCCGCCGAATTTTAGGGTCCGTCGCGTCCAGCCAGAAGGGAACTTCCTTGCCCGCCCATTCGCCTTGCACTTCTGTAAAGCCTGCAGAGTTGCTCAGCTCCACGTGCAACAACGTGCCCTGCGCCGATTCCGGCGCGCTCAGTTTCAACTCCAGCCCGCCGCTACAAGTTGCGGGAGCAGACACCTGCGCTCGTAACGCCGCAGGCAATAGGCCCAGCAGGAATGCCGCGGAAAAAATCCACGCGCATTTTTTCCATTTCGCGCGAACCACGTACATTCGAAATCTCCAGTTTCGCGTCACCAGCGTCAACCAGTATAGATTCGGTTGCGGCCGGAACCTTCGTCAATTTCATTTATCCAGAACGTATTCGATTGACACGGCTGCTCTGCGGCGATACTTGTAGGGCACCACTTCCCCTGCTGGTATCCAACGTTCGGGAGGAACTTGCCATGGCCAGACGCAAATTTCTGTCGCAGTTACTCGGGCTGCCATTCTTCGCGCTGGGCGCAACCGCGGCCCAGGAACCAAAAAAGGTTTTGAAGGTCATGATGAGGAGTTCCTGGGGAACCGATGATCCCAGTCGAGGCTCGTTTGTCTTTGCCCATGCGCTGGCGCTGGCTGATGCCGGTCACGAAGTTCAGATTTTCTTGACGGGTGACGCCACCTATCTGATGCGCAAGGTGACGACGGATGCGGTGACTCCCATTGGTTGGCCCGCGCTCAGCGAGTTACGGGAGAAAATCGTGGCGAAGCACATTCCGGTTTTTTCGTGCGGCGCTTGCTCCCGAGCGCGCGGGGTTTCGGAAAGCGATCTGGCCACTTGGAATGCGAAGTACGGTAACCCTACCATCTTTGTTTCGCTAGTGGAGTGGTCCGACCGCATCCTCGCCGAATAAGGCTGAATTCCAGCAGTTCTAGACCAACTTTACCGGTAAGCAGTTATGCGGGGAAAGTTTAGCGCCGGCGCTTGGTAGCGACGCGCTTGGTGGCGGAGCGCTTGGCGGTCACTTTGCGCGCGGATGCGGCGCCTTGTTTCGCCTTCGCCTGGCCCGCCTTGGTTTTCAGGCGCGATTCTTCGTACATCTCGATCCACTTCTCGCTCGAAATCGCCGCGATCAGCTTGCCAATCGCTTCCAGTGGCAGATCGTCCGGCGACTTGAAATTGACGCAACACCCTCCCATGTCGAGCTTTTTCCCCGCCGCCGCAAACGCCGCCTTCAGCTGCTCGAGCTGACTCGCACTCCAAAACGCGCCCATTAGGTAGAGCACGCAATAATTCTTCTGGGACGATGTCCCGACATACAGGATCGGCTGCTTGTTATGAGTGTCCGGATATCGCGAGAGGGGAATCGTCCAGCCGATCGAGCCCCAGACCATACACTCTTCGTAGCCGCGCGGAATGTGCTGGTTCACGAAGGCGCGCACCGTCGCGATCGTCTTCGCCCGATCCGCGGGGAGTGAGGCAATGTATTGCGCTGGCGTCTTGACGTTCGCCGCTGGTTTCATGGATTGGTTCTCGTCGCGAACGAAGTGTACCACCGAACGTTTCGTGGAAATCGCGCAGCGATTTCCATGCCGCCACGAGCGCGCTCTCGGCGTCCATAGCGCCGGCTCCGCCTCAAAGCTAGCCCGCCGTGAAAACTCTCTGCAATTTCATTGAGAAATTACCTAACTCCTGATAACGCCCTGCATTACGCTGTGTGCGCATCGAATTCGATTTTTTACTCGTCGCGGAGCGCAGCCATCGGATCCAGATGCGCCGCGCGGCGCGCTGGCACGTAACAAGCGATCAGCGCAACCGCCGCTAAAATTGCCGGCGCGCCGATCAGCACCACGGGATCGAAGCTGTCCACCCGATAAAGCAGAGTCGAGAGAGCCTTTCCGACCGCGACGGAAAGCAGCAGCCCAATGGCCGCGCCAACTCCCATCAAGGCCATGCCTTCGCGCAGCATCATGCCCACGGCATCGGACGCGGTCGCGCCCAACGCCATGCGAATCCCGATTTCACGCGTGCGCATCGCCACGTTGTAGGCGCGCACGCCGTAGAGCCCGATCGCCGCGAGCAACAGCGCGACGCCTCCGAAGATCGTGAAAATCCGCGCGCCGGTGCGGACCACCCACAGATCGATGCTCGCGTCCAGGTGCGCGCGCATGGTTTTCATCCCGAGGATCGGAAGATTTGGATCCACCGCGCGAATCTCGCTGCGTGCGGTCTGCAGCAAACGCGCCTCCGATTCTTTCCCCAGCGCCGCCGTCCGAATGTGGATCTGCATGTCCGATTGGTAGGCCTGCCCGAACGGCACGTAAATGTGCGGCGGCCAACGTTTCGCACTCACGCCTTCCTGCACGTTGGCCACGATGCCGACGACCTGCGCCTCGATCGCCGGGTCCCCGTTGCTTCCGGACCCGAGGCGCACACTCCTGCCCACCGCATCGCCCTCCGGCCAAAGTTTTTCGGCCGCCGCCTGATCGATAATCGCCACGCGTGGCCCGGTTTCGCTCGCATCCTGCGCCGAAAATACGCGTCCGCGCTGCAGCGGAATTTCGAGCGTCTGAAAATACCTGCCGCTCACCACGTTGTAACTGCACTCAACTTCCGTCGCGTTGTTGTCCCCAGTTGCGGAAGCCGGCGCGTTGCTCGATCGCTGAACATTTTTGCCGAGCGACACCATCCCGAACGGCACCGTCGCCGCCAGGCTCACCGATTCCACTCCCGGTGTGCTCTCCAGCCGCTCCGCCAGGGCCCGATAAATTTCGCGGCCGCGCGCTTCGTCGTAACCAGCGAGGCTCGCATCCACTTCCGCTATTGCCTCCTGCTCCACGCGGAATCCCGGTTCAAGGCGTGCCGCCTGCACCGAGCTGCGAACGAACAGGCCGGCGGCGCTCAGCAGCACCAGTGAGAGAGAAATCTGCCCCATCACCAGCAAGTTCCTCCGCGAAAATAATCCACGAAGGCGCCCCTTCTGAAAGTCCGAGCCGGCCCCGATTTTGAAGTCGCCCACCAAATCGCGGCGCGACAGTTTCCACGCCGGCCCGAAGCCGAACAAAATCGTACTCACCACGCAGAATCCAATGGTCGCCGCGAGCACGCGAACATCCGGCGTCCCGGAGAAAACGATGTCGAGCGGCATCATCTGTGCCAGCGAGCGCACCAGCGCGCCCGTGCTCCAAAAAGCAAGCAGCAGGCCCGCCGCGCCGCCGGCGAGCGCCAGCAGCAATCCCTCCACTAAAAGTTGCCGCAGAATGTCCGCGCGGCTCGCGCCCAGCGCGATGCGGATCGCCACCTCTCTTCGGCGCGTCGTGCCGCGCGCCAGCATCATGTTTGCCACATTCAGCGACGCGATCAGCAGCACCACGGCTGCTACCCCCAGCAGCAGCGTCGCGGGAACCACAAACTCCGAATCCGTGGAAGGATCGGTGGAAATTTCCATTCGCCCCAGCCGACGAACGATGAACGTTTGGTCTTTGTCGTCCGGGTAAGCTTTGCCGAGCTGCGATGCCACCGTGCCGAGCGACGCATCCGCTAACGACTGCGTCATTCCGTCGCGCAGCCGGCCGACCAGCAGCAGCGCATGGTTGTCCCGCGCAGCCAGCGCGCGGCCGTGCCCGTCAAAATCATTCACGACCGATTCGTACACGCCGAGTGGGAGATACACTTCCGGGCTGATCATTGCCGCCGTGCCGGTAAATCCCTGCGGCGCCACACCAACAATCGTGTAGATTTTCCCGTTGATCTGAATGCCCGCGCCCAGCACGTGAGGATCGGCGCCCGATTTTTTCCAATACGGGTAGCTGACAATCGCCACCGGCAACGCGGAGCCGGGCCGCTCTTCTTCCGCGGTGAACGTCCGGCCTTGCGCGAGCGGCACCCCGAACGTCGCGAAATAATTGGACGACACCATGTCCGCAAACACGCGCCTGGTGCTGTCGCCATTTCCTTCCGAAACGCCGATCAGGGCCATGTTGTGCGCCATCAGGCTGCTGAACGCACCGCCATCGCCCTGATCACGAAGCTCCGTGTAGTCAGCGTACGAAAACGCGCGATAGCTGCTCTGGTGCGTGTCGCGGCTGTATACGCCCACCAGCGCCGACGGTGCCTGAATCATCAGCGGCTTGAAAAGAAACGCGTTCACCAGGCTGAAGATCGCCGAGTTCGCGCCGATCCCCAGCCCCAGCACCAGCACGGCCGCACACGTAAATCCAATATTCTTGCGAAACATTCGCGCGCCCATGCGCGCATCGCGCAGCAGATTCCTCACCCTTTGCTCCTTCGCAAATTGCCGCAGTCGGTGAGTAATACGTTCGAGGCCCGCCAAAGGTTCCGCCCGCAACCCGTTTATCGCCGCCACGCACTCAGAGCGAACGATCAAGCAACTGGGAGCCAAGCGGGGGGCACATCCTGAAGGGGATCATTGCGGGTCACAACCGGTACCGGCGATTCTCCAGCAACCCCACGAAGTTACTCGGAGTGCAGCATTGTAATTGGATCGAGGCGCATGGCACGCAGAGCCGGGATGCAGCTGGCGGCGAGCGCGACGAGGGTCAGCACCACGGAGACGCCCACGAAGGTAGGCAGATCGGTTGGCGATATGCCGAAGAGCAATCCGGCCATGAGGTGGGAGACGATGAGCGCGCCGGCCACGCCCAGCACGGTGCCAGCGGCGGCCAGGCCGAGTCCCTGGCGCAAAACCATCTTGAGGATGTCGCTTCTTTGCGCGCCCAGCGCCAGGCGAATCGCGAACTCACGTCTTTGCTCATTCACCAGATACGAAATAGTTCCGTAGATTCCAAGTCCGGCGAGCAGCAAGGCCGCGGCCGCAAAAGCCGCCACCATTTCCATGGAGAACCGCCGCACGGAAAGCGAAGAGGAGAGAACATTGTTCAAGGTCTCCGCGCGGTAGACGGGAAGCTCCGGATCGACGGACTGGATCTGGGTGCGCACTTGCGCGGAGATGGCGCCGGGATCGATCTGTCCACGCAGGTAGAACGCCAGAAACTTGGCGGGGCGCTGGTAGATGTCGAGATAGGCCTGCGGGATACCCGCGTTCGCGAGTGATTCGGTGCGCGCATCGGCAATGACGCCGACGATAGTGGTCCACTCCGGCCGGGCACGGCCCAAACGGCCCAACATATGGATTCGCTTGCCGACCGGATCCTGGTTGGGCCAGTAGGTGCGGGCCGCGGACTGGTTGATGACGGCGATCAAGGGCGTCGATTCCAGGTCCTCGTCGGCGAAGAGGCGTCCGCGCAGGAGCGTCATGCCCAGCACCTCGAAATATTCGGGCGAGACGATCAATGTATCGATCAGCGGAGGCTGACTGCTTTGCATTTCCTGGCCTTCGACCGCCAATGGCATCATGACCCGGTCGTTCTGGCTATGGCCCAGCGGAATGGCCGACCGGTCACTGGCGGCGGTTTCTTCCACGCCCGGAATCGTCCGGTTGCGGCGCAGAACTTCGCGCAGGAACACGCCTTCCTGCGTGGCGGTGCGGTACACGTCGGTTTTGGGATCGTTAGGATTCGGCAGCGAGGTCTCGACGGCCACCACTCGAGTCGGATTGAAGCCGAGTTGCACCTTGAACAAGTCCCAGAAGCTACGCAGCAAAAGGCCGGCGGCGACCATCAGCACCAGCGACAGCGCCAATTCACTAATCACCAGAATCTGGCGGGCGCGCGAGCGTTCGCGCGAGGCGCTGGCGGCGCGTCCTTCTTGCCGAAGCGTGCCGGTCAAATCCAAGCGGCTCATGAGCCACGCGGGAGCAAGTCCAAACACGATGCCGGCCACAACGGAGACAGCGAGAGCAAAGGCCAGCACGCCCCAGTTGATCGATATGTCGTTCATGCGCGGGAGGCTCTCCGGAATCAACTCCAGCAAGAACTTCCTGGTGCAGAAAAGAATCGCAAAACCGGCGGCCCCGCCAAGCACGAAGAGCAGCAGAATCTCGGTGAGAAGCTGGCGGATGAGGCGCGTTCTTTGCGCACCCAACGCCTGGCGTACCGCGATCTCACGACCTCGCGTGCTGGCCCTGGCCAGCAGCAGATTGGCGACGTTGACGCAGCTGATCAGCAGCACCAATCCCACCGCACCAAAAAGCAGAATGAGAGATTGTCGAGCGTTGCCGACCACCGACTCGGCCAGAGGAGTGATGTGCAGAGTCCACGCGCCTTTCGACGGATAATCCGCCGGATACTGCTTTTTCAGCGCGTCAACCAGCGCATCCACGTGCGCCTGGGCCGTCTCCGGCGAGAGACCAGGCTGCAGGCGCGCGATGGTCTCGAAGGGTAAACGGATGCTGCGCGCCGGCTTCGGGGCGGGGTCGTCGGCAAATCCGGCCGCGGCCCACAAATCGGTACCGCGCTCGTCGCTGTTCTGACCCTGATCGTGAAAGCTGGCGGGCATGACGCCGACCACCTGAGCGGGATCGTTGTCTACGCGCAGAGTCTTGCCGAGAATGTGCGGGTCGCCGCCAAATGCGCTCTTCCAAAGCCCATCGCTGATGACCAGTTCGTTGTTGAAGCCGGGGGTCTGGTCCTGCGGATCGAACGTGCGGCCCAGTTGCGCCTCGACGCCGAGCACCGCAAAGTACGTCGGTGAGACCGACTTGGAGGCGATGCTCGTGGGCTGGCTGCTGCCGGTGAGATTGTTCGTGCCAAAAAAGGATAGGGACACATATTGGAAGACTCCCGAGTTCTGCAGGTCTTGCAACTCCGGGATGGAGAGGCCGATGTCGTGCGCGCCTACGCCGGGAAGGTTGGCTTCGATCCGCACCAGTTCGCTGGGGTTGGGGTAGGGCAAAGGATGCAGCAGCGTGGCGTCAATCACGCTATAGATGGCGGTGGTGGCGCCGACTCCTAGCGCCATTGTGGCAATCGCAATGAACGCGAATCCCGGAGATCTCAAAAGCATGCGAACCGCGTACTTGAGGTCGAACCACAGATTCTCAATGAAGGGAAGGCTTTGCTCGGCGTGATGGTCCTCGCGGATTGCTGCGGCCGCGCCCAGCTTCAGTACGGCCTGCCGCCGCGCTTCGGCGGGCGACATGCCTGCGCGCAGATTCTCGTCGGTCTGGAACGTGAGATGTTCCATCATTTCTTCTCGCAGGCGCTGGTCCGCGCGGCGCCCGGTTGCAAAATTCGACAAGCGGATGAAGAAGCGTCGTATGAATTTCATCCCAGATCCTCCGCCTTCACTTTGAAGAAGCGCGCGATGATCGCCGCGGTTTGCTCCCAGTCCCGGGCCTCCGCCTGCAGTTGCTTGCGGCCGGCCGCGGTCAGCCGGTAGAAACGTGCCCGGCGGTTCTTTTCCGATGTGCCCCACCCGGAAGCGATCGAGCCTTCATGCTCCAGCTTCAGCAGCAGCGGATACAGCGTCCCCTGATTCAGCGCCAGCAGGTCTCCGCTGATCTGCTCGATGCGCCGGGCGACCCCCCAACCATGCTGCGGCCCCAAAGCGTCCAGGGTCTTCAGCACCATCAGCGCCAACGTTCCCTGCATCACGTCCGACTTTTCCTTCACGGCCATCCCCACCTTTAGGTTTCCAACAGGAATAATGAGGCACTTCCTTTTGGAAAGCAACAGGACATTTTATGCGCTGGTCGCTTGCTACCAACAAGCTCTACTATCGTTCGCTGGATGCTCATCAGTGCACGCTACTCGCGACGAGAAACGCGTTAGACTGTTTGTCCCATGGCTAACTACTCCTCTCGTCTAAGCTTTCTGGCAATTGCACTTTTCTTTGCCACCGCCCTTCTGGCCCAAAGCAAGAATCAACCGCAGCCCCAGCCCCAGCCCGATCCGATGCCGCCGCCCATCGCGGCGCCCGTGGACAAACCGTACGTGGGTCCGGTGAAGTTAACTGTTGACCTCACGGACAATGCACGACGCGTGGCCTCGGTTCACGAGGATATTTCGGCGGAGCCCGGCGCAAAGGAGCTGGTGCTGCTATACCCGCAATGGATTCCCGGAAGTCACTCGCCGAACGGCCCCATATCCAAGCTCGGCGGAATCGTTACGACCGTGGACGGCCAGCGCGTGCAGTGGGTGCGTGATCGCGTAAACGTCTACGCCTTTCATGTGCCGCTCGCGGCCGGCTCGAAAGTTGTGGGCCTCGACTTTCAATACCTCTCGCCCGTAAAGAGGATGGAAGGCCGCATCGAAGTCTCCGACGAGATTGCCGACCTCGCCTGGAATACTGTGGTGATGTACCCCGCCGGATATTTCTCGCGCGACATTGATTTCGATCCCACGCTGAAGTTGCCGGCCGGCTGGAAGTACGCCACCGCGCTGGAGACGGCGTCGATCGATGGCGCGACGGTCACGTTCAAACGCACCTCGCTGAACCAGCTGATCGATTCGCCGGTCTACAGTGGAGTTAATTACAAGCGCATCGAACTGTCTCCGACCCCGACGGACAAAGTGTTTCTCGACGTCTTCGCCGATGCGCCGGAGGATCTGAATATCACGCCGGAACAGCTGGAGACTCACCAGAATCTCGCGGCGGAAGCGGATAAGCTCTACGGCTCGCATCACTATGATCACTACGATTTCTTGCTTCTGTTGAGCGACAAAGTGAGCGGCATCGGCCTCGAGCATCATCAGTCGAGCGAGGACGGGCTACCCGCCAATTACTTTACGAACTGGGCCGGTGGCGTCGGCCGTCGCGACCTGCTCGGCCACGAATACACGCATTCCTGGGACGGAAAGTTTCGCCGGCCGGCCGATCTTTGGACGCCTAATTTCAACGTTCCCATGCGCGACGATCTTCTGTGGGTTTATGAGGGGATGACCCAGTACTTCGGCAATGTTTTGACCGCGCGCTCCGGGATGCGCACGCCCGACGAAACCCGAGAGGTGTTTGCGCGCGTCGCAGCCGGATTTGAAATCAGTCCCGGCCGCGAGTGGCGCCCGCTCGTCGATACCACCAATCAACCCACCGTCTCCCAACGTACCCCGGTAACCTGGGTGAGCTGGCAGCGCCCCGAAGACTACTACACCGAAGGCGCCCTGATCTGGCTGGACGCCGATACCAAAATTCGCGAATTGACCGGCGGCCAGAAGTCGCTGGATGATTTCGCGAAGGTTTTCTACGGTCCGTACAATGGAAGCTACATCACCTTCACTTACCATTTTGACGATGTCGTGAAAGCCTTGAATACCGTCGCGCCCTTCGACTGGGATTCGTTCTTGAAATCGCGGGTCTATGATCTGCACCCCGCCGTTCCGCTCGATGGAATAACTCGTGGCGGCTACCAGCTCGTTTACACCGATACGCCGGTCGGCTGGGTCGAGAAGGCGGAAGCGGCAGGTGGATACGCGGATTTTTCCACCTCTCTGGGCTTCTCGATCGGTTCTCCGCGCGATGACAACAGCAAGAACCCGGGAGCGCTTAGCAACGTCTGGTGGAACAGTCCTGCTTTCAAAGCGGGCGTCACGCCGGACATGCAACTGCTGGCCGTGAACGGCACCGCCTACACCCCGGCGGTCCTGAAGCAGGCGATTGTTGCGGCGGAGAACGACACCAAGCCGATCAAGTTAACCTTTATGCGGGGGAACCAGCTGAAGGCCATCGCGATTGACTATCACCGCGGCCTCCGCTATCCCTCCTTGCAGCGCGTGGAAGGCACGCCGGCTCGTCTGGACGACATACTCGCTCCCAGTAAGTCCCCTCTGCCGTCAGAGTAATCCGGCAACATGGCTCACTTTGACGGGTCGGCCCGAGGAATGCGGGCCCCGTGAGTCTTTTTCGTTGGTCTCCCCGTATAGCTCAGTGTCGAGGTCTCGGCGAGATTCCCCCCTCACGAGGGGAAAGGGAATCGCGGTACTGGGGCGAGCGCAATTCCGAACCTGCGTCGCTTTTCCGTCGGAGGTTGACATGCGTGACACCAAAGAGCGGTTGTCTCTATTCTGGATCTTCGCGTTATTGAACTACCTGTATGCGGACGTGGTTGCCCTGTTCGATATTGCTGGCTCGCGACACCCATTCGAGGCACTCCCCCCATGGGCTCTGATGGGTTCTGCGGTCTTGATGGAAATACCCATCGCCATGATTGTGGCGTGTCGGCTGCTTCCGTTTAGAGCGAACCGGCTGGCGAACATCATCGCGGGCAGCCTTCTGACCCTGGTAAACGGTTTTCTGACCTTCGTTCCGCCTCTGTTCGGTGCCCGGACGCCTGCCCTTCCGGAGTACTTGTTCTTCGCGACCATCGAGACGGTGTGCACTTCGGTCATTATCTGGCAAGCATGGACTTGGTCCGCGGTGCAGCCAGCCGTTAGTTCGGAACGGACCGTCGGCAGCCCGGAACTAGTCGCCTAGCTCCACCCGGTTTGACCAGGAGAATCGCCACATGAAGCAAACCCTCGTGCTAACCATCGCATCTCTGCTCTCGATCCTCTTTACGACCTTTCACCTGGCCGACGACATCGTCCGCGGGATGGAGCCGGGGACGCTTTCCGACCTCATCGCGGTGCCCATCCTGGTCGTTTGGCTCTACGGTACGCTGGTGCTGGCCGAAAAGCGCTCGGGGTACGTCATCATCCTCCTCGGGTCGCTCCTGGGGGTGCTCGTCCCGGTCATCCACATGAAAGGCGCGGGAGTCGGCGGCGCGATCGCCCAGTCCAGCGGAGCCTTCTTCTTCATCTGGACCCTCTACGCGCTCGGCGTTACCTCGCTCTTCTCCGTGATCCTCGCAGTGCGCGGATTGTGGGCGCAGCTGTCACGGCGGACCGCGGGGCAACACAAATGAGCCCCGACATGATGCGCTGCTCGTAGCCGCGGGGAATGTGCCAGTTCACGAATGCGCACACCGTCGCGAGGGTCCAGCCTTGATCGGCGGTGTTCGCCATTGGCTCCCCTAATATAAAGCTCGCTCGTCGGACCAATCTTCCAGAAAGCGATTCGCGCACCGTCTCCCGTGGGCCAACGAAACACGCGATGCCCCTGGTGTAGAATTGCTTTTCGCTCTTCGAGGACAATTTTCGAAGACACTCTTTTCTCGACGACACGCATCGAAGACTAGGACGCACACACCTCGCAACTTCGGGCGGCAATTTCGTGGCGCGCTGGAGGCTCGACCTGATCGACCGCAGGCTCTCCCATTACCACATCACCGCCGCGATTGGCGCCGGTGGCATGGGTGAGGTCTATCGCGCGACCGACACCAAGTTGGGGCGCGAAGTGGCGCTGAAAGTTCTGCCCGCCGAAATGGCGCGCGATCCGCAGCGCCTGATGCGCTTCCAGCGTGAAGCGCGGGCCGTAGCCGCGCTGAATCATCCGCACATCGTCACCATTTTCTCCGTCGAGCAAGCCGATGACGTGCATTTCCTCACCATGGAATTCGTCGCCGGCCAGCCGCTCGACCGGCTGATCCCCGAAGGCGGGCTCCCCGTCGAACGCATCCTCGAAATCGGCACCGCGCTCGCCGGAGCGCTGGCCGCCGCGCATGCGAAGGGAATTGTGCATCGCGACCTGAAGCCCGCCAACGTGATGGTCACGAATGACGGCCGCGTGAAAGTTCTCGACTTCGGCCTGGCCAAAGATACGCGGCCGCCGGAGTCCGGCGACGCGACCCAGTCGCGCGGCCTGCAAACCGAAGCGGGCGTGGTGATGGGCACGCCGGCCTACATGTCTCCCGAACAAGTCGCCGGGGAAGTGGTCGATCATCGCACGGATATTTTTTCGCTGGGCATCGTGCTGTACGAGATGGCTTCCGGCCAGCGCCCGTTCAAGGGACGTTCGTCTGCGGAATTGGTCACCGCGATTCTGCGCGACACGCCGCGGGACATTGCGGAGGTACGCGCCGATCTCCCGGCACCTCTGGCGCGCGTCATCAAGCGCTGCATGGAAAAAGATCCGCAATCGCGCGTGCAAACTTCGCGTGAGGTCTACCACGATTTGCGCGAGCTGCCGCGCCAGCCCGCGACCACCATTCTCGAACCGGTCCGCGCCACCGCGCGCAGCGCCTCCGGCGCGGCCCGCGCCGACGAAGGCTTCTGGGTCGCGGTGATTCCGTTCCGCTACGGCGGTGCGAATACCGATCTCGCCGCGCTGGCCGAAGGTTTATGCGAAGACGTCGTCACCGGCCTCTCGCGTTTCTCCTACTTGCGCGTGATCGCGCGCAGTTCCAGCTCGCGCTACGCCCAGGAATTGATCGACGTGCGCACCGCCGGCAAAGAGCTCGGCGCGCGCTACGTGATGGAGGGCAGCCTGCGCCAGGCCGGAACCAAAGTGCGCATCGCGGTGCAACTGGTCGACACCAATTCCGGAACGCATCTGTGGGCCGAGACTTACGATCGCCCGTTCAGCGCCGAAACGGTTTTCGAGCTGCAGGACGACCTGGTCTCGCGCATCGTTTCTACCGTCGCCGATTCGCACGGCGTGCTGCCGCACAGCATGAGCGAAGCGGTCCGCGCGAAGGGCTCCGATCAGCTCACGCCCTACGAAGCGCTGCTGCACAGCTTTGGATATTTCGAGCGCGTCTCCGCCGAAGAGCACGTGAGGACCCGCGACAATCTGGAGCGCGCCATTCAACAGTCGCCGAATCACGCCGGCTGTTTGGCGATGCTGACAATTATTTACGCCGAGGAATACATTCACGGCTTCAACGTGAGGCCCGACGATCCACTCGCGCGCGCGCTCGTCACCGCCCGGCGAGCCACCGAGGCTGCGCCTTCCGATCATCTGGCCTATCACGGGTTGGCTGCGGTCCTTTACTATCGCGGCGAACGCCAGGCGTTCCGCAACGCCGCGGAACGCGCCGTCGCGTTAAATCCGATGGCCGGATACACCGCCGCCTACCAGGGCTTTCTCACGGCTTACAGCGGAGATTGGGAGCGCGGTTGCGCGCTCGCGAAACGCGCCAGAAAACTAAATCCGCACCATCCCGGATGGTATTGGTTCGCCAACGTTTTTAATTCCTACCGTCTGCGCGATTACCGCGCTGCGCTCGACGCGGCGCTGAAAATCAATATGCCGCGCTTCTGGCGCGCGCACCTCGCGCTCGCCGCGATCAACGGCCAACTCGGCGAACGCGACGCGGCGCACACCGCGCTGCGCCAGTTGCTCACCCTGAAGCCCGAATTCGCCGCCGCTCCGCGCCACGAACTGGCAAAAACCTGGGACCCAGACCTGGTCGAGCACCTACTCGACGGCCTGCGCAAAGCAGGGCTCGACGCCGCCATCGCCACCGCCGACGCGCCGACCGCAGCCGCTAAGCCGGCCGCGCGCCCAGCGTCATAAATTTATTGGTTGAATCCGGCAAACGCGCTGGCCGTTGCGGCAGCGCTATTCGTATCGCAGGGCGACGATGGGATCCACGCGCGTCGCTCGCCGCGCGGGAATGTAGCAGGCGGCGAGCGCCACCAAGGTCAACAAGCACGCCACCACTAAAAATGTGATGGGGTCCGTAGCGCTGATCCCAAAAAGCAAGCCGGACATCAATCGCGTCAATCCCAGCGCGCCCAGCAGTCCAAGAGCGACGCCGATCAAGGCCATATTCGCGCCGTGCCCCAGGACCATGCGCAAGATGTCCCTGCGTTGCGCGCCCAGCGCGATGCGAATTCCAAACTCGCGCGTTCGCTGGCTGACCAGATAGGAAATCACGCCATAGATGCCGATGCTGGAAAGCAACAGCGCCAGCGCCGCAAACGTTCCCAGCAGAACCATCGAAAATCGCTGCGCCGCAATCGAACTGGCCACCACCTCGTCGTACGCGCGGACCTCATACAACACCTGCTCGCTGTTCATCTGCTCGATGGCCTGGCGGATCGGTTCGATCAGCGCCAGGGGCTGTTGTTGCGAACGCATCAACACATCCACGGATCGCGCGGCACGCGATACGAACCGGTCCGGAATCTGCCGAAACGGAATATAGAATTCGGCGTGAATTCCCTCATTGTCCCGCAGGCCCCATTGATTCACGTGTCCTACGACACCAATGATTTCCGCTGGACCGACGTAGACGTCCACTAGATGCCGGCCGATCGGATCTTCCCCGGGGAAATATTTCGCCGCCAGGGCCTCGTCGATCACCACCACGCGTGGCGAGCTTTCCGTATCTTGTGCGGTGAAGAAACGGCCGCGTTTGAGCGGGATGCCCATCACCTTTAGGTAATCCGGCTCGACTTCGTACCACAATCCCCACGGTTTATCGCTATCCGCCAGCGGCGTGGGCTTGCCTTCAATCCAGAATGGGTCGTCGGAATCACCCAGCATCGGCAATCCTCCGCGCAGCAGCGAAACGGACTCCACGCCGGGAACTGCGGCGATGGTGTCGTGCAGCTGCAGCAGCGTGGCGCGAATCGCGGCAGGGGACTGGGACAGCATGGTCGGCGCGAGTCCAACCTGGAAAGTCGCCGCATGACGCGGATTAAATCCCGGGTCGATGCTCCACAAGCGAGCAAGGCTGCGGATCATCAATCCTGCGCCGATCAGCAGAATCATCGCCATGGCCATTTCCATGGCGACGAAAACACCCTGGGCGCGGTGCCGCGCCACGCTCATCCCGCGGCCGCCTTCCTGCAGCGTGGTTCGCAAACCGGGTTGCGCGGTTCGCCGGGCCGGTGCCAGGCCGAAAAGAATTCCAGAAATTATTGAGATGGCTGCCGCAAAAACAAATACGCGACCGTCGAAGCCAATAGCTTCCGCGCGCGGAAGATGCTGCGGAAGCAGTCCCACCGCGGCCTGCGTACCCCAGGCGGCGAGGATCAGGCCCAGGCCGCCACCAAGAATGGAAAGCAGCACACTTTCGGTCAGCAGCTGGCGAATCACCCGGCTGCGGCTGGCCCCCAAAGCGGTGCGAATCGCAAACTCCCGCGCGCGCACCGTGGCACGCGCCAGCAGAAGATTAGCGACGTTCACGCAGGCGATCAACAACACAAATCCGACCGCCGCGAACAGCACCAGCAGGAAAGGTTTGATTTCACCGACCATCGAATCTTTCAGCGGAATCAGCGTCACTCCCACGCCGACATTCGTTTGCGGATAGGTCGTCGCAAGCCTGGCGGCGATTCCGCCCAGGTCCGCCTTAGCCTGCGCCAAGGTGACGCCCGGCTTCAGCCGGCCGATCGCATCCATCCCCATGGCGGTGTCGCGGTCGTGGAACAAGACGTCGTTCCATTGCCCGATGGGTACGAAAACGTCCGCGTCTTGAAAATTCCACATCGAAAGATGAAAGTTCGCGGGCAAGACGCCCACGATTGTATAGTCCGTGCCGTCGAGCGCCACTCGGCTGCCCACGATGTCCGGCGCGGATCCAAATTTGCGTTTCCAGAATCCGGAGGTGATCACCGCCACCGGTCCGGCGCCCTGGCGATCTTCGTCGTGGCTGAATTCACGTCCGGCGGCGAGCCTGACTCCGAGAATCGAGAAAAATTCGGCGGACACCATGTCAGCGTGCACTTTTTCCGCCTGACCCGCTCCGGTCAAGCTGAAATCGTCGGGACGAAACGCAGCCAGCGCATCGAAAGTACGATTTTCTCTCTGCCAATCCAGAAAATTGGGATACGAGATGGATGCGCGCTCGAACTCCAGCCGATGCTCGAAAAGCGCGATGATTCGATCGGGATTCCGAAACGGCAGCGGCTTCAGCAAGACGCCATCCACCACCGAAAACAATGCCGTATTCGCGCCGATGCCCAGCGCCAAAGTCAGCACCACAATCAGCATGAAGCCGCGATTCTTGGCCAGAATGCGGACACCGTAGACCAAATCCTGCCAAAGCGTTTGCATACGCGCGCCCTCAGATTCCCATGATCCTATCGCAAGTGGCTTTCCGAAGATCAACGAGTCAAGCCATTGTGGAACAAGGGCTTATCAGTGTATTGGAGGCGGGCGTAGCCAGGGATCGTGCGGATGTGGGAGCCACCTGTCGCAGAACCGGACAGGCCCCCCTATTAAGGACCGGAGTGAAATCGCCGCCGCCACCGCCCGCCGAATTACCCAGCCGAAGCCTCGTCAACCGAAAGGTACTTGCGTCTGTAGCGGCCAGCTTTAGCTGGGCAGCCGTTGCTGTTGCCTTTGTCTCTCGAGTTCCTTAGCTGTGGCTCGCGGCCTTCGCAAAATAATCCATCCGCTCCAGATCGGCAATCAACCCCGGCCCAGTCGGATTCCATCCCAACCGCTTCCGAGTGATCACACTCGAAGCCGGCATATCCAAAGCAGCGAACATCGCGAACGGCCCAAAGTAAGCTGGCGCCTCTTCCGCCGAAATCGAAACCACCGGCACCTTCAACCCCCGGCCAATCACTTCCGCGATGTCGCGGAGCGTCACGCCCTCTTCGCCCACCGCATGATATCTCGCGCCCGCTTCGTGCTTTTCAATCGCCAGCCGATAGAGCCGCGCGGTATCGCTGATATGCGCCGCCGCCCAGCGGTTGCGTCCCTCACCGATGTACGGCGACGCGCCCTTCTCGCGCGCCATCGAAACCAAATAAGTGATGAGCCCCTGCTTCACCGGATCGTGGATCTGCGGAAGGCGCACCACCGAGACCTTCACGCCCTGCGAGCGCAGCGCCATCGCCGACTGCTCCGAAACGCGCGGCAACGCGGAATCGGACCGCGGATTGTCTTCTTCGGTCGCGAGGCGACCGGGCGCCAGCGGCCCGATCCCGGAGCTGACAACCAAAGGACGATCCGTGCCGGCCAGCGCCGCGCCAAGCGTTTCAATCGCGCGCTGGTCGATCTCACAGCTTTCCTTGAACTTCGACCAATCGTGGATGAACGCGCAGTGAATCACGCCATCCGCCATCGCAGCTCCGCTGCGTAGACTCTCCAGATCTTCCAGGTGGCCGCGATGTACCACGGCGCCGGCGGCCGCCAGCGATTTCGCGCCCGCCTCGGAGCGCGTCAATCCGATCACTTCGTGCTTCGCGCCAATCAGCTCCTTAACTATGGCCGAACCGATAAATCCCGTTGCTCCGGTAACGAAAATTTTCATAAATTTTCTCCTTCGCATTTTTTAAGAATGACAATCCACAGCCAATACGTCTTTGTCCTCTCGCTGCTGTGCTCGGGGGCCAATGAAAGATTCCCAGGTTTACAATTCGCCGAAAAAACTAGAAAGACTCGCCGGCGAGTTCTTCGCTCTTCTTCCACAGCGCCGCCGCATTCGCCGGATCGAGCGCGTACCCGCGTACTCCCTCGCTTACTCCACTGAGGGTCACGTCATCCGGCATGATTTTGCCCACGTGGCAGTTCTCGCAGTATCGGCCGCCGATTTCCTCCGCCGGCGCCACCACTCCCGCCCACACCGACGTGGCCGCACCCTGCTTGATCGTCTTCCACTGAAACGGCCCTTTGCCTTCCGCGGCGAGCTGCTCGTTCATCATCTTGACCATGCCTTCCAGGCGTGTCCGGTCCATGTGCCGGCCTAGCTCGGTTTGAATCACTCCGGGATGCACCGCCGCGGCCCGCACCCCGCGCTCGCGATGCCGCTGGTCGAATGCCACCGCGAACAGGATATTCGCCGTCTTCGACCGGCCGTAGGCCACGAACGGGTCATACGTGGTCCGCTCAAAGTTGGGATCGTCGAGGTCCACATTCGAGAAACGGTGGCCGGCCGAAGACAAATTAATCAGCCGTCCTCCGCCGCGAAGCAGCGGCGCGATCCGGTTCACCAGCACAAAGTGGCCCAGATGATTCGTCCCAAACTGCGTCTCGAAATGGTCCGCGGTGCAGCTGAACGGCGTGGCCATCACTCCGGCATTGGCGACGATCACGTCGAACGCCGCACCCTTGGTCAGCAGGGCATCGGCGCAAGCGCGCACGCTGCTCAGCATGGCCAGATCGAGCTCCACCAACTCAAAACTTCCGCCGTTCTTCGCCGCCGCTTCCCACCGTACCGGGGCAGTTGCGGTTTCGGCCTTGGCCAGATCCCGCGCCGCGCCCACCACGTGTGCGCCGTGCGCCACCAGTGTTCGCGCCGTCTCTATTCCGATCCCGGCCGAAACGCCGGTGACCAGAACTCGTTTCCCGTGCAGATCGACGCCGGACAAAACTTCATCGGTCGCCGAGGTCGCGCCAAATAGGTCCATGACATTCATATGATTTCTCCTCGAGGCGGCCGCTCCGCGCTGCGTACGGTCGCTGCCGATATTGACAATCGGCAGTGGTCGGGCTAAAGTGGAGACCGTCTCCGTATAAGATGAGAGTACCGGAGACGGTCTCCGGTTGCAACTATTTTTTCGAGGCCCCGAAAACGATGTCCACGAAACACCCCAAACCCGCCGTACACGCCAAACGGCCCAAACCCGCCCGCCGCAAACCGCGCGCCGACGCCCAGCGCAACCGCGAGCGCGTGCTGGAAGTGTCCAAGCAAGCCTTCACCCGCTACGGCGCCAGCGCCAGCCTGGACGACATTGCCAAAGAAGCGGGGGTGGGCGCGGGAACTTTGTATCGCCATTTTCCGACCCGCGACGCGCTGATCGAAGCGGTCTATCGCACCGAAGTAGAAAAGCTGGCCGCGGCGGAAGGGAAGTTCGCCGAGAGTCTGCCTCCCTTGGAAGCCCTCCGCGCCTGGATGAAGTTGTTCGTCGACTACGTCGAGGCCAAGCACATCATCGCCCCGGCGCTGAACACTTATGCCGGCGGCGCCTCGAAGCTCTACGAAACTTCCAAAACCCAGATCAGCGGCGCGATTAATGCGCTGGTGAAACGCGCCATTCAAAGCGGCGATATCCGCAAGGACCTCGAGCCCTTCGACCTGCTCCGCGCGCTCATCGGCGTCGCCAGCGTAGCCTCCAGCCCCGACTGGCCGCAAAGCGCCAAGCGCCTGGTCGATATCCTCATCGCCGGCTCGCGGCCAACCACCCAGAATTAAACATGCCAGGCATCATCTGGACGGGTGATGCCGGTTAAATTGATATGATCGGCCAGCTCGAATCACATTGACCGGGAATATTCCAATACGGTGAATCCGGAACAGTGGAAATCGCCGCCGGCAAACTTCCAAAGCGGTGGCCGTCCGTGTAGAATCCCCGCGAACCCAGCCGCGCAAAAGGAATGCCCGTGAACTACGCCAGCCTTGGTCTCGCGATTCTGGGCGCCACCGTCGCCTACTTCGTTTTCGGCTTCGCCATGTTCGCCGCCCTGCCGGCGATGAAAACCGAATTCAAGAAATACCCCAGCGTCTACCGCGCGGAGGATCGCATGATGAAACTCATGCCCTTCGGCATGCTCTCCATCCTGATCAGCATCGCGGTCGTCGCCGTGCTCTACGCCAAAATTTATCCCGCGGGCGGCGGCCTCGTCCCCGGCCTGTATCTCGGCGCGCTCATCGGCGTGTTCTCGGTCTGCACCTTCGTCATTCACAACTACGTCAACCTGAACATCGGCCTCGCGCTCTCGCTCTACCAGGGCATCACCTACTTCATCCAGTGGATCATCGTCGGCGCCGTCATCGGCCTCATCTACAAGCCAGCTTAGAAACCGCATCGCACATCCCGCCTTCGGTACCAAATTCCGATCCTCCACCTAAAAAGAAAAAAGCTGATCCCAATCCTTGCCCAATGAAAATTCAACGGGCAGTTCTACTGGTATTCAGAACCTGAGTATTAGAAAAATTAGGACACCGTCCCCGTTCGCGCGAATTGACGCACGCCGCTGCACCCTCTAAACTCACCGGACATGCCCGACGCGGATTTACCTTCAGGCCAAACCATTTCGCATTACCGGATCGTCGAAAGACTCGGCGGCGGAGGAATGGGCGTGGTGTACAAAGCCGAAGACACGCGCCTGCGCCGTTTCGTCGCGCTGAAATTTCTCCCGCAGAACGTCGCCCGCGACCCGCAAGCCCTGGCCCGTTTCCAGCGCGAAGCGCAAGCCGCCTCCGCGCTGAATCATCCGAACATCTGCACCATTTACGACATCGGCGAGCAGGACGGCCAGGCCTTCATCGCCATGGAATTTCTCGACGGCCAGACGCTCAAGCACCGCATCAATGGGCGTCCGGTCGAGATGGACGACCTGCTCACCCTCGCCATCGAAATCGCCGACGCGCTCGAAGCTGCGCATTCCGAAGGCATCGTCCATCGCGACATCAAGCCCGCAAATATTTTCGTGACCAAGCGCGGCCACGCCAAGATTCTCGATTTCGGCCTGGCCAAAGTCACGTTTACCGAAGGCGGCTCGTCCGCTTCGCGCTCGCAGCTCGACGCCACGCAGGCGACCCAGGCCGTCGAGCACCTTACCAGTCCCGGCAGCACCATGGGCACCGTCGCGTATATGTCGCCCGAACAGGTTCGCGGCAAGGATCTCGACGGCCGCTCCGATCTTTTTTCCTTTGGCTCCGTAATCTACGAAATGGCTACCGGCGCGCTTCCTTTTCGTGGCGAAACTTCCGCCGTCATTTTCAAATCGATTCTCGATGGCACGCTCGTGCCCGCCGTCCGCCTCAATCCCGAAATTCCCGCGGGACTCGAACGCATCATCGACAAAGCCCTCGAAAACGACCGCACACTCCGTTATCAAAGCGCCGCGGATATTCGCACCGACCTCGCGCGCCTGAAAAGGGAACTGGATTCCGGCCGCTCCTCACGCGTGTCCGATGCGTCTTCGCCATCTGTATCCGGCTCCGTCGTTCTTGAGTCCGGTCCGGCCTCGTCCGTGCCGCTCCGCGCCGCATCTTCCACCGCGACCGCTGTCGCGGGCGCCGCGTCGTCGGCAAATGTTTCCGCCGCTGCGCCTGCCGCTGGCTCCGGTGCGTTCGACGCGCCAGCAGCAGGCGCGTCGAAAAAACCGTGGCTTGGCGTCGCGGCCATCGCCGTAGTCGCGCTCGCCGGCGCCGGCTATTATTTCCTCCACGGCCGCGCGCCGGAAAAGAAAATCACCTCGATCGCCGTGCTGCCGTTCGTCAACGCCACCGCCGACCCCAACAACGAATATCTCAGCGACGGCCTCACCGAAAGCCTGATCGGCACGCTCTCGCAATTGCCTGACGTAAAAGTGATGGCCCGCAGCACCGTCTTCCGTTTCAAAAATAGCGAAGACGATCCGCAGAAAATCGGCAAAGAGCTCAACGTCAGCTCGGTCCTGATGGGCCGCGTCACCCAGCATGGCGACACGGTCGCCGTGCAAGCCGATCTAGTCAACGCCGCGGACGGCTCGGAAGTGTGGGGCTCGCATTACGAACGCAAAATGGCGGACGTCACCCAGGTGCAGAGCGACATCACTCGCGACGTCGCCAGCAAGCTGCAAATTCATGCGAGCGCCGACGCCCAGGCCAAAATGGGCAACGCCGGCACCAGCAATCCAGACGCGTATCGCCTCTACCTCGAGGCGCAGCAGCAACTCTACGGCCGCACCGATACCGGAATTTTGAAGAGCGTGGACATGTTCCGCCAGGCCGTCGCCGCCGATCCCAATTACGCCCTGGCCTGGGCCGGTCTTTCCACCAGCTACATCGTCGCGGCGGGCTACGGCCGGCTGATCCCGCCGGCCAAGGCGCTGGTCCTCGCGGGCGAAGCTTCCCAGAAAGCGGTGGCGCTCGACGGCGCAAGTTCGGAGGCGCACGTGGCGCGCGGCAATGCGCTGGCCAGCGCCTGGCAATGGAACGAAGCCGAACCTGAATTTCGCCGCGCCATCGAACTCAATCCCAATAACGCCAACGCTCACTACTTCTACGGTTTTAACTACCTCATGCCGGTGAACAAACTTGACGAAGCGCAGGAGCAGTTTCGACTGGCGCTGGCGCTCGATCCGCTGGCTCTGATCATCAGGAATAATTACGCCCTCTCGTTTGTGGCCCAGCGCAAATATCCGGAAGCTCGCCAGCAATTCGAGCAGATTCTCGAACGCGATCGCACTTTCGGGCCGGCGCACTTCTATTTATCGCAGCTGAACGCCATGCAGGGCCGCTGGCCGGAAGCGATCAGCGAATTGCTGAAATCGGGGCCCAAAGACGAGTCGATAAAAGCTAACTTTCCTCCCGACGCGCAGGGCTACGCCGATTTCATGTTCGCCATTGGCAAAGATGCGTTGCCGGCGAACATCGCCATCGCTTACGCGCTGGCCGGTAATCGCGACAAAGCCTTCGAGTTTCTCGATCGCGCTTACGCCGATCAGGACGACGAGCTGACCGCCGTTGTCCGTTTTCCCGCTTTCGACTCGCTGCACTCCGACCCGCGCTGGGCCGCGCTGCTGCACAAGCTCGGCCTCCCGCTGTAAGTCAGATCCAAATTCAACGCCCACGGTGCGGCACGACCCATCCAATTCCCGAATTGCAGCGCGGCGATGCCGGACGCAAAATACTTTCGAGGTGTAGCGATGACTGACTCTTCCGATCTGCGCTTGTCGAAAATTCCGCTGAACCACGGCGACGGCCAGTTGCCCGCGCTCGGCTTTGGCACTTTGATTCCCGACCCAGCCTTGACGCGTACCGCCACCCGAGACGCGCTCGCCGCCGGATTTCGCCACTTCGATTGCGCTGAACGCTATCGCAACGAACTCGAAGTCGGCGCCGCGCTGGAAGCCGGCCTGGCTGCCGGAAAACTTGCGCGTGAAGATATTTTCGTCACCACCAAATTGTGGAATTCCAATCACCGGCCCGAGCGCGTCGAGCCCGCCTTCGCCGCCAGCCTCGAAAAACTGCTCTTCGACTACCTCGATCTTTATTTGATTCACACTCCGTTTGCTTTTCAGCCGGGCGAAGAACAGGATCCGCGCGACGCGGACGGCAACGTGCTCTACGACCGCGGCGTGACTTTACTCGACACCTGGAAGGCGATGGAGATCCTCGTCGATCATGGCAAGTGCCGGGCCATCGGACTCTCGGACATCGCCCTCGACCAACTCGCGCCGCTCTACGAGTCCGCCAGAATCAAGCCTGCGGTAGTCCAGGTCGAAGCGCACCCGTATCTTCCGGAAACCGAGCTGCTCGATTTTTGCAAGGAGAAGGGAATTGTCTTTTTAGCTTTCGCCCCGCTGGGTCACGGAGCCAGGCCCGGCCCGCTCGAAGATCCCGCCGTCTTATCCGTCGCCGCGCGCGTCGCGAAAACCCCAGCGCAGGTCCTGCTCGCCTGGGCCATTCAGCGCGGTACCGCGGTGCTCACCACGCCCAAGACCGCCGCCCGCGCCCAGGAAAGTTTCAACATTTCCGCGCTGCCCCAGGACGCGCTCGATGAAATCAGCCGCATCCAAACCAGGCAACGCCTCAACCAGGTAGTGAAAACCGGAATCCCCGGTTTCATCGCCCGAGTCATTGGGTCATAAGCAGCCAAAGCGAAGGGTAGCCAAGAGCAGTGGCAATCGCCAGAGCGATGCGCCCCAGGCGGGCGGCGAAGTGATTTACTCGGGGTGAGTCTTCAATTTTGTTTCGCGCTGCTTCTCTGAGCGGACGAGTCTTCGCGACGCGGAGCAGAGGCCAGCGCCGCCGCCTTGCCCGCTTCATAAAGATTCAGTCGGGAATAAATTCCGAAGGGCGATTTTCCATCATCCAAAAATCCGCCGCCCGGACTTTCCGTTTCGGTCAGAATTCGGTCAGCCTGCTCCAAACTCAACGACGGGAACGCAACCGTCAGCAAATATCCCGCCTCCGGAGCCAACTTGCCTACGTCTTCCACCCCGCCGGCAGTCTTCGCGTTAACCACCGGCAAGTTATACGTTTGCGTGACCGCGCAGAAAGCTTCGTCCGCCGCCGGATTGCTCAGCCGGCCGATGTCTTGCTGAGCGCAAACTTCAATCGTGTTGCCGCAAGCTGCTTCGAGCGGCGCAACCGCGCTGGCGCGCGCCGCTTTGATCGCCGCCTGAAAATCCTTGATCACCGGAGCGCCGGCCGGAAATCCAGTCGAGCTGCGGCCCACGTACGTCGAATCATTGGCCAGCAGATGCGCCAGGTCATACATCGCCAGCGTCCGTCCGGCGATGACGTCCATCGCATAATGCGCGCCCATCAGAATCCGGTCGTTTCCGTATTCCGCGCCGCGCGTGATCAGCTGCTGGTATCGCTCCGGGAACACCACCGCCAAAACCAGCGAACCCATGTAGCCATACGTGGTGTGGCCGCTGGGGTACGAAGGGCTATTGATCAGGTTCATCGCCGGCCCGCGGTTGTACACCACGTTGTCCGCCGGAGTATTGAAATAATCGAGGCCAGAGATTCGCGAAACACTCGGCTCGGTTTGGAACGGCCGCGAGTTGCCGTTCTCGTCGGCTCCGGCAGCTCCCTTGGGTAGGCCGTAACTTAAACCGAAGATATCCGCTTGGCCGCCGATATCCGTCAGGATTGCGTCCGCTTCGGTCGAGACCGGTGTTTTCCCGTTGGTGGTCCGGTTCCCAAAAAAATATTTTCCGGAATTCGAATTCGCGCCGGTGGTTGCATTCGCATACGCAATCAGGTCAGACATTTCTTTCGAGAGTTTGGTGGAATGTTCGCGGTCGAGGTAGTGCGCGCGCGCCAGGTACGCCGCGCCCAGCGTCGTGCCCAGTCCCTCCGCCAGGTCGGCGAGATTGTCCGAGGCGATGAACGCATCGCGCAGCGCCTGCTGCTGCTGTTGCGCAAACGGCAGCAGCGTCGATTGCCGGATCTCCCCGGTTTGGATTCCGCCCGTAACCGTGTAGTTTGCCGCCAGCGCCGCACGCCCCGCCGGCGTATTCGCCAGCACACTGACCGGCGCCAAACCCTTCAGCGCGACCAGATCAGTCGCCGATTGCGCGCGCGCCGCGCCAGGCAGCAGCAGCGCGCCGGATATCGCGATCAGCCAAGCCACTCTCGACAGACGAAGAGCGCGTAGCACAGTAAAACGCATATCAGTTTTTCCCCTGGCTGAATAATACCGGCACCTGCATGCGTTTGTCAGCGTTAACTCCCAAGCGTGCCGCGCCAAGCGCCGCCAAAAACCATCGATTCGGCGCAAACCCCGCCTCTGGGCGTCATCCAGAGGAGCGCCTTTCGCGACGAAGGATCTCTCTTCGATTGCCCGAGCAGTTGGCCGTGATCGATGCATTTCACGCCGGCCTCGATCGCCTGGCGCACCGCGCGCGAAGAATGGGCCACCCGAAAATTCAGGTTCAAGTTCCAATTCAGATCAGAAATGGTCCACATCGATCACCGCCTTCGCAAACGCGTCCGGCGCTTCCTGCGGCAAATTGTGACCCATGCCATTTCCAATCAGCCGGTAATCATATTTCCCGGTGAATTTCGCGCGATACGCCGCGGCCGGCGGATGTGCCGCGCCATTCGCCTCGCCCTCCATCGTGATGGTCGGCAACGCGATGGCCGGACGTTCCGCCAGGCGTTTTTCCAGGTCGTCGTATTTCGATTCGCCTTCGGCCACGTCAATCCGCCAGCGGTAATTGTGAATCACGATCGCGACATGGTCCGGATTGCTGAACGAAGCGGCGGTGCGCTCGAAAGTGGCATCGGAAAAATTCCATTTCGGCGAAGCCGTGTGCCAAATCAACTTGTTAAAATCGTGGCGGTTTTTGTCGTAGCCGGCCCGGCCGGTTTCGGTAGCGAAATAATATTGATACCAAAACGCGTATTCCGCAGCAGGGGGCGACGGCAACTTGTTCGCGGCCGGGCTGCCGATCAGATACCCGCTGACGCAAACCAGCGCCTTGCAGCGTTCCGGCCATAGAATCGCCATGGCCGCCACCGTGCGCGCCCCCCAATCAAAGCCGCCCAGAATCGCCTTATCGATTTTCAGCGCGTCCATCAGTGCAATGATGTCCACCGCCACCACCGCTTGCTGGCCATTGCGAACAGTTTCGCTCGAAAGAAACTGTGTTGTCCCGTAGCCGCGCAGATACGGCACGATCACCCGATAGCCCGCCGACGCCAGCAGCGGCGCGACGTCCACAAAACTGTAAATGTCGTAAGGCCAGCCGTGCAGCAGAATCACCGCCGGACCATTGGCCGGCCCCGCCTCCGCGTAACCAATATTCAGCAGCCCTGCATTGATCTGCTTCAGCGCGCCGAACGAGGTGTTCGCCCCCTGGCCGGCCGTCACCGCAGCCGCCGCTCCCGGATTCGCGTCGCCAGCCTGCGCCACCGCGGAATTCAACAACCCCAACTGCGCGGCGGCAGCGGCGATGGCCGCCGTGCCAAAAAAGCGTCGCCGATCCTGATTCATTTCTATTGGCATCTCGATCTCCGGTTGCTTCTCAATTTTCCCTTGCTGCGGATCAGGCCGGTTAACGGACTGCAGTGCTACCGATGCGGCGGATGCCAAGGTGGGTCCAGGAAATTATTTGGCGCAAAAAAAGTAAAACCCTAATTCGCCGGAATCTCATCCAAGCGCCAGAGATTCGGAATCAAAGACGCGCCCGCAACCGGACTCACCGGGAACAAAGGAGCAGGCATGAAGCCCAAAACCAAGCTGACCATTGCGCTCGCCATTTTGGTGCTCGGCGCGATCGCCGCTTACGCCCAGGACAAATCTACGCAGGACAAATATCTACTGAAATCGCCGGCCGGAATCGCCTTCGCCGATTTCCGCGGCTACGAAGACTGGGCCGCGGCTTCCTCCGCGCGCACGGACGAAGTGCTCAAGGTGATCGTCGCCAATCCGGTCATGATCGAGGCCTACCACGCCGGGGTTCCCACCAACGGCCAGGTTTTCCCGGAAGGCTCCAAGATCGTCAAGCTGCAATGGAAATTCAAGAAAAGCACCGAGGCCCAATTCGCGGTCGATGTGCCGGACACCTTCACTCAGGCTTTCGTGATGGAAAAAGACAGCAAAAGATTTCCCAAAACCGGCGGATGGGGCTACGCACTCTTCAACTACGACGCCGCCACCGGAAAATTCACCGCCGATCCCAGCCCCGCCGATTGCGGCAACACCTGCCACTCAGCGGTGAAGTCCAAGGACTACATCTTCCACCCCTACGAGAAACGCTAAGCCGCGCCGGGGTTAGTCCTGGCAGCGCGGTGTGGCCTTAAGCCGTCATGCTGGGGAGCGTTTTTCGCGACGACTTGTTCTGACACAGGAAGGAAGCATCTCAACCGTGCACCCCGCCGGACTCGCCACGACGAAGCCTCGTTCCCCGCGCAAAGCCCCACCCTTCGCAAAGCACGCGAAGGATGGGCCACCCTAAAATTCAAATTCAGAATCGCCCCCGCCTTTGACTTTCCGGGTGGCCCATCCTTCCCGCTTCTGGAAGGGTGGGGCCTTTGCTTTTGACTTGCGCTCGTGCGTGAACGCCACGAAAACTTTCCGGCAGAGCCGAACCATGCCGCCACCCAAAAACAGCTTAACGGACGAGCGGCGCATCCAAACGAAAATGAGAATGTGCGTCCGCTGTTTAGGCTCGGCCGCAACTCTTGTCCTTGGGCTGATTCTGTTCGCGCACGCGACCAGCGCGCAGACCCAGCCGACGGCCACATCCGCTCCCATACCTCACGGCACAGTCGAGCTCGTGGCCGAAAATCAATGGATCGCTCCAGCCCACGATTTCCTCCTAGGCTTGCGCTTCAAGCTCGAAAAGGGCTGGCACATCTACTGGGTCAATCCCGGCGATTCGGGCGAGCCACCGCGAATCGATTGGAAGTTGCCAGCCGGTATCAGCGCGAAAGCGATCGAGTGGCCGACGCCCGAGCGCCTCGGCACGTCATCCATCGTGGATTACGGTTACCAGGACGACGTGATGCTGATCGTCCCCATGCATGCCGATCCCAACGTGGCCCAACCAGCGCCGGCGCAGTTCGCAGCGCAGTTGAAAGTTCTCGTCTGTCGCGAGATGTGCATCCCCGGCAAAGCCCAAGTCTCGCTCGCGCTCCCCATCAAATCGCAGCCGCCCCCTCCAGATCACGGTAACTCCACTTTGTTTGCGACTGCTCGCCAGTCGCTACCACGCCCCGCGCCCGCAAGCTGGAAATTCAAGCTGAGCGAGCAGAAAGATTCGTTCACCTTGGTCGGAATTCTCGGCCGCCAAATTTCCAATGCAGTCTTCTTCCCCCTGGACGAATCACGGGTCAACAACTCCGCATCTCAAAAAGTAGTTCCGGCAGCCACGGGTTTCGCAATGACCCTGCCGAAGTCGGACCAGTTGCTGAAGCCAATCGCCCGGCTGCGGGGCGTGCTGGTGCTCTCCGCGGATCGCGCGTATACCATCGATGTGCCGGTCAGCAAACCCGCTGTCTTGAAAAATTGACATGCAGTCGGCAGAATTCCTGAAGGAGGGACATAACAAATGAAACGATCTATTTTATTCCCGATAACAATTGCTCTGATTCTTTGCGCCGCTCCCTTGCTCATCGCCGCGGCAAAAGTCGGCGACGCCGCGCCAGACTTCACCGCCACGGCCAGCAGCGGCAAAACCTATCGCCTCTCGTCCAATCTCGGAAAATATGTCGTCCTCGAATGGCACAACAACGGCTGCCCGTACGTCGGCAAGCAATACAACAGTGGCAACATGCAGCGCCTGCAGAAGGAGTGGACCGCCAAGGGCGTCGTCTGGTTGACCATTCTTTCTTCGGCGCCGGGCAAGCAGGGATACGTGACCGCCAGCGAAGAAAATGGCTACCTGGAAAAAATGCACGCCGCGCCCACCGCCGCGCTGCTCGATCCAACCGGCGAGATCGGTCATCTCTACGACGCGAAAACCTCGCCGCAAATGGTCGTCATCAACCCGCAGGGAATTGTGATCTACGACGGCGCGATCGACGACAAGCCCACCACCGACTTGGCCGATGTTCCGGGCGCGACCAATTACGTCAATCTCGCGCTGGAAGAGGCCATGGCCGGCAAGAAAATTGAAACTCCCGCCACGCGTCCCTACGGATGTTCGGTGAAATATTCCGATTCAGCGCATTAGGCACATGGCGCCACGGTAGGTCGACGGCGTTTCGTCTCGGTGGGATAGTCAACGCTGAATTTCGGTAACACTGAATTTCGGCAACGGTGAACGAAAGGTCGAACCGCGCAAGGGGGCGACATGACCACGCTGCGTGTCCTCAAGGCCGTAACGGTTTGCGCTTTCGTCGTGCTGCTCCTGATGGCCTGGGTGTTCCGCTTCAATACCAACGGCTACTCCCAAACTCTCACCAGCCTGCGCCACAGTTGGGGCGACGGCGCGTACATCTTGATCGCCATTTTTTCGGTGGTCAGCCTGATATCGACGCCACTCATTGGAATCGCCGGCCTCATCGGCCTGGTCGCCTCGAAAAAACTCGGCCGCGACGCGCTGGTCTGCGGATTGTCTTGCTGCGCCATCTGTTTCGCCCAGCTCGTGCTGTGGAAAAATTACGGCGGGATGCCCACCCACGATTCTGGCATCCAAGCAGTGCAATCAACCGCGAAGCCCGCCGCCCAGCCGAACCAGCAGAAGCTTAAGCCTGCTCCCACCCAATAGTGCAAAGAGCCCCACCCTTTGCCAAACCCACGATTCGCGCGCGCAGCAGCGCAGCGTTTTCAGTCGTGGCGCAGCGCGACCAATGGATCCACCCGCGTAGCGCGCAACGCGGGCAAAAAACACGCGGCGACTCCAGTTGCCGCGACCGTAACGCACACCGCCGCAAGCGTAAACGGATCCTGCGGCCGTACGCCGAAGAGCAATGATTCCAGCAGCGGCGCCAGCGCCAGCGAAAAAACAATTCCGAACCCGAGCCCCACCGTCACCGGCACCAGATTCCGCTCGACGATCATTTTCAAAACGTTGTTCGCAGTCGCGCCCAGCGCCATGCGCAGCCCGATCTCATTCGTCCGTTGCGCCACACTATAAGAAGTCACTCCGGCAATTCCCACGCAAGCCAGCAACAGCGCGATTCCAGCCAGCGCTGCAGCGAGATACGCCACGAAACGGTTTTGCGCCCGCGCCTGATCCGCCAGCTCGCCGAGCGTGACCACGCGAGCCAGCGGCGCGCTCTTGTCCACTTCGTCCAGCTTCGCGCGAATCGCGGCGCGTAGCGTCGCCGGCGGTGTGCCGGCCGTCGCGCGCACCACGAAAGAAACCGGACGCGGCGCGAGCTGGAACGGCACATAAATCTGCGGCCGCACGCTCGTCGTCAGCGAGTGATACTGCACATGCCGCACCACGCCGACCACCACGACCCAGTCGCGCTCAAATTCGTAAAAACCTTTCGGCGAATCGGAAATGTTCAGCTTTTTCCCCAACGCACTTTGCCCCGGCCACTCCCGCGCGGCGAGCTCGTCATCCACGATAGCCACGTGCTGGCGCGCGGCGTCATCGGCGTCGGAGAAGTCCCGGCCGGAAATCAGCGTCGCGCCGATGGTTTGAAAAAAACCGGGCAGGATCGACCGGTCGTCTGCCAAATTTGTATTCTGATCTTCAGGCGGCGCGCCTTCTTTGTAGTAGCCGTCGTACCAGTTCGCATAATTCGCATCGAGCGGCAGATGCGAACTCGCGGACGCAGCCTCGACGCCGGGAATTTCGAGTAGCTTCGATTGCACGGCGTGCACGAATTTGTAGCCGCCGGGCGTGGTGGTGAAGCTCAGTGCGTTTTCGGCGGTGAAACCCGGATTTACGCGCAGCAGCGCGGCGAAAGTTCGCACCAGCAAGCCGGTGCCGGTGAGCAGCACCACGCTGATCGCCACTTCGGCGGCGATCAGCGTGGCGCGCGAATAGCGCCCCGCATCGCGCGACGAAATGCCGCCGCCGGCTTTCACTCCGCCGCTCAAGTCGACGCGGCTTCCCGCAACCGCCGGAGCGAATCCAAACACAATCACGGTGACCAGCGAAATCAGCAGCGCGTAGGCAAAAACCGTCCCGTTCAGTTCGATGGTGCCCAGGCGCAGCAGCGATTCCGGGCGCAGCGCCAGCAAACCCTGCACCGCGAGCGACGCGACCAACATCGCGGCGGCCCCGCCAGCGAGGCCGAGCACCAAACTTTCGACCAGCAGCTGCCGCATCAGTCGCCCGCGCCCCGCGCCGATGATCGCGCGGATCGAAGTTTCGCGGACGCGGTAGCTCGAGCGCGCCAGCAGCAGGTTCGCCACATTCACGCAGGCGATCAGCAGCACCAGCGCGACGCCCGCGAACAACAGCAGTAGCGCGCTGCGCACATCCTTCACCCCATCGGCTTGCATCGGGAAAACCGCCAGCGTCATTTTCTGCGCTGCGAAATCCGGAACGGTCGCGCGCAGGCGCGCGGCCACGCCGTCCAGTTCGGCTTGCGCCTGACCGACGCTGACGCCTGGAGCCAGCAGGCCAATCGTTTTCAGATAGCCGGGACCGTCGATCGGAGCTTCCGCAAAACTCACCGGCATATACATGTCCACGCCTTCGGACAACGAGGAGCTCGCCGGCAAGATCAGCCGAAAATCTTTCGGCAGCACTCCGACGATGGTCACGCCCTCGTCGTCTCGGTCGTTTCCGGTGCGCAGGATTTTACCCAGAACGCCGGGATCTCCACCGAATCGGCGCTGCCAGAGGCCGTAGGAAATCACGGCGTTCGTTCCGTCCGCGTGCTTGGCGTCGTCCTCATTGAAAAGTCTTCCGGCGGCGGGCTCGGGGATAAGCAGCCCGAGAAAATTGGTAGTCACCGCCGCGACTTTGACCTGTTCGGGTTCGCCCGCGCCGGGGACGGTGCCGCTGGTCAGCCAGATGCCGCCAATTTCTTCGAACGCGCGCGAATTCTGGCGCATCTGCAGCAATTGGTACTTCGAAGCGGGGGCCCTATGTTCTTCGGCGAGGCCCGTCCAAATAATCGTCAGGCGATCAGCATGCGGGTAGGGCAGTGGCTTCAGCAGGATGCCATACACCACGCTGAAGATGGCGGTGTTCGCGCCGATGCCGACCGCCAGCGTGATGATCGCGGCCAGCGCGAATGATTTGTTATGGGTCAGCAGCCGGAACCCGTGCCGCGCATCCTGCAGGAAATGTTCCAGCCAGGTCATCGTCCACTCCTCCCGCGCGTCCCCGTCCGAAAGAATTCAAGCCGCGATTGCTCTTCCACCGAAGGGTGCACGAATTGTTCCACAGGCCACTTCGTCTAATCAGCTGAAAAATGTGGACTTAGGACTCGCCCCCCGATTCGAAGGTGTTCGTTTGCGCGCCACACTGTCGCGCGACCGCACAGTCTCGCCGCACCAGCCCTTTGCGCTCCGGCCCGAACCCCGCCCTCACCCGAAGCGCCCGTCGTCGTCCAATCAAGCTAGTTTCCACTTTTGTTTTCCGAGCGATGAAACCGGAACAAGCGAGTCGAACGGCGGGGTACATGGCGCTTTTTCGGGCGGGGGAAACAGTGCGACCGGCGAGCCAGCGGCTTTTTGCGGATTCTTTCGCGGAGCATTTCCTGCGCCCCGGGTTGCGCCGGGCGGTTTGGCTGGCGCGCAGGCCCGTGCTGGCGAGTTTTCTCAATCGCTACGCCGATCATCGCCTGCCCGAAGCGCGCACGTCCGCGATCGCCCGCACTCGAATCATCGATGATATTTTGGGCGAAGACCTCGAAGCCAGCGGCCTTCGCCAGGTCGTAATTCTCGGCGCCGGTTTCGATTGCCGCGCCTACCGCCTGGCCGGCTTGCAGCGCGCCACGGTTTTTGAAGTGGACCATCCCGCGACGCTCGCCACCAAGCTTGCGGTTTTGCGCCGGCTGCTGCCAAAAATTCCGGATCATGTTCGTCACGTGGAGATCGATTTCAATCGCCAGCGATTGCCGGACGGTTTGGCGCAAGCCGGTTTTCAACCCGCGCGTCCCACAATATTTCTGTGGGAAGGCGTGACCAACTATCTTTCGGCTGAAGCGGTCGAAGCGGTGTTGCGCTACGTCGCCAGTTGCGGTCCCGGCAGCAAAATAATTTTCACCTACGTGCACTCCGGCGCGCTGGATGGTTCAGTGTATTTCGAAGGCGCCGAACGGCTCCTGCGCGATGTGGCGAAGACCGATGAACCCTGGACGTTTGGGCTCGCGCCCGCTGATCTCACGGAGTTCCTCAGTAAAACCGGATTGGTTTTGGACCGCGACCTCTCAGCGAACGAATATCGCAGCCTGTACTTCGGCGCCGCAGCCCAGCAAATGAAAGGATACGAGTTCTACCACGTGGCCGCAGCCCACGCTGGCGAACGCACAGAACCCGGAACACCTGGACCAATAGGCTCGCGCAATGTTTACGCTCCTTCGTACTTTAGGAGGCGCGGGCGCATGCGCGACACTAGCAGGCTCAACGCGTTACCGCAAACACAGAGACGCGGATAATCCGATTTGGACGATCCGCGTCTCTCGTTTCGATTAGACCTTCTCGATGCGTGCGATTTACTGCGCCCGCGCCACGCCGCGCGATTTCGCGAGGTCGAAGCGATCCAGGTTCATCACCTTGCTCCACGCTCCCACGAAATCCTGCACAAACTTCTGATGCGCGTCGGAGCTGCCGTACACCTCGGCGAGCGCGCGTAGCTGCGCGTTCGATCCAAAGATCAAATCCGCGCGCGTCGCCGTCCAGCGTACTTCACCGGATTTGCGGTCGCGCCCTTCGAACGTATTGTTCGCGTCCGAGGTCGCCTTCCACGCCGTGCGCATATCCAGCAGGTTGATGAAGAAATCGTTGGTCAGCGCCTCCGGCTTCTTGGTGAAGACGCCGAACTTCGTGCTACCGAAGTTCGTGCCCAACACCCGCATGCCGCCAATCAACACCGTAAGTTCCGGCGCGGTCAGCGTCAGCAGCTGCGCCTTATCGAGCAGCTCCACTTCGGCGGTCGCGTGCTCGTGCGCGCGTCCGTTTCCGTTGGAGTACGAACGGAAGCCGTCTGCGTGCGGCTCCAGCACCGCGAAAGACGGCACATCGGTCTGCTCCGGCGACGCGTCCGTGCGGCCGGGAGAGAAGGGAACTGTGACGTTGACGCCCGCGTTTTTCGCGGCCTGCTCCACGCCCGCGCCACCCGCCAACACGATCAAATCAGCCAGCGAGATTTTCTTGCCACCGGACTGCGCGCCATTGAATTCGCCCTGAATTTTCTCAAGCGTCTTCAACACCTTCTGCAGCTGCTCCGGCTGATTCACTTTCCAATCTTTCTGCGGAGCCAGCCGGATGCGCGCGCCGTTGGCGCCACCGCGCTTGTCCGACCCGCGATAAGTCGACGCCGATGCCCACGCGGTCGAGACCAGCTGCGAAACCGTCAGCCCCGCCGCCAGAATTTTCGCCTTCAGCGCCGCAACATCCTTGTCGTCGACCAACGGATGATTCACCGCCGGAACCGGATCCTGCCACAGCAGATGTTCCTTCGGAACCTCCGGCCCCAGGTAGCGCGCCGCCGGGCCCATGTCGCGATGCGTCAACTTGAACCAGGCCCGCGCAAACGCGTCCGCGAACTGATCGGGATGTTCGTAAAAACGCCGCGAAATCTTTTCGTAGATCGGATCGACTTTCAAAGAAAGATCAGTCGTCAGCATCGCGGGCGCATGACGCTTTTTGGAATCGTGCGCGTCGGGCACCGAACCATTTCCGACATTGCCCTTCGGCTTCCACTGGTGCGCGCCGCCCGGACTCTTGGTCAATTCCCAATCGTACTTGAAAAGATGCTCGAAGAAATCGTTGCTCCACTTGGTCGGCGTGCTGGTCCAGGTCACTTCCAGCCCGCTGGTAATCGCGTCGCCGGCGATGCCGGTGGCGTAGGCGCTGGACCAGCCCAGACCCTGCTCCTCGATCGCCGAGCCTTCGGGCTCTTTGCCCAAATGCGCGCCGGGTCCTTGCCCGTGCGTTTTTCCAAACGTGTGACCGCCGGCGATCAACGCGACGGTTTCTTCGTCGTTCATCGCCATGCGTCCGAAAGTTTCGCGAATGTCGCGCGCAGCGGCCAGCGGATCCGGCTTGCCCTCCGGGCCTTCCGGGTTCACGTAGATCAAGCCCATGGTCGTCGCGCCCAGCGGATTGGCCAGATCGCGATCGCCCGAATACCGTTTCTCGGTGCCCATCCAGGTGGTTTCGACTCCCCAATTCACGTCGAGATCCGGTTCCCACACATCCGGACGCCCGCCCGCAAATCCGAAAGTTTTGAAACCCATCGTTTCCAGCGCGACGTTGCCCGCGAGAATCATCAGATCGGCCCACGAAATTTTCTTGCCGTATCTTTGTTTAATCGGCCACAGCAGTCGCCGCGCGCGATCCAGGTTGACGTTATCCGGCCAGCTGTTCAGCGGCGCAAAACGCTGCTGCCCGCGCCCGCCGCCTCCGCGGCCATCGCCGACGCGGTAGGTTCCGGCGCTGTGCCACGCCATCCGAATGAAAAGCGGTCCGTAGTGACCAAAGTCCGCCGGCCACCAGTCCTGCGAATCGGTCATCAACGCCGCCAAATCTTTTTTCAGCGCCGGGTAGTCGAGGCTCTTGAATTCTTCGGCGTAGTTAAAATTCTGGCCCATCGGATCGGACAAGGAGGAATGCTGCGCCAGCAAATTTAGGTTCAGGCTGTTCGGCCACCAGTGATTGTTGTTGGTGCTGGGCGTGCCGGCATGATGGAACGGGCACTTCGCTTCGGTCGACATTCGATATCCTCCTTCAGGCGTTGGCAGTCCGCCGCATGAGCTCGTGGAAGCCGCTTATTGCGACTTCGATGCACTCACCTTAGCATCCAAGTAGGATATAGTTCCAATATGTATATCCCATTCTAGGTATAGGCGGGCCCTATGGAAGTGAATCAGCTTCGCTATGTTTGCGCCATTGCCGACACCGGCAATTTCAGCCGTGCCGCCGAGCGCTGCCGGATCGCCCAGCCCTCGCTCTCGCAGCAGGTCCAAAAACTCGAGGACGACCTCGGCGTCAAACTCTTCGATCGCCTGGGCCGCAGCATCCGCCTCACCGAGGCGGGCCGCGCGTTCATTCCGCGCGCTCGTGCGATCCTCGAGCAGCTGGACGCGGCGCGCTCCAGCGCCGCTGACAAAAACGCCGACCTGCGCGGCAACGTTACCGTCGGCGTGATTCCCACCGTCGCGCCTTACCTGATGCCGGCCTATACGGCCAGCTTCGCCAAAAAATTCCCGGACGCGAAACTGCGCATCATCGAAGAAACCACTTCGGTGCTGGTCGAAGGCCTGCGCGACCTCTCCATCGACGTGGCCATCCTCGCGCTCCCGCTGCGCCACAAAGACCTGGAATTATTTCCGATCCGCACCGAACCGCTCTTCGCCGTGCTGAAGAAAAACCATCCGCGCGCCCGCGCCAAATCGCTCGCGCTGAAAGATCTCCGCGGCGAATCCTTCGTCATGCTGCGCGACGGCCACTGTTTCCGCGACCTGAGCCTGGACACCTGCACCCGCGCGCGCATCACGCCCAACATCGCCTTCGAAAGCGGGCAGTTCAGCAGCCTGCTGGGGATGGTCGCGGCCGGCATCGGCGTTTCGCTGGTCCCGGAAATGGCCATCGACCGCAACGCCAACTGCCGTTACGTCCGCCTCAGCGATGCCCAAGCCACGCGCACCATCGTCGCCGCCGTAGTGCGTGGCCGCAGCTTCAACCGCGTGCAGCAAGCTTTCGTATCGGGGATTACGGGGAAGGAAACGCCTGCCGCCGGCGGAAAATCCTAACCGCCGGCGGCCCTTCAAAAATTCCTTCTCGAGGGTAGGGAAGCGATTGCGCCTGCCGAAAAAAATCGCGGACTACTTCGCGGGCGTCTCGGCTTTTTCGCTGGTCGGTGGCACGATGCCCTTGAGCCGCATATAGGTCACCATGTTCCCGTAATGCTCGTCGGTGTGCGCCGTATTGATGGTCAACACCGTCAGCTTGGCCATCTGGTATCCGAATATCTTCATCATCTCGCTGCCTTTCGCGTCAGTCATGTTGCCGTAGGCCTTAAAGCAGTACGCCTGCGCATCCTTGACCGCAGCCACCAGATCGGCCTTCGAGGTCTTGGTCTTTTCGATGTCCGTCGCCGGATTCGCTTCGCCGCTCACCTGCGAGCAGAAGCTGTACGAAGCGTCGGCCACGTGGCCCACGATCTGGCCAAAGCTGCGCACCTCCGGCGTCGGCTTGAACGAATAATTTTCTTCCGGCATTTTCTGCGCCGCGCTAATCACCGCGCCACTCACAAAACCGTAGAAACCTTTTTCGCTCATCGTAATCGGATTGGCCGGCGGAGTAGCCTGCGCTGCCGGAGCAGCTTGCGCCGCGGGCTTCTCCTGCGCGAGCGCCGCACCGGGAACTACCAAAAATACCGCGAACATAAAACCGATCATTTTTTTCACGACACGCCTCCGTAAGGAAAATTGTGAGGAAATCATGCCACATCTGCCAAACGAGGGCTTCTTTATATGGATTCCAACCCCAATTGTCGCGACGAAGAATGTTTCGCGGGTGGCCCATCCTTCCCGGTTCTGGAAGTGTGGGGCTTTTGACTCTGATTTGCACTTTCACTAACTCACTTCGCGTTCGCCGCTCGCCGCGCGAGATCCCCATCCTTCGCGAAAGGCGCGAAGCATGGGCCACCCTGAAAAGCAGCGTCCAATTCAATCGCCGTGTCACTCTCCTTGACAAGAACACGCCTGATATACCAGAATCGTTAGGCATTTCCTCTTTTCCTGGCAGGCCGGTCGGGGTTTTATGGACTACGCTTGGCAAGGTTCGTTGGGTGCGGCTCTCGTCGAAACCGATTTGGAGAAACTCCCTGCGCTCGTGGCTACCGCCGAAAAGGCCATCGTCTCCCGCGCTCAGGAACTCGCCAAATCGAATAACGGCCGCGCCGAGACGGACGCGCTGCAGGCCGCTATTCATCAACTGCTGGTGATCAAAACCGAGCACCTGAAATGGCCCAGCATCTTCTCGGGCGGAACCCGTGGCTAGCACCTTGACCGCTCGCTGGCAGGCTCTTCAAAATCGCGTTTCCATTTTTCTCCGGAAGATTTTGCTGGTGCTCGGCGAAACCGAAGCGCGCATCCAGCGCGAAGAAGTGTTAAAACAGATGAGCCACGCGAAGCGCAGTCCCGGTTCCTGAGAGGACAACCACTCGGTGTCTGAAGCCGTTCCGATCGATCGTCAACGCCCCACCACCCTCCCCGCGCCGCTGGATTTATTTCGTCTCCTGGTCGAGGGCATTCGCGATTACGCCATTTTCGTGCTCGATCCCGAAGGCCACGTCATCACCTGGAATCCTGGCGCCCAGAATATGAAGGGCTACCGCCGCGAGGAAATCATCGGCCAGCATTTTTCCAAATTTTATCCGCCGGAAGCGGTGGAAAGCGGCTGGCCGGCTCGCGAACTGGCTCTGGCTGAAAAAGAAGGCCGCTTCGCCGACGAAGGTTGGCGGGTGCGCAAGGATGGCTCGACCTTCTGGGCTTCGGTGATTATTTCTCCGCTGCGCGCCGCCGACGGCTCACTTTCCGGTTTCGCCAAAGTCACGCAGGATATGACCGAACGCCGCAAGGGTGACGAACGCATCCAGGCGTTGAACCGCGAACTTCGCGAACGCATCGCCCAACTGGATGAATCCCGCCGGGTGATCGAACTGCGTACCCTCGACCTGCAGAAATTATCCGCGCGCCTGCTGCACGTGCAGGATGAGGAACGCCGCCGCATCGCGCGCGAATTGCACGACGATCTAGGCCAGCAACTGGCCGCGCTGAAAATGGAACTGAGCAAACTCGCCGATGCCGGCGCCGCCAACGAACTGGCCGACTCCGCCGTGGCCTCGGTCCGCAATCTTTCTTATTTGCTGCATCCGCCGTTGCTCGATGAAACCGGCTTGCGCGCCGCGCTGCATTGGTACGTCGACGGCATGGTCAAACGCAGCAACTTCCAAATCACTCTGACCATCACGCCGCCCAGTTTTGCGCGCCTCGCTCGCGACATCGAAACCACGGTCTTTCGCGTCGTCCAGGAATCGCTGACCAATATCTACAAACACGCCGGCAGCGACAGCGCGCGCGTCGAAGTCGATCAGCAACCCGAATGGGTGGTGGTCCGCGTCCGCGATTACGGCAAAGGCGTGGCGCATCTCACCGGCAGCCGCGACCGCACCCCGTCGCTCGGCGTCGGCATTTCCGGCATGCGCGAACGCGTCCGCCAATTCGGCGGCGAACTCACCGTGACTCGCGCCGAACCCGGCACCCTGGTCGAAGCCAAAATCCCACTCTTCAGCATGGACGCCGGCACAGACTAACCGTCGCCTCGCATCCGAATTTGACTCAGAATTTCCGGGTGGCCCATCCTTCGCGCACTTCGCGAAGGGTGGGGCTTTTCGCGATCGCTCACCCGGCGTCCGCCGGCCTCACCGCTAAAACTTCACCATGATCGACAGGTCGACAAACGACTCGTCCTTGCGCAAGTCCGGGAACCACACGCCCGCAGTGCTGTTCGGAGTGCCGCATGCCATTTCGGCCGGACCCAAAGCGGTCTGTCCGGAGCTTGCTCCGCTGGCGCAGGTGAAAAATTGCGGCGCTCCATTGTTTCCGCCCGGTGGCGTGATGCCTCCGCTCCCGCTCCAATACGGCACGTTCGCGTGACGGTAGTCATACTCCGCGCGGAACGTGATGTATTGCTTCGGCATGTAGTCGAAAGTGATCGACGAATCCCAGGCTTTGAACGGATCGCCGGGATTCTCCGTAAAGTACGGAGAATTGGTCGACGCCGTCACTGCGGTTTCGCCGTTGATCGGCGGCAACAACACCAGATACCGCCCCGGATTGTTGATTTGCCCTCCGCCCAAGGTCAGCCCAAACAAATCCCGGTGGAACCAGAAGCGGTTGTACACCATGTAGCCGATGAAACTCTGTTTCGGGCCGCCTTTGCGGTCTCCGTAGCAGCTCACCCCTCCGCCGAATTCGCAGCCCATGTCTCCAGTCAAAGAGAACGCCATTCGGTCCAGAGTTCGATCCGGCCGGTCGAAGTATTTCACCTCGATGCTGTTGTCGGTGTGGATGCGTGAGCGGTTGTTGATGAATAGATCGTCGTGTCCCAGCCCGTAATTATTGGAAATGACTTCGAGCCACGGTTTCGGGGTCCATTTGATCTGGCCGCCCAGGCCCGGACGGTGGTTGGCCGAAGCGTAGGATTGCCATCCGTTGATGAACCACGGTTCGATCTTCAAGTGCGCCGTGGGAAAGACTTGCACCCGCACGCCTTCGAAGAACCACGGCGTATTCGAAGAGACATACGAAGGCTGATAGGCCCAATTGTCGAAATTGTAGTAACTGAACAATCCGATGTACGACAAAAAGATTCCGGCATCCACGTTCACGCCATGCAGCACGTCGAAGTGATAACCGCCGTAGGCTTCCGACAAGTAGCGGTACGCGCTCACCAGATCCCACTGGCCGTGGCCCACGCTCGGATCATTTCGCGGCGTCGTCGCCGAATACATTCCGAACTGGGTCATGAACCGCGCGCGCACATTGTCGTAATGGAAATCTCCGCCGATCCCCAATTGTTCCAGCTGAACTTCGAAGGACCGGAATAATTCGCTCGATCCTCCAATGGAATGGTCGGTGGGGTGATTGAAATCGGCGACGTAGTTGACGTCCGCGCGGATTTCTGGCGTAAAGAATTTCGAATCCCAAAAAATATCCTTGGTGCGCGGGTTGCCGTTCAGCCAGGTCCAATCCGCGTCCGAAAAAGGTTCGATTTTCTTGGGCGGTTCCGTCGGGCTTGCCAGATTCGTGGAGGACGCGACCTCGGGGGTGCTTGTACTCGTGCTCGCACTCGCGCTCGTAGCGGGAGCCGAAGCCGCCGCTGCTGCTGCCGGCGCGGTTTCTTTTGCGGCCGCATTCGCCGCAGCGACTGCCGGATGCTGCGCGGCCTTCAACTCCGCTTCCAATTCATCGATGCGCTTGCGCATCGCTTCCAGCTCTTGGGTAATTGCATCTTGCTGCGGACTCGCGGCGGCCGCGCTGCCGCTCGATGACCCCTGCTGCTGCGCAGCTTCCTGCGGACTTTGCGCCCAAACAACATTGCCGCCAATTGACACGCACAACAGGCACGCGCCGGCTCGGCGCAGTGATTCCACTGCTGCATTTCTCATCTTTTTTCTCCTAGCGCACACCCATCCATCGCCCCAGCGACGGAGTGCAGTCTAGATTTGCGCTCATAACGAACGCATAAGTTTTCTATAAAGGATTTGTATGGGTCGGTCTTTACGGAATCCTTACGATCCCTTGAGGCTTTTCTTACGCACCGCCCGCTACGCTTCAATCAAGCCTTGATCTTTTGAGCGGCGCACTAGAAGGCGTCTGTCCGTGAACCCGCCAACCATTCTCGTGGTGGACGACGAAGCCCAAATCCGCAGGGTCTTGCGCTCGACTCTGTCCAGCAACGGCTACGACGTGCTGGAAGCGAAGAACGGTGATGAAGCAATCGAAACGGCGCTGCGCGCCCGTCCCGATCTCGTTTTGCTGGACGTCAACCTGCCGGGAATGAGCGGACTCGAAACCTGCACCAAACTTCGCTTGTCATTTGCCGTCCCGATCATCATGGTCACCGTTCGCGATTCGGAACGGGACAAAATCGCGGCGCTGGATTGTGGAGCGGATGATTACGTCGTAAAGCCCTTCGCCATCGGAGAGTTGTTAGCCCGCATTCGCGCTGCGTTGCGCCGGATTCCGAACCAGCCGCTCCCCAGGATCGAAATTCCCGGCTTGATTATTGATCTGGACCAGCGCCTCGTCAGCGTCCGCGGAAACGCGGTGCACCTGACTCCGAAAGAATTCGACGTGCTGCGTCTCCTGGTGCTGCACCAGGGCAAACCGCTCAGTCACAAGAAAATGTTGTGGGCGGTTTGGGGGCCGGATTATGCGGGGGAAATCGAATACCTTCGCGTGGTCATTAATCAGCTGCGCCGGAAAATCGAAATAGACCCGGCACAACCTTCGTACCTTCTCACCGAGCAGGGGCTCGGCTACCGATTCCAGATTCCGCCGGAGCCTGGAACGAAAATCCGTTCGTAAATCATGCCGGCTGAAAACGAACCGCTAGCTTGAATTGGGCAGTTTTTCCGCCGGCTTCGCCTTCAACGCAATCACCGCCAGGGTGCTGGACATCTTGGCCACCAGCACGCGCCCCGCGTCGCCTTCGACCATCACTTCCGCTTCGACGAATACCAGGTTCTTGCCCGCGCGCAACACCGTGGCGGGGGCAAAATAACTCCGCACTCGCCGCCGGACGCAAAAATGAAATTGTATTTTCCACCGTAATCACGTCCCGGTCCTCGGCGACCGTCGAGGCCGCCGCCCCGCCGCTAGTGTGATCCGCCAAAGTCACCAGCACGCCCGCATGCGCAAATCCGTGCTGCTGCCGCAGCGCGGGCAATATTTTCACCCGCGTTTCACACCAGCCCGCGCCATGCGCGGCCAGTTCGATGCCCAGCGACCGCACGAATTCCGCCTCCCGAAACACCCGCTCCACCGCGCCACGATTCCCGTTGCTCATCCGCGGGTCACCTCCGAATTTGAATTCGAATCGAATTTCCGGGTGGGGCTTTTCGCATCGCTCGCCGTAGCACCCTGGAGACCGCCGCTACAAAACCAGCCGTCATTCTGAGCGCAGCGAAGAATCTCATCCAGTGCAGCGTCGCGCAAATCGTAAGTCCGAGCGCGTCTTCGTCGCCTCGACTCCGCCGCGGCCGTCTGGCGGAGATGCTTCGTCGCGAAAAACGCTCCTCAGCATGACGGCGAAGGGCCAAGCCGAACCGGGCTACCGTCGTTCGCTGAACGCCACCCACCGCTTGCCGCGATACGATTCCGCCACCACCCCCGCCGCGGCTGCCAACGCCACCGATGCCAGCGTCTCGCTCCAGGCGCCGACGTCTGTCGATCCCGCCGCGATTGCCGGCACCCACACCAGCACCAGGAACAGGCCCATCTCCACCGCCGAAAGCGTCGCCGCCAGCCGCGCGCAAACTCCGATAATCATCGCCACGCCCGCCGCTATAAACGTCCAGCCGAAAAATTTGGCCCAGAATACGTGCCACGGCAGCCAGGCCGGCACCATCTCCGCGGTATGTTGCAGGTAAACAAAATGCGCGATGCCGAAAGGAATCATCCCCAGTCCGTAAAGCGCCCGCGCAATGCGCAGTCCATTCTCGCTGGCCGCGGATCCAAACCGCTGCTTGTCCGAATCATCCGCGAACCACACCCACAAGACCCAAGCCGCCGCCGTCATCACCGCCACCTGCGCCGCCGCCCACCAAAAATCCACGGTGCGCGAAATCAACATCCCCGGTACACGCAGCAGCACCAACCAAAGCAAAAAATAACCGAGCAGCACGCGCGCCGCAATCGTCGCCGTCCGCCGAAACAGTAAGCCAACGCCGCCCGCCAGCGATACCAACGCGCACAAATAAATCAGCGCCACGCGCGCCGGCACTCCCTCCGGCACCGGCTGCCAGATCACCGTGAAATTGCCCCTGAACAATCCCAAAATTCCCAGCACGATCATCGTCGCCGCAAAAAAAACCTGGCCCACACTTGCGATCCGCATCGCCCATCCTCCGCCGTCCACCCGATTCATGAAGTATGCGAAAGTCCGTTGCTATGCAGATGCCTCAACCAGCGCGCGAGGTGGTCTCGCCGGTAAATCGAAAACGGATCGGAGGGCAATCGTCGCGCCAGTCCGAGGCGGCTGGTATTCTGACGTGTGACCTCCACGCCCAACCCGCCCACTCGGACGCCGCCGCGGCCCAGCTTTCTCCGCCGCCTGATCACCTCGTCGGTGGTCCAATGGTCGATCATCGGCCTGGTGCTGCTGTGGGCGCTCGCCGCGCTAACTCTCGTCGCCGCGCGCTGGATCGATCCGCCCACCACCGCCGTGCATATGCAGCGCCACGTACAGGCGTTGATTCACGGCACGCCCTATCACGAACGCTACCAATTCGTTCCGCTCACTCAAATCTCGCCCGACCTGCAGCACGCGGTGATCGCCGCCGAGGACGCCCGCTTCTACCAGCACCACGGCTTCGACTGGCACCAGATCCAGATCGACGCCGCGGAAGATTTGGAAGGCGAGCGCACCCGCGGCGCTTCCACCCTCACCCAGCAACTCGTGAAAAATTTATTCTTCGGCACCGGCCGCTCCATCCTGCGCAAAGGCGCCGAAGCCACCCTGGTCCCAGTCGCCGAAATCGTCTTGGGCAAACGCCGCATCCTCGAGCTCTATCTCAATGTGGTCGAATGGGGCCCGGGAATTTATGGCGCAGAATCCGCCTGCCGTTACTACGACCAAACCGAAGCCCGCAACATCGGCCGCCAACAATCCGCCCGCCTCGCCGCCATTCTCCCCGCCCCCCTAAAGCGCCGCCCCGAGCGCATGAACAATTACAGCCTGATCATCCTCCGCCGCATGGATCAAATGGGTTGGTAAGCCCCGCTTTTGATTTTCCGGTTCCGCCTCTGACTTTCCGGGTGGCGCATCCGTCGCGCAGTTTGCGAAGGGTGGGCTTTTGCCTTTGATTTACTCTGGCGTGTACCGACCTGAAGTATTTTGCGTCGCGCGCATAAAAAAACGGGGGAAGGCTTTCGCCTTCCCCCGCGTTTACTGCGCGATGCTTAGTTCAAAGGCAGGTTCGCAACGGTCGGCACGGTCCCGTTCGGGTTCTGGCGGATAATCCCCGACTGGTCGGTGAAGAAGCTGCGGTTGCCAGTGCCGCCGACCGTAACCGGTACGGCGGTAATGGTGTAGG